>ERZ779945.297-NODE-297-length-10836-cov-1.50793_pt1 | contig 10836 bp, 7 predicted proteins | sample MGYA00511951_ERZ779945 | MGnify/ENA primary metagenome ERZ779945 (study PRJEB29588, sample SAMEA2147022) | human gut metagenome | biome: human gut; feature: human-associated habitat; material: faeces | place: Denmark | collected 2008/2010 ... | reverse complement strand
GATAGCTTGGATAGGTTTTAACATTAAATTTCGGGAAACTTTTCTTTCTGCCTGATACAGAAAGTTTTCCGTTTTGGAAAACTTTTAAGAAATGATTCTTGTAGAAAATATTAGTTTTTCTTCTCTGTTATATTGAAATAGTCGGACTCTCTTTTAAGTGTCCCATGTCCCATAAGTGTACTTATTAAAGGACTCATGCTTTTATCGGACTTAAAAAAAGTAGACTAAATGAAGATTTTAAAAGATTTGCATACTGGTAGAAAGAAGTTTTCCAGAGTTGAGCGGATGCATTTTTTGCAAGAGCTGGAAGAAGGGCTGAAAGTTTATTATCTCTCCTATACAGAGACAGTAGATAGGCCTTATTCCGAACAGGAACAGGAGATTATTGTCCGGATTATCAAGATGCTGATTCGTCAGCTTCGGGGTACATCCAAGTTTCAATTGTTTAGCAGGAGAGGTACAAGACGTAAGTCCGAAGATTCGGATGATGTGGAAGAGCGGGAAGAGCGCCGGAAGGAGCAGACAGACGAGATACGTTTGAAACATACCAACCTTTATTCGTACAATCCTCTTTCCAAGAAGTATAAAGCGAGGAAAGAAGAGCTGCTCCGGAACCTGAAAAGGGAGTTCTAATCTTCCGGATGTTTCATTGAGAACGTCCGGAAGGTAACAGGAAGAGTAGACCAGCAAATGCGTATAATATTGTGAGTCCCTTGCATATTTGTTGAGTCTACTCTTATTTGTTTTAGAATTAGCCAAGAAAAAAATACCCTGACATGGAAATATTTTGGTTTCATGTCAGGGTAAAATGTGTATAAATAATTATAAATTAGACTGTTTCTACAATATTAAGTAGTAGAAGAGACCGAAATATAACATAACTAGAACACCATACATTGTCAACTTCTTCTATTGATACCGGTGAATAAAAACTGTCTCTAACTTTTTCTTGGATTTTAGTTTTTACCTTGTTTGTGAAAAATTGCACATCCAAATTATCAGCCCAGATAAGTACTGCTTCCATTAAATTATCAGCTTTGTATTGACTGATATAGGTACCATTCTTAAACTCTGCAATAAATGTAAACTTTTTCATTAGCAATTACTTTTTTGCGTTCATACTATGATTTTCACCTGAAAAGTCTTGTTTCGTTTTCCAATGTTTAACTTGGTTCTCAGTAACTTTTGGGTGCAAATTATCAATGATAACAGAGATACCCTGACATGTAAATGTTTTAGTTTCATGCCAGGGTAATAATCTAATAGTTATTGTTCAGTCGGTGACTTTTATCAAGAGACCGTTTTAACAATATGCAATGTCAGTAACGGACGGAATATCCGATATGATGTACTCCATACATTCTTTACTCCTTCTACTGCTATCGGATTGTTTTTAGACTTTTGAATGTATTTCAGCAGAACCTTCCGTTGCTGGCGATTCAAAATGTCTATGTTTGTAGCCCATAGCATAAGTCCTTCTTCCAACGTTGTCACTTCAAACTGATATGAGGCATTGTAATTACGAATATAGGTAATGAAAGTAAAGGTTGCTTTCTCTGATAGAGGAAACACTGTATCGCTCATGTCGGTTTCTATCATGTTTACATCATATAAGTACATTAACTTGTAATATTTCCTATCGCCACATCCCTCGTGGTATTTTTTTGCTATATTCGCATTGTAAAGAGATATTAGATCATCAATTAAAAAGAAATCACGCCAGACGTTTTTTACGCAGTCTAATTTTACTGGGCCATTGTCATGATAGCATTCCAGAGATTCACGAATAAGTAAAGACTTCATTTTTGAAGATATATGAGACGTGTCATGAACTAATTCACGAAATAAATCATTAGTCGGCATTTCTGATTGATACTGATGAACAAAGCAATGCTTATCGTTGGCATTAACTAAGAAAGTAAATGTTTTCATAATTTCATTTATTTATTTGCGGTGATGTGTTTCACCAGAGTTATCCATTTTATTTCTCCGGGAGTGTAATTTAAACTCTGTCTGGTTTCTATTTCTTTTAAATCACAACAAATATAATTTTTTCTTTTTGGATTTACAAATGCTTCTTAAGGTAGTTTTTGGATGTGTGCAAGGGCGGCGAAGAATGAGCCGTTTATATACCCTTGCTCACATCCGGGAACTACCTTTTCTTTGCGTTTGAAAAGCAAAAAAGGGGAAATGGGTTATATCGCCAGAGGCATTCTCTCTCCAAACTTGATTCGTAGTTGCCCGGCAGTTAACGCCCAATTCTGGAGCGGTTGCGTCCATTTCTTGGAGATGTTCATCACAGCCAGGTAGATCAACTTCATCAATGCCATGTCATTGGGAAAGACACCCTTGGTTTTGGTCACCTTTCGTACTTGACGGTGGAAGCCCTCGACGGCGTTAGTTGTGTAAATCAGTCTTCGGATATGCTCATCATAAGCAAAATAGGCCGATAGATTATCCCAGTTTCGTCGCCATGATTCCAAGACAACAGGGTATTTTTTACCCCATTTATCTTGTAGTTTATCAAGGTTGAGCTCTGCTAAATCTTTATTAGGGGCTTGATAGACTGTTTTCAAATCTGCCATAAACTCTTTTTGATCTTTTGAGGCTATGTATTTCAATGAATTGCGAATCTGATGTATGACGCAGTTCTGGATGATTACCTCAGGAAAAATAGTGCTGATTGCTTCAGCAAATCCCGTGAGATTGTCAATGCAAGCGATCAGAACATCTTTCATGCCACGTGCTTTCAGGTCGGTCAAGACACTCAGCCAGAAATTAGCCCCTTCGCTTTCTGATACATACATGCCTATCAGTTCTTTATGGCCATCTTTATTGACTGCCAGAACATTATAGACAGCTCGACTTTCGGTACGACCACCATCCTTCACCTTGTAGTGCATTGCGTCAAGCCACACAATGGTATACATTGATTCCAGGGGGCGGCTTTGCCACTCCTTCACCTTGGGAACTATGCGTTCAATAATCTCACTTAGGGTGTTGTGGGAGATCTCAACATCATACATCTCCTCGATATGGGAGGAAATATCCCTAAGGCTCAAACCCATACCATACAGACTGATAATCTTGGAAGACATGTTGTCCGCAAGAATCGTCTCGCGCTTTTTAAGGATCTCAGGACTAAAGCTGCTGTGACGATCTTGAGGAGTCACGATATCAATCTCGCCGGCCATGGTTTTGCCACGTTTGCTGCCACGACCATTCCGCTTATTGCCTTTAAGACGCTCTGAATCATCAAGGTGGGAGGACATCTCGCCATCTAAAGCGGCCTCTAAAAACTCTTTTAGCAACGGACCAAAGGCTCCGTCTTTGCCCGTGAGCGATTCGCCACTACGCAGTTGAGATAACGCTTTGTCACGCATCTGCTGATACTCTTCACTGTTTCTATCCATAATACAAAGATAATTGTTTGGGGACAGAGTTCAGATTACGCCCTCATTTCTCCAATGCTTTATCTCATTGTTTACTTTATCTATCTCTTTTCTGGACTTTTTGGGATCTTTTTTCATTGCATCTAATTTCTCCTGCGCAGCTTCCATTTTTCCTTTCGCCGCATCTCTCGCCTTCATATTCAAATGCTTTTCATTCTTCCCGCTAGACTTTGAATACCCGCTTCCGTTACTACTGCCTTCGCTAACTCTTCCTTTTTTTGAGAATAGCTTTATGAATCCACTTGTGCCCATCAATGAACCGTGAGTGATATCATACACGCCTTTAGCGGTAACACCTAAAGAAATTCCTGCGGTTTCCGGACTGAGTGCGACTCCGCCCGCTGCTTCTTCAAAACCATTAATAATCTCTGCGGCTCCAGCAAAAATACTTATAATATCGCCAACGTTCTGTCCTGCGTTGTAGGCAGCTGCGTTGCTGTATATTCCGGTTTCACGGAGTGAGGTTTGTCCAAGAAACATATTATCTGCCACAGCGCGTGCAGCTCCATTGGTAAAACTTAGAGTACCCTTAAAAGCGTTGCTTAACCCTCTGCTGATTCCTCCCCATGTGGGCCACATACCATTCGGGTCTATCAATAGGATAGGATTATTCAGGCAGTAAACGTATGGACTAACCTTATAGTACTTTTCCGCCATCAGGTCCATCGTATGCCATCTTCCCAACACGGGATCATACTGTCTTGCTCCGTAGTTATACCAATCCAGTCCTGCTTTTCTATCCAGTTCTTTGCCGTTATATTTGTAAGGCTGTGCAGATGAATATATAGCGAACAAACCTCCGAACGGATAATAGTGGTTCACTTCTTCTATCGTTCCATCCTGGCTGGCAAACACTCTGTTGTTTCCCTGATGGTCTTGGATGTAGTAGTGGAACTTTTTATCTGCTATAGAGAAATATCCCTGTTCGGTCAATAGCTTGTCCCGGCTTCCATTTTCATAGATCACATTGCCACAGTAGTCGGTTGTAGTAGTGTTTCCTGCGATTATATGTGTAGTTTGGAGTTTAGTTCCGTCTGCGCTATATAGGTAAGAAATTTCACTACCGTCTTTAAACTGTATCCGACGTGGTAAATTTAAGAAATTGTATTGGATATCAGAAATGTTTTTATTCAAATCTTTTGTTAAATTACCGTCTTCGTCGTAGGAATATTCCGTGTCCAGATTCACACCGTCCTTGAACTCGAAACCATTCGCGTATGCTGAACTTGTGGCGCTGTCTGTCACTTTCTTGAGCTGATTGCCTGTGTAAGTAAGAGATAGGTCGTCAATTAATCCGTAACTGCTTTGTCCGGTTTGCCCATAACGCTTCAGTCCTGTGATGTTGCCATGCTTGTCATAACCGGTCACTTGTTCGTTGAAGTGATTTGTATTCGTCATCGAATTGCTTCCTTCACTATAATTGGCACTGGTCAGCCTGTTGAGCTTATCGTATGAATATTGGTAATTACGGGTGATTGACTCTTTGTTTGCTTTCCACGTCATGCTACTGATATTTCCGCCATACTGAGGAGTGCCGGGACCATCAGTATAATGTAGCGTTTGAGAGAAGAGAGGGCTTTCGATAGACGTTAGCCAGTTACGGATATTATACGTATTGGTCGTTGTCAGTGTGGAAGTGCCGTCTATTCGGGTTAAGCTTTTAATATTGCCTAAGTCATCGTAGAGATAGCTCATTTTCGTAGAGTCCTTTTCATTTACGATTTGTACAGTTTCAGACAAACGTCCTGCGTGATTGTAGCTGTGTTTGGTTTCTTCGATCAGATCGGAGTTACTTTTGGAGTGGATATGCTTGGTGTGCACAGGTTGTCCCGTAAAGTTGTAAGCAGTGTATGTCTTTTCGTATCCTCCCAGATGATTGGTCGATTTTGTCTGAATGGCACGACCGTTATAATCATAGTAAGTAGCGGTATAGTCGTATCCTGTCACAGAGCCGTTTTTATCCAGTCGGGCTGTCGCATTTCCGGTCTGCAAGCCCTGCGTATATCTTTCTCCGAACTCGCTGTTTGCTTCATAATTCAAACTGCTGTTGGAAATCAGGGTGCCGTTCTGCATCTTAAACAGATAGTCGTCATAATATTTGGCGGTAAGCACTGTGACTGAATTCAGTGCGACTCCGGTTACGGAATAACCGAGAAGAGAAGCGTTGTCCGTACGTTCACATTTGACGCATGTATTCAGTATCGGGTTGTTGAATGGGTCTATGGCGTTTTTACAAATACCCATGATACATTCGCGTCCCATTGCATCGGGCAATGCAAATTGCCATTCACCTCTTTTTCGTTGTTCTCCTGTTTGGGAGAAGATAAGGCGGTCTGCCAAGTCATAGACTTTGTACTCCCAACTGCAGCCCCGTAACTTGGTGCCTATGCACCGGTTACGCATATCATATTTATAGAGATAGGCGTATTGAGCTAAGGATGCGGAAGTTTGACTCGAATAACTGCTACCGCTTACGAGTTGGGCGGATACCATAGGTGGAAGCACCGCTTTTAAATTATCGAACTCATCATAAAGATAATAAGTGTCGTTATTCGTCTTACTGCCGTTGTTGTGCTCAATTTGCCGGCTAAGTACTACTTGGTCGAATTTATTCTTGAATTCCAATGTCACTTGACGATCTTCGTTTTCGGTTCGGGTGACGGATAGCTCGGAAGATTTGCAATTGCCGGCTACTTTCAGCTCCATGTTTTGGTTATCTTTTTCTGTCATTTCAAACCGAAGACAGTTGAGCGTATCATTTCCGGCTATGTTACTCAGATAGCTGAATTTGGTACTTGCTTTTTGCGAACGCCAGTCGCTTCCGGGACCATACACTTCCCGTACTCTTCCCAAAGGTGAATCTTCGTAGACTTTTTCTGAAAAGTGATAAGTATATTCCTTATAGTTAAAAGCATAGAAATCTTGCAGACTTTCGGTAAACTTCCAGTCTATCATTTCTGTGTTCGAACCTTGTGCGTATGGCAAATACGATTTGGCATCATCTCTTAACAAGTTATCATAAACGATCGGATGGTATATACTCTTGTTCTTATTGGAAGTACCCACTTCTATTTTCTGCGATGGATATCCCAGACCGTTGTAGTAAGTAATTTCTTTTCTTCCCCCACTTCTTGTGTTATCCAGATAATTCGTTGTGGAAATATAGTTGTCTCTTCCAATAGGTAATATTTCTATTGGAATGTTTTGAGGTGACTGTTTGATAATGAAGTGTACTGGAAATGTTGTTTCGAATGTTACATCAAAAAAGAGTACGACGAACTCGGATGATATGTCTGAAATTCCTACCCCTGTGAGCCTTAAACATCTTCTTAAATCTTCCGTTATTCTTGAAGGCACGAGCCTTTCGATTTCTGCAGTGAATAAGTGATTTTTGTTTTCCATCGTTACTATCCACTGACCTCCGTATTCGAGATGTGAATCTATAGAAGTCGTTACTCTCAATCCCAGATCGGATAAAGATATCTCTCCATGTCTACTTTCAGCTGGCATTATTTCTATCGGAAAATCCTGAGGGGATTCTTTGATAACGAACCGTATCGTATCTGTCGGATCGGCCGTTATGTGAAAGTAAAGGTTGCATATACCGTCTGAATTAGAAGTAAACTCAACTTTGAAAAGTCTCACGTACGGACGCAATTCTTCTGATATGCGTGAAGGAACGAAGTTTTTGATTTCTGCTTCGTTCAAGCTAAAGTTGTTCCTTGCTGTTATCATCCAAGTATCTCCTTCGTAGAGAGTACTTTCAGGAGAAGGTGTGACTTTTAGCCCCATGTCGGTCATGGATATTTGCCCGGTTTCTGTCGCCAATACAGGACTGGCGAGTAAGCTGCATATTAAAGCTGTAATATAAATAATAATTTTCATAAATTTATCTCTTTAGAGGTTGTTTGAATATTTATATGAACTAATCAGTTCGCCCTTATGGTCGGTCTTTTCTATCAGACGTCCAGAATCATCGTATTTAAAATAGGTAGAAACATTCTTGGGATCTCTAATTTTGCTGATACCTATGTATGGGATATATTCATAAGTAGTGATAAATGATGCCGGTAATTGCGTTCTCAAATTTTCAACTTTCTGCATGTCTGAATAGCTGGGCTTCGTTGCGTCTGCCAGTCTTTTGATAAGATCATTCCCCAATAGTCCTGTAACTGATTCGTAATCGCTGTTCTTGATTTCCGCAATTGCATATTTGCCTTTGTATCCGTACAGGTAGACAGTTTCTGTTTTGTCTTTTTCGTTACGGATATGAGTCGGGGTGCTGTAAGAGTCGTATGCCAGGTATGTGGTTGCGGGAATATTAGAAACATCGGCTACTAACTCGTTGCCCACATTATGGAGTCCTTGGTATGTTGCAGCATCAGCATGTTTTCCCAGTATGGATACTTTGTCTTTCACTAAGCTTTTGCTGTCTGCAGTCAGTAACTTATAGAAATATGTCTCATTCTCAGTTACTTTTCCGTTTTTTATCTTTGTCACTTCCAATGGATAGTCGGTGAAGTGTAGCTGATTCATCTGGTAGAAAGAACTATAGGGAGGTACAAATGGAAATATCAGCATGTCCGGCACGTATCGCGTCTTTTCTTCGTATACATTTCCGGCTCCGTCTTCACTGGTTTTCAGCTTTATCTGTTTGTTGACGGAGTTATATTCGTATTTATCTTTATACTCAATAGTGTTTCCATTGTCATCGTAAGTGATAGTCCGTTTTTCCGAAAGTAGGTTGCTGTAGAATTTTTGATAGTAGGTACCTCCGAAAGCAAACCTCAGGAATCCCAGTGTAGGGTCGTCTGAATTATAGTCCATGACATTAGTAGTGGTTATCTCCGTGATGAGTATGGAATCTTTCTGTATAGGAGTATATTCGAATAGTTCTTTTTGTTTCACATGACCGGCACAGTCGAATTGTTCTTTACTTAAGAGCATTCCGCGCTTTAGTGCGTTTGATGAACATGGAGTGTATGGACTATAAGGGGTACCGACATGAGGAGGGTATTCACGGGAGAACTTATTATTCAACATAGCTATGGGATCTTCGTCCATATAACCTGGTCCGAAATTGCTGAATGTATGGACAGTATATCCGTCTATCAGTTTCCCATTTTTGTCTTCATTGCACTCTATGACTTTAGAATATCCGATATACTCTCCCCGACTGTTGTACCAGAGCGGATTGGATGCTTGAGACATGATGGCATTCAAGGTATAATATTCGGGTCCTCCGTTTTGTGATTTGAGGAGATTGTATAGCTGCCAACCCCAAAGGTATTGTGGAGTGAAAGATAGAATACCGGAAGAGACACCTCCCTTTGTTGTCGGTGTGAATTCTTTTGTGTAGTAATAGTGCTTTCTTGTCAGTAGTTCATCATTGCTATCGTAGTTGTTGATTTCTTTGATACGGAGACCTCCCGGATATGTATAATCTGGAGTGCCTGGATAAGGTAAATGGGCACTTTGTACTGTTTTCCGGTCTGCTGACACCATACTGGATATGACGTTGGGTTCATAAATGAATTCTGTTCTTCCATGTGTGGGGTATGTGATGGATTTTAGCATTTCTGCAGTCACACGAAATCCTCCCTTGTCTCCCATTCTTTTGTTGGTATACTCTTTGCCTTCGGCTATCTGCTTGTCAGCAAAAATTGCATTTTCAAAGAACTCTTTGCTGAAATAGTATGAGAAATTTTCACCGTTATTGAATCCGAGGTTGTCATAGTGTCCTGTATTATATCCGGGTAGGTGATTGGGGAAATAATTTAGTGAATAGGTCGATTGGGTTCCTGATGGAGTCGTTTTAGTCAGTGTTTTCAGTTTTAATCGCTCAGTGGAGCTATTAGTGTAAGTAAACTGATAGTTTATCTTATCCAATATTACCACGGAGTTTAGCTTGTTTAACGTGAAATTCTTTTCTTTTGTAAAAAATGTAGCTGGCCCATGGTCCATACAGGTTTCCCATGCATACTGTGAGTCATAGGGTAATTGTGTACTTGGGGAGTAATGAAACCGGGCAAGTATTTTATTGTCTGTTACATCTTTGACTGTTGCAAGTTGTACAGGGGCTAGTAATTCATAATCATAACTCATTGCTGTTTGCCAGAATAGAGCATCCAAGCTTATACAGAAAGACATATTTCCATTTATTTGAAACGGCATAATTTCGTAGGTGAATTCTATTTCATGTCCTGCAGGAGTTATGATTTTGGAGAGATGCCAGGTGATGGGAGCAGGAAGGTTTAAGAATCCCTTGAAAGGTAGATTGTAATCTGTTTTATCGGTTCCTCCAAATATGTATTTATAACCGTCTGGCGTGGTCAGTGTAAACGAATCAATCAACCAACATGATAAAGGGTTCTTAAATCCGGTTCCTTCTGATCTGCAATAGTTGTAAAATTGAGAAAGTGGACTGGTAAGTTGAGAACGGGTATTATTGTAAGTATTCGAGGTAAATTCAATTTTGATGTCAGAATCTGATTGAACCATCCACTTGCTCTTTTCTTGACTATACATAAAGCTTCCGGTGTAACCGAGAAAGTTAAATTGATACTCGTCTTGGGTATTAATATAGTTGCCGGATACTCTTACTAGAATGTCTGCTGTGGTTAATAAATCAGCTTCGGTGGTTATAGGCTTGTATTCATTGCTAGAACTTTCATAAGAAATATCTGGCTCATTTTTAATTATCCGGGTAATACATCCTCCGCATTCAAGGCTCCATCCCAATCCCACTTCACTGGGTAGGTTGTTGGGTTTTACATTATAAATATGATAATTGAGGTTGATTGGAAGTTGGATATTATCTCTTAACTTAAATTCGTACAATGGGATAGAGATATTCGGAGTTCCGGTATATAGTCCGACAGGTATTTTACCTTGAGTGTTGGCATTACTGACACCCGGTTGTGGAAAGCCTTGTGCCCCTGTCAACCCAATTACTTTCTCAAATTGCCCTTGCGCTTTCAGGCAATTACTTGCCAATAGAAAAGCTATGGTGAATAATATATATTTCATTTTCATTATTAGTTTATTGATTTTTGTATACTAAGTCCGCCACAAATATTTCTGTATACTGCTGTGGCAGCTGAAACAGATATCTTGGTGGCGGACCTCATTTTTGACTTTCTTACAGACTCATCGCATTACCGCCTACAATACCCAGCACTGCCGAAGCCACCGCGATGACTACTTTCAGAATCATATCCCAAAGGGATTTCTTCATTGCCATAATTTACACACCTCCTTTCCGATACTTTAAAAGATTAATTACTTCCTGAAAACGTCTTTATACCTTTGCTCATTTATATTGTCCTCACAGGCTTTCCTTTACCTCAAAGCAAGGACACGCCTTGATCCACTCTTCCGGTTC
>ERZ779945.290-NODE-290-length-10955-cov-1.4756_pt1 | contig 10955 bp, 7 predicted proteins | sample MGYA00511951_ERZ779945 | MGnify/ENA primary metagenome ERZ779945 (study PRJEB29588, sample SAMEA2147022) | human gut metagenome | biome: human gut; feature: human-associated habitat; material: faeces | place: Denmark | collected 2008/2010 ... | reverse complement strand
TATAAGCACCGGCTTCGCCCTGACGAATATAAATTTTCATTGTTGTCCGCCATCCCGGATAATATGACAAATTGATATATCCAAATTTAGGATCGGATTCTTTAGTTGGTACAAAATCGGCATTTTCCTTAACGCCAATACGGAAATATATACGACCGGTGAGACCTGAGATACTAGTACCATCTTCTCCCCTATACGGATTGAGAGTTACCGGATAATGTTCCGCATCACCTGGTGATTCTGTTCCAATATTCGGATCAAAGCTGGGAGTCGCGCTCACAACAAGCCAGTTTTGATAGGCAACAGGTACACTAACAGACCATGTTTGATCCAATCGATGCTGTCCTGTTATAATACGTTCTCCTTTCTGGTTATGTTTAAAAAATGCTGCATTGAACAAACCATGTTGATTTGCCGTAGGATTGTGCACAAATCGCAAACCTTCTTGTGTGACGGTAACCTTTATCTTCCTCTGCAATGCATTCTTACCATTAGTATCCTCTGCTGCAGATAATGTCAATGTATATGTACCACTCATATTCTCGGTCCTGTCATGCGTACCAAAACCGGTGGTATTTGTTCCGTCAACCAGTAAATCCATATATCCGCTGCCCGAAGCCGAATCATAAAAGAAACGATAAGGATCAGGATTATTATCATCTACTGCCAAACAGTTAAAGACTGTATTAGTTGCTCTTTCATTCGCTTCACCTTCTTTCTTTACTGTGCCCAACACCTTCACTACCGGCATATTGGACCAGAAAGAAATCCGGACTCCGTTCATATCCGTCATCTTAGCCTGTATATGCGATACATTCAGAACACGGACGCCTGATATTTCCCAATCATCTCCATCGTCAATCCACGGAGAAGGCTGTATATTTACTTCTAAAGGTTCTCTTATGATACCTGTCAAATCAAGTTTCGCATTTGCCGGTAATGTATAATCCGGGTCGGACAGAATCTTCAATTTGCAGGAAGGACTATACTTGTCAATCAGGTTAACAGTAAAATTTATCGCATTCGTCTCGTCGGACTTCGATGAAAAGAAGCTAGATGGCAGAATTACTTTTTTAACTTTAACAGCCCAGACTAAATCGTTATTTTTATCCTCAGTGGTCAATAAAGTGGGATCTATTTTAAAACAGTCGGCATTATCAGCTAATGTGAGTTTACGTTCCACATTTCTGGTTATGGCCGTTCCACCATAAGGAAGAACCGGATCGGCATACGCCCAGGAACTGGGTAAACAATCACTAGGCAAGCCATATACCAAAGGCACTCTATCCGGTATATTAGAAAAAGTAATTCCTTCAAATTCACTCGAACTGGCATCACCAAAATCGACTTTCGATTTCAAAACCACATCCACACGTGCCGCCAAGCGTCTGAGTCCTACTGTCAACTTGGTAGATGCAACACCATTTACCTCCAAGTTTCCATCAGCCAGCACTTTTATACTATTATTTTCCGCAATCATAGGTATAACCCGTTCCGAATCGAAGAACTCCGCCGGATAGGATATTGACTTTAGTGCATCATAATCAGTTATATTGTCAAGAACCGCCTTCACAATTGTATTATGAGGTTCATTGGCCAAAAAGACAAAATCATATTCACCCTTATTAATCGGATGCCGTAGCGTATTTCCGCCCAGCACATCTCCATAATAAAAAGTATTACTTTCGCAGATGCGACTTGTCTTATTGAAAGCCAGAATACGCAGAGTTTCAACCTTATCATCGAGCCCGTCACCCGGATAGGCTCCTGTATAGGCACGTGTATTGATACCGGTAATTGTTATATATCCCTCTTTAGGTGTATCTTTATAAAACTCATCAACACAGGAGGAAAACAATAAAAATATAACCAAAAACGACAAATGTAAATAGTTTCTCAATCTAACAACAAACATATATTCCCTTGATTTGATATTTCCTAGCACTATAATCTCATACTACAAATATCGGCATATCAAAGAAAAGGAGAAAGGAGAATTAATACTCATATAGAATATACAGAGAGAGAAACGACTCTATTATCGAAAACAACAACAAATCCAGGCACATTATAACAAATAACGGTCTTAATCATCAATATTTTTTCATTATACAGATAATCTTCTTTAAAAATATCCGTTTATCGAAAAAACAAAATCAGCTATTCCAAAAATCGCCAAGCCAAAATTCTGCTATTTTTTGTACCCTGACACATTCGAATTATCTTATATTCCGATACATGGACGGCTTTTAATTTAGCATATAGTTTATCCAGATTCTTCTCCTTAGAAACCAGACTTGTAAACCAACCGCAATTCTTCCGGTATTTCCGGCTCTCAGAAATCATATTCAGCAAAAAATGTAATTCTCCACCCTCACACCAAAGTTCATTCGCATTTCCACCGAAATTCAATTTGGTTTTCTTTACTTTCTCCCCTTTCAGACTACTCAATTTACGTAATGTCCCCTCTTCTGCTTCTTCTTTCGAACTGTGAAACGGAGGATTGCAAATTGTTACATCAAAATATTCATCGGGAGCAATGATTCCGTCAAAAATCCTCCGATTGTCTTTCTGAAGCCGCAAATCAATCTTATGTGCCAATACAGGATTGCAAGTCACTATCTTACGCGCATTTTCTATAGATACCGGATCAATATCGGAACCCACAAACATCCATCCATACTCAACGTGCCCAATAATCGGATAAATACAATTTGCACCGACACCGATATCCAAGCATCTGCACTGTCGTTTTGGCTTATCTCCATTCTCTTCATTTGCCGTATTACTGACTCTCTCCGGATCAATTAAATCGGCAATATAATGAACATAGTCTGCCCTCCCGGGGATAGGCGGACACAAATAATTCCTTGGAATATCCCAGTAGCGGATACCATAATAACTTATCAGCAATGCTTTATTCAGCGCTTTCACAGCATGTGGATTAAAAAAATCGATTGTTTGTATTCCCAAAGGATTGAGAAGTACAAATTTTCTGAGCGGTGGATAATTCTCTGTCAACAATGAAAAATCATATTGCCCATTGTGTTTATTTCTCGTATGTAGTTCGCTTCTTTCTGCCATGGCGACAAAGATACAGAGAATCTTTCTGTCTGCAAATGACTTTCATACAAATCATGAAGATACCTGATTACAACTGTAACAAGCATCTTCATAATTAATTATATAAATACCATATACCTAATCCTTCTTCACCCAAACAGCCAGGTTACGGGATTCGACAGAGAACTCTCCATTTCCTTCTTCATCTAAAGTTATTTCTTCGGATATACTTCCGGTTATTTCGTGCCAGACTTCGCCTTTATGTTTCTCACCCAAGCTCATTATTTTACTTCCCGCCTCGTCATTAGACATAAGGAAGACCAGCCCGGAGCCATTATGTTCCTCATCTCCTGTACGGATAAAGCCAATCGTTGAAGGATGGTCGAAGTATTCTATCTGATCACCGTAAGCGTACTTTCGTCTCGCATCCAACAATATATCAATAATCCGGGTATGAGGAGACTTCTCCCCCTTTATACCATAATAATCTCCATAAAACAGACATGGATAACCTTCCTTCATCAGCAAAATCAAACCATAAGCCAACGGTTTAAACCAATCTTCTACATTGGATTCAAGAGAACTTCCGCGTTGCGTATCATGATTGTCAACAATGGTTACAGCCAGATCGGGATGATGTTCAACCAGAGTATCTTTTAAAATATCCCGCAAATCATAGTCTTTACCTTCCTGTGATGCCTGGAACATATTATAATGTAACGGGACATCAAATAGGTTTACTTTGTGCCCAACAGCTTCTATATAAGCATCCAATGCTTCCAGGTCACCATTCCAATATTCACCTACGGCATAAAAATCATTGCCTCTTTCACTCCTCACCGCATCGAGGAATTGTGCGACGAATTGATCTTTCATATGTTTAATGGCATCCAGACGCATTCCGTCGAGATTCAATTCATTGGAAACCCACTTTCCCCAACGGTTCAATTCAGATACAACTTCCGGATGGTCCAAGTCAATATCGTTACATAACAGAAAATCATAATTACCGTTTTCACTATCCACGCCCTCACTCCAAGCTTTTCCTTCTCCCTGTATCTGAAAAACACCGCTGCGCTTTTGCGCATCATCAAAACCCGTCCCGGAAAAATGATACCAATGCCATTTAAAATCCGAATGTTTGTCCTTACGTCCGTGAAAACTATACCCGGTCCACCCTTGTATCTCAAACGGCTCACCCAAAGCCTTGGTTCTCTCCTTGGGATCTCCACTACCATAAACTTTTCAGTAAAATCACCACCCGCTTTATGATTCAATACAACGTCCAGATAAACAGCAATATGATATTTGTGCAATTCGTCAATCATTTTCTTCAGTTCATCTTTCGTACCATATTTAGTTCTTATGGTTCCCTTTTGGTCAAATTCGCCCAAGTCATACAGATCATAAGTCGCATATCCTTCGTCTTGCTGCTCATCGGCCTTATAAGCAGGGGGAATCCAAACAGCAGTCACACCTATATCACGAAGATGCGACGCATCTTCCTTTATCTGTTTCCATAACTTCCCGTCATTCGGGAGATGCCATTCAAAATATTGCATCATAACACCATTTTCCATACGCTTCATTTTTTTTATAATTAACTTTATACAAAACAAAGATGATGTTAACAAAGTTCCTACGTTTCTATAAATTATAAGCTAACAAATACAAAAAAGTGCAAAGGATAAAAAGCTGATTTACAACACCGTAAAATTACCTTAATTATTCTTTTATTATTCATATTTATCAGAGCGTGAACAGGAATTTTTGATTTCACATTTGTTTTCAGTCATACCATAACGGAATAATTCGGTTCATTTATTCCACAACATAATTATTTTTTTTATATAGTATTAATATAAAATTAGAAAATATGAGAGAGTTGAAAAATCATCCGTCCCCGGACCAGTTGGATTCGTATGACAAGTATCCGTGCTATTATGAGAACGATTTGGAATTAGTCTATACACCCCAGCAATCCATATTTACGCTATGGGCACCAAGTGCCGATAATGTCCGTTTAAACCTGTATTCATCCGGCGAAGCGGGAGATCCGGAAGAACAACTGGAAATGGACATAGCCGACAATGGGACCGGGTGTATCCATATAGACCGTGATCTGAAAGGTTCTTTCTACACCTTCCAAATAGAAAAAGATGGAAAATGGCTGGACGAAACACCCGGTATCTGGGCAAAAGCAGTCGGCATCAATGGCAATCGCGCTGCTGTAATCGACTGGAACGAGACAAATCCCGAAGGTTGGGAATCAGACCAGTCACCCGAACTGAAAATGTATTCCGATATCATTCTTTATGAACTTCATCACCGCGATTTTAGTATTGATCCAAACTCAGGAATTGAACATAAGGGGAAGTTTCTTGCTCTGACAGAGACCGGAACTAAAACTCCCGAAGGAGAATCTTCCGGACTGGATCATTTAAAAGAATTGGGAGTAACGCATATACACATCCTTCCTTCATTCGATTTCGCCACAATCGATGAAAGGAAATTGGAGAAAAACAAATACAATTGGGGATATGACCCGAAGAATTATAATGTACCAGATGGAAGTTACTCCACCGATCCTGTCACCCCCACCACCCGTATCCGCGAATTTAAAGAGATGGTAAAAAGCCTCCATCAAAATGGTTTTCGTATTGTACTCGATGTGGTTTATAACCATACAGCCTCAACCGAGCATTCTAATTTTGACCTGACGGTTCCGGGATATTTTTACCGCCAGAATCCCGACGGTTCCTATTCAAATGCTTCCGGGTGTGGAAATGAGACAGCCTCAGAACGCGAAATGGTTCGCCATTATATCATTGAGTCGGTCAAATTCTGGGCGAAAGAATATCACATTGACGGTTTTAGATTCGATCTGATGGGGATACATGACATCGACACCATGAACCAGTTAAGAGAGGAATTATTAAAAATTGACCCCACCATTTTTGTATACGGAGAAGGTTGGGTAGCAGCAGATTCTCCATTACCTTTCGAGCAACGGGCTGTAAAGGAGAATGTACGAAAAATGAAAGGTATTTCCGTATTTAATGATGAATTTCGTGACGGTCTGAAAGGAAGTACCTTTGACGAACAGGAACCAGGGTATGCCTCCGGAAATATCAACGGGCATTTTGAACCTGTCAAATATGGAATCGTTGGCGGAACACAACACCCACAGGTAGATTATAGCGGGTTACTTTACTGTGACGGTCCATATGCCGCTGCTCCCTCTCAAATGATTAACTTTGTTTCCTGTCATGACGGATATACGCTGGTAGATAAGCTGAAATTATCTGTTCAAGGCGAACATTCTGAAGAAGAACTGGTTCCTATTGACAAATTAATACACACCGTGCTTTTAACCTCGCAAGGTATTCCTTTTATTCGTGGCGGTGAAGAAATCATGCAGGACAAACAGGGAGAGCCAAACAGCTACAAGTCTTCTGACGCCGTCAACCAAATAGACTGGGCGTTAAAAGCTAAAAACCGTGATATATTCAATTATATCAGAACATTAATCGCACTCCGCAAAAAACATCCCGCCTTCCGTATTCCTACAGCAGAGGGCTTAGAGAAATGGCTTCATTTTCTTGATACAGGCGATTCCGGTGTCATCGCTTATACTCTAGGCGAGTATGCTAACGGTGATGAATGGAAAGAAATTCTAGTTGCATACAACGGTAACCGGAATCAGGCAGACATCAATATCCCGGAACAAGATTGGATTATAGTCTGCCATAACGGACAAATTGATCTAGACAGTCAGGAGCATTTATCGGGAGGGGATATTTCTATCGCAGCATCTTCAGCTCTTATCTTGTATCGTCAATAAAAAGGAGATCAACTTGATATTATTAAATAAAAGTACAATTATAAATCAGTTAGACTATGTTAGAAAATGAATTATGGGGAAATACTATTGAAAACTGGGGTATTTCCATTCTTATTATTTTAGGAGCAATTATTATTGTGAAATTATTATCGCTATTAGGCAAGAAAGTTATCAAACCTTTTGTTACGGGAACCGACAATCACCTGGACGACGTCATTTTTTACTCTTTGGAAGCGCCTGTTAAGTTTGCTATAATTCTGTTGGGAATCTGGATCGCTATCCATCGGTTGGTTTATCCGGACAGTTTTGTGAAAGTAGTTGACAATGCTTACAGCATTTTGATTGTTCTGGATATTACTTGGTTTTTCGGCCGTTTGTTCAGTAGTTTACTTCAGGTTTACTGGGGAAAGCAGTCCAACGGACAAGCTAACAAAATGATGCCAATCATCAAAAGAACCATCTTGGTTATAGTCTGGCTCATCGGCATCGTCATGGCTTTGAGTAATGTGGGAGTTAACATCAGCGCTCTGTTGGGAACTTTGGGTATTGGTGGTATCGCATTTGCTTTGGCAGCACAAGATACAGTAAAAAACGTTTTCGGTGCGTTTACCATTCTGACGGATAAACCTTTCAGCATCGGAGACACAATTCGCGTGGATAGTTATGAAGGAACGGTAGTAGACGTAGGAGTCCGAAGCACAAAAATAATGAATTACGACAAACGTATTATAACTTTCCCCAATTATAAGATTACCGATACTTCTATCGTTAATATTTCATCCGAACCTATGCGCCGAGTAGTCTTGAATCTTGGACTGACGTATGATACGACTTCCGAAAAGATGAAAGAAGCTTTAGAACTATTGAAATCCATCCCCAAAAGAGTAGAAAATGTATCTTCTAACCCTTCTGATATAGTCGCTGTTTTTACAGAATACTCAGATTCCGCATTGGTTATCATGTATATCTATTTTATAGAGAAACAAGGAGATATTTTAGGCGTAACCTCAAATATGAATATGGAAATACTGGCTGCTTTTAATAAAGCAGGATTGAACCTTGCTTTTCCGACACGGACTGTCTATATTCAGAAAGACGAATCATTGAAACAAGAAAGTTGATAAACCCATCGTTCTCTTAGAAATATGTACATGCAGCCCAACATCAATGTGCTATTTTTAAGATTAAACAAAAATACAGTTGAAATAAAAATAGTAAAACAAAGAATAAAGCGCATAAATTAGTGCAATAATATACGGAATAACAGATTATTATTGCATAAATTCACATGAGATATGCATCTTTTTCTATCACTAAACCACTCGTTGGTCTTAAAGGAACGCCTCCTTGGTTTAAAACCAACGTATTCTTCCTCACCGAGGAACCTGTTTTTCCTCGGTGAGGAAGAGATAAAAAGACTATCCGGAGCTTGTTTTCACGCTGGCTAATCACAAATAGCGAAAAGGCAAGATTAAACAAAAAGTTATCCTTTCAGTCAATACATCATCTAAAAGAAAACATAAGAAGTAATATCATATCAATCTATTCAGCATACAACTTAAATAAAAGAAAGAGAGATTTTCATTCAAGCAAATGCAGGCGTTTTTCTACTTCTTATTTATCCGTAATGTAATTTACAGCATTCCTTGGCTGATTAAATATTCCTTTTTTAAGAAAGTTCTTTTTTTCAGCAATAGGTAAGCCTGAGCAATAGTTAACGAACGACTAACAATACACAAACGATCATAGTAATTAGTAAGTCTGCAAGATCTTTTCGAAGCAGCTTTGTTGCCTGTTGTATACGATAAGCAATTGTTTTTACTGAAACCCCGGAACTCTCAGCTATTTCCTTATAGCTCTTTTTAGTAAAACGATGCATAACAAAAGCCTCCCTATAGGAAGCAGGCAATGCATCTATAGCTTCTTTCACTCTTTTTGAAAGCTCTTGGAACTGGTAAGTCTCTGCATCATGTATCAGCTTTTCCATCTCCTCATAATACATAGTATCAGCATGATTCTTCAGCTGTTTTTGCTTGATGCAGTTAAGTGATCTATGGTAAACCGATTTGAGTAAATATCTGCCTAAGGAAGTTTCAACCTGAAGTGTTTCGCGATGTTCCCACAGCCATAAAATAGCGTCACCCGCTATTTCTTTCGACTCTTCATAGTCTACAAACCTATTTCCATACGCACAAAGAATCGGGTAGTATTTTTTAAATATACTATCAAAAGCGATCATCTCCCCTCTCCTTAGTGCCATCAATAAGTACGCATCTTCATTGCTGTATTCCATGGCTGCAATGATAATGCTTATATTTTAAATAAGCGTAAAATAACACAGTTATTAACCATAAAGTTTATTAATGTTAATTATTTAAATAACCTTAGTAGTTTTATTTTCCCGCTTGTCTCTTTAATAAATTTATCATGGAAATGCATCATTCAACTATAGAAGACTTGCTGATCAGCTATTATGATGGTAAAGCAACAGCAGACGAAATTCAGGAAATAGAAGCCTGGATCAAATTGTCAGATGAAAATAAAAAGAAGGCCATGGACATTTACACACTTCTTCTTATGACTGACACGCAACAGGTTACTGAAAAAATGGATATGGATGAGGAGCTATCAAAAGTGAAGGGACGGATGCAAGAGAATAAGTATCATATTTCCTGGTGGGGTTGGATACAACGTGCAGCTGTTGCCTTACTCATACCGATGGCTATTACTATTTTGGTTTTGCTTAACCAACCCCAATCTACCGCCCCCGTCCATGCCCAGATATTCGAAGTCCGGACACAACCCGGAATGATAACTTCTTTCAGATTACCAGACAGCACTTTAGTGTACTTAAACTCCGGCTCAGTCTTAAAGTATCCTTCCATTTTCACCGGTAACATTCGTGAAGTGAGTCTGAATGGCGAAGCGTATTTTGAAGTTGCGAAAGACCCTGAACATAAATTCATTGTTTCGACTCCCCAAAAATCTAAAGTGGAAGTTTTGGGTACACACTTTAACCTGGAAGCATTTGATGAGATGGATGAGGTGATTACCACTTTGGTAGAGGGAAAGGTCGAATTTGTTTATGAGAAAGACGGACAGGGAAGTAAAATACTAATGCGTCCCGGACAAAAAGTGATTTATAATAATAAGGACGGACAGATTCTGTCATACAACACCAATGGCGAATCGGAGCTTGCCTGGATGGACCAAAAGGTTATTTTTGATAAAACTCCATTTAAGGCAGCATTGCATATACTGAAGAAACGCTATAATGTAGATTTTATTGTAAACACTTCGAAATTTGACAAATATACATTTACCGGAGCGTTTACAGAACAATATATAGAAGAGATTCTGGAGAATTTTAAAATATCCTCACACATACGCTGGCGTAATGTGAAACTGACAAATAATCAAAGTGAAGAAAGGAGGCAGATTGAAATATATTAAAGCCTTTCATGTTTAACCAATAAAATTATAATACGTATGAGAAACTTCCAACCGCCTTAAAAAAAAGCATACAGGCAGATGTTCCCGCATCCAGCCTGTATGAGAAAGCCTTTAACCTGTTTGAATACAAACAGAGAAAATTATTTCTTAACTTTAATTCATGCAAATATATGAAGAAAAACAATTATGTCCAACAATTGTGGGCGGATAATCCCGTTTTTATTGTTTGGAAAAAAATTCCTTTGTCTATGAAACTGCTCTTTGTTTTCTGTTTTTGTTTTGTTGGGCTTCTATGTGCTAACGACAGCTACGCCCAACGTACTATGATCTCTGTGAAAGCACAAAACTTGACTGTGAAAGAAGTTCTGTCACAAATTGAGGCACAATCTGATTTTAGCTTTTTCTACAATGACCATCATATTGATGTAGACCGCCGGGTATCGGTAGTTACCGAACAGAGCAATATATTTACCTTATTGAATGAAGTGTTTAAAAACACCAATGTCAAATATGCCGTACGTAATAAAAAAATAATATTATCTACGCAAATAGTGGAAGCGCCTGCCCCCGAACAAAACGCGCCGATAAAGGGAAA
>ERZ779945.285-NODE-285-length-11030-cov-1.99636_pt1 | contig 11030 bp, 6 predicted proteins | sample MGYA00511951_ERZ779945 | MGnify/ENA primary metagenome ERZ779945 (study PRJEB29588, sample SAMEA2147022) | human gut metagenome | biome: human gut; feature: human-associated habitat; material: faeces | place: Denmark | collected 2008/2010 ... | reverse complement strand
ATTTATACAACGGAATGCCGCTTCCGTATCGATCCTTCGTATTGGATTTCCACATACCGGACAATTTTCGGGCATCTCAAATTCCTTTTCACTGCCATTTCTCTTTTCTTTTAAGACAGCTGCTATTTCAGGAATAATTTCACCGGCTTTGTAAATGATAACGGTATCTCCTTCGCGAATATCTTTTTCCCGAATAAAATCCAGGTTATGAAGTGTTGCCCTTTTTACCGTCGTGCCGGCCAAGCGGACAGGTGTCAAATCAGCCGACGGTGTCAGTACGCCGGTCCGCCCCATAGAAACAACAATCTTTTCTATTTTTGTAACCGCTTCCTCCGGTGGATACTTATATGCTATAGCCCACTTCGGATCTTTCCCCGTAGCACCCAATAATTCCTGCTGCCGGAAATCATTTACTTTAATGACCATTCCGTCAGTATCATAGTCCAGTTCACGACGCTTCTTTTCCCATTCCCGGACTCCTGTGATAACCCCCTCTATGGAATCCCATTTTCGATAATGGGGATTTACACGGAAATGAAATTTCTTCAACTGCAGAAGCAGATCATCCTGTGAGGAAATATCCAATCCCTCTTCTGCCCCCAGCGCATAAGCAAAAAAATCCAGGTTCCGCGCAGCCGTTACTTTGGGATCCAATTGGCGAAGTGATCCTGCCGCTGCATTTCTGCAGTTAGCAAAAGGCATCATTCCCGCCTCATCACGTTCTTCATTCAACGCAATAAAACTTTTACGAGGCATATATACCTCACCGCGAACTTCCATATAGGCAGGCGCGTTTTCAATATATAAAGGAATTGTTTTAATTGTCTTTACATTTGATGTTACATCTTCGCCTACCTTCCCATCTCCCCGCGTCAGTCCCTGCACTAATGATCCATTCTCGTAAATGAGATTCATAGAAAGTCCGTCAATTTTAAGTTCTGTGATATATTCCACAGGCATTGCACCTATACCGCCATGGACACGCCGGTCAAAATCACGAAGTTCTTCCGCACTGAAAGCATTTGCCAGACTCAACATCGGCTTTTTAAAAGGAATCTTCCTGAAATCATCCGATGCTTTCCCTCCGACTCTTTGGGTTGGCGAATCAGGCGTTACTATTTCAGGGTATTCTTTTTCCAGATCCACAAGTGACCGATACAGGCGGTCAAATTCAAAATCTGTAATTTCAGGCTTATCCAATACATAATATAAATAACTGTGATGGCGCAGCTTTTTTCGTAATTCTTCCGCTTTTTTTATAATTTCTGCCGTTACCATATTATTCCTCTTTTTCAATTGGCGCAAAACCTACCATAACCTGACGAATCTGATCATTGGGGAAGATGAGTTTTAACATCATATGCTTTCCGCTCCCTGTTACCTCTGCAACTTGTCCTTTTCCCCACATACGATGAGATACTTTATCTCCGACCTGCCAGTCGAACCTTGCTTTTATACTCTTTTTTGCCACCGGCTTATTCATTATTCCCGCAGAGGACAATGCCCATTTGCTCTTCTGCTCATTATTACTCCTGATTAGAGTACGTCTCTTTGCCTCACTGCTATTCCCGCGGATTTCATCCAACAAATCGACAGGGATTTCTTTAAGGAAGCGGCTTTCTACATAAGGTTTCACCTGCCCGTACATCGTTCGTACAGCAGATGTGGTAAGATATAACTTTTCCTTTGCCCTTGTAATTGCCACATAACAAAGGCGACGCTCCTCCTCTAAAGCCGTCTCATCCATCAAAGAACGTACCCCCGGAAAGATGCCTTCGTCCATACCTGCCATATAAACTATAGGAAACTCCAATCCCTTGGCACTATGGATAGTCATTAAAGTCACTTTATCATCCTGTTCTTCAAAGGAATCTACGTCATTTACAAGAGCGACCTTTTCCAAAAATTCCGGAAGTCCTCCTTCCGGCTGCTCCTGTGTAAAATCCTTTGCCACGTTCAGCAGTTCACCCAAATTTTCTTCTCTGCTCTGTGCCTGAGGATCACTGCTCTGCTGGAGAACCGACAGATATTCCGTATCAGTCATAATTTTCTGAATAAGTGTAAATACATCGCCTTCCGTGGAAGCATTCAAGAAACTAAAAATCAAGGCGCTGAATTTTTGGAGTTTGGTTCTTGCTGGCACGGGGATATCAGACTCTTCCAGTGACATGATTCCCTCAAACATGGACATATTTCCCTGTTTGGAAAATTCACTTAACTTCTGTATGGTTGTTTGTCCGATACCACGCCGGGGCACATTGATAATACGCATCAAGCTGATATCATCACGAAAATTGGCCACCAATTTAAGATACGCCAGCATATCCCTTATTTCCGCGCGGTCATAAAATCTTGTTCCGCCGACCATGGTATAAGCAATACCGCGCTTTACCATGCTTTCTTCAATCACACGAGACTGGGCATTCATACGATAAAGAACCGCCATTTTCCCATACGGGACATGATTTTCCCCGTGTTCTTTCATCATGGACTCTACAATAAAATCCGCCTCATTATGTTCATCAGAAGCAGCATATTTCTGCAGATGGACCCCCGGATTATTTTCTGTCCACAACCGTTTCTCCAAGCGTTCCACATTATTTTTAATAACCGCATTGGCCGCATTTAAAATTGTTTGTGTCGAACGGTAATTCTGCTCCAACTTAATAATTTGAGCCGAAGGATAATCTTCACGGAAATCCATGATATTCCGCAGATCGGCTCCACGCCAGGAATAGATACTCTGATCCGCATCACCTACGGCACAAATATTTTGAGATTTGCCTGCGATATACTTTGCCATAAGGTACTGCGCATGATTGGTATCCTGATATTCATCAATTAAAATATAGTGGAAATGATCCTGCCAACGTCTGCGTATCGTTTCATCAGCTAAGAGTTTTGTTGTCGCAAAAAGAAGGTCATCAAAATCGAGTGCATTGTTCTGTTTCATATATTTATCGTACAAATCATAGACATCAGCAATCTTTTCGTTGTAAAAATTACCGCTGGCTTCCGCGCGAAATGATTCCGGCCCCTGGAGTGCATTCTTTGCGGCAGAAATACGAGCCTGTATATTTCTTGGCGGATACTGTTTATCATCCAAATTTAATTCCTTCAGAATATTCTTAATCATCTGTTTGGAATCATCAGAATCATAAATCGTAAATTTATCAGTAAACGGCGGATGGTTATTGATTTTCCGCCGCAAAAAACGCGCACCAAAAGAATGGAATGTATACATCCACAGTTTATTCGCTTCCGCCCCTACCAGATGATGGACACGTTCACGCATTTCCTGTGCCGCTTTATTTGTAAAAGTGATAGCAAGAATATTCTGCGGCCGTATTCCCTGCTCCAGCATATAAGCAATGCGGCAGGTTAACGCTTTAGTTTTACCCGAACCGGCACCTGCCATAATCAACACGGGTCCTTCAATCTGTTCAACAGCCTGACGCTGTCTTTCGTTTAAAGTATCAAGATAACTCATCCAAACGCCCCTTATAAAAGAAAAACTCATATATGACGAATGCCATGTATGAGTTCTTCGTTCCGCTCAAAATTATTCGCCGTATGCTTTCAGAAGTGGCGGGGTTACCTGTTTCTTTCTAGACATAACATGAGGAAGATAGGCAACTCCATTTTCAGGCTTACTGGCAAATGCTTTTTCTACAATGCTTTCCGCACCTTCAGTGAACCACAGGAATGTATCCTCCGCCAAGATATCTGTCACCATGAGATAAGAAGCTGCATAGCCCTTTTCAGCTTTGATCGCCTCCAGCACTTTCATGATTTCTGCCTTCTTTTCATTAATCGGATCCACATTCATAACGGAAATCTGTCCGACAGTAAATACATTTCCTGCCGCGCTAAATTCCTTTGTATCGTTCCGTGCCAATTTTTCAGCAGGATAATCGGAAATATCCGCACCGGCTTTCAGCATTTCCATACCATAAGCCTCATAATCCACTCCCGCAATTTCAGCCAGTTCTTTCGCCGTTTCTTTATCTTCTTCTGTCGTTGTCGGCGAACGGAAAAGGACTGTATCGGATATAATGGCGGAGAGCATGATTCCCGCGATTTCACGGGACGGCTTTATATGATTCGCTTTATATAATCCATAGATGACCGTATTCACACAACCGACCGGACGAACAAGAATGAAAATCGGATTCTCCGATTCGAAATCCCCGAAACGATGATGGTCAATAATTTCCAGGACTTCCGCGTCATCCATACCATCGATTGTCTGTTTGGATTCATTGTGATCCACTAAAATCATTTTCTTTTTTTCATCTTCCGGATTTTTTCTTGCTACGGAAGTCACAAGCATCGGCTCTTCCAAATTGAAATAATCCAAAGCAAATCTGGATTCTTTATTGATTTCTCCCGCACGAACGGCCACAGCATCCATGCCTAACCGGCGCTTTAAATAAGAATAGCTGAGGGCAGCGGCAATGCTGTCCGTATCAGGCGATTTATGTCCGCTTACAAATATTTGGCTCATCATATATTCCCTTTCTTATTTATACCCCAAATAATAAAATTTTACCCAATCATTATATCATATTTTCTATCCTCGCTTTATAAGCAAAAATACCTTTCTCCAGGAAAATCATTTTCTCTGTGGAAAGGTATTTCACATTTAATAAACCTCAGTCTTCTTCAGTCACCAGTTTTTTCTTACGAAAGCCTCCAAAATGGAACTTTTCAATAACAATAAACAGCATTGGTACGATAAAAATTTGAAACGCTGTCGCAGAAAGAACACCGAATACCACGGCAATCCCCATTTCAGAACGAGAATTCGCGCCCGCACCTGTCGACAGGGCCAGCGGAACGTTTCCTAAAATAAAAGCAAGGGAAGTCATCAGAATAGGACGCAGACGGATCTTAGATGCTTCCACTGCAGCCTTAAGCGGCGCCATGCCCGCATCTGTACGAACCTTCGCATACTCTACAATGAGAATCGCATTCTTGGCGGCAAGCCCTATGATGGTTAACAAACCGATTTGGAAATAAATGTCATTATATACATTAAACATCCAGGCGCCAAGACAGGCTCCGAAGAAGCCGGTCGGCATACCAAAGAGTACGACAAAAGGAACTTTCCAACTTTCATATAATGCCGCCAAAGAGAGAAATACAAAGAGCATCCCCAGTGCCAAGGCATAAATCGTCTTCCCGCTGGCTTCTTTCTCCTGTGCCGAGCTTTCCACAAAAGCATAACTATATCCGGTAGGAAGTACTTCCGCTGCCACTTCTTCCAATGCGTCCAACGCTTGTCCGGAAGAATATCCGTCTGCCTGGTTACCACTGATTTTAACCGCAGGGAAATTATTATAACGGGTAATAACGGAAATTGCATTAGATTTTTTCGGTGTGATAAAAGTACTGATAGGAATCATGTTCCCGCTGGAGTCTTTCACAGTCAGGAACTTATTCGCCGAAGGATCCATACGATAATCCACATCAGCCTGGGCGACCACCTTAAAATTACGTCCATAGGCAGTAAAATCATTAATTTGGACAGACCCATAATAGACCTGTAAGGCTGTAAAAATATCTCCCAGTGCCACACCATTTTTTAAAGCCTTTTCACGATCTATATCAAAATTATATGAAGGAGTATCCATACGGAAAGTGGTATAAGCCATCTTTATTTCCGGTCTTCGATTAGCCGCTCCGAGGAACTGCCCTATAACCCGCTGCATATTTTCATTGGAATCGCCATTCTTATTCTGGATATACATGGAGAACCCGCCGGAACTGCCCAGTCCGGGAATAGAAGGGGGATTCAAAGCCATAATATTTACATCAGGGTGCGTGGCATTATAGGCTCCCACCTGTGAAGCAGCGCCTTTTCTCTCATCCCAGGGCTTCAGTTTAATAAAAGAAAGTCCCGCATTGGGTTTCTGACCACCGGAAAGGATATCAAAGCCGGTAACGCCAAAAGTCTGCTCTACAGCATCATCTTTACCCATATAGGCCAGAAACTCTTTAATTGCCGCATTGGTTCTTATATTGACAGAACCTTCCGGCAGCGAAATAGCCCCAATAAAGTAGCCATTATCCTCTTCCGGCAAAAAAGCAGTCGGGAGAGCAACAAACATAACAACAGAAGCAACGGTCAATCCAATGAGGACACCAATGGGCGCTATAATCACGCGTCCCATTTTTTCAAGACTACGGCCATAAATTTCAATCATACGAGCGAACCAGTCATTGAATTTATCCCAGAATTTCTGCAGCCGTCCCCGTTCTGCGCCTTCCTTATGATGACGGAGCATCCCTGCACAAAGAGCCGGCGTCAAGGACAAAGCCACAAAAGCAGAAATCAATACGGAAACCGCAATAGTAAGGGCAAACTGTTTATAGAGAATACCCATAATCCCGCCAAGGAAGGCAACCGGAACAAATACAGCAGCCAGTACGATAGCAACCCCGATAACTGGGCTCTGCACTTTTTTCATCGCCGCAACCGTAGCGTCTTTCGGCGGTAAATTGTTATACCGCATTTCATACTCTACAGCTTCAATGACAACAATTGCATCATCGACAACCAGTCCAATTGCTAAAACCATGGCAAAAAGTGTCAGCGTATTGATTGTAAAACCGAGTACCTCAAAAGCGCCAAAAGTACCAAATAACGATACAGGGACGGCGATCATGGGAATAAGGGTAGATCGCCAATTTTGCAAAAATATATAGACAATCATTGCTACAATCAGCAGTGCTTCAAAAAAGGTCTGAAGAACTTCTTTAACGGACGCATAAATGAAATCCGTATTATCCATAGAAATACGATAAGTCATATCTGCAGGAAAAGACTTGCTGTCTTCAGCAAGTTTAGCCTTAATCTTGTTAATCGTATCAATAGCATTTGCATCATCAGTGAGTGAGAATGCTACCGCTGCAGATTCATGGTCACCGGAACGGGCAATAAAATCGTAGTTCTTTGCATCCAGTTCGATGCGGGCCACATCTTTCATTCTGAGCATACTGCCGTCACTGTTTGTACGAATGACTATATTCCCAAATTCTTCTGCTGTGGCTAAACGCCCCTGCACGGTAACAATGTACTGGAATGCCTGATTCTTGTCCACCGGAGCCGTCCCCACATTACCTGCCGCTACCTGTCTGTTCTGTGTGCTGACAGCAGATATAACTTCCGATGCGGTGACTTTATTCTGTGCCATTTTTGCGGGATCAAGCCAGATCCGCATACCGAAATCAGAACCAAATTCCTGTACACTCCCTACACCGGGAATGGATTTCAGCTCATCAACATAGTTCATACTGAAATAGTTTTTGAGGAATGTCTCGTCATAAGTCCCATTTGGCGAGAGCAAACTGACAACAAGTGCCATTCCGCTGGAAGACTTACGTGTCGTTACGCCGATAGAGCGAACTGTATCAGGGAGCGCCGCCTCAGAAGATGTAACCCCATTCTGTACACGAATTGTTGCCATATCGGAGTCTGTCCCTGAGACAAACTGTACCGTCAACGAATAGGAACCGTTCGAGTTACTTGTCGAGCTGATACTATCAAGATCTTCTACACCAACTACATTCTTTTCTATGACTTCCGCCACCGTCTGCGCCACAACCTCCGAATCGGCACCGGGATAAGCAGCGCTTACAGAAACCTGGGGCGGTGTGATCTTCGGATATCGGTCAACCGGCAGGGTAAAAATACAAAGCATACCGGCGATAGAAATAACGAGCGCCAAAACAATTGCAAAGATAGGACGATTGATAAAAAACTTAGCCATGTCCCCTCCTTACTTCGCAAGACCATGCTGATCTGCAGCAGCCTTGGTCGCGGATTCTTCCATTTCTTCTCTGGTCGTTTCTACCGCTTCTACCGCTTGGCCAATCTGCACTTTGTTCTGACCTTCTACGATAACTTCATCAGTCACATCAATGCCACTTTCAATAATTGTATATAATCCATAGGTTGCGCCAACCTTGACTGCTTTCTGCTGTACCTTCCCATCCACTATCACATCAAGCATATCTTTATTTAAAAGTTGGATGAGGGCTTTCGTCGGAACGAGAATACTTCCCTGTGCTAACTCAGCATCAGAAACAATGGTTGCATACATTCCCGGAATAAGAAGATTATTAGGATTAGCAAAAGATGCTTTCATCGTCAGCTGACCGCCGTTGAGTCCCGGACTGACCTGTACGATTTTACCGGTTTCACTGTAAATGGATCCATCTGACAAGCGGAGTTTTAATTCACTCCCTAAAGTTTCCGTAATATTTTTCTGACGAGTAAGCTGTAAATACTCGCTTTCGGACATGTCGAACTGCACATAAAGCGGATCAGAAGAGGACAGGGTAACAAGTCCCGTCGTACCTGCGGTTGCAAAAGTGCCTATGTTCACATCATCCATAGACAGTGTGCCCGAAAATGGCGCTGTCACAATCGTATCACCTAAATTATCGGAAGCAATCTGTACCTGCGCCTGAGCCGCTTCATAAACAGCCCGATAGGCTTCTGTAGATGATTTCTGTCCGTCATATGCCTGTTTTGAAATAGCACCGCTGCTAACCAGCTGTTCATAACGGGCCAGATCCTTTTTCGCATTTTCATAAGTAGCAGATGCCTGTGCTGCAGATGCCTGTGCCGCAGCCAATGCAGATGCATAACTTCTTGTATCAATACGATACAGGGCCTGCCCCGCTTCCACATGCTGACCGCCGGTAATATATTTTTCAACAATTGTCCCCGATACCTTAGCGCGGACAGGAACCTCCTGCAATGCCGTAATAGAGCCTGTATATTCCCTCATAACCGGTGTATCTGATTTAAACGGTCTAAATGTCGTCACCTTTAAACTTTGCTGCTGCTGGCTCTTTGCTGAACCGCATCCTGTAAACATACCTGCCGATAAAACTACACTGACCACCATGACAGCTGCCAGCACTTTTTTATACTTCATTCGTCTCCCCCTTACGGTCATTTTAAAAGCTGCTCCTTAAATAAAACTCCAAAACACGACCATCAGTCAAAATGCTGTCCGTATTAATTATGATACCAAAATAGCGACCTTCGGTCAATATGAGGTCCTATACATCTTACCTATTTCATAATTTATTTAACGGAAATTTTAGAACCGCCTTCCTGATTCTGCAAGGCCCTTTCGCTCCCATGCAGAGAGGCCTATGCAAATCTTCGGGAAAACAAATTACAAAATTTCCCGTATGAAGATACGCACGGCTTTCTTCTCCTTCCGACGCGAAAAAATATAAATCTCTATCTTCATAAGATTCAGTCACTTTTCCCGCTTCCCAAACAGACCGGCAGCCGATCCGCTCTTCTTCCACATCAACTTCATAAACTATATCGATATACCTTTGATGTCCTTCCAATTTACGTTTATCAGCCGGCTCCGTCATTGAAGTTTCTACCCCCACCTTATAACCGTTAATCTCATATTTCCCGTCAGGCAGGTCTTCAAACCCATAGGCCGCCATTTTCTCCAGACAATCATAAAGTTCTTCAGACAGCTGTGCCTTATAAGCAGAAAGATGTTCCGCATTCCCAATGATCATTTTAATCTCCTTGTTTGCATGAATGAAAAATGCAGATTCACGTACGCAAACCTGTCGCAATATAACCTTATTATATCCCGAGTTGTAAAATTTAAGTATAATGTCTGCCGGGAGTAAAATATCAAAAAGTCTTCTTACGATCAATATGAAGCCACGGTTCGCAAACTGCCAGCAGTTAATCAAAGAAAACTTTTTAATGTCTCAATATTATTTTATATACCTTTAAAAGAGGTCTGGCTTTTACAGTTCAATTCAATTTTCGTTCAGACTGCTTTAAAATAAATTTATATATCCCTCTCTCTATTCTTTCTCTTTTTCATATACCACCATACGGCTCCATACACGGCGGAAACAACAATAATAATGATAGTCAGACGCAAAGAATGTTCCCCCAGATGGACCACATCATGCCCGACAATCACCTCAAGTGCCACTGACGGCAGCTTACCAAGCAAACTACCCGCCATATGAGAGCGAAATGACATGCCGGATAAAGCACAGATTGCTGTGACAAGACCATTGGGCATATAAGGAATCGCTCTCGCCGCCGCCACCGCCTGCCAAGAATCGCAGGAATCCAAAGCGGTTAAAGTCTTACTCTGTTCAATCACCCGCTTTGCCAGACTTCGGAAAAGAACACGCATAACCCAGAAAGAAATCATAACGCCTAATGTTTCTGCCAGCCATGAAATCATCGTCCCCCAAAATAAACCAAAAATCAGTCCATTGGCAGTAGAAATAAAAATAGACGGAAGAAATCCAACAATATTGATAACGACATCAATAAAAAAACTGACAAAAACGGCATAAACACCAAATCCTCTTAAATAGGTAATAGTACCGCCCAAATCTCCACTTTTGGACAGTTGATAAACTGTTGGATAAAAAGCAGGATCCATAAAATGGATCCCTCCCAACACCAAAAGCAAAAGTGCCAGGAATCCATAACGCATCCGTCTTTCCTGCTTCTCTTCCAAATCCGCCTTATTCATTTCGCATCCTTATATTCATAATATCATCCATGTATTCACTAACTGCATCAGCCACATCATCTTTTCCAATTGTATCGATAAAACGTTTTTCCTTCATTTCCAAATCTCCCAACTGAAAAGGAATAGGAATCCCTGTTTTCTTTTCAATACGCCGAAGAACATCATAGGGTGTACCTGTTTCATCTAAACCGAGAATCTCCGCTACTATACCGGGAAATTTATATGGATGTGCTGTGCTGATGATGACTGTATGAGAATGTCTTTCTATCTTCCCTTCGCGGCGAAGTCTGTGATAAACCGCATAAGCCACTGCAGTATGAGGATCCATAAGGTAGTCATAAGATTCGTAAACTGCTTTCATCGCCCGTTTCATATCTTCGGAAGAGGCCCATCCTCCTGTAATTTCACCAAGAGCGTCTGCTAATTCTTCTTCCGATACCGCATATCGCCCTTCCTTGTTCAATGCTTTCATGG
>ERZ779945.282-NODE-282-length-11093-cov-2.47074_pt1 | contig 11093 bp, 9 predicted proteins | sample MGYA00511951_ERZ779945 | MGnify/ENA primary metagenome ERZ779945 (study PRJEB29588, sample SAMEA2147022) | human gut metagenome | biome: human gut; feature: human-associated habitat; material: faeces | place: Denmark | collected 2008/2010 ... | reverse complement strand
ACGGATCTGTGAGGGGCTAAGATTGAGAGGTCTTAGTCTACTCGACTGTCTATAAAAAAAACAGAGCAGGCACTCCAGATGGGGCGCCTGCTTTTTATTCGTTGATGGTGATCTGCAGACCGGACTTGAACTCGATCATGGCTCTATCCTGGTAGATAATGATCTGGCGGATGAGCTTTCGCACCATGCGCTCGTCGAACTCGGCGATATCAGTCTGCTGATCTTTCAGGAAATCCTGCAGCTCGGTGATTCTTTTCTGCAGGTCTTTTTGGATTCTGGCTGAGGCATCGGCCTTTTCCTTTTCTTCCCGCAGTCGGAAGATCTCATCGGCGATGGCATCGTAGTCTTCTTTACCGTTTGCTTTCTTGATGAGCTCCGTCTGCAGTTCATCGAGCCTGGCCTGGATGCCTTCCGCGCTGGATGGATCGGATTCGCGGATGGCTTTCACCATGTTTTCCTGGAGCTGATGCAGGAATTCGTCTTTTCCGGTAAGGATCTGATTGAAGGCTCTTATGGTGATGTCCTTTAGCCAATCTTCCTTGATGGTGCGGTTTGTGCAGACTTTGACTGCGGAAGATGGATCCAGACGGCTGATGCAGCGCCAAACGATGGATGTCCTTCCATGGATGTACCAGTGGACTCTTCGGTAAAGATCGCCACATTCTCCGCAGACGACAATCTGGGAAAAGCAGTTGTTGCCGGAGTAGGTCCGCTTTTTACCGGAAGGGGAGCGGTGGACGTTCCTCCTTCGGACGAGCTCTTCCTGGACCTGCATGAAAAGTTCTTTAGGAATAATCGCTTCATGGTCGTCCTCGACATAGTACTGAGGAAGAACGCCAGTGTTCTTGACTCGCTTCTTGGTCAGGAAGTCCGTGGTGACGGTTTTCTGAAGAAGGGCGTCTCCCATATACTTTTCGTTTCTTAGAATCTTGTTGATCGTGGAATCGTACCATTTGGTATTGCCTGCTCCAGTGAGAATGCCGTCCTGCTCAAGATGCAGCGCGATGCTTTTCATGGAGTAGCCTTCGAGATACTCCCGATAGATCCGACGCACCACCTCGGCCTGCTTGGGATCAATGACAAGGTTTCCATTTTCGTCTTTGGTATATCCTAGGAAGCGGTTGAGGTTGACCTGGACTTTTCCCTGTTGGTAACGGTACTGGATGCCGAGTTTTACGTTCTGGGAGAGGGACTGGGATTCCTGCTGCGCAAGGCTGGCCATGATCGTGATCAGAACTTCTCCCTTGGCGTCCATCGTGTTGATGTTCTCCTTTTCAAACCAGACGGCGATGTTCTTTTCCTTCAGCTGCCGGATGTATTTGAGGCAGTCTAAGGTGTTACGCGCAAAGCGGCTGATGGATTTTGTAATGACTATGTCGATGTTTCCCGCCATGCATTCATCGATCATCTTATTGAACTGTTCTCGTTTCTTGGTGTTGGTTCCGCTGATGCCGTCGTCTGCGAAGATGCCGGCAAGCTGCCAATCTGGATGGTTGTTGATGTACTCCGTGTAGTGGGAGACCTGTGTCTCGTAGCTGGTTTCCTGTTCATCGGTATCCGTGCTGACGCGGCAGTAGGCCGCAACACGCAGCTTCGGCTTTTATGCCTGTTTGACGTTATTTCCCATCGTTCTTCTGGCAGGAATGATTGTAATATTTCCCATTTGTTATTCCTCACTTTCAATCAGACTGTACAGGTATTCAGCCCGCTGCTTTGGGCTTCCGGGCGTCTGCTCAGGAGTAGAGATGGTGAACGACGTCGCTGCAGGCTTCTGTGCTTTGGGCTTCCTGCCTGGGTGCAGTCGTCCCATTTTCTTAGCCCGCTGAATCCGTTCCTCGTGGATCCGGTCGAGTGTTTCTTTATCGGTAATGGCAGGATAGAAGTCATCGCCCTGGTAGTGTCTGTTTTCAAGCAGTCGTTTGATCGAGGAGTGCGTAGCCTTGATTCCTGCGCCGGTTGCTGCTTTTGACAAAGACATCCCGGCAAGGTAGTTCTTAAAAAGCAGGTGCAGTTTTTCTGCTTCCTCTTTGTAGACGACAGCTTTGCCGCCTTCAATCCGGTAGCTGTATGGTATGGTTCTCATAACTTCACATCCTTTCTTTAAGCTCAAGCCCGCACTTCAGGCAGAAGGTGATCTCATGACGGGAATGCACCGTGATATGTTCGACAAATTCATTAAACAGTTTATCGTCAAACGCCTGAAGCATTTCGCTTTTCTCGGCGAAGTGGAGAAGGGCTCTTGCTTCTAGCAGCACCCCGGCGACATCGGAAGCGGAGTTCTCCAGGCGGTCAATCTCCGAAGCAGCCAGAAGGGCTGTGGTTTCTCTGCTGTAGAGTGTCTGGTCGATGATTCCCTGTGTCATCAGGTGGGTTAAGGTCTGTCGCTTTCTGGCATTTTCCGAAAGCCGGCCTTTCAGGGCATCGATCTGATCCAGCGTTTCTTTTTTTGCGTTATCCTTCAGGCTGTTTGCATAGGCCTTAAGATCAGCCGGTAGGAGTAGATCAGTTTGTTCATCATGGTAAGAAACGAACGCTTCAGGTCCTCATCTTTGATGGACTGCATCGGGCATAGCGATTTTCCTTGAAGATGGGTTTTGCATGCCCAGATCACAGGACTTCCAGAAGAGGAGTAGGCGATACGCCGTTTAAACGTGCTCCCGCAGCATCCGCAGAGAATCCTTCCGGTGAAAGTATATCGCTTCAGGTATTTCCGATTGTCTTTTTCGATACTCTTTTCCTGCGAACGCTGCTGAATCAGGCGCTGTACGTTCTCCCAGTCCTCGCGGCTGATGATCGGTTCATGGTGGTCTTTCACGAGGACCGTATCTTTTTCACCGCGGTTCATGTGACGATTGAAGGAAGAGTCCGTCCAGGTCTTTTGGAAGATACAGTCTCCAGTGTACTCTTCTAGGAGAGCATATCCAGGATATTTGATTCTTGAGAAGCTCAGATCCAGAGCATATGGGTGTTGATAGATGTATGTGCTCACAGAATTCCACATTGGCTGGTAACAGATCTCATAAATGAACTGTTCGATTTCATTCTGATATTTTCCATTTTTGCCTCACAATCTGCAAGAATATTTTTCTTGTCCGATTTTTTAATGATACCAAAGATGCAGAGTTTTTTCAATTAAAGTAGTAGTGTATTCGTGCAAATGCGTGAATAACGGCTTGCGTGGGAGCCACCAGAATGATATACTGAACAAGTATGAAAACCACTATATTGCTTTCAGACTAAAAGAGGTGGGTGCTGTGGAAGTTAGCTACAAGAAACTGTGGAAGTTGCTTATAGATAAGGATATGAAGAAAAAAGATCTGCAGCAGCAGGCCGGAGTCAGCTGGTCATCCGTGACAAAGCTCTCAAAGGGAGAGACTGTCAGCATGGAAGTGATGATGAAGGTCTGCAAGGCGCTTAATTGTGATATTGGTGATGTCATGGAATTGATACCGACGCCAGATGATGTAGAGGAGTAAAAATATGCCAGTAAAGAAAAGCAAGGTAATTACAACGGCAAAACCACATACGATAAAAAAATTCGAGTTGATCGAGATGTACATTAAAGCCTGGGCTCAGAAACTCATGCTGAATAATGCGTGCAACGGGCTTATTTTCATTGATTGCATGTGCAATTCCGGCGTTTATAAGGATATAAATGGAAATATTGTTTATGGCACCCCGATTCGTGTAGCCAATGCACTCCTTGACGTTGCGAGGACGTATAGCGATAAGCAGGTCTTTCTGTACTTTAACGATCTAAATACTGCACGGGTTGAAGAATTAAAAAAACATCTTCCGCCTGACGAGCGTAATTTCAAGATAATAACATTGAATGAGGATGCGACGGAGCTTCTTGATACAATAGGGCCGCAACTTAAAGAATCAAGTCATTACCACTACTTCCTACTCTACGATCCGTACAATGCGAATATTGAATGGCGTGTTCTGGTTCCGTTCTTTAGATATTGGGGAGAGGTTATGATCAATCATGCACTGATGGATCCGATTCGCGCTATTACAAGCGCCAAGAGTGCTACGGCAATCGAAAAATATGAGCATACATATTTAGAAGAGTTTGAGAAGCTCCTTCCGTATGGTAGTAATCAGTCTGCATATGAAAAACGTGTCGCAGAAATAATCGATCATATGAAAGGAAACCGGGAATATTATGTTGCATCATTTCCGTTTTACAACAGGAATCGATCTTTAATGTATGATCTCATTCACTGTACAAGCAATATTGAGGGCTTTAAACTGTACAAGAAATGTGCATGGAAGGTGTTTGAAGGGCACTCGTCTCTTAAGAATAAACCAAGCAGATTTATTCAGATGGAGCTTGATTTTAGCAATGGAGCTGGTGTGGCAACACCAACAGATGATACCTGCTATGGAATCAATGATATTGCAAAGTATTTACGGAGCGAGTTTGCTGGTAGAAAACATGTCTTTCTGGATGAATTATGGGATGCTCTAGATTATCATCCAATCTTTCCGTCCGAAGGATACCGGAACGAAATAAAGAAGGAATTATGTGATTACTATGATGCACGAACAGAGATGGCGTTCAACCCGAAAACTGGAAAGAGGCAGCAAGCTATTTCGTTTGTGGATTGAGTAATAGATTGTGAGGAATTGATCGCTTTGAAGACGATTACTAGGAAGTCCATGCTATATAAGACAGGTGTGGAGTACGGAGATTACACCATGAATCATGTGCAAGGCTGCGCACACGGGTGTAAATATCCGTGCTACGCATATCTTATGAAGAAGCGTTTCGGACAGATAAAAAGCTATGGTGACTGGCTAGAGCCGAGTCTGGTGTCAAATACATTGCAGCTTCTGGATAAGGAAATCCCGCGGCTTAAAGACGAGATTAAGTCTGTTCAGTTATGCTTTACGACAGATCCATTCATGTATGGCTACGATGAAATTGAAAAAATGAGCCTGGCGGCAATAAAGAAGCTTAACAATGCGGGGATTAAGTGCACAGCACTCACAAAAGGAATCCTGCCAAAGACGCTCAGTGACTTTTCCAAAGAAAACGAATATGGGATCACCCTTATCTCGTTGAATGAAGAATATAGAGAGCAGGAGGAACCTGGGGCTGCGCCTTATGCAGAACGGCTTGCAGCGCTTAGAGCATTACACGATGCAGGCTGCAGGACATGGGTAAGCATAGAACCATATCCGACTCCGAACCTAATAGATCAGGACTTGGGTGAGATCCTTGAGGCTGTGAACTTTACGGATCGGATTATTTTCGGTCGGACGAATTACAATAAAAAGATAAAAGAATACAAGGAACACAAGCATTTTTATAATGAATGCGCGAAGAAGGTCATTGACTTCTGTAAGGACAGAGGCATTGTCTACCATATAAAGAATAAGACGATAACAGAAGAATGAGGTGAGAGAAAGTGGCATTACTACAGGATTTGATCAAGCAGGTCGATGATCCGGAACTCCGTGAGCGGATCCTGATGGAAGTCAATAAGCTGAATAAACAGAAGAAATTCGGTCTCGTTTTTGAGGAACATCTGCCGGAATGTACTCCTCTATATGACGTCAGGATCAAACGTGGCTCAAAAGTTGCGCTCAAAGCAGGCAAAGTTGATGATATTTATCTAGTACGTTCTATTGCAGGGGCAAACGCAATCTGTGAACACAGGCAGAGTCACGAAGTGAAGGAATTCCTTCTTGATGATCTGGTGGCAATAGCTGAATTTGGAGAACCTATTTATCCATACCTGAAACCTATTGATTCAATCTGTAATGCGCCGGATTCTGATTTGTGGCACACACTGATTGAGGCTGACAATTACCATGCACTCCAGCTTCTTGAATATCTTTATGCAGAAAAAGTTGACTGTATCTATATCGATCCACCTTACAATACAGGAGAGTCCGATTGGAAGTACAATGATAATTTTATTGATTCTTCAGACGCATATATGCATAGCAAATGGCTATCATTTATGAAGAAAAGGCTTGATCTAGCAAAAAAATTGTTGAGTCCAAAAGGAACGATAGTAATAAGCATCGGATATCAGGAAATAAATAGGTTGATGATATTGTGTGAAGAAATTTTTAGTGACCGAAATACAACTTGCGTAACAGTGCAAACTTCTGGAGGAAAGCCAAACGGAGGCTTTACTTTTATGCACGAATATCTTGTTTTTATTACAGAAAAGCAATTTCAAGCAAAAAAAATGTCGTTTACAGGTGGTGTGCTCCGCTCTCCATATGAAGGGCTTACGTTAAGCACGTTTTATAAAACAAATAGGCCGAATCAGGCTTATCCTATTTTCATTGATGCGAAGACACACAATATTGTTGGTGTTGGAAAATCTCTTCAAGAACGAATAACAGATGGGTCATATACAGGAGATAAACAAGAATTTAAATATGATTACGATGAAGCACCAGAAGGAACGATTGCTGTTTGGCCTGTAAGTAGTAAAGGCAAGGAGTGCGTTTGGAGACTTATTCCTGAGAGACTGATGCATGACTGGAAAAAAGGTTTTATTAAGGTTACTCAAAACAAATCTTCAAAGAATAGAAATCATTATAGCATACAATATTTGCCTGAAGGGGTAATTAAAAAAATTGAATCAGATCAGCTTATAATCGTTGGGCATGAAAAGGATAGCCCTACCTTGATTCTGGGAAAAAATGCGACAGTTGGCGGGGAAATACCTACAATCTGGTTAGAAAAGAGTTTTTTTACCGTGAAGGGAAGCTCAGTTCTAAAGCGTATATTTTCAGATAATAGATTTCCTTACCCAAAACCGGTTTCGTTTATTAAAGAAATCATACAAGGTATTAGTTCGGAGAATTCTGTAATAGTGGATTTCTTTGCAGGAACTGGGACTACACTGATTGCGACATTACTGTTGAATGCAGAGGATGGTGGGAAAAGACGGTGTATCTGTGTAACAAACAACGAATTATCTAAAGGTGCTGAATCGAGATTAAAAAAACAAGGATGTAACCCAAATGATTCTGAATGGAATAATTTGGGCATCGCCCGCCATGTCACCTGGCCACGTACTGTCTGCAGCATTAAGGGTGTAGACATAAACGGCGATCCTCTGAAAGGAACTTACGGGACATTCCATGAGGCTTATGTCCCGGATGAGAAAAAAGGCATTTATAAAAAGGTCAAAATTGCGGACGACGAGGAATTAGCAAAAATGAATATGTCCGACGGCTTCAAGGCCAATGCTGCCTTCTTCAAGCTGGGCTTCCTGGATAAAAATGCGGTCGCACTCGGCAGGCAGTTCCGGGAGCTGCTTCCGGTACTTTGGATGAAGGCAGACTGCATCGGACCATGCCCGGAACTGAATATCGAGGATCTGCCGGAAATGCTGGTTCTGCCGGAGAATCAGTTCGCAGTGCTGATCAATGAAGCCTACTATGCAGAGTTTGATGATGAGATGCAGAAGCATCCGGAGATTCGGACGATCTATATCATCACGGATTCTGAGCAAGCATACCGGGAGATGATCCGCCCATATGAAGAAAAGGCTTGCTACCAGCTGTATCGTGATTATCTGGATAATTTCCGTATCAACACTGGGAGGTAATGATGAAAGTAGAACTATTTCCTTTTCAAAAAAAGGCATTACAGGATATAAGAATGAAAGCCGCCGAGGCTATGGGAAGCTACCACAGAACTCATTCCCCACAGGTAGTATCATTCACTGCTCCAACCGGGGCTGGAAAGACGATCATCATGGCTGCCTTTATCGAAAGCGTGCTTTTCGGTGATGAGAATTTTGCAGAGCAGCAGAATGCAATATTTGTGTGGCTTTCTGATTCTCCACAACTGAATGAACAGTCCAAGCTGAAACTTGACACCAAGGCAGACAAGATTCGGTTAGCGCAATGTGTGACAGTAGAAGAAGAATCATTTGATAGAGAGACTTTTGAGGATGGACATATCTATTTCCTGAATACTCAAAAGCTGGCGGTGTCATCCAATCTTACTAAGCACGGAGATGGGCGCACTTATACTATTTGGGAGACTATAGCCAATACTGTCAGGAAAAAGAATGATCGCCTGTATTTTATTATAGATGAAGCACATCGTGGTATGCAGGGCCGGGAAGCAAGCAAAGCCACTACAATTATGCAGAAATTCATCAAGGGCAGTGACCGGGATCGTATTGACCCGATGCCTGTAGTAATCGGGATGTCTGCAACCACACAACGCTTTAATAAGCTTGTTGAGAACACTTCTTCTACAATACATAAAGTTGTGGTGACTACGGGCGAAGTGCGCGCATCCGGACTTCTGAAGGACCGGATCATAATCACTTACCCTGAGGAGGATTCAGTTAATAATGACATGGCTATCCTACAGGCGGCTGCAGATGACTGGAAAGAAAAATGGGGACATTGGAAGCAGTATTGCTATGAGCAGCATCATGCGTATGTGAATCCGATTTTTATAATACAAGTGCAGAATGGCTCAGGTAAGAAGGTATCAGATACCGACCTGGATGATTGCCTGGCTAAGGTTGAGGAACGAACCGGTTTTTTGTTTGAACCTGGGCAGGTGGTTCATACCTTTGGTCAGACTGATGCTTCTATTACAGTAAATGGTCTGGAAGTGAAATATGTAGAGCCGTCTCATATCGCTGAAGATAAGAATATCAGGGTGGTGTTCTTTAAGGAAAATCTGTCTACAGGATGGGACTGTCCTAGAGCCGAGACAATGATGTCATTCCGGCATGCAACAGATGCTACATATATTGCCCAGCTTCTTGGAAGAATGATCCGAACGCCTATGCAGATGCATATTGAGGTTGACGAGATATTAAATGACGTTCATCTGTTCCTACCATACTTTAATGAGGTCACAGTAGAAAAAGTTGTGGAAGAACTCCAGAATTCTGAGGGCGGAGAGATCCCAACCGATATTTACGGTGAATCTATAGGAGGTCGGATATTTGAGCCATGGTCGGTAAAAAAACCTCATCGCAAGAAAACAGAAGAGGTGGATCCTAACCAGTATAAGTTTGACTTTGATAGAGGAAAATACATCACGGAAGGAGAACGCTTTCGGAGTGAAGCAAGCCCGGAGACGGATATTAATGTGAGCAAGCTAGGTGCTACTCATCCTGATGGCTCAACAGAACCACAGGGAGAGCAGAAATCGGATACACGGCGAAAAGGAAACACTGGAGCCAAGGTAACGGAAGAGAAGTCGGATTATAATCATGCGGACGAATCTCCTACGGATCAGCAACATACAAATGAACAGGATGCTGCTCCAGAGGAGGATCTCTTTGATCGGGAAGCAGTCATGAAGTTTATAAATGATGCAGGCTTGCTTTCTTACAATGTCAGAGCGTTCAGAATCACTAATTATCTGAACTCACTTTTCAAGTTGTCACATCTGCTTACCATGTCAAAACTGCACAGAGAAGCTATTACAGAAGTCCAGAGTGATATTGCAGAGATGATCCATGAGCACGTGGTTTCACTAAAGGCAGATGGCAAATATGATGATCTCGTACTTCAGGTACAGCAGTTCAAGCTTGCGACGCAGATTTTTGATGCTTTTGGAGAGAGCGTTGATAATTATTCTGTACATGACATGTTCACTACTACGGATACCGATCTAGAGCGACAGTTTCGTGCAGCTGATGCAAAGCTAGGAAATGAAGGAATAGGATTGGTCTATGGAAACAAATATGGTGATCTCGGAGATCCGACCGGATATGAGATTGATGTCATTCTCTTTGTCGCTGATGAAGAGTGTATGAACAGATTACAAGACTATGCACAGGACCGCTTTCATTCCATGAATGACAAGTATAGAAAATATATTGCAACAGTTGAGTCTGAAAGCATTCGTAGGCGATATGATACTATCGTTTCAGACGGAGATTCCGTCAGTAAGCATAACTTTAGATTGCCAGAGACAATTCAAGTTCCTCATGCTGTGGATGGAAAGCCGTATAGGGATCACCTGTTTGTAAATCCAGAGACCGGTGTTGCATCTATTAAACTTAACACATGGGAAGTAGGAGTTATCGAGGAAGAAGAAAAGAGGTCTGACTTTGTCTGCTGGATCCGGAATCCGTCAAGAGGTTCCTGGGCGCTCTGCCTTCCTTATGAAGAGGAGGGCGATATAAAGCCTACCTATCCTGACTTTATTATAGTTCGCAGGGATGATATCCTTGGTTATGTGATCGATATACTAGAACCGCATAATCCGGAATACAAAGATAACCTGGGTAAAGCAAAAGGATTCGCAGAATACGCCCGCCAGAACCCTGGCCTTGGCCGGATACAGATCATCAGGTTGAGCAAAGATGCCTCTGGGAACAATAAGTTCAAACGGCTTGATATGGCAAAGAGTGCAACCCGCAAGAAAGTTCTGGAGTCCATGACCATAGAGGAACTGGATCATATATTCGATACAGATGGATTCTTTGACTAGTTGTAGTAACGGGTGCGTTGGAATACGAGCTAATATCGTTCTTTTAAATTGGTTCAGAATTTCACTATAAAATCGAAAGTCGATAATTGCTAGAAAGGAACATTATATCTAATGAAAACCGACGACAGACAGCTCACGAAGCTTATGAAGGAAGTAGACAATGGTGCAGCCCAGCTGCCTGACTTCCAGCGCGGCTGGGTGTGGGATGACGGACGCATCTGTGCACTGATATTAAGTGTCATCCATAATTTTCCGGTGGGAGCAGCGATGTTCTTAGAATATGGAAATGAGAGCATTCACTTCAAGCATAAGCCGATCGAAGGTTCACCATCGAGTCCGGACACGCAACCGGATGAGTTAATTCTTGACGGGCAGCAGAGGCTGACATCTTTGTACAATGCTCTCTATAGCAAAAACCCAGTCCATACCAAAACGGAAAAGGGGAAAGCGATCGACCGCTACTATTATCTCAATATCGAGAAGGCACTTGATCCGGGAGCTGATGATGAGGAAATTGTTATTTCTGTTTCCACCAGCAAACAGATCACTTCGGATTTTGGTCGGAAGGTCGATGTGGATCTTTCGAACAGAGATCAGGAATACAAACTGAAAATGTTCCCACTGAATATCATCCTGGATA
>ERZ779945.254-NODE-254-length-11635-cov-7.94577_pt1 | contig 11635 bp, 8 predicted proteins | sample MGYA00511951_ERZ779945 | MGnify/ENA primary metagenome ERZ779945 (study PRJEB29588, sample SAMEA2147022) | human gut metagenome | biome: human gut; feature: human-associated habitat; material: faeces | place: Denmark | collected 2008/2010 ... | reverse complement strand
GACAGAACTATACTTTGCTGCAGGAAGGTTCTGCATTCAAAGGGTTGCAGACTGTGGTTTACAGAAAACAGGCTGTTGATGATTATAGTGATGTTTGTAAGGCTTATGATATCTATTGGCAGGAAAATGAAGGAAGTTTTAACCCGGATAAGGATGTTTTGTTTGCATCTGTTCCTGCTTATGCTTCATTCAAGGTATATCCGGGTGATTTCTCATTGAATAATGCGAAATTCTCCTTTGTTGATACGTATCAGGTTCGTAGTGTTGCTCCTGCTTTGACCTATATGGAAGGTTCTGCAAAATTAGAAAACGGTATTTTGAGCCTTGCTATTTTACCGAATGAAGGTATTGGAAATAATACCTATGCAACCTCATTGGATGTAACTATGTATGGTCAATATACATCAGCTTCCGATTATTTCACGGTAAGTAGAACACATGCATCTGTAAAGAGCATTGTAAATGCTTTTACCTCTACTAATATGAAAGAAGATGAATACCCTGCAATAATCAATGCAGATGGTGCTTCTTATGATGGTAAATCTTATGGATGCTTTGACTATCAAGGTGTTTATAATGTAAATGATTCTATTGACGCTTACATTTCCGGAGATGCAAAAGTATGGTTGAAGTCAACCAATATTTCATATACCAGAGTGTTCAGATTGTTGGATCAGAATGAGGATTATACATTTAATGGACAACCTATTAAAACTCGTCAGGGTATCTTTGATTTTAAAGATAATGTTTTGTCTGTAAAATCGACTAACCAGGCATCTGCTATTGATGAATATGCTGCAATAGAAGTGACTACTACAGTTAAACCACAGGAAGAAGGTGTTAAAGAATACGAGGTGAGAAATGTAGTATTCATCAAGGCTGTTCGTCCTGCTGTTAATCCTGTATTCGGAACCGTTGCTTTGAAACCGTTGGATGCTAAGGAAAACTTTGCATTTGCATACAATAGCTCAAAAGCTCGGATCATTACTTTGGATGTTCGTAACTTTGAGGCTGCTATTGAAGGTCGTGATGTTATTTCTAATAAAAATCAGGAATATTGCACATTCATTACATTGAACAAGCCTGTATATGATGCTGGTGGCAAGTTGTTAAGTTATCAATCAATATCTGATAACTGTAATCAATATTATCAAAATAACAATTTATCGACTAATATTCCTGCAAAAGTTACAGACTTGGCTAAAAATCTTGAAACGGTTAAAAATGAAGCTGTCTTGTATTATAAGAACGGTGGAAACAATGCTGACAAAGACTCTTTGTTCTTGATTTTGACACCGGGTGCTGACTTTGTACAGTTCAAGAATATGTCCTTGTTGGCTGGAGCTTCTTCTTATTATCCTGGTTGGGGAGCTACCGAGAAAATGACTAACGGAGTGAACACACCGTATGGTGTTTACAACAGCTTCGTAAACAAACTGTTCAAGGTTTCTGTAGATAACTTCTCTGTAACCTATAACTTTGATTGTCCTATCAAGGATGAATACAAGAGTCGTACTATTATCGGTACATGGACAAAAACTGGCGGTGCTTATAGCAAGTTCATCATGGAATCTCAAGAATTCGACAAGATGTACAATGTTGTTCCTGAAGATGCGACAGTTGAGTTTGAATTGGATTATAAGAAGCAGAATGCTTATGTTCAGGAAATGATGAAAGAAAATAACATTGAATGGACTAGCACTAATCAGATTGCCTTTACTCCACGTGTAGATTTGGCTAAGGTTGGAACTTTGAAAGTTGATATCTATGATGCTACAGCTGGTTCTGCTAAGCGTGTATTGTTTGCAACTGAAGACTGGAAGGTGGAACAACCTATCTTAGAATTCTCTGCAATAGTAGACTTGAAGTATAATAATCCGGCATTGGCTACAAACGATCAGATTAAGATTATCGATTTGATTAATGCTTTAGGTGCAGCAGACAAGAAGAAATGGACTGAACTGACATTGAAAGATGCTGTTAAAAATGTATTGGTAAAATACAATGCCGCTACGATTGCTGCTGAAGAAACCATAGCTGAAACATTGTATAGAAAAGATGCTGCTGGTAATGCTGTTGCTGAAGCTACAGGATTGGAAATTTCTTTGGATGAGAATGAAAAAGACTTTACTTATGATGCAGCTACTGCAACTCTTACTTGGAAGGGAACTCCGACAGGTACAGTATATACTCATGATGTAAACTTGAACATTACTTATACTCATAACTGGGGTGTTGTAACCAAGACATTCAAGGTAACTGTAACAAGAAAAGTACAGTAAACATTTGGGCTAAGATAGGAAGTATAGTTTAAATTTGATATGCTTTCTTCTTGATAACCTCAAGCGAGGAGGGGATATGAATCTGATAACAGAGGAATATCCTCTCCTTTTTTATTATAAAAATAGATTCTTGATATAATGACGAAATTAGTTCGATGCGGTATAAACTTTTATGCGGATGTGGATCATCAGAAGGCGGTAAATGATAGGGATTCCTTGCAGAACACTAAATTAATGGAACATTATACTCACCTTCTTGGTCAATTACAGTATGAAGGAGCTGGTATCTGGAGCCGTTTTAATATTATGTTCGGAATAAATGTTTCTTTATTCGGATTGGAAACCGTCTTGTTTAACTCTATATGTCAAACTTCTGAATATCTGACATTTATTATTGCATTTGGCGGATTGTTATTTTCAATATGGTCTATTTACGTAATGCAGAGATTATGGAGTTATCATGAGCACTGGAAGAATATGTTATGTGAAGCGGAAAAGGCTTTTCCGGATGAGTATGTGAAACTTTTCACAAAGATTCCTTCTAATTTGAAAAGAGAGAAAAAGTCTTGGGAGTTATGGCTGAAATCATACACCCAACCTTTTTTTGCCATATTGTCTCTTATTTGGTTGCTTATTATGGTGTTAAACCATGCTATTTATACTGATATGCTGAATAAGGAAAATATTATTCATCACGTGGGTGTGGTGAAAATACAACAGAATGAAAATTTAAAAAATAATGAAGATGAAAAAGATGATGGATTCGACTACTGTGATTATTACTACAACAGATAATAGAGTATTGTTGCAAAAAAGAGATGAGAACCCGGATATAGAGTACTCCGGATATTATTCTCTTGTTTCTGGCTACCTTGAGGAGGAGGAAACCCCTCTAGATGGCATTATCAGAGAACTGAAGGAAGAATTTGAACACAAGAAATCCCAAAAGGTGCATTTTAGTTCTATAACCTATTTGGGGTCTGAGTATAGAGCAGACTATGATAGATGGGAATATATTCATCATACTTATTTGATGGACGATGCAGCGGATATCCGTATTTTGGAAGGTGAATCTTTTGTCTTGCTGGATATGGATGAGTGTTTGAGATTGGAGAACCTTGCTCCTCATCATAAGTTGTTTTTATTAAAATATCGTGCCGGATTATGTAAAATTGACGTGCGTGAGCAATCAAAAAAAATGTTTGATGAAATAACTGTCAGGGATTTGATAAGAGTGGAATCCGTAGGAGATGTGAAAAATTATAGCTTGCTGGAGGCGGGAACTGGTTTTGTAATTGGCGAGGATACTACTTTGAGTGCTTCAATTCCAGCGGTGGAAGCCGCTAAATATATAGGATTCTTGCAATTCGTCCCAAAGGTTCTTAGAGGCAATCATTATCATTTTAGAAAGGTGGAATATATGCTTATTTTACAGGGGCGTATGCATGCCACTTTTCAGAAATATGATGATAGTGAGGCTGTAATAGAAGAGATTTGGGAAAAGGGGGATTTGGTACGGACTTTACCGGGGTGCGTCCATACATTAACAGCTTTAGGAGAGTCGAATGTGTTGACTATTGAGTTTTCTCCACAGCCTTATGTTGCGAGGGATGTGTTGATGAATGATAAAAAATAGCTTGAGTATGGGAACCATTGCAGTAACGGGGGCTACCGGTTATTTGGCTGAGAAATTGATAGAACGGTTGATTACCCAAGGACATACTATTCATGCGATAGCCAGGAATGAAGGAAAACTGATTGCTCTGAGGGAGAAATTTAAAAGCGTTCAAATCTTTCCATGCCCCGTTGAAGATTATCTTTTATTGAAAAAGGCATTGAATGGTTGTGATGGGATATTTCATTTGGCTGCGTTTAAAGATGTCATTTTGGCAAAAGAACATCCTCTGAAAGCTGTTCAGACTAATATTCTTGGTACGTTGAATCTTCTTAAAATAACTGTTGAGGAACAGAACATAAAATTTATTCTGGCAACAAGCACTGATAAAGCTGTTCAAGTTTCAGGAACGTATGGGGCTACTAAATTGCTTATGGAGAATCTTTTTGGGGATTTTGAGCAAATAAACGGATCGAATTGCGCTTATAGGATAGTTCGTTATGGAAATGTATTGCATTCTACAGGGTCTGTTTTGGTAAAATGGAAGTATGCATTAGAAAATAGGAAGGAGCTTATATTGACAGATCCTGAAGCTACCCGGTTTTTTATTACGTGGGAACAGGCAATAGATGTTATTTTTTCCTGTTTAAATGACGCTCAAAGTGCGGAACCGTTTTATCCGCCTGATATGAAATCGATAAGCTTAGGAATTTTATTGGAACTCACAATAAGAAAGTATGCTAAAACTGTTCCTGACATCAGAGTTATCGGTTTACAAAAAGGGGAAAATAAGCACGAATGTATCACGGCAGACTTAAGCAGTGAATATGCTGAAAGATGGAATAATGAGGAATTATTAAACCTTATCTAGAAAATACTATGAATGATAGATAGTTAAATCTTTCTTTTAAGACGGGGAATTGCAGTATATTGATTACTTTTGTCCTGTATCATAACTTATTAAACCTCGGATAGATATGGGAACAGAAGGCATACAGGATAAATACATCAACCCTTATGCCGATTTCGGCTTCAAGTTGCTTTTCGGCACGGCAATGAACAAGGAACTTTTCGAGGCTGCCGAGATAGCTAAGTTCAATCCTAAGGAATTAGGCGAGTATTGGGAAAGTTTGAAGAATTTCCGCGACTGGTACAGCGTGATGTCCACCCAGTTGAAAAAAGGGCGTGAGGAAGGTCTTAAAGAGGGCCTTGAAAAAGGTCTTGAGCAAGGTCGTAAGGAAGAATGCTTCAAGAATGCAAAAAAAATGAAACAGGCCGGTATTGCATTTGATGTAATTGCACAGGTTACCGGTCTGTCTATAGGGGAAATAGCGTCTTGGTAAGTCGTTTACAGCACCAGTCCGTCCAGCATCTCGATATAAAGCCTTATTGCTTCCTCAATTTCCGAAACCATGATATATTCATCAGCCGTATGTGAACGGGAGGACTTTCCCGGACCGATTTTGACAGACGGGAACTTCATCAACGCCTGATCGGACAAAGTAGGAGAGCCGAAAGGTACACGTCCTAGTTTTACCGCGCGTTTCACAAAGGGATGCTCGGCACTGATATGAGATGAGTTCAAGCGGAAAGAACGGGCTTTCGCCTCGCTTTTTAGACGGGCGCTTATTTCTTTGAATAGTTCTTCGTTAGAGTAACATTCATTACTGCGGATATCCACAACGAAAGTACAAGTATCGGGGATGACATTATGCTGCGTGCCGGCATTTATTTGTGTCACGCTCATTTTGACGGGGCCTAGCAGGGAGGATTCCTTCGGGAATTTATAATCACGGAACCACTGAATGTCTTCCAGTACTTTGTAAATAGCATTCACTCCTTCATTGCGTGCGGCATGTCCGGCTTTTCCGTATGCGGTAACATCCAGCACCATCAATCCCTTTTCGGCAATGGCAGGCTGCATTTCTGTCGGTTCACCCACTATGCCCAAGGTGATGGGAGGTAGTTGGGGCAATACGCTTTCTATTCCGTTTTTTCCGGAAACTTCTTCTTCACATGAGGCAAGAAAGATCAGATTGTATGCCTGCTCGGTTGTAGAGAGATGGCGGTACACCTGAAATAAGGATACTACACTGGCGCCGGCGTCATTACTTCCCAAACCGTAAATCTTTCCGTTTTCGGCTTTCGGAGTGAAAGGATGTTTCCGCCATCCGTTTACCGGTTTTACGGTATCGATGTGGGAATTTAGTAAAATAGTCGGTTTGTTGAGGTCGAACATCGGACTGATACACCAAATGTTGTTGCCCGAACGACCGGTCATGATACCTGTTTCTTCAATATAGTTCTGCAGAAAGTCGGCGGCAGCTTCTTCTTCCCGGCTCAATGAGGGGATACCGATTAACGAATTCAGCAATGTGGTTGCTTCGGAAGTGTAATATTCTATATCAATCATCTTGATTTTAATAATTTAATGTGTTGCAAAGATACTATTTTTGCGTGGTAAACGGTGATGAAAAAAGTAGGTAATTAAGTTAGATATGCAACTAAAGCTTTCGGCTGATTTCTTCTAACTCTTTGACTGGTTGGGAAAATTAATGCCTGTTTATAGAGGATAATTCCAAATTAAACGATAACTTTGCCGATGAATTAAAAATAAATTTTTGGAATGAGTAGTTCTTTCTTATCTGTCCTGATACAACGTCAGGCAGGGAAATATGGTGATCGTGTAGCGTTGCGTTACCGCGATTATAAAACAGAAACATGGATTCCGGTTTCTTGGAACCAGTTTGCCGCAACTGTAAAAACAGTTTCGAATGCATTGATAGAATTAGGTATAGGCATACAGGAAAATATAGCAGTTTTTTCTCAAAATAAACCGGAATGTCTGTATGTGGACTTTGGAGCTTTTGGGGTACGGGCTGTTACTGTACCATTTTATGCTACCAGTTCCGAGGCGCAGGTACATTATATGGTAGGTGATGCCGAAATACGTTATATCTTTGTAGGTGAACAGTTGCAATATGATGTGGCGTTCCGGGTTATGCAACTGGGAAGCCAACTGAAACAGATTATAATTTTCGACAAGGATGTAAAACGTGATGAGCGGGACCAGACTTCCATTTATTTTGATGACTTTCTGAAATTGGGCGAGGCGCATCCGCATCAAGCTGAGGTAGACAAGCGTACTTCAGAGTCGGGTAATGGTGATCTTGCCAATATTCTTTATACCAGTGGAACAACCGGAGACAGCAAGGGGGTGATGTTGCATCATTCTTGCTATGAGGCGGCCATTCCGGCACACGATGAACGTTTCCCTCAATTGGGTGATCAGGATGTGATTATGAATTTCCTTCCTTTTACTCATGTGTTTGAGCGTGCATGGACTTGCTGGTGTCTTTCGATGGGGTGTACTTTGTCTATCAACTTGCGTCCTGCTGATATCCAGAAGACAATAAAGGAGATCCGTCCTACGGCTATGTGCAGTGTTCCCCGTTTCTGGGAGAAAGTGTATGCCGGCGTGCAAGAAAAAATCAATGAGACAACCGGATTGAAAAAGAAGTTGATGCTGGATGCTATTAAAGTGGGACGTGAACATAATTTGGAATATGTGTACAAAGGGCTGACTCCTCCGCCTGTATTGCACATGAAATATAAATTTTATGAGAAAACGATCTATAGCTTGTTGAAAAAGACTATTGGCATTGAAAACGGGCGTTTCTTCCCTACTGCCGGTGCGGCTATTCCGCCGGCTGTACAGGAGTTTGTTTTGTCGGTGGGAATTAATATGGTAGCCGGTTATGGATTGACGGAATCTACTGCAACGGTTGCTTGTGAGAATGATAATGACCATGTGGTTGGTTCGGTGGGGCGTATCATGCCTCATGTGCAGGTCAGAATAGGGGAGAATAACGAAATAATGCTACGTGGTGAGGGAATCACTCATGGCTATTATAAAAAGGAAGCTGCTACAAAAGCAGCGTTTACTGAAGACGGATGGTTCCATACCGGTGATGCGGGTTATATAAAAGATGGGCATTTGTTCCTTACAGAGCGTATCAAGGACTTGTTTAAAACTTCAAACGGGAAGTATATCGCTCCTCAAGCCATTGAAGCCAAATTGGTGGTAGACCGTTATATCGATCAGATTTCTATTATTGCCGATGAACGTAAATTTGTTTCTGCTTTGATAATTCCTGAATATAAACTGGTGAAAGAGTATGCCGCAAAAAAAGGTATTCGCTATGAAAGTATGGAGGAACTGTTGCAGAAACCGGAAATTATCGATTTGTTTAAAGAGCGGATTGATACACTGCAGCAGCAGTTTGCACATTATGAACAGATCAAGAGGTTTACCTTGTTGCCCCATCCTTTCAGTATGGAACGTGGTGAGCTGACCAATACGTTGAAAATAAAACGTAATGTGCTGAACAAGAACTATGCTGCCGAAATAGAAAAGATGTACGAAGAATAATGGGAAAATGAATAGATTTCCACTATCTTTGCACCCTGAAATGCAAAAATTCTCAAGATGATAACAATAGAGCAACTGAAAGACGTAAAAGAACGTACTGCGGCACTTGAAAGATATCTGGACATAGAAAATAAACTGGTTCAGGTGGAAGAAGAACAACTGCGTACGCAGGCGCCCGGTTTTTGGGATGATGCCAAGAAAGCAGAAGCACAAATGAGGAAGGTGAAAGATCTGCAAAAATGGATCGACGGTTACCGTGAGGTAAAGACGATGGCAGATGAACTGGAATTGGCTTTTGACTTTTGTAAAGATGATTTGGTTACCGAAGAAGAAGTGGATGCAGCGTATCAAAAGGCTGTCACTGCGGTGGAGGCATTGGAACTGAAGAATATGCTTCGCCAGGAGGCCGACCAAATGGATTGTGTATTGAAAATTAATTGCGGTGCCGGTGGTACTGAAAGTCAGGATTGGGCTTCCATGCTGATGCGTATGTATATGCGTTGGGCGGAGACCAATGGCTATAAAGTGAGCGTGGCTAACCTTCAAGATGGGGATGAGGCCGGAATCAAGACGGTGACTATGAATATTGAGGGCAGTTTTGCATATGGTTATCTGAAAGGTGAGAATGGAGTCCACCGCTTGGTGCGCGTGTCTCCTTATAATGCTCAGGGGAAACGGATGACTTCTTTTGCTTCTGTGTTTGTAACGCCGTTGGTGGATGATAGTATTGAAGTGACAATTGAACCTGCCCGTATGTCTTGGGATACTTTCCGTTCGGGAGGGGCCGGCGGACAGAATGTGAACAAGGTGGAATCAGGAGTACGTCTGCGTTATCAATATAAAGATCCGTATACCGGTGAGGAAGAGGAAATCTTGATTGAGAATACTGAAACCCGTGACCAGCCGAAGAATAAGGAAAATGCGATGAGACAGTTGCGTTCAATTTTATATGATAAGGAATTGCAGCACCGCATGGAAGAACAGGCCAAGGTGGAGGCAGGCAAGAAGAAGATTGAATGGGGATCACAGATACGCAGTTATGTCTTTGATGACCGTCGTGTGAAGGATCATCGTACTAATTTTCAAACTTCGGATGTGAACGGAGTGATGGATGGAAAGATTGATGGCTTTATCAAGGCATACTTGATGGAGTTTTCCGGTTCGGAGAATTAGTAAATTCTTCGTAATTTATTTGTTTTCTTCTAGAAACTTTGTACTTTTGGGATATTCAAAAGAGATGGTTTAATCTTAAAAATGAAATACTTATGGGAAAGAATAAGAAAGCTGCTTATAGTAAGCGGGAAGAAGAGAAAGCAAATAGGATTGTAAAAGGTCTGTTCATCGGATTAATTGTATTAGCCCTTGTTATTATGGTAGGCTATGCCATGTATGGATAAAAACGGAAAATAAATAGTGAAGTCCTGCTGAGGTTATTCTCTGCGGGGCTTTTTTATATATTAAAACGCTATGGGACAAGAAATAGAACGAAAATTTTTAGTAAAGGACGACAGTTATAAACTAGAGGCTTATGCACATAGTCATATTGTGCAAGGTTATATCTGTAGTGCTCGTGGAAGAACTGTCCGGGTGCGTATTCGGGATAATAAAGGGTATCTTACTATCAAAGGGGCTTCCAATGACTCCGGTACAAGTCGTTATGAGTGGGAGAAGGAGATCAGTTTGCAAGAGGCCGAAGAGTTGATGAAACTGTGTGAGCCTGGGGTGATTGATAAAATCCGGTATTTGGTGAAAAGTGGAGAGCATATCTTTGAAGTGGATGAGTTTTATGGTGAGAATGAAGGCTTGACTGTAGCGGAAGTGGAATTGAATAGTGAGGACGAATTGTTCAAAAAGCCCCATTTCATCGAAAAAGAGGTAACGGGAGATATTCGTTATTATAATTCTTTTTTGATGAAGAATCCTTATACTCGCTGGTAGATAATATATAGGCTTCTTTAACGTCTGAAAATAAACTACTTGCTATCGTTTACCTACCTTTGCAACAAACACAAACTCATTATTGATATATGAAACACAACATTTTATGGGGCATTATCTTGCTTGTAGCAAGTTTGTCATTTACGGCGAAGGCGCAAAAGGTTGTCCAAGGCCAGTTCTCAGTCAAGGGAATCTTATTAGATTCTTTGTCTAATGAAGGGGAACCGTATTCTACAATCCGTATTTCATTGAAGAACAATCCTGCAAAGCCGGTGAAACTGGCTGTGACAGGAGCGGACGGCAGGTTTGACGAACGGCTTGCCGTGCCGGGGACTTATCTCATTCATTTTACTTCTGTAGGAAAGTCTCCTGTACAGAAGGAGTTCTCGATATCGGCAAATCGTAGGAATGTTGATTTGGGTAAGATTCTGATAGCAGAAGCGACTGAAATGTTGAAAGGAGTGGAGGTGGTAGCGCAGAAACCTTTGGTAAAGGCGGAAATAGACAAAGTGACGTATAGTATAGAGGATGATCCGGATTCTAAAACCAATACGACTCTTGAAATGCTCCGTAAAGTTCCGCTGGTGACTGTAGATGGAGAGGATAAAATTCAAGTAAACGGTAGCAGTAAGTTTAAAGTGCATGTTAATGGCAAGCCGAATAACATGATGAGTAATAATCCTACCGAGGTATTGCGGAGTATGCCGGCCAATTCCATTAAATCTATAGAGGTTATCACCGAGCCTGGGGCTAAATATGACGCGGAAGGGGTGGCGGGCATCTTGAATATTATCACTGTAGGAGCAGGAATGGAAGGATATACGGTGACATTGAATGGTGGTGCAAGCAATATGCGTGTGTATGGTGGCGGTTATGGTACGGTGCAGTCGGGCAAGTTCACTGTTACCGGTAATTATTCTTATAACTACCAGGGATCTCAAAAGGGATTTGAAGATTCATATCGTGAGGATTTCACGTCTCAGGAAAATAAATTTTTGGAGTCGCATCGAAGAAGCAAGAGCTATGGCAATTTTCAATTTGGCAGTCTGGAAGGAAGTTATGAGATTGACACTTTGAATCTGATTAGTTTTTCTATGAATCTGATGACTGGCAATTTTACGAATAAGAGGATTGGAAATACCCAGATGACGAATCATGTCGGTAATCCGGTTTACGGTTACGGTTCTTTGGGGAATAATGAATCGGGCTTTGGCGAAGTGGGGGGCAACATGGATTATCAGCATTCGTTTAAAAAGAAAGGGGAACTTCTTACTTTCTCTTATCGTTTTAGCCATTCCCCCAATAACAGTGAAGCGAATACGGATTATGAGGATACGTTGAATGTTCCTTATCTTTTGCAAAACCAAT
>ERZ779945.247-NODE-247-length-11862-cov-2.75311_pt1 | contig 11862 bp, 9 predicted proteins | sample MGYA00511951_ERZ779945 | MGnify/ENA primary metagenome ERZ779945 (study PRJEB29588, sample SAMEA2147022) | human gut metagenome | biome: human gut; feature: human-associated habitat; material: faeces | place: Denmark | collected 2008/2010 ... | reverse complement strand
CTCTGCCAGTGCCGCGTATTCCAGCAGCTGTTCTTCCTCCTTCGTATATACCGGATGTCCGGACACAACCGGACAGCTGCCGGATGCACAGTTTGTTCCATGAATTCCGCAGACTTCAAATACCCCCTGCGTAATTGTCCCTGTCTTATCAAAGACAACCGTGCGTGTTCCCGCAAGTGCTTCCAGATAGTTGGAACCTTTTACCAGAACACCCTCTGCACTGGCACCTCCGATTCCTGCAAAAAAGCTGAGTGGAATACTGATGACCAGCGCACACGGGCAGCTGATAACCAGAAATGTCAGTGCACGGTAAATCCAGATGCCCCAGTCTGCCGGAAGCCCCATAAACAGCATGCGGACAAGCGGTGGCAGTATTGCCAGTGCCAGCGCGCCGTAACAGACTGCCGGTGTATAATAATGTGCAAATCTGGAAATAAAATTCTCGGAACGTGATTTCTTGGAACTTGCATTCTCCACCAGATCAAGAATCTTAGAAACCGTAGACTCTCCAAACTCTTTTGTGGTGCGGATCTTTAACAGTCCGGAAATATTGATACATCCACTGATGATTTCCTCTCCCACAGCGACTTCCCTTGGAACACTCTCTCCCGTCAGTGCACTGGTATTCAGGGAAGAATGTCCTTCCACAACCACACCATCGATTGGAACTTTTTCGCCCGGCTGTACAATAATCACCGTGCCGATCTCCACCTCATCCGGATCTACTTTTTCCATCTGACCGTCTGTTTCAATATTTGCATAATCCGGCCGGATATCCATCAGATCACTGATATTCCGGCGGCTCTTACCGACTGCATAACTCTGGAACAGCTCTCCGATCTGATAAAACAGCATAACTGCAACGCCTTCTTTGTAATCGCCGAGGGCGATCGCTCCGATGGTTGCCACTGCCATCAGGAAATTTTCATCAAACATCTGCCTGTTACAGATTCCTTTCCAGGCTTTCCGCAGAATATCATAGCCGATCACAAAATACGGAACCAGATAGAAAAGAAACTCCAGCCACTTTGGTATGGAAACAACGCTTCCTGCAATCCCGATGATAACCAGAAGCACTGCCGCCACAATAATTCGTTTCAATACTTTTTTCTGCTTTTTATTCATGGTGCCCTCCAATCTGACTGATACCTATGGGAAAAGCCGGATTTAAAGAAAGATCTCACAATCATCTTCCACTTTCTTACAGTTCTTTAACACATCCTGCATAACCGCTTTTGCATCTGCACCCTCTTCAAATTCTACGTTCATCTTCAGTGTCATGAAATTTACAGTTGCATCCTTTACTCCGGTAGTAGCTTTTGCAGCTTCCTCCATTTTATTTGCACAGTTTGCACAATCCACATCAATTTTGTAAGTTTTCTTCATCGTCGGTTTCCTCCATACTTTCCTTTTTCATTTTATCATTCTTTCATATGAGCATTTGTTCATATGTTTGATTCTATTATAGCGTAAAGTTCGTAAATGTCAATATATTTTTAATACGCTGGTATTGTTTCGGAATTGAATTTTCCAGACCATTTTTTAACAAACAGATTTGCATGTGTTTGTTAAGAAAATCAAGTGTTCTATCACTTTCCAAATTGATAGTGGACATATAGAAAATAAAACTTTCTTTTAGGTTCGGGACATATCTCATAACTTTTTTCACATATGTCCCATTTAAACATCTTCCCCGTATTCACCGTCTGTTTCCGGTTCTTCATAATCATCTGAGCCATCATAAATGTCCTGCATCAATGGTTCTTTTACTATCTTTTTCTTTCCGATAAGCACTGCCGCTACAGCTGCGGTAATCGGTACGGTCAGCACAACCCCAAGAGTTCCCGAAAGTCCCTGCATGATTTCTGTTCCGATTACATAAGAATTGATCAGCTGATTATAACTCAGATTGTATGCATAATTGACAACGAGCGTAGACAACGAACCACCGACATAGGCAAAAATCAGTGTATTTGCCATGGTTCCCATCATATCGCGCCCCACACGGATTCCCGACACAAACAACTCTTTTGTCCCCAGCTGCGGACTGCGTTCGTGCAGTTCCTGAATCGTGGATGCAATTGACATGCCAACATCCATGGTTGCCCCAAGTGCGGCTATAATGATTCCCGAAAACAGAAGCTGTCCTATTTTTATCTGTGTATTCTGTGCCACATAATTCAACGTTTCGATATCAGACACATTATACCCGGTAATGCCTGCGGCTTTTCCAAACACAACTGCGGCACACCGCTGACCGTTCCCACCACTGCAGATACCGTCTTTTTAGAGACTCCGCCCAAAAGCCACAGGGTCAGCAATGTCGAGAGAATGACAACAACAATGGTAATACCGATCGGTGAAATGCCCCGGTACATCAGCGGAAACATCAGATAAACAATACACACACCGGTAAATGCCAGACTTGCAATGGCTTTGACTCCTTTTTTCCCACCTATCATACATATCACCAGACAGAAAAAAAGTACAAACAGATAAATTGCCATAGTACGGTCTTTGCTGTATACCGTAACGACAGCATTATCATCTGTGGAACTGACAATGACAATTACGCGCGAACCAACTTCACAGTTCTCCATGCCAAACAGCGAACCGCTTGGATTGACGGCATCAAGCTCTTCCCCTGCATATGCTCCGGATTTAACCTGTACGCGCACCTCCTGTGTCCCGTATCGGTTTCCATCTTCTGCCAGATTATCTTTCGTGATCTTTGTCACGACTGCTTTCTCATAGCTTTGCCCTTCCGTGGAAATCAGGGATACTTTTTCGAACTGGTTTCCTTTGACTAATAACAGTAGGAACCCCACCAGACAAAGGGTTCCCACTAAAACTTTTTTCCAGTTTTTCTTCATTATTATTTAGCTGCTTTCTTTACTGCTTTCTTTGTAACAGTAATCGTAATTGTTTTTCCTGCTGCCTGATACTGGCTGGTTGCTGCTGCCTTCACCGTAATTGTAACCTTTCCGGCCTTTTTTACGGTAACTTTTCCGTTCTTATCAATAGTTGCAATCTTTTTGTCGGAAGAGGTATAGGTAAGCGGTGTTTTTGCTTTTGCATTTAAGGAAAAGGCTTTGTCTCCTACGGTTTTTTTGTAAGAGTTCTTCGCCTGAATGGTCTGCTTTACCGCATCTTTTACGATCGTATATGTAGTAGATCCCTGTAACTGTTTTCTGGTCGTTGCATCATAAGTTGTTACAGAAAACTTTTTGTCCGTTACTTTTACGACGGAATAGGTTGGTGTCCAGGTCTGGCTTCTCTCAGAAATAAAGTCCTGTTTGGAAGCAATCAGGCTATAGAATTTTGAACCTGTTGCAGAGTTTGCCTCTAAATATACGGTTCCTTCCGGATTGGTAACGGTTCCGCCAACGGTCTTGTTTACGATTTCATAGCAGTTATTCTGTGCCTGATAATCACTGTCTTTTTCAGCTTCCTCTACAGATTTGTATCCATAAGTGCTGTAAGAAGTATGATCCTTTCCATCCCCCTCAAGCTGGAAGGTTCTGGAATAGGTATGATCATGTCCCTGCATCACCACATCAATCTTATACTTATCCATCAGTGGAGTAAGCTGTGTACGAAGCACCATACCATCGGAATCGGAATGGTCGTAACCACTGCCGTAAATATCCTGATGGAATACCACAATACGCCATTTGGCATCTTTATTCTCATTGATTGCTTTTTTCATGACATTCTCATGCGTTGCACAGTTATAGTTGTTTGTATCAAGAACAATGAACAGGACATTTCCATAACGATAATAGTAATCGGTTCCTGCCTTTGTCTTTCCCTGTACATAATTGGTATCGGTATCGGAAAAAGCATTTGGATTATTAAAATGCAGGCTGTACTGATTCGAAACACTGTCGTGGTTACCAATGGTCGTTGCTACCGGAAGGGAAGTCAGTGCCTCTGCCCCAAGATATCCTGCATATTCCCGCTCGTTGCTTCCGTAGTTCACCTGATCTCCTGCGGACACAAGAAAACTTACATCGGAATGATCCTCGAGTGCTTCATTTAATACGTTGTTCCAGTTATAGCTGTCATTTCTTGCTGCAAGATTTTTTTCCGGTGCAGAAGTTACAACATTTCCTGCATTTTCCATCTTTTCACTCTCACTGCTGATCTGACCTTTCGAAGCACCGATCTGCGGATCCCCGACATACAGGAAAGAAAATTCATCAAACGCCTGTGTGGTATAGTTTTGTGTATCCTGCCACTTTCCATCCTGAAATACCTGATAATAATAGCTGGTATTTTCTTTGAGCCCGCTTACGGTTACTTTATTGGAAAAATATTTTGTGGTATCTATGGTCACAGCTTCGGTCTGCGCTCCGGTGAACTCTGTCGCACCATCCATATTCTGTCTGGTAGAGATTCTCACCTTTGGAGTCTCAGCCGTTTTGCTGTACCATGCATAATTTAATTTTGTCTCATCCGCACCCGGAGTCAGCGATACATGTTCATACTCACTGCTATAAGCAGCCCAGTTCTTTTTCCAGTTGCTCCAGTCTGTAGATTCCCGGGAAGCATCATTCCAGTGTTCCGTTGCTGCTGCAATCTTTGTCGGGATACCAGTGGCAAACATTCCTGCCAATACAGCGGTGGAGAGAACTCCTGCTGTAAGTTTCATCACATTTTTTCTCATAATTCTTTTGTTCTCCTTGTGAAATCTGTAAGATTTATTACAGGATTTATAATAAACGGGTTATGTAAGATGTACTATCCGTTTTCTGTAATCCTTTTGTAAAAACAAAAAGAGTGGATGCTTTGGGACATCCACTCCACATGCCGGCTATGCCATGCCGTTTACGGTTTTATATTTATAGAGCATCTCCGCGTGGTTTTGTTCTTCCACCTGGATATCTGCCAGAAGTTTGCGCACATCGGAATCCCCGAATGCAAACACATCGGTATTATACGTTCCGGACACCATTTTTTCAGAACCAATGCTGTCTGTGGCAAGGAAATTATCGTTTTTCTTATCTTCCGGATTGGTCATGGAATCATAGGTTGCCTTTGGCTCATACATCTTTCCATCCCTGTCATTGACGTTACAGGATGGGACGCTGCCTTTCATGACCTGTTCCAGAGACTCCACATGCTTTTGCTCTTTCTTTTCAAGATCAGCGAATAAATCCCGAAGCACCGGGTCTTTTGCTTCCTGTCCGTAACGTTTGTACTTCTCCACGCAGGACAGCTCCTGTGTGTGCAGATCCTCAATTGTAGCCATCTCTTTTTCTGTTAAAACCATGGTTTATACCTCTTTCTTTCCATAAGATAATCTTGTTGATTGCAGAACATGAACACTCCGCAACCTTCTCCTCTAGTATCTGTAAAAAAATGCAACACATACCTGGTAAAATTTCGTCAAAAAGGGTTGAAACTTCTCACAACAGATTGTATAATTTCGTTTGTATTTTATACAATGTTTACAAAAAGGTGGATTATTTTATGGAAGAACGAGAAAAATTAAAATCCCGTCTGGGATTCATTCTCCTGTCAGCCGGATGTGCGATCGGAATCGGAAACGTATGGAAATTTCCATACACTGCCGGACAGGGCGGAGGCGGTGCCTTTGTGCTGTTTTATCTGTTGTTTCTGATTATTCTCGGACTCCCGATCATGACGATGGAATTTGCGGTTGGGCGTGCCAGCCAGAAAAGTCCGGTCAAAGCCTACCAGGCACTGGAAAAACCCGGACAGAAATGGCATATCCACGGGATTATCACATTGATCGGCTGCTATCTTCTTATGATGTTTTATACAACGGTCACCGGCTGGATGCTTCATTATTTTTATATGACGGTCACCGGACAGTTTCAGGGACTGGATGCCGACGGTGTATCCGGACAGTTTACCACAATGCTGAGCAAACCTCTGACCATGGGCTTCTGGATGGTGGTAGTTGTTTGCGCCGGCGTATTTGTCTGCTCCCGTGGACTGCAGAACGGTCTGGAAAAAGTAACAAAGGTCATGATGACTTCTTTGCTTATCATCATGATCATTCTGGCGGTCAACAGCTTTTTTATGGATGGTGCAAAAGAAGGCCTTGCCTTTTATCTGATCCCGGACTTTGAACGGATGAAACAGATCGGTATTGCAAAAACCATTACGGGTGCCATGAACCAGGCATTTTTCACGTTAAGCCTTGGAATCGGCGCGATGGCAATTTGGGGAAGTTATATCGGAAAGGAACGCTCTCTGCTTGGTGAATCGGTAAATATTGCCATTCTGGATACGTTTGTTGCTATCACCTCCGGACTTATCATTTTTCCGGCATGCTTTACGTTCCATGTTGACCAGACTTCCGGACCAAGCCTGATTTTTATCACCCTGCCGAATATTTTTAACCATATTCCGCTTGGCAGACTCTGGGGAAGCCTGTTCTTTTTGTTTATGTTTTTTGCAGCGTTTTCCACAATCCTGGCAGTATTTGAAAACATCATCTCCTGCGGTATGGAACTGACCGGATGCAGCCGCCAGAAATCCTGTGCCGTTAATCTGGTACTGATCATTGTACTCTCCCTGCCATGTGTACTCGGATACAATGTATGGAACTGGAAAGGTTTTTCAATCTTTGGCGGGTCTGTGCTTGACCTGGAAGATTTTCTGGTAAGCAACCTGTTCCTGCCTCTCGGTTCCCTGGTATATCTGCTGTTTTGCACAAGCCGCTACGGCTGGGGCTGGAAAAACTACATAACCGAAGCCAATACCGGAAAAGGATTAAAAATTAAAAACTGGATGCGCGGCTACATTACCTATATTCTGCCGCTGATTGTGCTTTTTATCTTTGGATTTGGCATTTATGATAAATTTTTTACAAACTAAGGAGGATTTCTTATGTATCACGCAAATGAATCACGTTATGAAACCATGAAATACCACCGCTGCGGCGACAGCGGACTGATGCTGCCGGAAGTATCTTTGGGCTTCTGGCACAATTTCGGAGATACCGGTGTTTATGAAAATATGAGACAGATGTGCTTTACGGCATTTGACCACGGGATCACACATTTTGATCTGGCAAACAACTATGGACCGCAGCCGGGCAGTGCGGAGGAAAATCTCGGGAAGATCCTTCGGGAAGAATTTTCTTCCTACCGCGATGAACTGATCATCAGTTCCAAAGCCGGTTTTGACATGTGGCCGGGACCTTATGGAAACTGGGGCAGCCGCAAGTACCTGATTGCCAGCCTTGACCAGAGCTTAAAACGGCTCGGTCTGGACTATGTGGATATTTTCTATCACCACCGCATGGATCCGGATACGCCGCTGGAAGAAACCATGGGTGCACTCGACCAGATCGTGCGAAGCGGAAAAGCACTGTATGTCGGTCTGTCCAACTACGACGGGGAAACGATGAAACGCGCAGCTGCCATCTTAGAAGATCTGCACTGCCCGTTTATTATCAACCAGAATTCCTACAATATCTTTAACCGTACCATTGAAGAAAACGGTTTAAAACAGGCCGCAGCAGATGGGAAGAAAGGAATTATTTCTTTCAGCCCGCTCGCGCAGGGTATGCTGACCGACCGCTATCTAAACGGTATTCCAAAAGACAGCCGTGTCAACACGGACGGACGTTTCCTGCATGCGGATCAGTTTGATGAAAAGCGGATGGCAAGTATCCGGAGCCTGAATGAGATTGCGGCTGCCCGTGGTGAAAGCCTCGCACAGATGGCACTCAAATGGGTGATCCGGGACGGTGTGGTTACTTCCGTTCTGATCGGAGCTTCCCGCCCGGCACAGATTCTGGAGAATTTAAAGGTATTAAACTCTGCACCATTTTCCGAGGAGGAATTACAAAAAATCGATCAGTGTTCTCTGGCATTGTAACTATTAATATTGGGTTTATTATGTACAAAAAATCGCTCAGACCACACGGTCCGGGCGATTTTCTATTGGGAGAGTTTTTAATTTTGTATTGTTGCAATTCCTGAAATTGTAATTGCATTCTCTCCTGTATTCTCTATAAATATACGCTGTATAAATTCTTTACCAGATGTTTCAAATAACTGTTCCACCTCTCCATTCGCCTCAATATACATCTGTTTATGCGCAGAGGTCACCAATCCTATACGAACTGTTTTTTCGGGTTGGCTGGTATCAACCGTAATCCTTATTTTCTTCGGTTTTCCTTCAACCGCCCATTGACACAGCATCTGCTTTGGAATCTCTGCGGATAGCCGGATACTATCCTCCGTAATATCTTCCGGAAAAGCATCCATAACCGCCTGTTTATATACATCATACGGTGCTTCCTTAACCATATAGCTGTGTCCGGCATCTGCATTTATTTCCATTTGTGTCACATAACAGGCATGCTCATCCATAACCTGATTTTGTACATCTTCAATTTCGGTCTCAACCGTTCTGGCATAAATTTCCTGTACCGCTTTTTGGGTTCCAATCCCGACTCCAAAGGTCAGACCAATACTGGCAAGAAAAAACAGGACAAAGCCTGCGGCAACTGCTGGAAGTCTCAATTCCTTCTGTATCCTGTACTGCTTCATACGGCCGATCCGTGCCTGTAAATCATTCTTCCCACCAAACATGGAAAAAGGAAATGCCAGCGGATGAGGCTCTTGTGTAAGCAGCTCCAGTGCTGCATGAAAATATTGTCGGACTGAAAAAATATTTTCGGAAATACGGCAGCATTCCATATCACATGCCAGTTCCGACCAGAAATCCAATTTGCGGTTAAACAAATAAATCAGAGGATTATACCAAAATACATCTTCCAGCAGCCGCCCAACACCTTTCCATATGAGAATATTCTGCCGGATATGCACAAGCTCATGCGTAAGCACAATCTGCAGGCTCTCTGGGGAAACATCCTTTCCTGGCAGTACGATCCATTTTCGAACACACCCCAGCACCATTGGCGAAGATATCCCGTAACAGCGATACACTTCTATATTTCCCCGGATTTTTAAACGGTGTTTTATCCCCTCTGCAACCAGCTTTACCTGTTTTTCTGCTGGGATTTGATGCTTTTTTATATAATGTTCCACCTTGTAATAACGAACCACATGACTGACAAAAACGATTCCTGCACCCAGCAGCCAGACAACTGCTGCCACACGCTCGATACGCGCGATTGTTGGTGTCAGTTCAAACAGATGTCCTTTGACAAACAATATCTCCCCGGTTTTACGATAATGTGTGACATACAAAAAAAGATACAGCCCCGGAAACAGCCAGAATGGAAATACCAAAAGCAACATTCCATAAATATAACGGTATTTCTTTAACCGATCCAAAATTCCTGCTGCAGCCACATATACCACAAATGCAAGGCTGCCTGTAAGCGTCGTCAGAAGCCCCATGTAAAACAAATTATTGATCCAGTTCATCAATGCTCTTTCTCAACTCCTCTATTTCCTCTTTTGTAAGTTTGTGGTCTTTGTAAAATGCTGTTAAAAACTGAGCAACTGATCCACGATTCCAAAATTTTACAAATTTATGGCTCTGCTCCTGCTGATATGCAAGTTCCGGTATCAGAATCTCGTATGTAGCATTACGCCCACTCTGGTTCATCTTTAAAAATCCCTTTTTCACCAGTTTTGCAATATACGTTGATACCGTCTGGGATCTCCAGTCTTTCCCGTAAGTTTCGTTGGTCAGTTTCATGATTTCCTGTAGTGCCATCTCATGAGGATGATCCCAGATGGTTTTCATCACCATAGACTCGGCGGTTGTTAATTCTTCCATTCCCAGCTCCGTTCTGCAATTAATATATATAATTACCTGAATACACAATACTATGATTTGACGCATTTTGTATCAAAAAATTAAAATGACCTGTATACCCTACTGTAATTGTACCATTCACCCATCCATTTGTGGAATATGACCCATTAACAATTCCAACAGTTCCATCATCATTATCTCTCAATCCTAAATAACCACCATAATTTCTACCTGAATGATTTTGAGAGATATTAACTGTAATCTTATCTCCCTTTATCCAAGAATGAATTGTTGTTGTCCAACTTGTTGTGTTTGCTGAAATTGTCCAGTTTCCAACATTATATCTAACCCTCGTTCGCGGCATAATATCTAAGTTTTCTAAAAAACTTGGCTCATAATAGCCCATAAATTTTCCACTTTGACTTGTTATTTCATATACTTCTCTTCCGGCACTCTTTTTTTGCAAATATTCATTTTGCACATCTACTGTTTCAGCATGAATCGTTTGCTGGTTTCCCATAATACAAAAATATAACAACATAAATACAATAGCACCTTTAATTACTCTCTTCATACATCTTTTCTCCTGTTCTCTTGAAAATCTACTTTAATATTACTAAAATTAATTATTATCAGCTATCCTCCTTTTACAAACTACAACTATAGTTTTAGTTTGTAAAAGGATAATACCATACTCGTGGAACAATTACAACTGTTTTGATTGAATTACACGTAAAATTGTGTATGATATAATTAAGAATACAAAGCAGGAGGTATTTTCTATGCCATTAACCCAAAAATCAACCTATACAACCGATGACATCTATGCCCTTCCGGAAGGACAACGCGCAGAACTGATTAACGGTGTCATTTACGAAATGGCACCGCCAAACCGGATTCATCAGGAAATTGTCATGAATTTTTCTGCTGCAATCCACGATTATATCAAAAATAACCATGGTAACTGCAAAGTCTATCCTGCTCCATTCGCCGTTTTTTTGAATGCGGATGATAAAACCTATGTGGAGCCGGACATCAGTGTCATCTGTGATCCTTCCAAGCTAGATGACAGAGGCTGCAACGGAGCCCCGGACTGGGTGATTGAAGTTGCCTCCCTTGGTACAAAGCGAATCGACTATGGTATAAAATTATTCAAATACCGTTCTTCCGGTGTCCGCGAGTACTGGATTGTAAACCCACTTACGCAAACGGTGAATGTGTATGATTTGGAAGGAGAAGAATTGTCTGACCAATATACTTTTGATGATGATATTCCGGTGTGTATTTATGATGGACTTATCATCAATATTTCCACACTTTTAAAATAAGAACGAGGAGACTTTCGTCTCCTCGAACTTGTTTCCCGTCTATTTTACCTTCACGTTTAATTTTAAAACTTTTTTCTTTCCATTGTTCAACGATACGGTCACGCGAACGGTCGCTGTTCCTTTCCTATTGGTTTTTATTGTTCCTTTCTTACTTACCGATGCAACTTTTTTATTGCTGCTCTGATAAGAAATGCTTTTTACATTGTCCATATTTAAGGTGGCTGCCAGAGAAACCTTCTTTTGTTTTCCCTTCTTCACCTGAACGGTTTTATTCTTCAATGTAACCGTTTTTAATATTTTCGTTGTGACCTGATCCATATCTTTCTGATCCATAAGGACATAATCCTTATTGGAATCTGCTGAAAAATTCACATTTCCGGCTTTTGTAACCGTATAACTCTTGTCGTTTACAAGGACATAGGCACCTGTCTTTTGATCTTTTGCACACACATACAGCTTGTTTCCGGTCTGTATGTCTGCTGTATTTACGGTCAGTGTATAGCTTACGTTGCCAGCCGGATCGGTGACCCGGATCGTCACATCTGTGTGTTTTCCATTATTTTCTTCCATGGTTTGTTTTATCAGATCAGCGGTCACCGTTGTTTTGATGGCTTTATTTTTCTGGGTTCCGGTAACGGTCACGGTTGGTGTATTTTGTCCGGCCGCGTTTCCATCGGACGGTGTTTCTGTACCAGCTGTATTTCCGTTAGACGGTGTTTCTGCATCGGTTTTATTTCCGTTGGATGGTGTTCCCCCTCCGGCAGTGCCACCACCCGAAGTATTTCCGCCACCGGAACTTCCTCCGGAAGATGAGCCG
>ERZ779945.175-NODE-175-length-13984-cov-2.91658_pt1 | contig 13984 bp, 14 predicted proteins | sample MGYA00511951_ERZ779945 | MGnify/ENA primary metagenome ERZ779945 (study PRJEB29588, sample SAMEA2147022) | human gut metagenome | biome: human gut; feature: human-associated habitat; material: faeces | place: Denmark | collected 2008/2010 ... | reverse complement strand
CGCTTGACCAACGAACCGTGTATTATACTATCATACACAATACTCTTTGTCAAATACTTTTTTCATACTTTTTTCATATTTTTATCTTTATATTGCCAGAGTTAGAAGAACTTGCCTTCGACTTAGGCGATATCGTGCCATCCTTTATCGTTCTGGCCTCTTTCTTGTTATTTCTTTATTTTTGCAAGTTTCTTATAAAATGGCTTGAATATCTTGTTAAGTTGCGTTCCATTCTTTGGATATTGCTTTGTGATTTTAGCACTCATAGACTTCTTATCGCCTACTATGTTATTTGCTAGTATGATGGTTCATTTTTTCCAACACAATTTATAATGGTATAGAGCTCATTTTTATCTACACTACTTATCTTTTCTGTCACTTTTACTGATGAAGAGTTGACAACATTCTCTTCAACAGATACAGGCACTTTCTATAGGTTTGAGTTTGATATATTAGAGCGCGGTACTCTACTTACATTCATTCCACGTTCAGACCAAAATGAAACAACAGCATCAAATTCTGTATCATTTGACATAATAATTAGAAATCCTTTGTTAATTATTTTTTACGCTGCCGCATTGGCATTTATCGACTCTATAACCTTCCTGATTCCCATCCACACCGTCAAATCAGTAAATATCTCTACCACACTTCCCTGATCTGTAAACGGTGACTCCTGCAAGACAGAGAGATCTTTCATCATTCCATTATGAACTATGTATTCTACGATTTGGTTCACAAAGTAAATCTGTCTGCTATCCAGGCTTGTGCTAGTCAAGTATTCTGAGAATGCTTCCTTTGCCGCATTCATATCAAGCCCTACGATTTCGCGAACAAATTCCCCTAGTGGTTTTGTACCAATCTCATGTTCATAATCTTGTTTGGTTCCAACTTCTTTCCAAAGAATTTCCTCTAATGTTTCAATGTCTGTCTCAGTCAATGGCTGATTCGTCTTAAGCTTTGCGATGGCAACATTATCTTGGTGTTGTCTAATATAGTACTCTGCCTTTGCCTTGTAATTCTTCAACTCATCATTTTCCAGTTCAGATTCCTTCCAGGTGGCAGAAAGCAGTTCGTCTGAAAAATTAGTCTCATATTTGATTTTGCCTCGTGGGATATATTTCATCAGATCACGAAGCTTTTCTCTGATTTCTTCAAACTCGTTAATTCCTGCATTATCCACATAATCTGTATTCAATATCTTATTAATCAATTCTGATTGGGCCTGGATCTCTGGTATGTTTGCAACACTCGCTATTCCTGCAACTTTCTTATGCAGATCTGAACGAGCCCTTGTATATTTCTTTCCAATCAGATATGCCAATTCAATTCCATACATGAGTGCATCAAATCGGACCGCACTTGCTTCATCACCATCAGGCAAGATAAGTGGAGCAACCTCTTCTCGCACTATCAAGGTATCCTCGTAGGTGAGCACCTGATAATTTGCCTCTGTTGCGTATAAATCCACATATTTCAAATGCTGTCGGACTGCAAAATTATCCCTCGGTAATTCCTGTACCTTCTCACTCATCTGCTTCACTAGCGCCTTGCGGTAAGCAATCAATCTATCAATCTGGTAATCAATATCCTGAAGCTTATATGAAATTTCGAACTTTAGATTAAAGATAGCTCCCTGAAGTGCAATCATGTTTGCGGTTGCTTTGCCTTTATTCATTCTAAAGAACTCAAAGTTTCCACAAAAATCAAATATATAAAACTTCTGCTTATCTTCACCATCAAGAAGTCCAGGACAAAGTCGTGTTCCACGTCCAATCATCTGCCAGAATTTTGCCTTACTCATAACCTTTTTGAAGAACACAAGATTTAATACTTCCGGCACATCGATTCCTGTATCCAACATGTCTACTGAGATTGCAATCTGTGGCATTTTCTTAGGATCAGAGAACTCATCAATAGCACTCTGTGCATAGGTCATATAATTATCAATAACCTTTGCATAATCTGGAAGATGTGGATATTCTTTATGGAATACTTCCAGTATTTTTTCGGCATGATCATGGTTCTTGGCAAAGACGATTGTCTTTCCAATCTTCTGACCATAATCAATTTTGATACCTTCCGTCATCAATGTATTTAACACCTGCTTTATAGTATCCTCATTAAAGATCCAGGTATTTAACGCAGAAGATGCAATTGCCTCGGGCATCTCACCCTGTTCACCCTCAAACGTTTCCTCATATGCTTCCTTATCCTCATCTGATAACTCATCATATACAATTCCTTGCTCAATGAATTTCAGCTTAGATTCCACTGATACATAGTCTACAAGATAACCATCCTTTACCGCCTGCGCCAAATCATAGCCATATGTTGGCACACCGTTTTCCAGTTCAAACACTTCATAAGTGTTCTTATCAATTTCATCCTTAGGAGTTGCAGTAAGGCCTACCAACGGAGCATCGAAATATGTGAAAATGTCTTTGTATTTATTGTAGATGGATCTATGTGCTTCGTCACAAATAACCAGATCAAAATGTCCGCAGGTAAATAGTTTTCCCTCATCGTCTCCCACCGTATCAATGCAATTAATCATGGTCTGGTAAGTTGAAAAAATGCAATGTGCATTATAATTATCCTTCTCTTCTACCAGATTTGAACATGATAGGTTCGGCAACATATTTACAAAGCTTCGCTTCGCCTGTGTAACCAATGAATTTCTGTCTGCAAGGAATAAAATGTTTTTCACCCATCCAGCCTTTAATAAACAATCACACAAGGCAATCACGGTTCTTGTCTTTCCAGAACCAGTTGCCATAACCAATAAAGCCTTTCTACGATTCTTCTCATCGAAGCTGTTACATACCGCCTTAATGGCAGATTCCTGGTAATAACGGCCTGCAATATTTTTATCTACAGAAACGAACTTAAGACTTGTCCTCATGGTCAATAAATTGAACCACTTCTCCAAGTCTCTCTTTGAATAAATAACGGAACATTTTCTCTCAGGATATTGTCCATCAATGATATGTGTTTCAAATCCATTTGTAAGAAAAATCACCGGTCTTCTTTTATATTTCTGTTCTAATAAATCTGCATATAGTTTTGCTTGCTGCCTTCCTTTTGCCACATCCACACAGGTTCTCTTCGCCTCAATCACAGCCAATGGTCTGTGCATATCATCGTATAAAACGTAATCAGCATATCCAACTTCCGACTTATTAGGCATACCCGGAAGCTCTACTTCATTGATCCAGTCTTTGCCTTCTGTCCAACCGGCATCCGTTAACATGGAATCTATGTAAAGCTTTCTTGTTTTATATTCAGACAAATCAAGAGGCTTTGGCACATAAGTCTGCTGCTGTTCCTGTCTACGAGCTGACAGTTCTTCTTTCAGAGACGCATTCTCTGCAATCAGCTTTTTCAGATCAAGTTCTTGTTTGGCTGATTTTTCTTGTTCCTTAGCAAGCTCTTCTTTTGTCGCACTAGCAGCCTCTTTTGAAGCCTTAGCCTTCTCAATACGCTCTGTGATCAGCCCTTGATTAAAGGTTCTCTCCTCATACTGATCTGAGTAACAATAGGCAATATAGTCCAAATAGATAAAAAGATTCTCCAAGCAAAGCATTGCTTCGTCTCTGCCCAGCTTCTTATTGCTGTGAGCCACATTATTGCCGCACCTGCGAATATAATCCATTCGTTTCCAGAGATCTGGTCCCACGATCTGCCTGTAATCCTCTGCATTCATCAAGCTCTGCAGATTGTCCTGATAAGGCATCTCCAGTTCCTTATCAACAGAGTACATCCACTTTATGGCAAATTCCATTGCTCTACGACTATTAATAATACTAGCTTGCGGATCCATAAGAATGATTTTTTCTGCGGATATAGCAACAGATGCAAAAGATGAAAATTTAGATTCATTCTTTAGATAATCAAAATTCGTGATCATAGGAACCTCCTTTGATTCTTATAGCCTATCCATTTGTATCAGTTCACTTTCCTTTGTGTACTGATTAACAAGGTGGTCGTAACTGAAAAATTTTACATAATCTCGAATACTACTATAAATATTTCTTTCGATTAGACTATTAAACTGTGACTTACGACTCTCGTCTGCAATAATGTAAAAATCTGCTCTAAAATCCTGCAACTCATAAAATTTATCAAGCGAATTGGTAATATTCGTAGAATGTTCAACCTCATAAAATCTATAAGGCATTCTTCTCTCATTAAACCATATTACATCTACAGTCTTAGCACGTTTTGTAATCTCTTCGTATGTAAAGTTCGGAAGCTGTGACTCTGTTGTGATGTCACATAACTTCTTTTCAAGGAATCTCTTGTTCTTATCTTGGTTAGGTACATACGTCTTATAGTTATGCATATTACCAAGTTCAACAATAATGCCCTGATAATAGGAGTGTGTGAAGATTTCTTCGCTTCTTGCATTATTTTCCACAATATCAAATCGCCTTAATACATCTTCCTTGTATTCTGTTAATGCCCATAACCCAGGCTTAATACGAAAGAATTCATCATTAACCTGTACAATTTGGCGAACACTGGCCTGTGGTGTCTTTGTCTTCCATGTACTAAAATCAACAATCTGATTTAATTGCTGAAAGGTAGCATATCCACCATTTTTTCTCATTGCCTCTATGACATTCTCTTTTTGTGTCAAAACTACACCTTCTCTCGTATTTTTCTATTTTACAACCTTTAATTGACTGAGCGTAGCGAAAGATGCTTCTTGAATCGCAGTTCAAGAAGATGCTCTGTACTTCAACCTTTAATTTGTCGACTTGAATTGCGAAATTTTCAAATTCCATTTGTGTCTTCATATCTGGATTCATTATCTTAATATTTCGTACTTTTTTAATTCCAAATGCTGCTTGAGATGTAGAATTCTTAGCATCAAGAAATTGTCTTTCAACAAATGATGATTCAAATGTCTCCTTTAAGAAATATGGACTTACTTTACTAGAATTAGGTTGAATTAATACCACATTCGCCGAAAGTGCATAATCATCTCGTTTTGGTACAAATATAGGATTTCCAATTGTACCTATTTTTCCTATTATAAAATCGCCATTATGTAGTTCATATCTATTATGATGCTCTACGAGCACATCTGGGCTCACTTTTCTTGCCCCAGCAAAATCAATCGTGCCATTTTTATAATTGCAATCCTTCATGCTCACATATGGAATTCCGCCTTCAACTACAGGTGGTGTTCTATGACTTGGCTGTGGATCAACTGAATCCGCAACATCTCCTACAGTCTGAAAAGACCACTTTTCAGTCCCAGCTAAAGGATCACCAAACATCTCGACAAATCTGGCTTTGATGAGAATATCTAATCCTTCTAATTGTTTTCTTTTCTTTGTAATGACACCTTGTACCTTTTTTAATTTCTCAACAATCTTCAACTGCTCTTCCAATGTAATCTTTGGAATCTTCATTTTACGCATTGTTGCTTGCGTTAACTTTTGTCGTGTTGCTCCATTAACAAGTCCATTTGTATCGTAGAACATCAATGAGTAGCATAAATAATCAACATCTATCATACTCTTTGGTTTCAAAACATGAGCATGATTATTTACCCAGCATTTACCTGACACTCTATATGCAATAGGTCGTATTTTTGAGCCAAAATTACCACCATCCTCGGCTAACAATACTAGTTCATCATCAAAGATGTAATCATCTACATAGTCCTGAATTCCATTAGCACCATAATATGGATATTCTCCTGCACTTCTTTCAGAACCTTTGATTGGCACTCTTTGAGAATCAAGTATCTCACAACATTCTTCGACAGTATATGTCTCCGCAAATCCTTTTCTATCAATCACATCTGCAGTGCCATTCGTATTTCGCTTCGCTTCATCCTCATGTCGTGCTGTCGCACTATCGGTTCCGTCCATCATGCCGCCTTTGGTGAGCAAGATCCCCACAGCGTCCTGTTGGACGTCTCCAGCACTGCTCGTTACCTCGTCAAACCCAAATTTGAATCAATTATCTTAGTGACTTTTTCCATTTTGGAAACAATCACTATTCTCAACAAATTACGCAATATACTTTTGATGCGAATTCTTCACATTAGTCTGATTTACAATTGCGTATTGCATTGTGGTATCTATCTGAGAATGTCCTAGTATCTTCTGCACCTGTTCTATTGGCATTCCCTTATCAATAGCCCTTGTTGCCATTGTCCTTCTGAACTTATGTGGATGTATTTTGTTCAGTCCAAGGGATCTTCCAAGCTCTCGTATTCTTATCTCTACACCACTGATTTTCAGGCGATTGAATGGGGCATCTAATGTCACAAATAAAGCAGGATTATTATCCGATCGACTATCAAGATACCGCTGCAAATGTATCTTAGCTTTTGCATCAAAATAAACCTTGCGTTCTTTATCGCCTTTGCCAAATACGATACACTCCCGTTGCTCCAAATCCAAATCTGAAATATCCAGATTCACCAATTCTCCCACCCTGATGCCCGTAGAATAAAGTAGGTCTATGATGGCCAGATCCCGTAATTCTGTGCAATGATCTCGTAATTTTTCTATTGCTTCATCAGAGATAGTTTCTTTTACAACTGTCTTGGTCTTAATCTTATGAATCCTTCTCATCGGGCTCTTTAGAATATAATCCTCTTCCTCTAACCAAGAAAAGAAGCTTGAAATATTTCTTCTCACATTATCAATCGTTACTTTACTGCAATTATTAATTTTCTGATACCTAACTAGATAATCCCTAATCTGCTCCGTACTAATTTTCCGAACAGGGTTACTGATGTCTTTCAGAAAATGTTCTATCGTAACTCGATAATACTGAATTGTCCTATCGGAGCACCCTTCCATCTGCTTCGCATTTAGAAATCTGGTAATATACTCATCATTTGAAATATTTTCTCTTTGAGGTTCATTTTCCGATAATTCCTGCACTATAACTTCTTGTAGCTTCTTAAGCTGCTCAATGCTTAAAAACTCCGCCATTGCATTTACAATTCTTACAATCTTTTCTTCCATGTTGGTACATCCTTCCGTACCAACATCCTTCTCCAATGAAAATTTATAACCAGTTCTCTTCTATTTCATTTTTTAGTTTACCAAACAAGTCATAAAACGACTCCTTCGTCTGGTGAATAATATCCAAAGCAACCGCTTCATTATATGCATGTGCAACATTATTTCGTGCCTGCAAAGCGTCCAGCCAGCTTTGTTCATCCACAATCATTCCCGCCTTATATGCTGTCTTTAATATGGTTCGTGGTGAACCAGTTGCACTTTCGGCAAATCCTGACTCTGTCAGTTTTTCTTTCATCATTTTCCATGCTTGCTCAAAGCAAATCTCATATAGTCCAACCAATCCTGTCAACTCGACATTGTTATATGGCTCTTCGTAACTATAAATATCTTTGAGATTGCGATAAGCATTACAAAAGTTTTCATATTTTTTCATATAACAAAACTCCCTCTCTTCGTATAGATTCTAGTAGTTCTTTTTGTACTCTCCCATCCAAATTAATGATATCAAATTCCAAAAGTGTAGAAACCTCCTCATCCACCTGTACTGCAAATGCTGAGATATTTCCACCTTCTACGGCTAAATCTATATCACTCGTGCGCTTAAAATCCCCACGAGCTCTAGAACCAAAAAGAATTAGCTTTTTTATATCATTTTTGATAGCAATGGAAATAATATCCTGTTCAATCGAATCATCAATTCCTAAAATTTTCATACTCTCACCTATCCAAAATATTCCTGCATTAAACTATCAAATAATATTTGCATCTCATCAAGTGATTTCTGTACTTCAACCTTTAATTTGTCGACTTGGCTATTAAACTCAGAAAACTTCCGCTGAAGTTCTAATGGTGGCGCGATCATTTCAAACGATTTTATATCGCCAACATTTATATGAGGCGAAGCTGAGCCACTTATTCCCCTTAATGCATTACTCAAAAACGAATCACTATTCATTGCTGTACAAATGAACTCAGAAGTACACACCGATGAATCCGGAGATAAAAGCATTGATCTTTGTCCCAGCGCAACATTACAATTTCTATCGATGATAGCTGCAATTCCTAAAATTGCACCTTCTCTTGTATAAACTATATCTCCTTTTTCAGGTCGTTTTCTCTGAATTCTCTGATTAAATTCATCTTCAACGATATATTCGATTTCATCCCATAGAATTTTATTTTTCTTCACAACGGATGTTCGAATGCACATAAATCCAGTATCTTCACTAATGTAGTTTGGTGTAGAGTGCGGACAATCAACAATTGAATGACATAGCTGCTCTAAGGACCTCCTAGACCAATTCTTTTCATTTTGAATAGGATCACCAAACATCTCAACAAATCTGGCTTTGATGAGAGTTTCTAGTTCATCTAATTGAGTTTTTCTATCATCAATTAGTTTTTGAAGTTTATCAAGCCTCTCTACAATAGATTTCTGAGCAATGATGGAATGAATCCTAACCTTTCGATTAGATAATGTTGCTTTGTTCTGAGTCATTCCCATGACAGCCTTATTTGCACCTTCATCCCATCGCTGAGCCAACAATAAATAATATATATATTCAGGTAGCAACTCTGTAACATGCCTATCATGAAACGACATTATCGCCTCATTTGAATACATATCTTCACTTGTTATTGCTGTCTTACCAATAGAAAGTTTGAAACTCATTACAACGGTATTTGTAGGAATAACCGCAATTCCACTTTCATCTATTGCTTTTTGTGAAAGTAACTCTTTAGTCTCTGAAATATATTTTCCTGTCTTAGTTAAATCTGCTATAGATATCCATTTATACTCGCCATCACTCCAAAATTCAGCATTATTGCGTGATGGTGTCTTACCCATTTGAAGATTAAACAGGTCTGATAATTTGTACTCTGTTGTTTCTCCCACAAACCCAAATTTATCCATTTTCTCTCACCTCTTGACAATACAGTCCAAAAATGAATAGGGCTAATTGCCCATACAATCCAGTTTCATCATCAGACAAATTCTCTGCTGTCTTTGACATATAAAACATATCTAATGCCTTTTCTTGTGAAACATTCCATTTTTGACTGATCAAATTTACAACTTCTGGAATAAGCAGAGATTTCACTAATGCATGTCCCATAGCATCGCCTCCAATTCTTCCATCTCTTTAGCGATTTCTTTATCCAAAGCCTTAATGTTAGCCAGAATCTCTGATGTTGCAGGATACTCAATTTTTTCATATTCTACCTGTTTATACTTATTGATAGACAAGTCATATCCGTTATCCACGATTTCCTGTTTCGGAACCATAAATGACTGTTCGGTACGTTTTCTATCAATTTCCTGCTCACGATTCTTAAATCTCTTGATGATATCAGGAATATCATTTTCAGACACAACAGTTCTCTTATCATCAAGACTGAAGCCATCAGCCTTCATATCATAGAACCACACATTATCCGTTCCACCATGCTCTGTTTTAGTAAATACCAGAATAGCGGTAGATACACCGGCATATGGTTTAAACACACCAGAAGGCATGGAAATAACAGCCTCCAATCTCTGATTTTCTACAATCTCTGTTCTGATATCCTTATGCGCTTTAGAAGATCCAAAAAGCACTCCATCCGGTACAATACAAGCACATCTTCCACCAATCTTTAAGATACGAAGGAACAAGGTAAGGAATAATAATTCTGTTTTCTTTGTCTTACATACCTTAAGCAAATCTCCTGAAACTGACTCTGCATCCAGACTTCCCTTAAAAGGTGGATTGGCGAGTACCAACGAATACTTGTCCTTATCTTGATTTTGATCAGACAGACTGTCTCTATATTCGATAAAAGGATTGTCAATTCCATGTGTCATCATATTCATGGCACCGATACGAAGCATGGTTCTATCCATGTCATATCCATAAAACATGTGATTCATATAATGATCTTTTTTCTGCTTATCGAAGAAAATCTCATCCTTCTTATTCGCCTTCAAATACTCGCCGGCAGCAACCAGGAATCCTGATGTACCACAAGCCGGATCACAGATTACTTCATCACTTGATGGATTCATCATTTCCACCATCATACGGATGATATGTCTTGGAGTTCTAAACTGACCATTCAGACCAGACTGTGCAATCTTTGACAAGAGGTACTCGTATACATCTCCTCTTACATCTGCTGTCTGGATTTCATTCATCATCTTATAGATTTCATCCAATGAATCCACCACCTTGGATAATAAAAGTGGTGTAGGGAGTTTAAAAATTGCATCATCCATGTACTTAGAATATGCACTATTCTTATCTGCATGTAATGTCTTGATAAATGGGAATACCCACTCCTGCATCACGGAATACATACGATCTGCAGGGAAATCATGGAATACAGACCACTTAAGCTGTGAACCATCAATGGTTCTTTCACCAATCTTTACCTCATCAGAAAAGATACTCCTATATGGCAGGCCTAGCATTGCACTTTCCTTCGCTCTTGTATTATCCGAATCGTCCAAATCATGGATAAACATCAGATAAGTAATCTGTTCAATTACTTCCAAAGGATTTACCAATCCGCCTGCTGCAAAAATATCCCACAAACCATCAATCTTATTTTTTAATTCACCTGTAATCATCCTATCTGCTCCTTATCCTTACTCTGCTTTCCACGCATATTTTGTGTATCGGCCTCCACCTATTTTTTCTATTTCTCCTGCTTTCAATAAATCTGCCAATGCTCTTTGCACTGTGGTATCACTGATATCCGGATTCATCTCTAAAAGCTCTGATTTTGTAATGGTGCCAATATGATTTTTAATCATCTCTCTGATGCGATCAGCCTTCGATATGTTAGGATCCGTTAATAGCTTTACCCTTGATTCAAATTCCTTGTAGGCACTTACAATAACTCCAAGCATATAATTTACAAAAGGCTTGTAATCATTCTTGTTTTCATGCCAGTTGATTGAGCTGTCCTGCAATGCTTCATAATAGGTTTCTTTAGACTCTTCAATGATTTTTTCAATACTGACATACTTACCAACGATAAACCCTGACTGATAAAGTAATAATAATGTCAGCAATCGGCTCATTCTACCATTTCCATCATTGAATGGATGGATGCACAAAAAGTCTAGGATAAACATCATATCCAAAATTAATGGATCCACTATTTCCTTAGCATCTCGGAATGAGTTGCACAATTCATCGATTGCATCTGGTGTCTCCCAAGCTGCTACTGGCATAAATCTCACATGTTGATTTCCTTCTGCATCCATCTCTCGAATGATATTATCACCAGTCTTAAAGGTTCCGCCTTCCGTGTTTCCCAGGAACTTATACAAATCTCTGTGTAGCTGCAAAAGATAATTTGCATTAATTGGAATATAGTCATAATTTTCATGAATTGTATTAAGGACATCTCTATATCCAGCTATCTCAGACTCATCTCTATTTCTTGGAGTGGTCTTTGCCTGCACAAGATTTTTCAGGCGATCATCCGCTGTAGAAATACCTTCTATGCGGTTAGAAGCCTCTGTACTTTGGATCTTGGCTATTTCTACCAGTTCCCTTAATTCATCCTGATGAGCTTCAATAAATAGCCTCTGTTCTCCCTTATATTCGCTTATCAATGTAAGTTTACGCACAATCTCAGGAGATAGTAATTTTTCCCATGTGTCTTTATAGTTATACTCTCTCATTCAATTACCTCATCAGCTTTTTAATTTAGTCATTTATGGTTTATACAACTAAATTTACTATATACATGATATTCTTTTTTAATTATGTCGTCAATAGTTTTAATTTAGTCGTTTTTTGTTGTTTTGACTAAATTAAATTTCAAAATGACTATATTAAAAAAATCCGACTAATTTCACCTAAACAGGTCAAAAAGGTCAGTTTCTTAGCAGGATTTATCGAGGGTAGTCCGGTCACTTTTCAAAAATGGGGGGGTACAATGAGGGTACAAACGCAATTGTCAGTGCCCCCTAAAGCCTTGATTTTCCTGCAAGCAATAGACTGTTTGCATGTGCCGTTTTTTCCTCCGGCAAGGTCTCCATTGATGATTCTTTTCCAATTATCAGAATAGGCCACCTGTAGATTATCGCCGCAACCGTCAAGGACATCTGCGACAATAACACCTTCGGGATACTCGTTCATAATCTTATAGCAGTTCCATCTGCATAGATTTCGTTATGTGATATATTTCGCTCTTATGTTATAAAAACACCACCTCAACAATCTCTTGTCAATAAAAATGTGCGAAATATACCACGCGGATTATAAAGAAAAAGATGCCTGCCAACTGGCACAGCACCTCTCTTTATCCGACATAGATATTTCCATCTATTATAATAATTCCTGTTCTATACTAAAGACATCTGGAAAAATCAGCTTTGCGCCCTTTCTCTGCAACGCTAATACTTTCCCTGCCTTATCCTTCAATTCCTTTTCCAATCTACCATCAACACGAACTGGTATATTGGCAGCAGAGTCCAAATACTCATTTTTCATATATTTTTCTGTAATCGGACACATATTTTGAATCAAAAAAGCCTTCTCATGACCAAGTACTTCTCCAAAAACAATTGTATCGCACCTATGGTACTTTTGCATTTTCTTATTATAAATCCCCTTAAATTTAGAAACCTGTGACGAAAACGGAATCATCCAAAATAGCTGAGTATTACTATCCTGGAATGCGTAAAAACATGGTCTGTCATGCAACTGTCCATTTACTTTTTCCTTATTCTGCATCAAATAAGGATCTGGAAAATCCTTAAAGTACTGATCATCAATATAATAAAAATGTCCTATTTCCATTTCTTCTCCTATCGTTAAAAAGAGGCCCCATCCTCTCGAATGGAACCTCAAAACATTTGAACTCGACCTTTTCTAAGTCGCATATCGAGTAGCGACAAACATTTGAACTCGACCTTGTTTGAGTTGCATATCGAGTAGCAACAAACATTTGCAGTAATCTCTTACTGTACTTAAAATATACATCCAAATGAGCCGCTTGTCAATGTCAAAATAAGTTCAAATCGCAGCTTATGGCTGCATTAATATTATATGTTCATATCCAATTAGATATTCATTTTACACGATACTGCTGAACATTTCAACGATTGCACACTATATAACGATAGCCCTTACATTCTAACGATTGCTACTACCGTTAAAATTTGTACTTCTACATCGGCTTGTTTGCATTCCCTCATTCGTAGTATTACCGTAGTCCCTTACTACTACACTTGCCACGATATACCCAAGTAATGCCCCCTAAAGCCTTGATTTTACTGACTTTCCATAGCCCTGCCGTGGCATACGAATAAAACACGAATTGATGTCATAATATACCTCCTGCTGACAAGAAATGCCCTGTTTTGCAAGGTTTCTTGGGTATTTTGTGAATTACTCTGAAAATGCAGAAGGATCTTTCATCCAATCGTAGAATCGTTTGCGAATTTTTTTCAATTCTTCTTTAGCACCAGGAATCTCTTCCAATTTTACTAAGTGCATAACTTTTATCCCCATCATCTCATAGGTAATCTTGTTTCGACATTCTAACCCGACGTTTCGGTTTCATATATGACCATATAAGAAAACAAAAAATCCAGTGCCTACAACAGCTTCCTAAGAATCTGTATAAACACTGGATTTATATCTCAGCAGTCCGTACGGGAATCGAACCCGTGTTTCCGCCGTGAGAGGGCGGCGTCTTAACCGCTTGACCAACGAACCGTGTATTATACTATCATAGCACAGGCCATGCGTCAAGTACTTTTTTCAGAAGCCTGGTTATTGTTCCCCTGCAAGCAGTAACAAGACTTGTACTTTCTTTCCCATATGTATATAATTTGTATAAAAGCAACTCAGGAGGACATCAGAAATGAAACTTATCTCATGGAACGTTAACGGGCTGCGCGCCTGTGTACAAAAAGGATTTCTCGATTATTTTCATGCCGCAGATGCCGATTTTTTCTGCATTCAGGAATCCAAGCTGCAGGA
>ERZ779945.172-NODE-172-length-14053-cov-2.70739_pt1 | contig 14053 bp, 12 predicted proteins | sample MGYA00511951_ERZ779945 | MGnify/ENA primary metagenome ERZ779945 (study PRJEB29588, sample SAMEA2147022) | human gut metagenome | biome: human gut; feature: human-associated habitat; material: faeces | place: Denmark | collected 2008/2010 ... | reverse complement strand
GGAATGACCACCACCGCTGCTGCCGGAAGATACCGGACTGTAAGTACGCGACTGGCGGATGAATTGTGTGCGTGGGTTATTGATCTGCATCTGTACATACAATCCGGTCATCACCTGTCTGCGGTCTGCCTTGTGGGAACGTGAACTCCACAGCGCGAAAAAGAGATTGAGAAACAGTGCAGCAACAATGGCCAGCAGCGCACTGCAGAGGTAGCGCATCGGTTCTGCAATTCGTTTGCCCTGCATCAGCGTTTCGATCTGGGCAAAGACCTTGTATGCACAGGTATAATAATCCTTATCGCGCGCGTAGGTATAAGTGTTATCGGTAATTGAACGTGCGCGGGAATTGGTGATGATTTTGTGCGCCTGTCCATCGCTGTAGAGATAAATCTCATTCAGGCAGCGGTCAATGACGAAGATCGTACCGTTGGCATGCGGACCAAAGACATCATCGAAATAATCTGCAGCAAAATCTTCGGTGGAAGATTTACTGTGTCCGGTTGTGGTTACAAAAGCCACATTACAGTATGCGGTCAGATCATACAGCTGCTTTTGCAGACTGTTTTCCTGGGAGTCTGTCAGAAAATCCGCAGAATCATCCAGCACATAAACGTAGCCGGTTTCCTCATTGGAAGCGGAAACTGCGGATGCACAAACCGGTATGGTGCTGGCGGAGAGTATCAGACAAAATACAAATGCCGTAAGGATACGTTTTATTTTACGCACGGTCATCACCTCCCTGTTTGTCAAATTGTGGCAGCCGGCGGGTGGACAACAGATTATACGCATGGATAATACTGATGAACGACACGAGGATGGCAGCCATGGAAAGAATTGCGGCTCCGTAATAGTAGAGATCCGATACCGGATGCAGGAACCATACCCCAAACGAAAGTACCGCAGCACAGAGCGGAAGAATCCAGCCGAGTGGTTTGTTTTTTGCGGCTGGCTCCGGCTGGGCTTCAGGGGTTTTCGGCTTGTCTGCAGCAGAAGCTTTCTTCGATTGGATGAACATTTTGCCCCGGTCATTTGCCCCGGTATCTTTCTGGTGGATAGAAACGCATTCGTAGCAATAGACACCGATGGAAAGCAGTGATAAAAGCAGGGTGGTCATTACCAGGGAAGAGGGCTGTAAAAATGCCGACCATGCCAAAAGAGCAAAGATCGGAATTGCCAGAAGCAGCGAACCGAGCAGATAACGTTTCGGATCAATCGGAATATCCGCAACGACCAGTCCGGTCTGTCCGTTGACCGTTGCATAAGCGACACGGTCTTTTTTGCGGTAGGATAGAAACCATACCGGAAACATGGTGCTGTCGATGGTTTCTGTTTTTGTATGGAGCTGTTCAGGACGGATGGTATCCATGGTAAAACCGGCAAATGTCCCGTCAGAAGCAATACGCTCGGTTGTTTCCGCAGATGCAGTGTATTCGGCATCGCCCTGATATACTTTTGCATCCACATCGGAAGTGTCCGCGTAAAATCCGCTTAAATAGGCGGGGGTAAAGGCTTTCATGCCTTTTAAATTATAAGGAGCCAGTTCTTCACTGATATTGTCATCAAAAGAGGATGAGGCATCATAGGAAAGACCTTTGTAGTAGGCATCCAGATCCCCGGTAAGTGCGTAGTGATCGGTAATAATATAATCACCGCGGCGGGAAGTCTTTTTCCCATTGAGCGAGAGAGAACCTTTCTGGGAGATATAAAATGCCCAGTAAGGCATGTAAATTCCGCGGAAACTATCGATATAAGAAGGATCGCGGAGTTCTTTTGGCGCAAAAATGGAATGTTTCATACGGCGTGCGTACGCTTCCTTACACTGTTCCTTTGTCTTCTGGAACGGAATAATATAATTGGGCCGTTTTTCGTGACTGATTCTGCTGTAAAGAATCGTGGAGGCTCCGCAGAAACTGCAGAAACCGGCTGCGGCATTGTCGGTGCTTAAGATTTCACCGCCACACTGCGGACAGGTAAAGATCGTGACCTCGTAATCTCCGTCGAATGTCTTTGATTCTTCGGCATCACTTGTTTTCCCGTCAAAATCATAAGGATCAAACAGCGTGTGACAATGCTCGCATGAGAGTTGCTGGGAAGGAATGTCAAATTTGAGATTTCCTCCGCAGTTTGGACATGATAGCATAGTGTTTTCCCTTTCCAAAACATTTTCCTTTGTAACTATTTTATTCTAGCATTGTGGAAATATTTTTACAATGGGTTTAAAGTCATAGAGCCTGAAAATGCTGATTTACACGGATTTTACAGACTTTACGCAAGTTTACAGCAATTTTACAGCATTACAGAAATTTTACACAGGGTTTACATTCTGGGATGGTTTGATTTTACACTCCGATGATAAACTTATTACAATCTCAGAAAAAAAGTATACGGAGTGTAAAGTTTATGAAAAGAAATGGGGAGGAACCATAAGTGAACGAGACGATGAAAATTATTTTCGGACTGGTCGGAGGTCTGGCAATCTTTATTTACGGCATGAATATGATGAGCGAGTGCCTGCAGAAAGCAGCGGGGGAAAAGATGAAAAAAATCCTTGCCCTGCTTACAAAAAATTCGATTCTTGGTGTACTTGCAGGTGCTTTGACGACTGCGGTGTTACAGAGCAGCAGTGCAACAACGGTTATGACGATCGGCTTTGTCAGCGCAGGACTGATGTCGCTGCCACAGGCGATCTCCATTATTCTCGGTGCCAATATCGGTACGACCATGACGGCGCAGATTATTGCATTTAAAATAACGGATTATATTTATCTGTTCATTTTTGTGGGATTTCTTATTTCTTTTATTTCAAAGAAAGAAAAGGTGAAAAATATCGGACAGACAATTTTCGCATTTGGTCTGTTATTCCTTGGAATTGAGACGATGGGCGATGTGATGAAACCGCTGGCATCCAGTGCATTCTTTGTCAATATGATCGGAAAAGTGTCCCATATTCCGATTCTTGGGGTATGCGTGGGTGCTGTCATGACACTTGTCGTACAGAGCAGCAGTGCAACGATTGCCGTATTACAGAATTTTGCAGCCCAGGCAGGACCGGACGGTGTGACCAGTATCATCGGACTGGCAGGTGCCATCCCGATTCTGTTGGGAGACAATATCGGTACAACGATTACCGCAGTGCTGGCATCTATCGGACAGCCAAAAGATGCCAGAAGGACGGCGTTTGCCCATTGTGTATTTAATATTTCGGGAGCAATTTTATTCCTGTTTCTTGTAAAACCGTATGCAGCTCTGATTCAGTTTATTTCGCCGAAGGGAAACGAAATTGATGTGATTTCACGGCAGATTGCAAATGCACATACCGGATTTAACCTTGTCATGACGCTGATTTGGATTCCACTCATTCCTCTGATGGTAAAAATTGTGATGAAACTTGTACCGGATGGAAAGGAAATGGGAACTAAAGCACTGGAAAATCCGAAATATCTGGATAACAAGCTGATTGCACAGCCGGCAGCAGCATTGCAGCTGGTGGCAAAAGAAGTAATGTACTGCGCAAAACTTGTAGATGAAATGATCGGAAAACTGCAGTACAGAAACGGAAAGATTGATAAAGAAAATGCAGAACTTGTAGAAGAAAAGGCGAAAATACTGCAGAAGCTGTATGCTTCGGTCAATGATTGTTTTGCATCACTGTATTCCGGAGGTGTGCTGACCGAGGAACAGGCATCACAAAGTGCCGGTATGCAGTACATTCTCTGCGATATTGACCGGATCGGGCAGCTGACGAGGGAAATCATGGAAACCGTGGCAAAACAGAATAAAGGAAAACATAAGTATTCCAAAGATGCTTTGAAAGAACTGAAAAAGGCAATGGAACAGATCCAGATGATTTACGGAAGCTGCATTCAGGCGATTTCCGGGGATGTGAATATGGATATCAAAGAACTGATGCGGCAAAAAGAAGACATCATGCAGCTGGGTGAAAAAATGCGCAAAAACCATATTGCCAGAGTGGGAAAGGGAAAGTGCGATTCCAAACTTACCATTCCGTTTAATGATGTGCTCCATAATATTGACCGGATTGGAAACAGTTGTGTAAATCTTGTGGAGGTAGCAAAGGAAAATGTAACTATGCAGGCATTTTTTGCAGAGGATTAGGGTATGCATATATGGAATCGGTTTCTGCATCAGCTGGCTGGGCAGCTGAAACGGGCAGAAAATATAATCCGGCAGAGGATAAAAAGACAGGAGACCAATCAAATGAAGAAGACCGAAAAATGTTATACAAACAGAGAACTGTCCTGGCTGCAATTTAACGAGAGAGTTTTAAATGAAGCGGGAAATCCGCGGGTACCGCTGGCAGAACGCATGACTTTTGCATCCATTTACCAGACAAATCTGGATGAGTTTTTCATGGTGCGCGTGGGCACGCTCATGATGCAGATGAATGCAAAAGAAAAGGTGATTGAAAATAAGACCGGAATGACCAGTGAGGAACAGGTAAAAGAAATTTTAGCCCGTGTCTGCCAGTTAGAAAAGAAAAAGGCAAAAATTTATGAACAGCTCATGGGAGAGCTTGAGCCAAAGGGAATCCGGATTATCAATTTTAACCGTCTTTCCAATGAAGAAGGAAGATTTCTCGAACAATATTTTGATGCACATATTGCACCGTTTTTATCTCCGATGGTCATTGGAAAACAGCAGCCGTTTCCATTCCTTGCAAATAAGCAGCTGTATGCAATCGTGCTCCTGACATCACAGAAAGGAAAGAAAAAGACCGGAATTGTTCCGTGTTCCAACAGTGTGTTCAAACGTCTGATTGAGATACCGACCAGACCGGGATGCTTTATGCTGTCTGAGGAATTGATTCTGCATTTTATTTCAAAATTATATCCGAAATATGCCATTCGTGAGAAATCCATTATGCGTGTGACACGGAATGCAGATATTGATGCGCATGATCTGTATGACGAAGATATGGATTACCGGGATATGATGGAGCAGCTTATCAAAAAACGTGTCCGCCTGGACCCTGTCCGGGTGGAATTGAGCCGTAAGATCAATGATGAAGCAAAACGGGAACTGTCAAATTTCCTCGAAATTGGAACCAGTCATATCATCAATGTAAAGACGCCTTTGGATCTTTCGTTTGTTTTTACGCTGCAGAATTATCTGCGCGATCAGAAAGAACTGTTCTATGAAAAGAGAAGTCCGCGGGAGACTCCGGCATTATCCATGCATGAAAGCATCCTGTCACAGGTGGAAAAAAAGGATGTTCTGCTTTCCTATCCGTTTGAGAGCATGAAACCGTTTATCAAAATGTTAAATGATGCAGCGGAAGACCCGGATGTGGTATCCATCAAAATGACATTGTATCGTGTTGCAGACCGGAGCAAGATCATTGATGCGCTGATTGAGGCAGCGGAAAACGGAAAAGAAGTGGTGGTACTTGTGGAACTGCGGGCACGGTTTGACGAGGCAAATAACATTGAGATGTCGCACCGGCTGCCAGATTTTGTATGGACTGGGCGATTACAAAGTACATTCGAAGCTTTGCCTGATCACACAGAAAAAAGGGGACAGTTATGCGTACATCACGCAGATTGGAACCGGAAATTACAACGAGAAAACTTCAAGACTGTACACGGACCTGTCATTGATTACCGCAAATCAGGCAATCGGTGCCGATGCAGCAAAAGTGTTTCTTGCATTACAGCAGGGAGAAACAGTGGATGAGGTTTCGGAACTTCTGGTTGCACCGAAATGCCTGCAGAACAAAGTTCTTCAGATGATGGACGGGCAGATTGCGAATAAAAAAGCCGGAAAAGAGGCTTATATCGGGGTTAAGATTAATTCCCTGACAGATAAAGTCCTGATTGATAAGATGATTGAAGCTTCCCAGGCCGGTGTAAAGATTGATCTGATTGTGCGGGGCATCTGCTGCCTGAAGCCACAGATTCCGGGCGTGACGGAAAATATCCGGGTGATTTCCGTTGTTGGACGTTATCTCGAACATTCCAGAATTTATCGTTTTGGTGTGGGGGATGAGGAAAAGATGTACATTGCATCTGCCGATTTTATGACGAGAAATACGGTGCGCCGCGTGGAAGTGGCAGCTCCGGTTTATGATCCTGCAATCCGGGAGCGCATCCGGTATATCTTTGATACCATCATGAAAGATGATGAGAAGGGAAAAGAGCAGAATGCCGAAGGCATTTATGAGGACCGTCATATCAATGAGGAGCCGGTAAACTCACAGGAGATTTTCTTTCAGGATGCTTACGAGGCATGTCAAAAAGAAGATAGAAAATAATATATTGTAAATTTAATTTTACGTTCACTTTACTATTGTGTGATAGTACATTTTTCCCACATGCTTTATAATATAAAAAATAAAGCATGTGGAGGAAAAGATGAAAAAAACGAGGAAAAGATATTCCTTAAGAATATCGTTTTTGAAAGATTTATCATTTACATTTCTTATTCCATTTCTTGCAATTCTGCTTATAATTGTTATATACGCATTTCAAACAGTAAGGATGGATTCCAGAAAAAATGATCAGGCAGTTGCCAGTATGATTGCAAATCAAATGAATACAGAGATTGGAAAATATGCTGCGGTAGTAGAGACGGCAGCACTGCAGGAATCGGTTATATCTTTAGATTATACACAGGCAGAGCCGTATCTTCATAAGCTGATGGAACAGCAGGAGAAAGATGTCTGGTCACATTTTCTTATTACAAACCAGTATGGTACCGAACAGGTGCATACAGAAGGAAAAGAGGGACATGGGTATTCTATTGCGCAGGAAGATACCTTTCAGCAACCATGGAAAACAAAGAAAACTTATGTCAGTGAGCCGCAAATTTCTGTCAGTACCGGACGTGCAGTACTTGGGATCGGAACACCGATTTTCCGGGACGGAAAAGAAGTGGGAGTTCTTATTGGCTTTTTACGTCTGGAGGCTGTATCAGACATACTAAATAATAAAGTGACAGACCACAGTTATGCTTTTATGACAAATTCTGATGGGACGATCTCTGCACATCCCAAGGCAGAAATCGTATTAAAGAAAAAATTTCATGATAACGCAGAAATTGCTTCAAAAATGAAAGAAGGGAAAAAAGGAAGTACAGTTTATGGAAAGTATTTATATTCTTATTATCCCCTTGGAATTCATAATATGGAAATCTGTGTTGTTTCACCGGTAAAAGAAGCATTCCATGTAATGTATGGAATTTTATATGTTGCATTGGTTGGAATTGTGATATCCTGCATGGCAGGAATTTTTGGCACCATTCTTCTTTCCAGAAGGGTTAATGGTCTGGTGAACTGGATTGTTTCCCAGATGTTGAGGCTTGCTTCCGGGGACACACAAATAGAGAGGGGAAAGTCTGTCTCGTATGAAAAAACAAAAGAAGTTCATGAACTTTATAATGCTGTAAATTCTCTGGCTGATGCTCTGAAGCAAATATTGGAAAGCCTTGGGACGAATGCAACGGAGTTAGAAAGTACAGTGACAGAAGTATCCAATCACATTCATGAATCCAATCAGAAAATTGATCAGATTTCAGAACATGTGAACCAGTTTGCGTCAGGCATTGAAGAAGTAACGGAGGCGGCAGATAATCTGAAAAAGAGATCCGAGAAAAATCTTGAATTTGCTTCAGCCATTGCTGCCTATGCAGGTGAGGGAAATGATTATACTACAGAAATGAAAAGTAAAGCACAAAATTATAAAGATCAGGTACAACAGGGACAGAAACAGGCATTACAGATTTTGACACAAATCAGGGATCGATTGCTTTCTTCTATGGAGGAAAGTAAAAAAACCAATCAGATTAATGATTTGACACAGGAAATCCTTGAAATATCAGAGAATACCAATCTGCTTTCTTTAAATGCCTCTATTGAAGCAGCACGTGCCGGAGAGGCAGGAAAAGGGTTTGCTGTTGTAGCACAGGAAATACGCAAACTTGCGGATAATTGTGGAAATACAGCATCTAAAATTCAGGAGGTATGTGAGATTGTATCCAAAGCAGTGACCCATCTGAATACGGATGCAAATGCTCTGCTTGCGTATTTGGATTCTAATATATTGAAAGATTATGATGTATTTGTGGATGTGGCTGGCAATTATTATGGGGATGCAGCAAAAATTTCCCAAATGATGCTGCAATTTGCCGATCATGCATCCAAACTGAAAGACTCGTTTGCAAATATGGATGGAAAAATCACTCAGATTTCCGCAACGATGGATGGTAATGAGGATGAGATTACAAATATTGCAGAAAACACGAACGGAGTGGCTGGAGCATTACATCAGATTGAGAAGGAAATTACCGCATGTAATGAGGTATCTGTTCAGTTGAAAGAAGATCTCATGTGTTTTCAGATAGGGGATAACACATGAGAGGGTGCTAGTCTACAGGTACATAACTTTGATCCACATGGATCATAAACTGGTAGTTTCCTTCGATTTCCTGTAGCTTGTTTTCAATTTTTTCCTTTAGGTCTTCCGGACGGATCCGCATACCATAGGGGATGACCGCGTCAAAGGCAATGCTTGTGTGGGTATCGCAGTTGATCAGGCGGAAATCGTGGATGGTAATACGGCGGTCAATTTCAAGAACCTTTTGTTCTACCTGCTGCTGCATCTGGGCAATTGCGGCATTATTGGTTTCAATCGGATCCATGTGGATGACGGCTTCACATCCGAGTTTCTGATCCAGCTCCCGTTCAATGTGATCGATCATGTCATGGAGCTGAAAGACATCTTCATCCCCCGGAACTTCCAGATGCAGGGTGATCATGCGGCGGCCGGGACCGTAGTCATGAACAATCAGATCATGGATACCGTGTACTTTGGGATGGGACATGACAATGGCACGGATTTCCCGGACAAATGTCTGGTCCGGAGCTTTTCCGAGAAGCGGATCCATGGTGTCTTTGACCGCTTTTATTCCGGCATAGAGGATGAAAATGGCTACCAGCAGACCGCCAAATCCATCGACATTGATGGATGTCAGGCGCATAATAATCATGGCTGCCAGAACCACAGAGGTGGCAATGGTGTCGGAAAGCGAATCCATGGCGGTCGCCTGCATGGCATCCGAATCGAGTTTTTTCCCAATATAATGGTTGTAACAGTACATGTAGATTTTTACCAGAATGGAGCATACCAGAATTCCCATGGCAAGCAGACTTGTGTCTACGGCTTCCGGATGCAGAATTTTGGAAAAGGAAGTTTTTAAAAGTTCAAATCCCATCATCAGGATAGCAATCGCTACAACAAATCCCGACACATATTCAAACCTCCCATGTCCGAACGGGTGCTCCGAATCCGGAGTTTTCCCGGCATAAAGAAATCCGGCTAGTGTAATAAAAGAGGAACCGGCATCGGACAGGTTGTTGAATGCATCCGCTGTGATGGCAACGGAACCGCTTAACATTCCGGCAAAATATTTTCCGGCAAACAGGCAGACATTTAAGCAGATTCCAACGATACTGCACAGGGTGCCATATGCCTGCCGTTGTTCTTTTGCCGGACGGTTTTTGATAAAGATTTTCGCTAACATTGTAATCATGGATATCCCCCCAAGAATCATACATGTCCATTGGTTTTTCCTATTATATGCTACGTTTGGGAAAAGGTCAAATTATATAAATTTTACCTGCATTTTATACATGCACCATCCCAAAATTTACAGAGCCGGCATATAATTGGATATAAAAATGACAGGGAAAGGGGAGAAAAAATCATGCCGTCAACGTATGCACATTACCGGCTTGGACAGCAGGTCCGCAGGGAACTCGAAGGGAATGAGAGAAAAATCATTGAGAAATATCCACAGCTGTATCTGATCGGACTTCACGGACCGGATATTTTGTTTTACTATAAGCCATTAAGACCGAATCCGGTCAACCAGATCGGATATGATTTGCATGGACATTCCGGAAAAGAATTTTTTGAAAGAGCCAAAAATATAATTAATAGCCAGAAGGAAAAAGAACCATTTCTGGCATACACCTATGGAGTGCTTAACCATTTTGCACTTGATGTAAGCTGCCATGGGTATATTGATGAGAAAATTGCAGCAAGTGGTATTTCCCATACGGAAATTGAAGTAGAGTTTGACCGTATGCTTATGCTTATGGATGGGAAAGATCCGTTGCGGCAGAATCTGACGGAACATATTGTCCCGTGTATGGAAAATGCGGAAGTGATCCGCTGGTTTTATCCGAAAACGACACCGGCAGATGTCCGGGAAGCATTAAAAGGAATGATCACCTATAATAACATGCTGATTGCGCCATCCAGAATCAGGCGGTTCTTTATTTATGCACTTTTGTATGTTTCCGGGAATTACAAAGAAATGCACGGTCTGCTTGTAAATTACCGTAAAAATCCACAGTGTGAAGACAGCAACCGGCAGCTGATGCAGTATTACCGTCAGGCAAAACTCAGTGCCCTGCGGATGATCAGCCAGTTTGGCACTTATCTGGATGGGAGCAGGGGATTGGAACCTATCTTTGATTATAGTTTTGGATCACAGCTGGTTGGAAAAGAGGTTGTACAAAATGGAAAAGAGGTAAAACATGCAGTTTAAATTGACAAAAAAGGAGAAAAGCTGGATCCTTTATGATGTGGGCAATTCGGCATTTGTTTTGATGGTTTCCACAATACTTCCTGTTTACTTTAATTATCTTGCGCAAAATGCGGGAGTTTCGGATGTGGATTATCTGGCATACTGGGGGTATGCGGCATCCATTTCCACACTGATTGTTGCAGTTTTAGGACCGGTTATGGGAACGCTGGCAGACACCAGGGGATTCAAAAAGCCGCTCTTTTTATCGTGTATTCTGGTCGGGTGCGCCGGCTGTCTGCTGATGGGACTGACCACATGGTGGATTTCGTTTCTGGTAATTTTTATCATTGCAAAGGTTGGATTTCATTCCAGTCTGGTTTTTTATGACTCCATGCTTTCGGATGTGACAGCCCCGGAGCGGATGGATCGGGTTTCTTCTTCCGGATATGCCTGGGGATATGCAGGAAGCTGTATTCCTTTCGTTGTAAGTCTTGTTTTTGTACTTGGGTATCAGAAAATGGGATTTTCTTTTGAAACAGGAATGATGATTGCGTTTGCCGTGGTTGCGGTGTGGTGGCTTGTGATGTCGCTTCCTTTAATGAAACAGTATCGCCAGGTTCATTATGTAGAGCGGAAACCGCATGCCATGAGGGAAAGCGTTGGACGTATCATAGAAACGCTGCGCAGTGTACGGAAACAAAAGAAAATCTTTCTGTTTCTCATAGCATTCTTCTTTTTCATTGATGGAGTCTATACGATTATAGATATGGCAACGGCGTATGGTTCTGCCCTGGGGCTGGATTCCACAGGACTGCTTCTTGCATTGCTTGTGACACAGTTTGTTGCATTTCCGTTTTCCATTCTGTTTGGCAGGCTTGCGGAAAAATACGATACCGGAAAGCTGATTTTAACCTGTATTGCTGCGTATACGGGGATTACCGTTTTTGCCGTGTTTATGAAGGCACAGTGGCAGTTCTGGGTGCTGGCAATTTTTGTGGGAATGTTCCAGGGGGGCATTCAGGCACTGTCCCGGTCTTATTTTGCAAAAATTGTTCCGCCGGAGCGTTCCGGAGAGTATTTTGGTCTGATGGATATCTGCGGAAAAGGAGCATCCTTTATGGGAACGACGGTGGTCGGACTGACTTCCCAGGCTTTTGGGAGTATAAACATCGGGGTATCCGCGATCGTATTTCTTTTCCTTGCAGGAGCACTGTTTTTTATGAAAACAGAGCACAGTGGATCGGAAAGTACGAAAAATCAGGAGAACGTTATCATGGAACAGCAGATGTTCCATGATTAAAGTAATACAATATATGATGTGAATTTGTAATAGAAAATGATATAAAAATGTATTTAATATTTAATTAATATTTGATAAAATCTGAAGAAATCATTGACATATTTGATAATTGTGGTAAACTAATGTTAGTTGCAACTTACAAAAGGTTGTGCAGACTAAATTATTCTGATTCTTCTGAAAAAGTTCTTTTGAAAAAAAATGTTTCTTGGTCTAGGCGGTGGGGGCATTAAGAAAAATAAGGAGATTGCATATGAATTATGGTTTTGAATTAATGTCAGAAATAATTCCTCTTTGTATTGTAGCTGTGTTAGGAATTGATATGAAAAAGGGCGGAGAAAAAGATTTTTTACCATCTATTATTATTTTATCAATCATAGAAATCCCAGCACTGATTGTAACACTTTTTTGTATGTTCATAAAAATTCCACAATCAAATAGCCGACATATAATGGCAACTGCTCTTTTTGCTTTCGTTGCGCTTATATATGTTCTTTGTCGAAAAAAAAAATAGAAATATTGTTCATTTAAACAATAGGGAGTAATTTATTTGAGTATTTGAAATAATAAAAGACCGTGTGGGCATGAGAGGATGCACACGGTCTTTTGTTGTCATAAAACGTATTCCATGTTAAAATGATAGGCGAATAAACGGATGAAGGACAACAGAATGGAATTTTTAAAAGCAAATTATCATGCACATACATGGCGGTGCCAGCATGCCTATGATACGGAGAGAGAATATATTGAAGCAGCGATTTCCATGGGAATTGAAATTTTCGGATTTTCCGATCATGTGCCGTGCCCCTATCAGGACGGATATGTATCCAATATCCGGATGACCATGAAACAGGCGCCGGAATATGTGGAGACGATCCGAAGGCTCGAAGCGGAGTACCGGGATCAGATAAAAATATATGTAGGATTTGAGGCGGAGTATGTTCCGGAATTTTACGAAGAACAGATGCGGATGTTCCGCAACCTCGGATGTGATTATATGATCATGGGGCAGCATTTCCTGGGATCGGAAGAAAACGGACCATATACAGGGACAGAGACGGAGGATGAAAGCCGTATCCGCAGATATGTGGATCTCGTAATCGAAGGGATGCAGACCGGAAGCTATGCGTATCTTGCCCATCCGGATCTGATGAATTATCAGGGAATGGATTCGGTATACGACTGGGAGATGACCCGGTTGTGCAAAGAAATGAAGGAACTGGACATCCCATTGGAGATCAATATGCTCGGCATGGGAGAAGGGGCAAGGCATTATCCGGCAGAGCGTTTCTGGAAGATTGCCGGGGAAGTCGGAAATAAAGCAATTCTCGGATTGGATGCCCATTGTGTGAGACATATTCAGGATGTGGATTCTTACAGAAAATGTATGGAATTGGCAGAAAAGTATAATTTGAACTTAATAAATAAGCTGGAGCTCTAGCGCATTTTTCCTGTTTCGTCAAGTGAAAATTTTTACAAAACAGGCAGGTCTATTTGTGAGATTTGACCTATGGTCTTTACCTACCATATATTGTATAATGAAAGCCGTCGTGAACAAAACTTGGTAGTAATAAGGAGCAAAAAGAAGTATGTCAGATGAAGTTTTAGACGATGTCATGTTAAAGGGAAATTGTAAGGGGAAGGCAGATGCAATTGTAAACTGCCAGTGCAGCATTGAGACTGCACCAAAGCGCTGTGAGCAGGCGGAACACTGCATGTTTTATTCCTACTACAAATGTAGTAAGCAGTGGAAGCGACTGGGATAGTCATCGCTGAAATGAGAAGGAGAAAAGACTTTTGCCTTGGCGAGGATGCCGGAGCAAAGGTCTTTTTGCTTTTTAAAGGAAAAGGAGTATGCTTTATATGAAGAAAATTCTGGTACTCAGTGATTCGCACGGAAATGTAAATAATATGGTCACGGCAGTCAGCCGGTTACAGCCGGACATCATCATTCATCTGGGGGACTGCTGGGCGGATGCAGAACAGCTGCACCGGAAATTTCCTATGACGATAATGGAACAGGTGCCGGGAAACTGTGATTGCCGTCAGGACATCCCGGAACGGATTCTACTGATCGAAGGAAAAAAAATACTGATCTGCCATGGGCATACATTTAATGTAAAAGCCGGATATCTGAATCTGGAATATGCGGCAGAGGAGCGGAAAGTTGATGCTGCACTGTTCGGGCATACCCACCGGGTTTTTTAT
>ERZ779945.141-NODE-141-length-15138-cov-3.38049_pt1 | contig 15138 bp, 17 predicted proteins | sample MGYA00511951_ERZ779945 | MGnify/ENA primary metagenome ERZ779945 (study PRJEB29588, sample SAMEA2147022) | human gut metagenome | biome: human gut; feature: human-associated habitat; material: faeces | place: Denmark | collected 2008/2010 ... | reverse complement strand
CTACGTTCGGGCCCATGGCCTGCATCAGCAGGTAGTTGGACGGGTTGTCTTTCAGACCGACTATCTGGGATACACGTGCTGCCATCGGTACAGCCGATACGCCTGCCGAACCGATGAGCGGGTTGATCTTGTTGCCCGAAGCAATTCTCATGATCTGTCCAAAGAGTACGCCGCCTGCCGTGCCTGCCGCAAAGGCAATCAGACCGAGCACGATGATTTCAATCGTTTCCAGACGGAGGAATTTGTCGCCGGACATTGTCAAGCCTGTGCCTGTCGCCAGGAAAATGGTGACGATATTGATCAGCGCATTCTGCGCGGTGTCGGACAATCTTGCCGTTACTCCGGATACTTCGAAAAGATTACCGAGACACAGACATCCCATCAGCGCCGCTACCGGAGGCAGAAGCAGGGATACGACGATGGCTACGACAATCGGGAATACCACCTTTTCAAAGTGACTTACCGGACGAAGGTTGACCATCTTGATCTTTCTCTGTTCCTTGGTCGTCATCAGCTTCATAATCGGGGGCTGGATGAGCGGAACCAGGGACATGTAGCTGTATGCTGCCACGGCAATAGCACCTAAGAGATGCGGTGCCAGTTTGGATGTCAGATAAATCGCGGTCGGACCGTCAGCACCGCCGATAATGCCGATAGCAGCTGCCTGCGGTTTCGACTCCTTTTCAACTGCTTCATGTTCCGCCCAGTTTTTCATCTGCTTTCTGAAGTACGTCTGTCTCCCGTCAAGAACATCGACAGTATCTCCAAAATCCAGCACGTGTCCTTTCGGAAGAGTGAGTGTATCTGCTGAAGCAGAAAAAGTGAATAAAGCGGCCATGCCGAGCGCTGCGCATATTGTTTTCATAGTGACCTCGTTCCTTTTATATTTCTTTAATTATAGCAGAAACGAGCGTCTGTTATTCTATTATTTTACTTTTCTTTATTGTGTCTTCTGCAATGAAATGTCCGGATGGGCGAAGCAAAAGATCTTGTATAGAATCCCTATCACCGGAGGTCTGCAGATGATCCCTGATTGACGGGCTTTTTAAATTCATTTTTGATGTGGCTTCCAACATATGCTATTGTGTCGGATTTTTTGTATCCGCAATCAACTCCCTTATGATTCTACACTTGTCTTTCGCAACGCAAACATAGCATAAGAAGAAATACTTTACAATTTCCATACCGATAGCTTTGTCCTGAATCGTTTCACCGATTTGTAACATACAAAAAGATCAGAACGCTGTATCCAAAGGTAAATACGTCTGACCTTTTACTGTTGCATATTTCATTATCCCATGGAATAAAGAGATTCCCTATCCCACAGACCGGATTCTATCAATCCCGAAATTACAATCCCTGCTTGAAGAATTTCCTGAAAGCAGACACCTCCGCATGGGACTGCGTGACAGATACGGCATACTTGCTTCCGCGTTTGATTCCCGGTTCATAGGTAATCGGTTCAAACTGGAACGTAACATCCGGCTTGGAAGCGGTGCAGTATCCCACCAGGGTGGAATTAATCTGTCCGCCATTCTCTTTATTGAACACAACCGGCTCCTCATGCCCTTTCAGCTCTGCGTCCACAGGCACCACGACCACTTCCCCCGGTTTATATCCTACGATGAAATTACTATGCGTCGTGACTTTAACAACGACTGCATCCGTAAAATCCTCCATATGGCAGTATATCAGCGTATACTGATCCCCTTCCGGCACACACTCGTTGAAAAGCTCTCTCATCCTTGCCTTATTTCTTGCATTTTCCTCATCTGTCGCACCGGTCAGAAGCTTCTTAACGATATCCATCAATCCCATAATAATCTCCTTGTCTAAAAATATAAAATTAATTACACTTCACAACTGCCATTTTATCATATATGACAATACCGGAAGAACAGTACATAAATTTGCTCTCTATAAAGCAATTTTCTCCGCGATAATCTCAACTACTTTTACGGTTTCTGAAAAATTCAAATCGCCTATATAAAGATTGTCTGCTAAATATACCTTCCATAATTCTTTAAGATAATCGTCATCCTTTATGTCCTCAATAATCTCTATTGCCTGTTTCATAAGCGGCAAACTTTCTCTTCTGTTTGCAGTTGAAATAATCGCCTGTTTTAGAATGTCAAAATCAATTTCCTCTTTTCTTAGATTGTATAAATTATATAAATCGTAAAAATCTCTCATCCTTGTTGTTGTGATATTTCTTTTAATAACGCTCTCATATTTTTCAGCCAATATCGTCTCAAGTGGATACGCCAAAACCCTAAGACTTTCCTCTTGGAACATACAAGGATATAGATATTCAATCTCCTTTGGTGTTATGGCATCCCCTGTTGTTATATCAATCTTTATATCATTTTTAATCTTGTCAAAGTTAGCTATTAAATGGACTCTGAAGTTTTCATATTCATCTTCTTCTCGTATATGGCTTATATTCGTTATTTCAAATTCTATGCCGTCATTTACCTCTACATTTATGATTTCTGAAATAATATTTCGTATGACTTCTTCCTTCAATGGCACGCCTTTTATAGTGGTATCCATATCCATCGTAGTACGGTTATCAATCCCAATCATAGAAGATATAAGAAGTCCGCCTTTGATGACAAAATTAAATTTATACTTAGATTTTGACAGTCTTTCTAAGAATCTTTCAAAGAAAAACATTTGCAGAACTTCCTGTGATCTGAGGTTTTTAGAGTTTGCAATATTTCTTATTTTTCCTTTCAAACCTTCCGAACCTATCATTTATAAAACCTCCATATATTTTCTGATTTCATCTTCAATGCCAAGAATCTTGCTGTATTTAATAAGATTTCTGATATTCTTATCTTTACTCTTAAAGTATCCGGTCATTGCATCTATAAATATCTGCTTATCAATGGATTTTCTTTCCAAAACAATATCGCAGATACATCTTTCCATGTTATAACATTTTACAGGCGAGCCAATCGGTGTTTTTATCTTAATAGCTCCTAAATGAAAAAAATCTCTCTTTACATAATGTACCTTGATGTTAGGAAATTTACGTCTGATATGCCCTGCATTATATCCCTGCGGCACACTGATATGAAAAACATTCGGTGTTCTGTCACTAAATCCAAGAAGATATAAAGCTGTATGAAAAGAAAAAACCACTTGCTCATTATTAAGTGATATAGCGGCAAAATCATCATCTACGGCATCTTTTTTCTTATAGACGCCATTTTTAACTCTCTCCAGCTCGCCTTTTTGGACAAGTGAAGCTAAGATATGCCTTTTGATGCCTATCTCTTCTGCCTGTTTATTTGTAATAATATTACTTTCTAAAAAATATTTTTCTAAAGCATTCATACCATCACCTTCTTTACATTTACGCTTTAATCATAGATTATTAAAGCGCGTTTGTAAAGAGAAATGTCTATCAATGCGTGCTTAACGAAAAAGAGACAACATTTCTGCTATCTCTAATTTTTAAAATCATATTTTCAATTTTTACTTATCACTTTTTTTGTGGCATTTATTTTATTATCTGCATAAAGCACTACATCTTTTATAACTAATTTTTTTACTGCGGAAATAAGAAGCTCCATATAGGTAAAATCTATTTCATTATTTTTTGTTGGCAATTGCATTTTGAAATTAAAACTCTGAGAGCTTCTAAGTTTTTTCCCATATGAGTATTTACCAAACAATGCTTTTTCCATAGCAGTTGTAAAGTATAGCATTGTTTCTTTAGGATATTGAACTTCACTATTCCAGTATATACCTGTATCATCTCCAGCACCAAAATCATAATTTCTATAAAAACTATTACCGAAAATATCTATGGTAATAGAATTTTTAGAGAATAAAGCAATTGGATTTGAAATATATCCAACAACTCCTGGTCTTAGGTCAATATGGTGGACACTAAAATTGCGACTTTTATGCCACACTCCCGGCATGCACTTCATCCGGGGTCTGATAGCCAAGGCTACTATGCTTTCTCCTGCGATTGTACCATGACTCAATATATTCGAAGAGACTCTGATAGGCATCTTTTGAATCCTTATACGTTTTACAATACACTTCTTCTTTTTTAGCAAAGAATGAAATGATTCAATACAAGCATTATCGTAAGGACAACCTTTTCGACTGAATGAATGCCGTATTTTATGATTTGTAAGATATCGTTAAAATAATTCGCTTGTATACTGCGTTCCTAAATCGCTTTGAATAATGATTCCTTCCGTATCAGAAACATTCATGCAAGCATTACGCACAGCCTTTACTGCAAGTTCAGCAGTCATTGATGTATCATATGCCCACCCGATAATCCTGCGACTATATAAATCCATTACTGATGCCAGATATGTCCAACCGTCTTTTGTGTGAATATGTAGGTAATATCTGTACACCATTTTTGGTTAATGCCGGTCGCTGTAAAATCCTGATTTAATATATTTTCTTTTTCATCGACATGGACATTATTTGAGACATGACGGTATTTCTTGATGACGATAGAACGAATCCCCATAGCAGCCATTCTTCGCTGCACACGTTTCAAACTGACATGCCAGCCTCTGTCATGAAGGTCATCACAGATCTTTGGCGCTCCGTAACGGCAATTTGTATCGTAATAGATTGCCAAAATATCTGCATCTAACTTTTGATTTTCAATTTCCCGATTAGAAGGGACATGGTGAATACATTTGTAAAAGGTGCTGCGATTCATGTTGAGTACCTTACACATAAGTTTGATAGGATACTTATTTTGATATGCTGTTATGAAAGTAACGATTGCGGTTATTGTTCTTTGGCGAATATGGCTGTAGCTTTTTTTAATATTTCATTTTCCAGTTCAAGTTCATGTATTTTCTTTTGGAGTTTTTGATATTCCTTCATAGAAATAGTTTGCTTCTCATTTACTTGAAGAGTAGGAGCATAGAGCTTCTTCCATTTGTAAATTGTTTGCTCGACTAAGCCATATTCATTTGCGAGCGCTTTAACTGATTTTCCGGAAGGGTATAAGTTTACAATCTGTTTCTTAAATTTCTCAGAATACCTTTTGTTGTTATTCACCATTTGCAACACATCCTTTCTTATACAAAAGTTTAATGTGTCGCATTTTATGTGTCCACTAATTTATACTAACACCACTCTCTACCTTTTCCATATCCTTTCGAAAGAGCAAAATTTACAACTTGAACCTCTTCATTACCCCTTGTAAAAGTTCCAAAAATAAGTTCTTTTAACAGGTTGGCATTGATATTAATCATTTCTTTATCCATTTTTTCCTCCAATTAAAAAAGCGCCTGAAAAGTTAATTCCAATCGCCAAGTATTTGTATGTTTAGTTGTCTATTAGGTAGGGCTTCTTATCCTTATCATCTTTTCTCCTTTACTTTCTGTAACATATTTAAGGGAACTGGCATTTTGTCGTGTATATATTAGTGAGAGGCATTTTAAATACTAGTTACCTTCTCTGCAAGTTTTCCCTATTTATTGATCGCAATATAAATTTAAAATAGGCATGAAAAAAGACGATAGAGTTATGATTTTTCTATCGTCTTACATAGTTTATTCTTTTCACTTTAAAATGTAATATTATCTTTTATTTTCTGATGCTGTTCCTCTGTTAAAATGGAATTTTTCACATAATGATAATTATTATGTAACCATTTAACAGTCTCTTTCTTTAGATAATCTGAAGGTTTAACTATTTGTGCTGTATTTAAATCTAATTTCCCTCTTAAAAAATTGCATTTTATAAATCTATTAGAGTTATTTCCGGTTATTAACAATTGATCAATCAATACATGTTTAATTCCTATATTCCCTTCAAGATTGTTCTCTATTTTATGGATATATGTTAATAAGCTTTCAAAAGTTAGGCAGAGGATTAATCTGTCATATTCTTTTACATTAGTCTTAATTATTATATATTCATTCATGACATTTCCTCCTTCTACTTTTTCTTTTTTATTGTTCTGATATAATTAAATCAATACACTTTTTTATAAATTCATCTGCTTCTTCTTTATTTTCAATCAACCTAGTATTATCTGCTGTTCCTAATATGTCGCCAAAATGAAATAATGTATCTCTATGTGCTTTATAATAATTATAACATTTTTCAATACTAGAATTTTTACTTGTATCAGAAAAATGCTGTGAAACTATATACTTGCTTGTATCCACTGGATCAGGTTGAAAGCAATTAAAAATTCTAGTAGCAACTCCACCCACACATGTAATCAAATATTTAATATGCCCCTCTAATGCTCTTAGTGCAGGAAAAGCATACATTGAGTAATCTTCACTTTCAATATAGTACTGCATATTAATTAACGATTGCTTTAACAGCCTTTTTATTCCATCGGGATAATTTGTCGGTAATCCTTCCATTATTGGATTATACAAATTTGAAATGATATCTTTTTTTATACTTATACGATAAGCGTTTCCAAGTATTTGTTCAACATGGCTATCATCATATAATTCAATAATTGTTGATGTCACCACTTGAAATAAATAACAGTTTTTTCCCTGTAACAACAATTTATGTTTACCTGTTCTAAATAAGGTAACGGTCACAGAATCCGAATTCATTTTAAATTTATATATAATCTTATCTGCATTATTATTTACAGTGTGAGTAATACTATTATCTGATTCCTCAATAATTTGCACAAAGGCTTCAAAATCACTTTGTTTAAAATATGGAATTGTAAACCAATTGTCTCCTTTTACAGCAACTTTCTTTTTATCTACCAAAGCAGATTTTGCTAAATGGTCAGCTTTTTCATTATAAATGATATTACTATGACCAGGGACTTTCATAAATTCTATTTGTAGAAAATCTTTAAATTTCAATTCATATACTGCAACATACATTTTAGCCGCTTCAGATTTAGCAGTCCATTCTCCTGATATCCATTTTGATAAACCCTCATAGTCGTGATATATTCTAATTTTTTCATAATTATTTGATATCGCCCAATCAAGAGCATTTATTACTCCGAAAATTTCACCTATTATATTATTGCTATCAATGTATGATTGATTACATCCATACCCACACACATCACTTTCCTGTCCATTTGGAAGTATAAACTGTACACCATACGAATATCTATTTATGTCTTTATCAAAACTTCCATCTGTAAACGCAACTAAAAAACCTTCAGCATTATCTTTTGAAATCTTTTCAACCCAAATATCACGATCTTCAAGATATGCCTCTGCTTCTTCTCTTGTTTTGAAACCTTTAAATTCTGGCTTTGAAAATCCTTTTGTAGCTTCTTGACAATCTGCCCAATTATCGAAAATTCCCGTTTTATGTCCCTTTTTTACAGCATATACTTTCAAATTAATCACCTCAATTTCATAACATAATATTTTACTATTTTTAAAGCTTTTTGTCACCCCCCTATCTAACTGTGTTGGGTTTCTCTTATCTAACTGTGTTGGGTTTCTAATCAATCAACTACATAATATAAAATATTACAATCTTGTAATTACTGTATTTCTATTAAGCTTAACTTTGCCTTCTCTTTTGATATAGTCTTCAATATCAAACACATTCTTTTTATCATAGTCCTCCAAGAGCTTGTAATTCTTGTGTTTTGTAATATCGAATTTATCTGACAAAAACGGTCTTACACCTCGAAGCTGAAAAATACATTTACTGCCATCCATAACAGTTATCTCGTCTTGGCTCATTAGCTCCTTCCCTGTCTTTTAGTAATTCAACCCATAGCTGTTGGCATTGGATCGTGTTTCCGATGCATTATACAGGTCTATGGTTTCCTTACCCAGTGTTTCAGATAGTTCTTTAATCCTTTCCACCAAGAAACAAGGTACTATCACAGTTACCAACGATGGTATCTGTATTGTCCTTGTATATTGCCTTAAGCTGAGATTGTGCTTGCAAAATAATACTTGCTGAAATCTCTCTACTTCTGATTGTAGCTATGAGCTTTTCAAACTTTGGAATTAAGCCAATATTTGCAAACTCATCAAGAAGGCATCTTACATGGACAGGTAATCTTCCTCCGTACTCGTCATCTGCCTTATCACAAAGTAGGTTAAATAACTGCGAGTACATAATTGACACTACAAAATTAAAGGTATCATCTGTATCAGAGATAATGACAAAGAGTGCTGTCTTTCTATCTCCCAGTGTATCAAGTTCATCTTCACTCATCGAATCTCTAAGTTCCTGAATATCAAAAGGAGCAAGTCTTGCACCATAGGATATTAGAATAGACTTAGCTGTTTTTCCTGTTGCTACTTGTCAAGGACTTTTTAATCAAAATCATCTTTTTTTCGTCCGATTTTCTCCTAAGCTCCCTCAACATTATTCTTGTCAACTTATCTTGCATTGTTTCTGTCGCATTTTCATTAAAATGGAGGGTTATAGGACAAAACGTGTTGATGGCTAGTCCCAAAAACAAGCGGGAAATGAATTAGATTTATGAAGCTCATACCACACAATAGCATCTCCCCATGTAGGGATTGAATCCTCTAATTTGGATCGTTCATTCATGGCTTTATACAGTTTAGAAATGCTTTTATCAGTAGGCATTACTTTTAAGATTTCAGATGCAGAAAGCGGTTTCGATGTGTGGAAGTAACACCACCAGAAAACCGCTTTTATGCGTCTTTCAATGGACATCCCCCGATGGTTTCTAAGCATCGTTCTTAATTGTGCATTTATTCCGCCTTCTATACGGTTATTTGTCGATGGTAGTTCTTCTCCATAAGACAACGATTCATCCAAATAGGTAAATAATGTGTTTTGCCGTACTAATCTGGCCAGTGACCGCTCGGCCTTTAGTAAACGTTCATGCATAGGGCGAATTTTGCCTTTTTCATCTCGTGTCATTTCACTAAGAAAGGTCTTATGCTTTATTCTCCAGTTTATCAATCGGGTTACCCAATGACCTGCTTGCTCCATGTCTTTTATCATCAGCAAATCCTTTGCTATCATGTACATTTCAATACCGGCAATGGTTTTAGGTCTACCGGTTGTACACCTCTTTACCTGGAGGAATGCATGGAAAGTACAACGCTGCAACTTAGCCTTGGGCCAGACTCTTTTTAGTGCTTTCCGGAAGCCGTGGCCTCCATCAGAAACGACCATAGCGGGAGCCGCAATTCTCTGTATTAATGCTTCCCAGGCTCCGGAATGCTCATAGCGGCATAAATACCATCCAAGTACGTTTTCTTCGTTGCAACATATTAAAATACAAGCTTTTCCGGACAGATAAATCCCATCCACATATACAACATTCATCGGACTCTCAATTTTAGGCTGCATAGGCCATATTTCCCAAAACTTAGATATTTTCCTTCGAAAAGATCTCCCTGCACCGGACATTTCTTTCTGCACAGCTTTACTAAATAACCAATGTTGAAACTGTACAAATTGCTTGGTTGAGTTATCTATGGGATTAGTAAAAGTAGCACTACATTCCTTACAAAGCCATCGCTGCGTACCCGCTTTAGTTTTTCCATTCTTAATACAAATGTTACCGCAATTAAAACATCGCACTTGGTTCATAATAGCTTCCTCCCGGAAAATTATTTCTTAGGAAGATATAACCCTATTTAAGCCAGTTACTGCAATGACTTTCAGCTTTTTTATCAACTCATTTTGTCCACTCTCAAATTTCTTTTAAACAACTTTAAAGGGCGATAAGCCTAGTTAAATACTAGTCCTATAGCCCGAAATGGACAACAACCTCATAGGTGGTCTTTCCAATCTTTCTCTTTGTGCTAATGCCGTTTTTATCCTTATTTTTCAGTTCTTCCATAAATTCTCCTTTCCGTTTTTTGGATTTTTGACAACAAAAAAGGAAATATCGGCAATTTGCTTTTACTTCCTCTTGGTAATATCCTATTTGATTTTTTTACTTCGACAAACTGGGATTTATTAATAAATCTTTGTCTAAAATACTTTTCGAATTTAATAATCTATAATTTATATGGATTAAAATCGCTAATCTCATATTCATTTGGATTAATTGCACGTTCAAGACTTTCTACAATTAAGATAGCCATATTACGAAAAAAATTCAAATGTTTATCAGTAATAGAAATAACAGTGTTCTCAAAAGGTGATTTGAAAAATATCTCTTCTGATGATTCTATAAACATAGCACTACTAATACTCTCCAATTCCTTACTATTTTTACTTATTACTTCTTCCATTTTAGCCTTCATTCTTTCTGTGGTTCGTCCCCCTGCATGAGCTAAGGTATGTCGAAATAACGTATAATATCTCCATGCAGATATTATTTCGTTTTGAGATGTAATAATTGAAGAAGAACCGTTTTTTAATTCCTTAATAAAGTTATCTTTTAAATTGCTTTTTCCTAATTCATTAAAGAGAGTATATAGGAGTTTATCTTCTTTTATTTCTCTACTATTATTCCCTTTAGAAACTAAATATTCTTTAACAGCTTGTTCGCAGATAGCATATACCATTAAGAATTCAATTGCTTTTATGTTCCAATCCAACGGATCTAAATTCTCTAACTTTAAGCAATTAAATAATTCTATAGATATGCCTCTATTCTCTTTCCTTTTCCTCATTAGTCCTTCATTCATTATTCCTGCTCCAAGACTAAAAGCCACCGCCATATCTATATCTTCATGAAAGTTATTAAGTGTATTTAGTAATTCGTCCTTCTCCTCTTCTGCAAGATGTTCTTTCAGCAATCTAAAAAAAACATCATTGACTTGAATGAAACAAAACTGATTATAAAATTTAGCATAAAAACTCTCACTTGCATCCGTAGGAACTAATGGACTAAATGTTTCTTCTAACATTCAAGGTTGCTTCCTTCTTTTTAAACGTTAGTTATCTAATTGTTTTACTTCTGCTGTCCTGTAACATAAAGATTCTTAAATTCTAATTTGTCAATTTCTCGTCCATCCTATTATATCACTTTTCTCATATTTTTCCATTCCATCAAGCTGAATATTCATTCTTGTATCTATAGTAATCAAACATTTGTGACACACTCTTAGAAAATAGTTTTAAGCTAAACACTTTTTATGCAACCCTGGACAGATACTCTTTTAATATTTCATTGGGACTTTTAAACTTCAATATCTTCCGACATATATTATTTGTCCTAGTGGCATACCTTTTAAAGGATTTATACATTTCTTCTTCGCTTGAGAATCGTCTCCTTGCGTAGAATATTTCATTATCCACTCTATGGCTTCTTTCAACTACTCCATTCTGCCACGGGGAATACGGTCTTGTCCTTTTGTGATTTATCCCCAGTTTTTTCAACGCTATCTGAAATAGACTTTTGGACATATCTGCATCGTTACAAAATTCTCTCCCATTGTCTGTTTGTATTGTTTTTATCTTAAATCCCATGCTTTTTTCCAGACTGTACAGGAATTTTGATGTTTCATATGTACTTAGTTCATTGACTAGTTTTATGATTCTTTTTCTGCTATACAGGTCTATTGCTGTAATTTGGTAATATCTCGCATGGCTGCTCGAAAATCCTATGCATTCCAACGGTACATATTTCACATCAACTTCTACATATTCTCCCGGATATTCTCCTTTTATCGTCTTGTACTTGCTCTTTGGGTATTTTTTCTTTTCAGGCTGCTTTAAACGCAGGTTCCTCAGTTGTTTTTGCATGGATTGGTATGTTCTTGTATAACCGGCATTCATGAGGCTTCTATACACTTGGGCCAATCCTTCAAATGAATATCTGCGGTGCATTCTCTTTATTAGCTCTATTTCTTCTCTTGTATGCTGGTTTGGGTGAGAATGTGGGCGTGTCGATTTATTTGACAAAGATGCCATTGTTCCATCATATTTCTTTCTCCATCGCTGCACCTGTTGTCTGCTCGTGTGATAGCGCCTTGCTGCCACAGCATTATTACTTTTTATTGCATATTTTACAACTCTTTCCCGATATCTTATTTCTTCTGTTATAATAGTTTTCATAAGGGACTCCTTTGTTTTAATATGGTTCTTCTTCAAAACTATTTTAACAAAAGAGTTCCCTTATTTTTTATTTTTTTGTCACATATGTATTATTACATAACGATCTTGGATTTTGCGTGATAATAACCCGCTTTCACGAGAATTTTGAGAGTTAAAGAAACACTCCAGCTCTCAAAAATTCCTTTATTTCAAGCCCTTTTCACACTCTACTTCTGTACTCTTTGTCATCAATGCTACCGTCTCCACATGCATGGTCTGGGGGAACATGTCCACCGGCTGGATTTCTTTAATTTCGTAGCCTTCCGATTTTAAAATCTTCGCATCTCTGGCAAAGGTGGCGGGATTGCAGGAAACGTAGACTATGCGCTTGGGATTCATGCCTGCTGCCGCCTTTAATACTTCTTCGCTGCAGCCTGCTCTGACGGGATTCATGACGATCACATCAGGAACCAGCCCTTGCCGGTAAAGCTGCGGCATGAGTTTTCCCGCGTCGGCCGCGTAAAATTCCGTATTTTCCATATGGTTCTTTTTCGCATTCTTTTTAGTGTCTTCTATGGCGGTCTTTACGATTTCTATGCCGATGACCCGCTTTGCCTTTTTCGCCAGGCAGAGGGAAATGGTGCCTGTGCCGCAGTAGGCGTCTATGACGGTTTCTCCGCCTTTCAGATCGGCGTATGCCAATGCTTTTTCATAGACTCTCCGCCTCTTTACATTCCTTTTCAGCTTTCGCGCCACGCTCATCCAGAAACGCACCAATTATGCGCTCAACGGCCAGAGTTTTTGTCTGACCAACATCTTTGCAGTATGTTGCAAAACGACGCATTAGTGCCGCGTCCATCTTTATATTAAGGGTTATATAGTCTTTTTTGTGCTGAGCAATATCTTCATACGCTCCTTCCACATAACAATCCCACTTGTACTAGTGTAGGCGATTATACACAGCTTTTCAACACGATTGCTCGTAAACTTTTTTGTGCCTTCACTTCATTCGACACATATTTCCCCTGTATTATCAAAGCTACTGTCTTCACATGAAACGATATGTCATGATAAATCATATTTAACGACTGCAATGCTAACAGCATGGTTTAATAATACGCAGAACCTTTCACCTATCTCTAAAATCCAGGTTATAAGACAAAAGTGGCATCAAAAAAGCCCAGATTTCTCTGAGCCATATCACATAATAAATTTTTGTAAATACGTATTTTTATTAAATGCGGTATTGATATTTCTATAAGTCTATTGACGTTTCATCTAAAAGAAAGTCCTCTACTCCAATATATAAAATACCATCATCATCATATCGAGGTACAATGTTATTTCTTACTATCACCATTTTTTTAAAGGAATCTCCGGTTCTTCTTAAAGATTCAGTTTCCTGCATTTGTTTTTCTTTTGTATCCACATTAAGTGCTGATTGAATATAGTATCTATTACTTCCTCTATTAATAATAAAATCAACTTCCAGGTTCTTTCTGACTGTTTTTTTGTTCTCATTTTTATAATTATATTCTACGACACCAACATCTACATTTAGCCCTCTCATTCGCAGTTCATTGTATATTACATTTTCCATAATGTGTGATTGTTCATTCTGCCTAAAATTTAGTCTTGCATTTCTCAGACCAATATCGGAAAAATAATATTTATATGGGGATGAAATATACTTCCTCCCTTTCACATCAAATCTCCTGGCTTTTTCTATTAAGAAAGCATCAATGAAGTAATCCAAGTAATTACTAACTGTAAATTGAGATATCTTTATATTCTTTTCTGACATAAAGGTACTAGCTAACTTGGTTGGGTTAGATAAAGAACCAATGGATGAAGATATGATATCCAGCAAATCATCTATTATAGACACATCTTTCAAGATTTTATGACGCTCTACCACATCTTTAATATAAGTGCTTGTAAAAATATTCTTTAAATATTTGCTCTTTTCTTCATGGTTTTTAAGTTGTACAGATATAGGCATACCACCGTATAAACAATATTCATCGAAAGCCTTTCCTTTATCTCCATCATAGCATGAATAAAATTCAGCAAATGAAAATGGATAGACTCTTATCTCATCACCACGATCTCGAAATTGTGTTAACACATCTGATGAAAGCATACTGGAATTGCTCCCTGTAATATATACATCGACATTGGAGATTTTCATAAGGCCTAATACAAGATCTACAAAGGATATCTTTGAGTTACTATTTTTCAGATATGGGTTTGAAATTTCTTCTACAAATTGAATTTCATCGATAAAAATATAATATCGTAATACATTATCCCGAATTTTTTCTCTTAGAAAATCATCTAATTCTATGGGATTTCTATATTGCATATTCTTCAAACTATCAAGAGCAATCATGATAATCTGATTTTCATTTATCCCAATAGACAGTAGATATTTTCGATATAATTCAAATAAAAGATATGATTTCCCACATCTTCTAACGCCTGTAATAATCTTTACTCTTCCATTATCTTTTTTATCTATTAATTGCTTCAAATATCTTGGTCTTTCTACTTCCATTTCACGCCTCCATTTAATAATATAGTATAAATACGCACTTTCGTTAAATCTATTTTTATTATAACATTTTATCCTATACATTAAAGATACTTTTAAAACAAATGCGTATTACTACTTTAATCGTAAATATCAATATAAGAATGTACCATTTTAACGAAATAATTTGTACAGCTACTCTTTCATTTGCACATGATAACGTAAGCAATAGAAATCTCGTATCATTTTCTTTGGAAGTGGCAGCAGAAATTCCTTTTCTTTTCTGACATCCGTTGTGGTATGTGTCTTTTGTCTACTCAACTGCATTTCTAGTCTCATATGCACACAAAAATAAGGGGGTCCGGCCATAATTACATCTTATTTCCAAGTATGCAAAAACACTAAAAACCCTTATTCTGCTAAAGTTTATACCTATTTACTTTTCCCTCGCATCATCAAGGCCACCGTCTCCACATGCATGGTCTGGGGGAACATGTCCACCGGCTGGATCTCTTTGATTTCATAGCCTTCCGATTTTAAAATCTTCGCATCTCTGGCAAAGGTGGCGGGGTTGCAGGAAACGTAGACGATGCGTTTAGGATTCATGCCTGCTGCCGCCTTTAATACTTCTTCGCTGCAGCCTGCTCTGACGGGATCCATGACGATCA
>ERZ779945.123-NODE-123-length-15943-cov-2.38872_pt1 | contig 15943 bp, 15 predicted proteins | sample MGYA00511951_ERZ779945 | MGnify/ENA primary metagenome ERZ779945 (study PRJEB29588, sample SAMEA2147022) | human gut metagenome | biome: human gut; feature: human-associated habitat; material: faeces | place: Denmark | collected 2008/2010 ... | reverse complement strand
CGCGCGACCTTGCCAAGGTCGAGACCGCGGGTTCGAGCCCCGTCTATCGCTCTTGAAAAAGCAGCTGGAAACATAGAGGATATGGGTTCGGCTGTTTTTCTTTTATCATTCCGCGGGCTTTGTCTATTGTAAAAAGGACGCGTTTTATTTATAATAAAGGCAGGGGTAAAAGAGGGGCAAAAACAAATGAAAACGAAGTTTGGGAGGTGCATCAGATGAAGAGTGCAAGATCGTTTAAAGAGTTCGAAGCACTGAATGGAATCAGTATGGAGGAGGTACTGACAGTGTTTGAGGCAGTGTCAGAAGCATTTCCGATGATTGTGGCAGCAAATCTTACAAAAAATACATATACCATGATCAAGGACGACGGATTTTTGGCAAATGACATGCCGAGCAGTGGAAAATACGATGATCTGATTGATGTCGGGGTGGAAAACATACACCCGAATTACCAGCGTGCGTTTCTGGACAATTTCTCCAGGGAACGTCTGTTACAGATGCTGGGGCAGGGACGGAAAGAAGTCTGCGTCAAGCTGTATCAGAAGGGACGGGGAGATTACTATCAGTGGGTATCCACACATGTGATCCGTGTGAAAGACAAAGATGGAGATGTGTGTCACATCTGCATTAATAAAGTTCTGGACGAATGCAGCAGTTGTGGAGAACAGCAGAGAGTCTGCCGTGCTCCGTACTGAATTTATTCCTTGTCGTTCTCGGAGCCGCTGCCTGTTTTATTGCGGGAGCGGTAAAAGAGAAATCCGCAGATGGACAGGGCAATCATGACAGCAAACATCAGAATGACAAATGTGTAATCCGCTTTGTTTAATGCGTTGCCGCTTAAGACGGAAAGAAAGATTGCCGGCATACGGCCAACTGCACAGATAATGATCCAGTGGGAGAGCTTTATATCGGTCAGTCCGACGAGATAAGATAACAGGTCTTTGGGAGTTCCGGGTATGAGGAAGAGCAGAAAAATGATGCTCTCCGAACGCCTGGAACTTTTTAATATTTTTACAGATTCTATTTTTTCACGGCTTACAAACAATTCCACAAACTTCATGCCGAAACGGCGCACAAACAGAAAGATGATGACGCTTGCGGTTGTCATGGCAAAATCACAGATCAGTGTACCACGGATTACCCCGAAAGCGTATCCGGCACCAATTTCAAAAGGACCACCGGGAATTACCGCAAGGAGTACCTGCAGGATGTTCATTCCAATAAAACCAAGGACTCCCCATATTCCTTTGTCATTGACCCAGACACGGAATTGTTTGGGATCCGATACAAAATGAACCAGGGGACGCCCGATAAAATATCCGATCAGGATTACAAAAACAATGGTAATGATAGCCAGTATCCGTTTGATTTGTTTTGTCTTTTTCTCGTTGTGATTATCCAAGTCGAACACCTCCTATTTTAAGTTCGTTCTAACCGTAACTATAGGCTTTTGGCGAAAACTTGTCAATTCTTATAGGAAAATCATTTGCTTTTACCGGTAAAATTCTTATAATAGAAAAATGGAGGGAAAATTATGTTGTTTTATCTTGCTCCGATGGAGGGAATTACGGGATATATTGTGCGCAATGCTTATGCACATTATTTTCCATATATAGATAAATATTTTACACCGTTTATCCCGGCAACAAAAAAAATGAGCAAAAAAATAAAGCGGGATCTGGCAGCGGAAAATAATGAGCAGATCCGGCTGGTGCCGCAGCTGATCGGAAACCGTGCCGATGAATTTCTGATGATGATCCGGCAGCTGGAAGAGTTGGGATTTACCAGTGTCAATCTTAATTTTGGCTGTCCGTCCGGAACCGTTGTCTCGAAAAGAAAAGGAGCCGGATTTCTGGCAGATCCGAAAGAACTGGAAATGTTGCTGGAAGAAGTGCTGGAGAAAAGTCCGCTTGCGGTATCGGTAAAGACCAGAGTCGGAATCAAAGACCCGGATGAGTGGGAAGCACTTTGCACTGCCTATGCAAAGTTTCCGCTGGAAGAACTGATTATTCATCCACGCCTGCAGATAGATTATTACAGCGGAACACCGCGGATGGAAACATTTGCCCGTGCTCTGGAGCAGATCCATGTGCCGCTCTGTTACAATGGAGATATATGCAGTGCGGAAGATTATAAGAAAGTGACAGCTGCTTTCCCAGCTATTGATCGCATCATGATCGGCAGGGGATTACTGGAAAATCCCGGACTGGTTGGAGAAATCAAAGGAAATCCACCGGCAGATAAAGCCAGGCTGCGGGCGTTCCATGATGAAATTTTAGAGGGATGTCTGGATACTTTCCGTGCGGAAAAAGATGTCGTTTTTCATTTGAAAGAAATCTGGTTTTATCTGACAAAGGCATTTCCGGACAGAGAGAAATATTTAAAGCTGATCCGGAAATGCCAGTCTCTGCCGGAGTATAAACTGATAGTACAGCAGATTTTCTCATAGACATTTTGATAGAATAAGGTATAATGAAAAGTAAAAGTCCAGGACAAGAGATAGGGGATTAACAATGAGTTTAGCAGATAAAATATTTGTAACTATGTGTCAGGATATTCTGGAGAACGGGACAAGTACCGAGGGCGAAAAGGTACGGCCGCACTGGGAGGATGGTACAAGTGCCTATACGATTAAGAAATTCGGTGTGGTGAACCGTTATGATCTGTCGAAAGAGTTTCCGGCAATCACACTGCGCAAGACGGCAATCAAGACCTGTACGGAGGAAATGCTGTGGATCTGGCAGCGGAAATCCAACAATATCCATGATTTAAACAGTACCGTCTGGGATGAATGGGCAGATGAAAACGGTTCCATCGGAAAAGCGTACGGCTATCAGCTGGCACAGAAACATCAGTATCGTGAGGGAATGATGGATCAGGTGGACCGGGTGATTTATGATCTGAAAAATAATCCGTTCAGCCGCCGTATCCTGACCAATATTTATGTGCATCAGGATCTGCATGAGATGAATCTGTATCCGTGTGCATACAGCATGACCTTTAATGTGACGCAGCATCCGGGCGATGACAAACTGACTTTAAATGCAATTTTGAATCAGCGTTCGCAGGATGTGCTTACTGCAAATAACTGGAATGTATGCCAGTACGCAGTGCTGATGCATATGCTGGCACAGGTGTGTGACATGAAAGTGGGAGAACTGGTACATGTCATTGCGGACGCACATATCTATGACCGGCATGTGGAACTGGTAAAAGAGCTGATTACGCGTAAGCAGCATCCGGCACCGAAATTCTGGCTGAATCCGGAGATTAAAGATTTTTATCAGTTTACACCGGATGATATCAAAGTGACCGATTATGTGACCGGTCCGCAGATCAAAAACATTCCGGTGGCAATATAGCAGTCAGGAGGGAGAAAATCATGAATATCATTGCAGCAGTAGATAAAAATTGGGCAATTGGAAAAAATAATGAGCTTCTGGTACGGATTCCGATGGATCAGAAATTTTTCCGCGAGACAACAACCGGGAAAGTTGTCGTGATGGGACGAAAGACGTTGGAGAGTTTTCCGAATGGTCTTCCGCTGAAAAACCGCACCAATATTGTGTTGACACATAATCCGGCGTATCAGGTTAAAGATGCGATTGTCGTGCATTCCATGGAAGAGCTGCACAGGGAACTGGAAAAGTATGATACCAATGACGTCTATGTGATTGGCGGACAGAAAATATATGAGCAGCTTTTGGATGAGTGTGATGTTGCACATATTACAAAAATCGACTATGCATATGACGCGGATGCGTATTTCCCGAATCTGGATGAAAAACCGGAGTGGAAAATTACAGCAGATAGTGAAGAACAGACATATTTTGATCTGGAATTTTATTTCTATAAATATGAAAGAGTGCAGAAGTAATGAGTGATTTTATCTTTAGCGTTAATGTCACATTTCCTATTTTTCTGGTGATGGTTATAGGCTGGGTACTGCATCAGATCGGTATGCTCGATGAGCATTTTGTCACCGTGGCAAACCGTTTCAATTTTAAGGTGACACTGCCGTTTATGCTGTTTCGGGATATTGCTTCCGTAGAAATATCAAAAGTATTTGATCTGAAATTTGTATTGTACTGTGCAATTGTCAGCAGTATCTGTTTCTGGGGCATCTGGGGGATCAGTAAATTTGCGGTCAAAGATGACAGTATCCGTGGTGCGTTTGTACAGTCTTCGTTCCGAAGCAGTGCAGCCGTCATGGGAATGGCATTTATCAACAATATTTACGGATCTTCTGCCATGGGTCCGCTGATGATCGTGGGAGCGGTTCCGCTGTACAATGTGTATTCCGTTATTGTACTGACATTTGAGGCGCAGGACGAGGAAGGAAAACGGGATAAGAGAAAAATTAAGCAGGCACTGGTCAATATCGTGAAAAATCCGATCATTGATTCGATTTTTCTGGGACTTATTGTTTCCCTTCTGGGGATTCATTTTCCGACCATTGTCAATAAGACGATTAACTCTGTCGCACAGCTTGCAACACCGCTGGCACTGATTGTGATCGGTGCGGGATTTGAGGGGCGCAAAGCTATCGCAAAGATCAAACCGACGTGCTGGGCAGCTGCCATCAAACTAGTGATCCAGCCACTGGTCTTTTTACCGGTAGCAGCTTATATGGGATTTTCCGGGGAAAAGATTATTGCAATTTTAATTATGCTGGCATCCCCAACAACACCAAGCTGTTACATCATGGCAAAGAGTATGAAAAATGATGGGGTTCTGACGGCGAGTGTTATTGTTGCAACGACGTTGTTTGCGGCATTTACGCTGACGTTCTGGATCTTTTTACTTCGCACATTTGGACTGATATAGGAGGATATCATTTTTATGGATATTACAGGAAGAAAATTATTCGTAAAGGCTCTGGAGGAAGAAGGGGTAGACACCATCTTTGGGTATCCGGGCGGAACCGTTACGGATTTATTTGATGAATTATATAAGACTGACAGTATCAACCTGATCCTGCCGCGGCATGAGCAGGGACTGATTCATGAGGCGGAAGGATATGCCAAGTCTACCGGACGGGTGGGCGTATGTCTGGTAACGAGCGGACCGGGAGCAACCAATATCATTACCGGACTGGCAGATGCCCATTATGACAGCATTCCGCTGGTTTGTTTTACCGGACAGGTGCCACTTGGACTGATCGGAAACGATGCATTTCAGGAAGTGGACATTGTTGGTATGACGAGAAGCATTACCAAGTATGGTGTGACGGTGCGAAGACGGGAAGACCTCGGAAAGATTATTAAGATGGCATTTTATATCGCCCAGACCGGGAAACCAGGACCGGTACTGATTGATATTCCAAAGGATATCCAGACGGCATCCGGATCGGCAGAGTACCCTTCCCATGTGGATATCCGTGGATATAAGCCGATTCACGGGGTACATATCGGACAGTTGAAGAAAGCTTATAAAATGCTTAAGTCTGCAAAGAAACCTCTGATTCTTGCCGGCGGAGGTGTCAACATCAGCCATGCGGGAGAGAAGCTGAAGAAATTTATGGAAAAAGAAAATGTTCCGGTTGTCACAACAATCATGGGCAAAGGCGCAGTGCCGACCACACATCCGCTGTATATCGGAAACTGTGGAATGCATGGAAAGTACGCAGCCAATATGGCAGTTATGGAATGTGATCTGCTCTTTTCCATCGGTACCCGTTTCAATGACCGGATTACCGGAGATTTAAATGAATTTGCACCGCATGCACAGATTGTACATATTGATGTGGATACTGCTTCCATCTCGCGTAATGTGGTTGTGGATGTGCCGGTGGTTGCAGATGCAGGTGTGGCGCTTGAAAAGCTGTTAGAGTGGGCAGAGAAAAAGGATACGGCAAAGTGGCAGGAACAGATTCACAGGTGGGAGAAAGAGAATCCGCTTGCCATGCGCAGGGACCGTGGGATCAGTCCACAGATGATCATGGAGCACATCAATGCACAGTTTCCACACAGTATTTATGTGACGGATGTCGGGCAGCATCAGATGTGGGCAACCCAGTATCTGGAACTGGACGAACAGAGTCAGCTCATCACATCTGGCGGACTGGGAACGATGGGATTCGGATTTCCGGCCGCAATCGGGGCAAAAATTGCAAATCCAAAGAAACCGGTCGTGTGTATCACGGGAGATGGCGGATTTCAGATGAATATTCAGGAGATGGCAACGGCGGTAACACAGGGTACCGGAATTACGATCTGTCTGCTGAACAATAATTATCTTGGTATGGTCCGCCAGATGCAGGAACTGTTTTATGGAAAGCGTTACAGTGCGACCTGTCTGCGCCGGCGTCCATCCTGTCCGGGTGGATGCAAGGGACCAAATGACCAGTGTCCGGAATATGTTCCGGATTTCGTGAAACTGGCAGAAAGCTATGGAGCATACGGAATCCGTGTAGAGAAGGAAGAAGACATTGATGCAGCGTTTGCGGAGGCAAAGAAGCATACGGATGCACCGACGATCATTGAATTTATGATTGCCACCGATGAACTGGTACTTCCGATGGTAAAGAGCGGAAATCCGATGAGTGAAATGATTTTAAAATAGGAGGAAAGCAATGTCTGAAATGAAAAAGCGCTGGATTGCATTGTATGTAGAAAATGATGTAGGTGTACTTGCGAAGGTTTCCGGACTGTTTTCCGGAAAATCCTACAATTTACAGTCACTGACGGTTGGTACGACGGAAGATGAGACGGTTTCCCGTATGACGATCAGTGTGGAGAGTGATGATATCACGTTTGAGCAGATCAAAAAGCAGTTAAATCGTATGGTTGAGGTAATCAAGGTGATCGACCTGACAAATGTTCCGCTTCGGTTAAAAGAGCTGATGTTTGTCAAGATTATGGAACTGAATGAGACACAGATGACGGAAGTGTTTCAGATTGCACAGGCCATGCGTGTGGATGTGGTGGATATCGGAATTGGCAGTGTTATGCTTGAGTGCAGAAGAACAGAGCAGAAACATGACGATCTGATTGCCATCTTAAAGAAAAAGTTTAAGCATATTTCCGTTGTGCGCGGAGGTTCGGTTGCTATCGAATCAATCAGCACAGAGTGCAGATAAAAATGCTGCCCGTGGTGGTCTTTGGCCACTGCGGACAGCGTTTTTAAATGATAGGACCGATAAGATTAACGGGCAGTTACTTCGACAATCTCTCCGACATACATCATATGCATATCGTGATCGCTGTACCATTTATCCATCAGTGTGGAATCGGTAAAACTGTCTTTGCTGACCGGTACGGCAGCCATCTTTTTGCATAAAAATACCAGATTGGCTTCATCCGGATAAGGAATGTCATGCCGGAATGCCTTTGTCAGTCCGGCAGCGGCGAATTTGTCTTCTTCTCCGCGGCCACTGTGACTGCCGCAGTAATTTAACGCATCGCGGTAGTCTTCATTCAGGAAAGACAAAGAGAACAGATCTCCGTTGTCTAAAAATTCTTTGGTATAGCGGGAATCACGGATAAAAATAAATACAACGTTTTTTCCCCAGAGGACGCCCACGCCTCCCCAGCTGACGGTCATAGTGTTGCATCTGGTTTTGTCTCCGGCGGAAACTAAAGCCCATTCTTTTCCTATTTTGGTAAATGGATTGAATTCCATCTTATCGATTGGATATGGTTGAAGTGTGTGCATAACAAGCCTCCTGATTTATTTTATGTATCAACAGTATAACAGTGTAACCTTTTTTTTACAAGATGCATACTATGAATCAAATGCAGCTGTCTGGAACTGTTTGATGCCACTGCAAAGAAACGTGGCAGGTTTTCTGGCAGGAAGAGAGGGAGATCATGTATGGATCAGAATAGAGTGGAAAATCAGGTGGATGAGGGAACGCTTCAGATTCACCTGACAAATGCTTCGACAGGAATTCCGGTGAAAGGGGCAAAGATCAGTATATCTTATACGGGAGGTCCGCAGCAGGTGCTAGAGGAGGTGGATACCGACGATTCTGGAAACACTGAGAAGATTACGCTTGATGCTCCTCCACTGGAGTACTCCATGGAGCCGGGGGAAAACCAGCCGTATGCGGAATATACGATCAAGGTGCATGCCACAGGCTATCGGGACATTACGGTTTCGGCGATCAATATCCTGTCCGGGGAAGATGCAACGCAGGAAGTGGTGATGGAGGCGCAGGATGCACCGGGCAATCCGATTGATACGATCGTGATTGATGCACATACCCTGTATGGAGAATATCCACCGAAAATTCCGGAGAGTGAGATTAAGACGGTGGAAGAAACCGGAGAAATTGTCTTAAGCCGTGTAGTAATTCCGGAATATGTTGTGGTACATGACGGAGCACCGGGAGATTCCACAGCTGCGAATTATTATGTGCGCTACAGGGATTATATTAAAAATGTAGCTTCCAGTGAAATCTATGCGACCTGGCCGGATGCCACAATCCGTGCCAATGTGCTGGCTATTATGTCATTTACGTTAAACCGGGTTTATACGGAATGGTACCGGGGCAAAGGGTATGTGTTTACCATCACATCTTCCACGGCATACGATCACAAATTTATTTACGGAAGAAATTTCTTCCAGAGTATTTCACAGGTAGTGGATGAAATGTTTGAAAATTATCTGTCCCGGCCAAATGTCCGTCAGCCAATTCTGACACAGTACTGTGACGGACAGAGAGTGACCTGTCCGGACTGGATGTCGCAGTGGGGAAGCAAATATCTGGGTGATCAGGGATATTCTGCCATTGATATTCTGCGCAGTTATTACGGAAATGATATGTATATTAATTCCGCGGAGGGAATTTCCGGAATTCCGGCATCCTGGCCGGGATATGATCTGGGCGTGGGAGCAAGCGGACCAAAGGTAACAGCTGGCAAGAATTTCGCGTGCTTATCCGGCGATACCGACGATTACGGCGGACGGAGTTTACGGATCAAGGACGAGGGAAGCGGTGGAAAAGTTTCAGTCGGTTTTCGGACTTCCGGTAACCGGTATTGTGGACTATCCGACCTGGTATAAAATTTCAGATATTTATGTTGCGGTTTCCCGTATCGCAGAACTTGTATAAAAGAGAGGAAAAATACGGATGAAAAATTATAAAATTACCGTGTCATATGATGGCACCAGATATAAAGGATGGCAGGTATTAAAAAGCACCGATGCAACCATACAGGGAAAGCTGCAGATGGTGCTTTCGGCGCTTGCCGGGCATCCGGTGGAAGTGATCGGTTCCGGAAGAACCGATGCCGGAGTTCATGCAATCGGGCAGGTGGCTAATTTCCATCTGGACGAACATTTTTCGGCAGAGGAAATTTTTGAAGATCTGAACCGGCACCTTCCGGAAGATATCGCAGTGACAAAAATAAAGGAGGTCGATGAACGGTTTCACAGCAGATATCAGGCTGTGGAAAAGACCTACCGTTACCGGATACGGACAAGTCCGGTGCCGAATGTATTTGAACGAAAATTTTTGTATCAGTATGGACATCCGCTTGATGTGGATAAAATGAAAAAAGCGGCACAGGCACTTGTGGGAACGCATGATTTTGCTTCTTTTTGCGGAAACCGTCATATGAAAAAATCAACGGTCCGTACCATTTTTTCCATTGATCTGGTGGAAAGAGACGGTGAGATTGAGATCCTGTATTGTGGCAATGGATTTTTACAGAACATGGTAAGGATTCTCACGGGAACATTGATTGAAGTGGGAAGAGGCGAACGGGCTCCGGAAAGTATGCCGGCACTTCTTAAGGCAAAGGAACGGAAGCAGGCGGGCTATACGGCCCCGCCGCAGGGATTACGATTGGAGAAAGTGACATATGAGACAATGGATGGTCGCTGCTAAAAAAGCGGATTTTTATGCGATTGCAGAGAAATTTCATGTGGATCCGGTTGTGGCAAGGATTATCAGAAACCGCGAGGTAATCGGAGAAAAAAATATCCGGATTTATCTGGGTGGGAACCTTTCGGACCTGTCAGATCCTCATCAGATGAAAGATATGGACCGGCTGGTGGAGATTCTTGCACAAAAGATCCGGAAACAGGTGCATATCCGGATTATCGGCGATTATGATGTGGATGGTGTGACTTCCTCCCATCTGTTTCTGACGGCTTTGCGGCGTGTGGGAGCAAAAGTGGACGTGGTTATTCCACACCGGATACAGGACGGATATGGGCTAAGCCTGCATTTATTACAACAGGCGAAAGAAGATGGTGTGGATACAATTCTGACCTGTGATAACGGTATTGCCGCTATCGATGAGATTGCGTGGGCAAAAGCACAGAAAATGACAGTACTTGTGACCGACCACCATGCAGTCCCGTTTGAAGAACATGAGGGCAGAAGAACAGAGAAAAAGAGTCTGGCAGATGCCGTGGTAAATCCGCATCAGCAGGACTGCGGGTATCCGTATAAAGAGCTGTGCGGCGCCGGTGTGGCATGGAATGTCATCCGTGTATTGTATGAAAATTATGATATGGACAAAAGAGAAGCGGAAGATCTGCTGGATTTTGTTGCTATGGCAACTGTCTGTGATGTCATGTCGCTCACCGGGGAAAACCGTATCCTGGTAAAAGAGGGATTAAAGAGAATCCGTCATACGAAAAACATCGGATTGCAGGCACTTATGCAGGCATGCAATGTACAGCCGGAGAATATCAGTGCATACCATTTTGGCTATGTCTTAGGGCCATGTGTCAATGCAACCGGCAGACTTGACACGGCAAGGCATGCCCTTCGGCTGTTTGAGACCGGGCAGGAAACGGAGGCAGAAGAGATTGCCCGGGATCTGGTTGATCTGAATCAGGAACGCAAGGAGTTGACACTGCAGGGCGTGGAAATGGCAAAGAAACTCTGTGAGGAAGGTGGATATGAGAATGATCCGGTACTTGTTCTGTTTCTGCCGGATGTCCACGAAAGCATTGCAGGACTGATTGCCGGAAGAATCCGGGAAATGTATAACCGGCCGGTATTTGTGCTGACGCGGGGAGAAGAGGGAGTCAAAGGCAGCGGAAGATCGACGGAAAATTATTCCATGTATGAAAATATGTGTGGATGTGCGGAACTGTTTACAAAATTTGGCGGACATCCGATGGCGGCAGGGTTATCCCTTCCGGAAGAAAATGTGGAAAAATTCCGCAGAAAAATCAATGAAAACTGTCCGCTTACGGTGGAGGAAGTCTGTCCGGATATTCACATTGACATGGCCATGCCGGTGGGATATGCGAGTACGGAACTGGTCCATCAGTTTGCACTTTTGGAGCCGTTTGGAAAAGACAATCCATCTCCACTGTTTGCAGACCGGAATCTGTCCATCAGCCGCATGTGGGTGATAGGAAAGAACCGGAATGTTCTTCGGATGAGTGTTCTTTCGGAATACGGACAGCCGGTTCCGGTTATTTTCTTTGGGGATGTGGAGACGTTGTTTGCATATTTTACCGAAAAGTTTGGTCAGGAAGAGGTGGAGAATGCGCTGCATGGCAGAAAAAACCGGATTTTATTTTCTATGGTGTATACAGCAAAGATTGATTTTTATCAGGGAAATGAAAATCTGCAGCTGGAGATGAAATATTATCGCTGATTCCATTGAAAAAACGGGAAAGAAATTGTAAAATAAATGCAATGGAGGGCAAGTAATGTTCGGAAAAAAGAAACAAAAACAGGAAACACTGGTACGGATGAGAAACCTGGCACAGCTGGATGAAGGCTTTTTTGCCCATATGAAGGACGGAAAAGATATGTTTGATGCAACCGCAAGGGAAATCAGAAATACATATCAGCAGCTGGGAGCCGGAATCACCCAGATACAGGAAAATATAAAAGAAGCATCACAAATGGCGGCAGACAACGGAGAAAAGGAGCAGGAGCTGACCGGACAGCTGGCGTCATATCAGGAGCAGGAAGTACAGTCATCGGAAAAAAGAGAGCAGATGCTGCAGAATTTTGCACAGATCGAACAGGAGATGGCACAGCTGGTGGAGGAAAACAAACATTTCACCACGCCATCCAAATTCCTGAACGAATTTCCGGTTGCACTCAAGGCGGAAAATGAAAAGACCCGAGAGGAACTGGAAAAGATGCAGGATTGCGGAAAGCAGATGGGAGTGCTTGCCCTCAATGCGGCGATTGAAGCCGGGCGTATGGGAGAGGGAGGAAAACAGTTTGTTACGGCTGCAGAAACGATCCGTGTATCTGCGGGAACGTATGATGAGCTGATTGATCAGGCACATAAGAGGCTGGCAGATTCGGATGAGAGAATTGCAGAGCTGGAAGAGCAGGTACACCGGATGGTTACATTGCTGAAAGAAAACAATGTTGCAATGACCAAACTGATGAAATCCTGTCAGGAGGCTGCGCGTCAGGCACAGGAATGGAATCGTTTAAAACCATGTCCAAATTTCAAAGAGATGGAAAACCAGATTGTTGTGCTTCGCAATGCAGATGAGGAAATTGCCAAATCCGAGGAACGCAACCGGATGCAGATGGAGGATTTTACAGAAGAAATGGAGAGTCAGAAGAAAAATTTTGATGAACTTCTTCAATCCATGGAAACCGTGTACCGGCATGCGGCAGAACGTAAAAAATAAAAGGAAAAAGAAAAGGAGCTGACCAGAGAGGCCAGCTCTTTTATTATTCCACAGAAAAATTGTTATCGGTTTTGGATGAGGTGGCGGCAGCTTTAGCACGCGCCCAGTTGTGGCGGTAAACCACATGGTACATGACTGCGGCAAGAACAAATGCACAACATACATCAAAGAAAGAATGCTGTTTGATAAACATCGTTGCCAGAATGATGCTGACCGTCAGAATCAGTGTCAGGAGACAGACCAGCTTGTTTTTGCGCAGCTTTTTATTGTGTGTCACCGCAAGATAAATGCCGAGCGAATTATATACATGGATACTCGGAAACAGATTCGTCGGAGTATCACCGGCATATAGGCGTTCACAGAGCATGGTGCACAGATTGTGGTGTGTGAAATAGGTCGGACGCAGATACTGACCGTTCGGGTATACCGTGGAGATGATTAAAAAGATTGTCATTCCGGTAAACAAAAACGCACACAATTTATAGTAATCTGTTTTATTATGTAATGCCATATAGGCGATGCCCCATCCGACAAAAGGAAACCAGAGCAGATAAGGGATGACAAAGTATTCACAAAACGGAATATAATCATCAATCGGTACATGGATGACATGAAAATGTGTCGTGACGGTTTTTTCTACATAGTTAAACCATGCCATGTACACGAAAAAATATAACAAAATCCATAAATGTTTATATTTTTCATAATATTTTCGGAACACAAACGTCCGCTTACTTTGGGTTTCCGGCAACATAAATACTCCTTTTATATCTGTGTGCAGATCTTTTTTCTTTTGTTCTGAAACTGATTATAGCACGGGGAAAAAAGCACGACAATATAAAACCCGCAATGTTCATAAAACTTTAAAAATTTGGCACATTGACAACCTCTTGTGCTTTTGTATAATACAATAGTGACGGAGGATAAGAATTTTGAAAAAAGCACGAATGAAAAGAAAACAGAGAAGAAAACTGATATGGATGGTGGCAGGACTGGTCGTTCTTTTGTATCTGGGACTGGCCGTTTATTTCCACAATCACTTTTTCCCGAAAACGACATTAAATGGAAGAAAAGCGGGAGGGTATACCGCGCAGAAAGTGATGGATGAGATTACGGAAGAAATCCATTCCTACCAGTTAAAGATAGCAACAAGAGACAAGCATACAGAAAAAATTTCCGGACAGGATATTTCGCTGGAACCACAGTGGGGAGACGAAATAACAGAGCTGGTACACGCACAGAATATGTTTGCATGGCCGGTAAAAATTTTCCAGAAACAGACATTGAAAAATACAACACTTGTCGACTATGACAAAGATAAGCTGCAGACACAGATCGATGCATTGGACTGTATGGATGCAGACAATCAGACGGCACCGGAGAATGCTTCGGTTTCTTCTTATGATAAGACGGAAGGATTTACCGTGGTTGGGTGCGTCATGGGAACGACCATTGATGCAGAGAAAATGTATCAGGCAGTGCAGGAGGCGGTGGAAGGATTAAAAGAGAACCTCTCTCTGGAAAAAGCCGGCGTTTATGAAGATCCGACGGTTTTAGATGATGATGAGAATCTGGTAAAAGCCGTAAAGAAAATGAACGGGTATGCAAAGACAAAGATTACATTTACCGTGGGAGATTCCAAAGAGGTACTCGATGCTTCCGTATTTGGTGACTGGTTCCGGTTAAATAAAAAGTTAAAACCGGTACTGGACCAGGAGTGTGTAAAAGCATACGTCAGTGATCTTGCAAAAAAATATAATACCTGTTACAGTGCCAAAACGTTAAAGACTTCTTACGGAAAGACGGTTACGATTCCGGAGAGCCATTATGGATGGAAGATTGATACGGAAAAGGAAATCGCCCAGATTACGAGTGAGATCAAAGCCGGGAAAACAGTGGAAAGAGAACTGAATTATTCCATGACAGCCAATTCCCATGGAAAAAATGATTATGGCGATTCTTACGTTGAGATCAATCTGACGGCACAGCATATGTTCTTATATAAAGATGGAAAACTGGTGATTGATTCGGATTTTGTATCGGGAAGTGTATCGAAAAATAATGCGACACCGACCGGTGCATATGGCGTGACATATACCGAGAAAAATGCAACGCTGCGCGGAGAAAACTATGAGACGCCGGTTACATACTGGATGCCTTTTGCGGGAAATGTCGGTATGCATGATGCCTACTGGCGCAGCAAGTTCGGAGGAAGTATTTATAAATATGCAGGATCACATGGCTGCATCAATCTTCCGCCGGAAGTCGCGAAGGTAGTATTTGAAAATGTTAAGAAGAATTATCCGGTGCTGGTGTATGAACTTCCTGGAACGGAAAGTACCGATGCAACAGATAAGGGAGAAGCAAAAAAGGTCGTAAAACTGATTGACGCACTCGGAACCATTACAAAGGATTCCAAAGAAGCGGTGCAAAAGGCAAGAAATGCGTATGATAAACTGACTGCCAATGATAAGGTGTATGTCACAAATTATGATAAATTAAAGAAAGCAGAAGAAAAATTACAAAAATTGCAGAAAAATTCAAAGGAATAGGGGATACTTGACAAAATTGATAAAAAACTGCAAAATGTAACTGCGCAACCGTTTAACATGCAATGGATGCATAGGTGTGCAGTTAGGAGAAGAATATGAAAAAGGGAAATGTAATCACCATTTCGGATGTTGCGGAAGCACTTGGCGTTTCCAAAACGACAGTCAGCCGGGCAATATCCGGAAAGGGAAGAATCGGTGAGGCAACAAGGCAAAAAGTCTTGGCTTATATAGAGGAGCATGATTATAAACCGAATGTAATTGCAAGAGGACTTGCACAGTCAAAAACATTCAATCTCTGCGTGGTTATGCCGGAGGATTATGCACTGGTAGATCTTCCGTTTTTTCAGGAAGTCATTACAGGAATTCAGGAAATTGCAGGAATGAATGAGTACGACATTCTGTTGTGTATCTGTCAGGAAAATGATATTACAGGTCTTGAACGCGTCGTGAGAAACCGCAAGGTGGACGGGATTGTGCTGCTGCGGACCTTTTTAAAAGACCCGCAGATTGAACTGCTTCTAGAAAAAAAGATTCCGTTTGTTACAACCGGTAGTACTACCTACCGCAAAGTCAAGCAGGTGGACAATGACCAGCAGAGCGCCTGCCGCGAACTGACATCTATTTTACTGATGCGCCAGATGAAGCATATCGCTCTGCTCGGAGGAAGTGAATCTTTCGTAGTCAACCAGAACCGGTATAAAGGATACCAGCAGGCATATCAGGAAGCGGGAAGAGAAGTGGAAGAAACGCTTGTTTACCGGAATTTGGAGAGCTGTGCCTTTATGGATCGTGCAGTGGAAGAAGGGCTGGAAAAA
>ERZ779945.116-NODE-116-length-16768-cov-1.9072_pt1 | contig 16768 bp, 10 predicted proteins | sample MGYA00511951_ERZ779945 | MGnify/ENA primary metagenome ERZ779945 (study PRJEB29588, sample SAMEA2147022) | human gut metagenome | biome: human gut; feature: human-associated habitat; material: faeces | place: Denmark | collected 2008/2010 ... | reverse complement strand
GCACAAGCAGCCAATGTAACTACAACAAACTTGTTGGCAACTGCAAAGCTCAGGCTTACGGCTGTAGCTACCAGGTTGAAAGCCGTTATGCTGGCAAATCCTTATACTTTGGCAGCAGCAGCTATAGCAGCTCTCGGTTATGGTATTTATAAACTTATCACTTATCAGACTGACGCAGAAAAGGCGCAGGAAAAACTAAATAACGCCATATCTGAGAGTGAAAAGGTTATTGGAGCTGAAAGATTGCAAATTGATGCGATGTTTGCACGTTTGAAAGCAGCCAAAGAAGGTACGGATGAATACCGTTCTGCAAAGGAAGCCATAATGAGCAAATACGGTGAGTATTTGAAGGGGCTGGGGGATGAAAAGAACGCTTTGGATGATCTGGCTAAGGCTTATCGTATCATTACGCAAGAAGCCGAAAAATCAGCTCGTGCAAGAGCTATGGATAAAGCGGTTAATGAGGCTTCTAATGACTACATGGATAAGGAGGTAGAAGCCAAAGAAACTGTAGAAGAGCTACTAAAAGATAAGTTCAAGGGAAAGAAGGATAAAGACGGTATCGACCTTGCGGAAACTTATTACTGGAAGATTAAGCCAGTGCTGGAAGGTAAGGGGGAAATTACTAAAGAAATCCAGGATATTATAAAGCAGTTTGACGAAACCAAATACTTGCCTGGCGATCCCATGACTGGTATAGGTGCGCAAACCTACATAGCTAATGACTTGCAAGATGAAATAACCAAAGTATTCAAAGCTCGTGGCATTTATAATAATATCATAAAAGAGGCTCAAAAACGCTTCGGGGAGAATCCTAACCAAAATCAGAAAACTGGTAATCAGGAAGAGGTATTTTATACCAAAGGTAAATCCATTCCTGAGATAGAAGCAGCCATTACTAAAGGTCAAGAAAAACTGGAGGCTTTCAAAAAGGCTCTCAAAGATAACAACGGCTTAATGTCTGATGGCAAAGTAGTAACCGATGCTGTTGTAAAAGGGCAGGAAAGCTATATAGCTAAATTAAAGGCTACCGTTCTTGAACGTGAAAACGAGCTACAAATTATTAGCCAAGTAGAGAGCCGTATTTCTAAACTGAAACAGGAGCAGAAAGAAACCGTTAAGGGTAGTGCTGAATACAACGACTATCAAAGACGTATAGATTCACTGAGTAAAAAGTTACCAGATAGGAAAACGTCCTCTTCTCAAAAGGATTATTCCGATGAGATAAAACGTAATGCACAAGAGCAGATTCGTATTGAAAAGGATATGGAATTTGCTGTAAGGCAAGCTGAGATCAACACCTATAAGGAAGGACTTTCTAAAACATTGGAACAAAACCAGCTCAACTATGAGCAGGAAATGGAGCAGATCAAACGTCAAAAGGAGGATAAGCTAACAAAAATTCAAGAGTGGGAAAAAACTATATGGGAATCTCAGGGCAAAAATGGTACATTTAAGCCAACTACCAACCAATTATCAGAGCAGGATGAGCAACAATTTAAGGCTCTTGAAAATGCTGCTGGAAAGAAATTATCTACTGGCAACCAGACTGCAATAGAAGAAATGCTAAAGCAGTATCAGACCTATGCGGAAAAGCGCAAGGAGATAGAGGAAAAATTTCAGAAAGATATTGACGAAATGCGAGCTGTTAATGAGAAAGATAAGAAATCCGGAAGGCAAGTTACTTTCTCCGAAGAAAATATCGCTCAGGCTGAAAGTGATAAACAAGATGCTTTGGACGCTTTAGATCAAGAGATAGCTACTCGTGAAGCGACTTTTAATGTATGGGCAGAACAAATATCCTCTATGGGGCTAAGACAGCTAAAGGAGGCTTTACAAACAGCCCAAGACACACTGAAAAAAGAAGGTGGCAAGCTGGATGATAAAGAAAAAGCTACTCTTCGTGCGCAAATTAAGACCCTGGAGAAAAAAGTAGAGGTTGCTGAGGCAAAAGACGCAAGCATTTCATCTGCTGAAAAAAACAAAAAGAAGTGGAGCGATACCCTAAAGGTGATGAATGAGGTAGATGATACTGTTAATAATATCATTTCAGACTTTGACGGGATGGATGATGCAACCAAAGCTGCTTTGTCTGCTGCTACCAATATCGCAGGAGGTATAATTTCTATGATAACGGGTATTCAAGCGTTGGCGGTTACTGGTGCAGAAGCTATCAAAGGAGTAGAAAGAGCTTCGGTTATCCTTTCCATAGTCGGTACAGCCGTTTCCCTTATCACTTCATTGTTTGGGTTGTCCTCTAAGGCTGAAAAGGAACACCAAGAGGCACTTAAAGAAGTAGCCGAGAACAAACTGGAAATGCAACGCCAGTACAACTTATTGCTCATGGAGCAAAATTTACTTTTGGAGGAAGCAACATCTATTTTTGGTACAGATCAAATAGAAAAAGCTATCAATGCAATAGAGGTATATCGTGATGCGATAGCTGAATATAAAGAAGTCCTAAAGGGGGATAAACCAACTTATCAGTTTCAGTTTAACCCTAAAGGGAACTGGGGGCTTGATGAATACAATGCAAAATTAAATGCGTACAATCAGGGTATAGGTGCGCTTAATGATATAACCATAAAAACGGGAAGTTACACTACTGGAGCTTGGTTTTGGAAAAAGCAGCATGATATTTATACTTCGGTACTCCAGGTTTACCCGGATTTAATAGATGGTGAAAAAAATCTGAACAAAGAAAGAGCGCAAGCCATTCTTGACACTCAAACAATGAGCGATGAGAATCGGAATTTGTTGCAAAACCTTATAGACCTTCAAGAACAAGCGGAAGAAGCCCAACAAGCACTAAGAGATTACTTAGAGGGTACTTTTGGCTCTTTAGGTGATAGTATAATGGATAGTATCACTGAGGCTATTGAAAATGACGGTGTAGATGCGTGGGAAAAGTTTGGAGAAAAAGGATCTTCTGTATTGGAAGATTTGGGTAAACAGATTGCCTACTCTTTATTCTTCTCTGATAAGTTCAAAAGACTACAAGCGGATCTGGAGAAAATCTATGGATCCGGCAAAACAGAAGAAGAAATAGCTAAGGAAGCAAGGGATTTGGTTTCCTCTTTCTATCAAGGTATCGGTACGGATATGAATAATGCCCAACAATGGATGGAGCATTGGAAAGAAGAAGCAAACAAACAAGGCTTTCACCTTTGGGAAACAGAGAATCGTGAGGTTTCCAGCAATAACGGCATAGCAGCAAGCCAGGACAGCGTAAACGAGCTGAACGGAAGGACAACTGCAATTCAAGGACATACCTATTCTATAAATGAAGGTATTAAATCATTGGTTAGCCATTGTGCCAAGTTTCTTGAGGTATTAACTGGTATCAGAGAAAATACAAGCTATTGCAAGAATCTGGAATCTATCAATTCCAATATAAAGGAAATGAAAGAAAGCATAGGTAACATGAATGATAAAGGTGTAATAATGAGGAAATGAAAAATAACTTATACATAGACGGTACGGACGCTTTTACTCGGTTCGGGGTTTTTATTGCTGAGGGTGGGCATAACGAAGTTGTTGCTTTCCCGGCATTAAAAGCACCAGAAGTTTCTAATGATTGGGCTGAGTATGACGGTATCGAAGTGGATTTGTCGGATCCTAAACTTGATACTAAAGAACTTGAAATAAAGTTCAACGCAGTAGGTATGTATCAGACTGGAGATTTCATTTCTCTGTTGTCCGATGGAGCTTACCATACCTTTGAGTTTAAAAGAATCGGATATACTTGTAAACTCCGATTGGTTTCAGAGGTAAATGTAGCTCTGTATATCGGTGCTAAAAGTTTCTCGTTAAAATTCGCAGATGATTTCCCTTTGAGAGATTATAAATATACGGCTCCTTTATCGACAACCAATATACCTACGCAGGGGTATGAAATAGACGGGATAGATTTCTCCGTTTACGGTATTCGTGTATTGGAAGGAAGCGAGGCACAAATACTTAAAGCTCCAGCAGTGAAGAAAAATATGTTACGTAACCTTTCTACCCAAAATGGGGCTATTTATGATGGCAAACAAGTAGTGTACCAACATAAAGAAGTTGCCTTGAATTGTTGCTTAATCGCTAAGAATCTAACGGAGTTCTGGAGAAATTACAATGCTTTCCTTCACGATCTGATAAAGGTTGTGGAAATAGACGAAGGCGAAGGCGTGAAGGTACAAACGGCTGAAAGATCCTTGTTCGTTGAAAGCACTTACGAGGAATACCCATGTTACTACAAAAGCTCAAAAGTAAGTCTGTTTTCCCCTGACGATCAAATTTGGTGCGTTTTTACCTTAACGTTGGTATTTACTGCCTTTAGAGTTGGAGGGGATGAATATTTACTTGCTTCTGAGGCTGGAGAATTGATAGTTACAGAAGATGGTGAGTTTTATATAGATTTGAAAAGCTATGGCTATTAAAAAGAAGAAAATAAGCGAGCTGACACTTTCGGATAACCTGAAAGGATTGTACACTATTGGAGTTAAATTAATCAATGGGGTACAAACCAGCGTGAAAGTAAGTTTGGAATACATTCAAACGGCATACGAGAACGCTGTAAAAGCAACCAACAGTGCAAATGAAGCTGCCAAGTCTGCTAACAATGCTGCTTCAAGTGCCAACACTGCAACCTCAAACGCAAATAAAGCGACTGAGGCAGCGAAAACGGCTACCAATAATGCTAATGAGGCTACCCAACAGGCTAAAACTGCTACTTCCAACGCAAACTTGGCTACTCAAAAAGCGAATACAGCAGCTACCAATGCGGATAATGCACGAAAAGGATTGGAAGAGATAAAAAGTGCAACTGAAAGTGCTACAGCCAATGCCAACAAAGCAGCTACTAATGCGAATGAGAAAGCACAAAAGGCAGAAACAGCAGCTAACAATGCAAATACTCAGGCAAATAGGGCAAAAGAACAAGCGGATAATCCCCCGAAAATGGGTGAAAATGGCAACTGGTGGAAATGGGATGAGACGCAAAAGAAGTATGTAGATACCGGGATTTTGGCAAAAGGCGGTATTCTCTATCCTACTTTTACGATTGATCCCGATACAATGGAACTGATCATGTATTACCAGGATGATATAGCTGCTGATATGTTTGATATTGACAATGAAGGATTTTTAATTTTTAACCCCAAGTGATATGGCAGAAGGAAACATAAGATTAGGAAAGGTTGCTTTCGTGGATAAGGGAACTTATTCATCAGCTACCACATATAATACATTTGATTTCATTACTACGGATGATAGTTGCTATCTCTGTATCAAGGACGGGAACAAAGGACACGCTTTAACCGAAACTACTTGGTGGAAATGTATAGCTCGTGGAACAACCGCCACAGCAGCAGCTAAAAAGGCTGAGGACGCTGCTAAACTGGCTAATGAAAAAGCTACAGCAGCCGATAGCGCAGCAGGTAAGGCAGTAGAGGCTACCAACAATGCCAACGCAAAAGCTAATGAAGCTCACGAAAAGGCAGAAGAAGCCAATACTGCTAAAGATAATGCAAATGAAGCTACTGGCGATGCAAGGGTAGTTATCGCAAGGCTGGAGGAACTGGAAGAATCGCTAATCTCAAAATACAAGCTGATCCCTACTTCCATGAAGCTAAACTACCCGAAAAAAGTTACTTACAGGAATACCCAGCCTTTCAAAGTTGAGGTAGAATTACTTCCCGTAGATACTGGTAGGAATGTATTGTTTCTCGGTGATGATCGGGCGGTGTCTATCACTCCTGATGGCGTATTTATGATTAACGGTGTAGGGATGAGTAAAATTCACGTTATCCCAACGGAAAATACGGGTATTTATCAAACTATACAGATTGAAGTACAGGAGCCAGGAATAAGGCTTACTTCTGGTAATGGTATGCGTTTATCCGGCTCTGGTGGTATCATATTAACTTAGTAAATTTTATTGTTTAACTTCTTAACACTATAAAATATGGCACTTACAGCAGAAGAGGAAGCTAAAGTAAAAAAGATTATTACAGCTTACGACAATGGCAAAAGATTAAATGAATTACCAGTAGCAGACAGCAGTAACCCTTTCGACCTCACAACTGAGGTATTGGATAAAAGCGGAGAAAGCAAACAAGCTGGTTTGGCTGCTATGCTACCTTATGCAGAGGATCAATGTAGTTATGGCGTAGAATTAGATGTAACAGTATCTTCTTCGGTTCTTACCCGTACTGGCAATATGACACTGCATAAAACATTGCCAATTCAAAGCAAGATGAAAGGGTGTTTGCTATCAGATGAAGGCAAGGTTATTGAATACCTAAACCCTACCAACTGGAAAGCGCATAAAAGGGATGGTTCCAATGGTATGGTTATGGTGGAAATCCCTGCTCACTGGAGAAGATTTTATACCAATGGAAACAAAAGAGGTGTACGAATCAGTGAATACCCGATACCTGGTTATCATTTCGTAAAGAAATGCTATATCTCGGCTTATGAGGCAACAATCCAACGTAGCACTGGTAAACTGGCTTCTGTAGTAAATACTTCGGCTGATTACAGAGGTGGGAATAACCAAGCAGATTGGGATGCTTTGCCTAAATCTCAATTAGGCAAGCCAGCTACATCTACGAGTAGAACAAACTTTCGTGCTGCTGCTCGTAAAAGGGGAGCTGGTACGCAATGGAACTGCATGGACTATAACGCTTATATCACTTTGGCATGGCTCTATTACATAGAGTATGGAAACCTTAACTGCCAGTTGGCTTTCAATGCCCAGAAAGATAGCAACGGGTATGCTCAGGGTGGTTTGGGTAATGGTGTAACTACATGGGATGGTACAAAGTGGAACAATTTTAGTGGTTATTATCCTATTATTCCTTGCGGTACGAGTGATGAATTGGGAAATGCTTCTGGTGAAGTAGCTTACACTTTAGAGAAAGCAGAAGGAGAAAACAGCAAAGTATTTACCGTACCTCGCTATCGTGGTATTGAAAATCCCTTCGGGCACGTCTGGAAGTGGACGGATGGAGTAAATATAGAAGTGAAAACCAATTCAGACGGAGGAACTTCTAAAGTGTATGTTTGCGATGATCCTTCTAAATACAACGATAGTAACTACACAGGCTATACGCTTAGAGGATTGGCTGCACGTGCAGAAGGTTATGCAAAAGAAATGATTTTCGGTGAATTTGGCGATTTGATTGCTTCTGTAGTCGGAGGTGGATCTACTACCTATTGGTGTGATTACTTCTATACCAATATAGGATCTAACGCTCTTAGGGGTGTCCTTTTCGGCGGTGCTACGAAGTATGACGCCCCCTCGCTTACGTATGCGAGTGTCGGCTCTCGGCTTTGTTTTATTCCTGAATCGTGAAGCGAGCCAGGTTTAGACTGCAAAACTTAAATGATTAATAAACAAATAAATATAGGTTGGTTGCTGGTGGGTGTCCTTTTCAGCGGTAATACGAATAATGGCGATCATGCAGGCTTCGGTTATGCGAATACGAATAACACCCCCTCGAATACGAATGCGAATGTCAGCTCTCAGCTATGATTTTTCAAAATTAACTCAACATACGAAGCAACGACCTTACCTATTGGTAGAAGATAACATAACTCATAAAGGTGCTGGTAGGGAAACCGAAGGCTCTGAGTACGAAAAACAAAGAATATGAAGAGATTAAGTAATTTATACGAGCAAATTATTTCACTTGACAACTTGCGCCTGGCTGATGAAAAAGCCAGAAAAGGCAAGTTGCGTTCTTATGGTGTCAAACGACACGATAGGAATAGGGAAGCAAACATACTGGCTCTTCACGAATCTTTGAAAAACAAGACTTTTGTAAATTCTAAATATGAGGTATTTATAATCAGAGATCCCAAAGAACGGCTTATTTACCGTTTGCCTTATTATCCTGATAGAATCTTGCACCATGCCATTATGAATATTCTGGAGCCTATATGGGTGTCCTTATTTACAGAAGATACCTATTCTTGCATTAAGGATCGTGGTATTTATAAAGCAGCAGATAAAGTAAAGAAGGCTTTGAAAGAAGATCCAGAACACACTACTTACTGCTTGAAAATGGATATAGTGAAGTTCTATCCAAGTATAGACCATGATATTTTGAAAACAATATTACGGAAGAAAATCAAAGATAAAGATCTGCTTTGGTTGCTTGACGTGATTATAGACAGTGCCGATGGCGTACCCATAGGGAACTATCTAAGTCAGTATTTTGCTAATATTTATCTGGCTTACTTCGATCACTGGATAAAGGAGGTTAAGAAGGTAAGATATTACTTTAGGTATGCAGATGATATTGTGATTTTAGGCGATGATCCTAAACAGCTTCACAAACTCCGTATAGAGATTGAAGAATATCTGCATGACAATTTAAAGCTATCACTTCGTAAAGTGGATCCTAAAACTGGAAAAAAGAAATGGAAGTTTCAAGTATTCAAAATTGATAGCCATAGAGGTATTGATTTTGTCGGGTATGTCTTTTACCATACCCATACCCTTATTCGGAAGGGAATCAAAAAGAACCTATGTAGGAAGGCAGCCAAGCTGAATAAGAAAAAGCACATTTCCGATATGGAATACAAGCAAGTTATTTGCAGTTGGTTTGGCTGGGCTAAATATAGTAATTCTAAGCATCTATTAAAAACAATAATTAAAAAGCAAGTATATGATACACTACGATTTTAAGCCTTCTAAGTTAGAGGCTAACGGGAATGGTTCTTACACATACCGTTGGGATATTCAGGAAGTTCAAGTAGAAAACCATTTTGGAGAAGCTGGAGATAATGGGCAAGCTACAAAATGGACTTGTAACGAAGTTGTTGTTTGGGGAATGGTTACAAATGATAAGCTAAAAAAGGCAGTTATTACCCATTTGTGGGATTCGGATAAAGAAGCCAAGATTATCAATGACTATAACGCTGCCCAGCTCGGTATTCTTACTGAAAAATCAGCTACCAATGATTACAAGGAATATTTGCAAAAGAGAAAAGCTATCAAAGAAATGATAGATAACGATTGTAAGGAACTTAATATTATATTGTGATGAAAAAGTTTAGTGAGTTAGGTGTAACCGTACAAGATGAACGTAAAATGTTCAACTGTAGCCAGGTTTCTATTTCGGATGTGCTGAACTGTGAGATCATTGTAGAAGATTTCATTCCAGATGTAAAGACTTCGCACGGTGAAGGAAGATACCTTGTGAAATTTAAACATAGCAATGGTGCGGATGGTAAGTTTTTCACAAACGCAGCTTCTTTAAAGAAAACTTTGGATCAGATCCCCAAAGACGCTTTCCCTTTCAGCACTACGATTAAAGGGATGAAATGCGGAAATGGTAAGATCTATCAATTCACTTAGTAAACATGAAAATACATTTCAACAACAAGGAGATTGATATTCTGGTAGATACAAGCAGCTACCGATATACGGCTTTACAGAATGTAGGCACTCTTTATCTGTACTTTGCCAGTGAAGAGTTCATAAACATTCCCGTAGGAGCTTATTGTATCTACAAGAATATCACTTACTACCTTATGGATCCTGACGACTTCAAGAAGAAAAGCAGTCGGAATTTTGAATACACTCTTGTAATGTATGACATAGGCGCAATATTGGGTAAATACAAATGCCGGGATATTGTTTCTAAGCGTTTAAAGTTCGATTACACTGCAAAACCTCACGAGCATCTACAGTTAATTGTAGATAATCTCAACATGAGAGATAGCGGTTGGAAAGTTGGCGAATGTATTGAAGCAGAAGAAAAGACTATTAACTACAACCATATCTTTTGTAGTGAAGCTTTGCCTACTATTGCCGATACCTTTAAGACGGAGTATGAAATAGATCCGGCTATCAAAACAATACACTTGCGTAAAGTTGAATATAACAAGGGTGAACCTTTGCCTCTTGAATATGGGAAAGATAAAGGTTTTGTTCCAGGTTTAGGACGCTCCAACAAGGACGGAAATAGACCAGTTACCATATTGTACGTTCAAGGTGGGGAGCAGAATATAGACTTTAGCAAATATGGATCTAAGGAATTGCTTTTGCCCAAAAATCAAAGATTGGAGTATGAAGGGCGTGCTTACGTTTCGGATGCGGAAGGCTTGTATATAAAACGGGCTGATACAACCCTTACGGATGTTCAAGAGGATAGTTTGGATTGTTCTCATATTTCACCTAAAAGAGTAGGCAGTGTTTCTAATGTTGTTGTTTCCGATAAAGAAAAGAATTTCTATGATTTTATAGATAGTTCTATTCCTGATGATCTGAATTTTGAGGATTATGTGATAGAAGGTAATAACATGACTGTTATATTTCAGTCTGGTATGCTTGCTGGTAGTAATAAAGAATTTGAAGTTAAATACGTTCATAAAGAACGTAAATTCTTGATAACTCCACAAGAAATAGACGGTCAGATTATGCCCAATGACATATATAAGCCTAACCTGGGGGATAAATACGCTGTGTTCGGAATACAGTTGCCGGATGCGTACATTTGCAATAACTCAACGAAAGAAGGTGCAAGCTGGGATATGTTCAGGGAAGCAGCCAAATATCTTTATGAGAATGAAGATCCAAAATTCACATTCAAAGGAGAATTGGATAGCATTTATTCCAAAAAGCGTTGGCTCTCTATTGGTGGCAAAAAAAAATTGGGCGGTTACATACTCTTTAAAGATCCGCAATTCATACCAGAAGGTATAAAGATAAGGATTACCAGTATTAAGGAGTATATACACAGACCTTACAGCCCGATTATTGAATTATCCAATACGACTACTGGCGCAACGGTTTCAAGCGAATTAAACAAGATAGAGAGTAACGAGGTTAAAACCGATAACCAATATAAAAACTCTATTCAGTTTACAAAAAGACGTTTCAGGGATGCAAAAGAAACTATTTCAATGTTGAATGACGCTCTTTTGCATTTCTCAGGTTCTATCAGTCCGATTTCGGTACAAACAATGAGTTTGCTTGTTGGCGATGAAAGTTTGCAGTTTCGTTTCGTGAACAACAAAACCAATCCGACACAAGTAGAATATCTCGTTACCTATGACAGCAAAAAGAAAGTGCTTTCGGCTCCAGGTGGAATATTACAGCACATGACTATCGGGATTGATACACTTTCTTCTGGGCATAAAGCCAGTGAGTATAAGTTTTGGGATATTGAAAAATACACTTCTCCAACTTTGACGGAAACCGTAGGGTATTATCTCTATGTGAAGGCTAATAAAAATGGCACTACTGGATCATACGTCTTAAGTAAAAACGCTATCAAGCTGGAAGGTGTAGAGGGTTATTATCATTTCCTTGTAGGTATTCTAAACAGTGAATTTGAAGAGGATCGTTCCTTTGTCGAACTATTCGGATTTACAGAGATACTTCCAGGAAGAATAACTACAGACAGAATCGTTTCAAGCGATGGGCTAAATTTCATGGACTTTGTGAATAACGCTTTTCGTGTAGGAAATTCAGACAGCTATTTTGATTGGAATACCAAAGGAGATAAAAAATTACGTCTGAAAGGCACAATCGTGCAAAGTGAAAGTGGCGATGAAAGCCCTATAGGTTGTTTTCGTGGCGTATATGACAACTCTTATACCTATTATTGGGGTGATGAGGTTATCTATGATGATGGAACTGGCTATTCTATGTATCGTTTTGTATCAAAGAATCCCGTTAAAGGTATTTCTCCAAATAATAGTAACTATTGGATTATTGTAGCCCAAAGAGGTGTGGGTATTTCAAATACAGACGTTCTGTATGCCATATCATCCAGTAATACTACAGCACCAACATCCGGTTGGCAGACAACAGCTCCAGCCTGGAAAGATGGATATTACATTTGGAGTAAAACTAAAGTTGTTTACACGGATGGCGACATAGTATATACAGATGCAGCTTGTATCACAGGTGGCAAGGGAGAAACAGGCAATGGTATAAGTTCAATAATTGAGCAATATTATTTATCATCCTCTGCAACTTCCCTTTTAAATGGTAGCTGGTCTAATTCACGTCCAACTTGGAAAAATGGTTGGTATATATGGACACGATCCGTTATTAATTACACAAACGGCAACAGCATTACTACAGAGGCTATTTGTGTTACTGGAGAAAAAGGAGAAACTGGGGATGATGGTATAAATGGTGATTATTTTGAATATCGGTACGCTGTTAATGGCTCCAGAAGTACACCGCCTTCACTGAGTAAAACGAGCCGTAATCCTTCGGGATGGAGCACAACCGTTCCAACTGTAGGAAACTTGCAATACTTATGGTTTACAGTAGCAAAAATCAATGGTGAAACAAATTCATTGATACAGAACTGGAGTACACCAGCCCGGCAAACTCCGTATGATGGAGTGGATGGTAGAAATGGAGATACTGGTCCGACTATGGTTTATCGTGGTGTCTATGGCAGCTCTAAAGTTTACTATGGTACTTCAAAACGTGTAGATGCAGTAAAATATAACGGACACTATTATGTTGCCAGAGTGGATGCCGGAAATGGCTTTCAAAATCATGTACCTACCGATACTGCTTATTGGAATGATTTCGGTGCTGAGTTTGAGAGTATAGCAACTAATTTGCTATTGGCTGAGGGTGCTAATATCGGAGATTGGTTTATGAGTGGTGGAAAGATTGTTTCTACACTCTTGGATGGTAATAAGATCATTCTTGATGCTTCAATGGCTCGTATATTGATAGAATCCAGCCGTTCTGGTGGTGATTATTCAGAAAGCCAATATCAGGGATCTAAAATTACGATAGATGCGAATAACGGCTTGATTGAAGCCCGAAGTAAAAGCAATAGCCGTGTAGCCTATATGTCGCCTACGGGTATCTTTTGTAATAATGCAGAAACACAAGCTGTTTCGGCTATTTTGGGTTATACGCATAAGGCTTCTATCGTAGGGCTTGGATTTGGTACTGTGAATAAAAGTGATTGGAACAATGAAAACTTTTTAGCTGGCGTATATGGTAGAGCTTCAAACAGTGGCACAGCCCCCGCTTATGGTGGCTTCTTCCAGAATTTGATGGCAGCAGGTCTATTTTTACATAGAAAGGCTATAGAAGAAAGCTCTTCTTCTGTTTATTTGTCTGAAACAGACAGCTTGGTTATTGGATATTCAAGAAACCAGCAAATCGTTTACCTCCCTTCTGATGGTGTGATTGGTAGGACTATATTTTTTAAGCAATGGTGGACAGGATATATGAGAGTTTACCCACGTAGCGGAAATGTGTTGTATGATGATCACACCCAAAATGATTATTATGATATTGGCGAAGGTCAGGGTGCTATATTCCATTTTACAGTGGGGTATGTCGATGGTGTAAAAAAATCAGCATGGTTAGTTAGTAGATATAAATTTTAATATTATGATTGAATATGGCTATATAAACGAAAACGGATCTCTTGTTTCTAAATTTTTAGAGGAATACAGTGAGAAGTTTAAAAATGAAGAAACTGGAGAGATTGAAACGAGAATAGTATCAATCCAGGAGCAACAAACTGAGTTGTCCGCTTTAGGATGGAAACATGTAGAGCTTGTGGATGATACAAAATTACAATGTCCTGAATACTATAGTGTTCGTATTGTACCTTATGACGCTGGAGATAAAATAAGCTATAAATACGAGCAAAGATTTAACGCTAAACTTGTTCGGAATAAGATAGATGAACTGAAAGCCTCTCTTACCAGCAATGACAGCGTTATAGGTGATTATCGTATAACGAAATGTTATGAGGCTTCTTTAATCGGGCTTGATATGCCGTATGATATAGAGAATCTTCACCAACAAAGGCAGAGTGTACGGGATGAAATAAACAAATTGGAAGCCTTAATAGCTTCAAAAATATAATTCTCTGTATTAAATGGTGTATATGTACACCAAATAAATTATATTTGCAGTTATTAATCAATAACTTAATAAAATATGGATTGGGCAGCATTATTTGCGTGTATAACAGCTTTAGGTACGGGCTGGTTTGCGTATAATCAGTTAAAGCATAATCGGCTTGCTGATATTAAGGCTAAAGAACTTGAAAGACAATTAGAAAGAAAAAGCACTCGCAGAAGTGAAAACTCTGCTCGTGTGTATGGTGAAATTCATAAAGTATTGAATGATCTTTCATGTGATCGTGTGTATATTATACAACCATATCCTTTAGGAGATAATCATTATCTCACAATCTTGTATGAAGTTACCGCTAAAGGGGTTGCCCGTATTAGTGACTTTTGGCAAGATATTAAGATGTCTGAACTTCCAAAGTTTACGGCTTCAATGGCTCGAAATGAACTTATGCTGATACGTGATATTGATAGTTTGGATGGAACACGTGCAAAGGCTATGTTTAGCTCCAATGGAACACAGTCTTTAATCGTTCAAAAATTACATGATACTACCCATGATTGGGTTGGTTCTTTGGTCTGTGATTTTACAGAATCCATCCCTGATGATTTTGATGAGGAAGCAATCAGAAAAAAACTTCATTTTGCAGCCATGCACATTCAGTATATCCTTCCAGAAGTAAAAGAACGCAAGTTATGAGAGTAACAGAATATCTGAAAGAACTTATCAAAAATGGATCGGGGCACAGTAGCAAGAGTTTTTTTCTTGTTGCCGTTACCTTAATGGGGTGCTTCCTTCTGCTTATTGTCGGTTTTATTTTGGTTTATGAAGTAATCGTAAACAAGTCTATCAAAACCGATCTTATGGGATTATCGGCTTTTGTCGGTGCTATCACTGCTTTGTTTGCTTCGGCTGGAGTAACTAAATGTTTAAGCGAAAAAAATGAAAATAAAAACGTATGAAAGTATTATTAGACAACGGACACGGAGAAAATACACCAGGTAAAAGATCTCCGAAGTGGTCGGACGGATCACAGTTATTTGAGTGGGAATATGCCAGAGAAATTGCCAAAGGCGTATATAACCAATTACGAGCAAAAGGTATAGATGCTGAATTGTTGGTAAAGGAAAATATAGACGTACCTTTAGCAGAAAGAGCCAGAAGAGCAAACGAGATAGCAGCCCGATACGGTAAGACAAAAACGCTTCTTGTTTCTATTCATTGTAACGCTTCTGGAACTGGCAAGGGTACAGGATGGGAAATACATACCAGTCCTGGAAAAACAAAAGCTGATGATTTGGCGCAAGTTTTTTGGGATATGGCTAATAGAATGTTTGGAGGAACTTGGAAAATTAGAGGTGATTGGTCGGATGGGGATGGAGATTGGGAAAATAATTTCTACATTCTCAAAAAGACTTCATGCCCGGCTGTTTTAACGGAAAACTTCTTTATGGATAATGAAACAGATTGCAAGTTTCTACTATCTCCTGAAGGAAAGGCTCAAATTATCCAGTTGCACGTTGATTCAATCCTTAAATATATAGAAGAGTATGCGTAAATTTTTATTTATTGCGCTTGTTTTACTCGTAGGAACAAATATCTTTCTGTTTAAACGATTGGATAGCGTAAGGAAAGAACGTGATCGCTTGGATAGTAATCAAGCAGCATTACTTTCAGATGTGGAACACTACAAAACGGAAGCAGGGAAAAACGCTACTTCTGTTTTAAGGCTGGAACTGACGAAAAATGAGTTGGAAAAGAAGAACAAGGATCTTACCAAAACAGTAGATGATTTGAATATAAAGCTCAAACGCATTCAGGCAGCTACAACAACAGCCACTAAAACGGAAATAGAAATAGAAACAAAAGTACGTGATAGCATAGTGTATCGCAACCAGCTTGATACTCTTTTAAATTTTCGATGGCGTGATTCTTGGATAGATTTAAGGGGAACTATTGATAAAGGGGTATTATTCGCTAAGATAGAAAGTGCCGATACATTACACCATATCATACACAAGATACCGAAAAAGTTTCTTTTCTTCCGATTTGGGGTGAAGGCTATAAAGATGGATGTTGTAAATTCAAATCCACACAACAAAATTACATATACTGAATATATAGAGCTAAAAAAATAGCTTTTGTAGAATACTTTTTTCATTTCAGAACGTGCATACTGAGAAGTACGCACGTTTTTTGTATCTTTGCAGTGCCGAATTTATATCGGTGTTGCATTAGTGAAAACCTCGCTTCTTTTTGTAGAAGTGGGGTTTTCCATTTTCTTTGTAGAAAGCCTAATTATCATACTATTTCTACAAATATTCTACAAAAATCACAATATCCGTTGTAATCCACTGATTATTAGAGTTAGAACAAGACTTTCCTAAACGTTAAATAGCAGTTCGATTCTGCTCAGGGGTACAAAATAACAGATTTAGATAGTGTGGAGTTTCCGCAGAATCCGCAAAATAAGGCTACTTTTGCAGTAAGATGTTCTACAAATAAAGATATGGCTACATTTAAAGCGGAGGTTTTTTCGGTCCAATTCATCATCCATTACTGTCCGGTAAAAAATGAGCGAATAGCCTATAGCTATCCGCTCAGAAGTTATCTTGGTATTTTTTTCATTCGAACGTATTGAGATTTTGATAAAACATAAATAAGTTTTTATTCTGCTATAACTAACTCCTGCGAATGTTCTACTTCCACGCATTGACCTTTCCATTCAAGGGTAGCGTGGACTCCTTCCGGAAGCACAATCCGGGCATGCAAGGTTTGGCCCGTCTTTAGGTATGCTACAGAGATGCTACCCAACGGATGGGGTATGGAGCCTGATGCCTCCGACAGGTGACCAAGAGCAGGAGTCAGACGAACTTTGGCAAACCCCGGAGCGGCAGAGTGAATGCCCAACAACATACG
>ERZ779945.110-NODE-110-length-17006-cov-1.82243_pt1 | contig 17006 bp, 19 predicted proteins | sample MGYA00511951_ERZ779945 | MGnify/ENA primary metagenome ERZ779945 (study PRJEB29588, sample SAMEA2147022) | human gut metagenome | biome: human gut; feature: human-associated habitat; material: faeces | place: Denmark | collected 2008/2010 ... | reverse complement strand
CAGAAATTGGAATAGAATTTGCGTTCACCGGTTTTGGGATTCATGGTTTCAGGCTGTTCATGCAGATGTATACCTTTAACCTCCTCCAGCAGCTCCTTATACAATGCCTGCACATGCTTGTGATGCGCAATATGCTTATCAAGTACCGTCATCTGCCCACGACCGATACCGGCACACACGTTACTCATACGGTAGTTATAACCGATTTCCGTATGCTGATAATAAGGATACGCATCACGTGCCTGAGTAGCGTGCCACATAATGTTGTTCGCATCCTCCTCGTTGCGGCAAATCAATGCACCACCGCCCGAAGTCGTAATCATTTTGTTGCCGTTGAACGACAACACACCGAAGCGACCGAACGTACCTAACACCTGACCGTTGAAGCGAGAGCCCATCCCCCCGGCACCATCCTCAATCACAGGAATACCATATTTGTCCGCTATCGCCATAATCCGCTCACAATCGTATGGCATACCATAGAGCGCTACAGGGATTATCGCTTTCGGATACTTACCTGTAACAGCTTTGCGCTCAACAATAGCCTTCTCCAACAATTCCGGATCCATATTCCAAGTTTCACGCTCCGAGTCAATGAACACCGGCTTCGCGCCCAGATAAGTGATCGGGTGCGAAGAAGCACAGAAAGTGAACGATTGCACGCACACCTCATCACCCGCCTTCACGCCACAGGCAATCAATGCCAAGTGAACGGCAGCAGTACCGGCTGAAAGGCATACCACCTTTCGGTCAAGCTTTGAGCCATCTAAATTTGCATTGGCAAAATCTGCAAGATTCTGCTCAAATGCGTTCACATTCGGGCCCATAGGAACCACCCAATTGGTATCAAATGCTTCTTTTACGTATTTCTGTTCAAAACCTTCTTCTGACATGTGTGCTAGACAAAGGTATATAGTTTTTCTTTCTTCTGTAGACATCATATTTTGATTATTCATTTCCAATCAATTATACTTCCTCACCGGCAAATTTTACTTTGAGTCCAAGTACCGTAGCAAAAATCATCTCAATATCCTTGACAAAGCTATAATGACGATAATAATAGCAGTTCAGGCGTACCTTATCAGGATAGATAACCGTATCGTTATATTCAATGGCAATCTCCTGCATAGGGCGAGTATCCCCCTCCGCCTGACGTTTCGCCACATATTCACTAATCATTTCGTCTTCCAGTCGATACTTCAACGTTGCTGGGCCGGTAATACCCGGGCGAAGTTTCAACACATCCCTATCATCGCCAATCAGTTTATCGGCATACCCAGGCACATCAGGGCGTGGCCCCACAAAAGACATGTTGCCAATCAGCACATCCCACAATCCGGGAAACTCGTCCAACTTATAGTGACGAAGAGTTACACCAAAGGGGGTAATACGGCTATCACCTGCTACAGAAACAGTAGAACCATTATGTTTGACAGTCATTGTACGGAACTTATGGCAAGCAAACAACTTACCATCTTTACCCACGCGCTTTTGAACAAAGAATACCGGACCTCCGGGCATCTTCACCTTCACCATGATTGCCACAACAAGCAATACAGGCCAAAGAAATAGCAGGCTGAATAAAGCAATTATTCGGTCAAAGAACCATTTCAGTATCATTTTATCTTGTATTTATTTAAACTTTGAAACTTCATCACCATAGCGATGTATACATCAAGCCTGTCAGTATTCATCAAAAGATATTTGGGGACTATTTGCCGTAATCTTGAATGAGCTTCTTAATCCCTTCAACTATTTCTTTCATCTTTGGCTTAACTTCATTTTTAACAAACAGATACTTAAAGGTTTGATCCTTATATACATTCTCAGCTTTGGGTAGACCAAGATCTGCATAATCAATGAACGAATCCTCAGCGAACTGAATATCAATCTGTCCCTTCTTTACCTCTTTTATTCGAGGAGTTGCATCCAAAGCAAAAGCTGTGTAACCGAATCGTTCATCAATCAAGTTACAGATTTTATCATAAATTGCACCTTTATCAGTCAAAAGTTTTTTGCTTAATTCGTTACCCAATAATGCCACAAGTTCAGGATGCGACTTCCACATCGGAAAATACTTGTAATTTCTAGAAAGCCATTCATCCAAATGAGGAATTTTATTATGATGTACTTTCATCAAATAAACAATATCATCATCTGCTGGCATATAGATTTCTGTAAACCCTTTTTCTGGGTTGCCACAAATTAGTTGCTTTTCATAGAATGCTTTGTAATTAAAAACGGCTTGGGGGTGCAGCTGACCATCATTCTGTAAGCACTTGACAAGTTCTGTAACAGAATCTTTTAACAACTTCTGTTCGTAAACTACTTGATGATGCAAGAAAACCCAATTCGTCTGAAAATTCTTACTATCAATCAAAGCCTGTATCTCATTGATAGAACTTTTGCTATATGCGATTTTATATCTTCCTTCTATGCCTTTATGTAAAACAATTGAGTCTATTAGTCTATCCAAGTCAACAGAATCTGCTAAATAACCAGAGGCCCATTTATCTCTACAGATGTAATCCAATTTATCAGCATCGATTACATCTCCGTGGAGCAAAGAAATAAAACAATCTTCTAAAGATTCTTCAATTGTATTGTAAGGAATGCCCATAATCATACGCCCAACAAGGCTTGGATTTCCACCTAATTCAATTATCCTTTCATAAAAGACTGTTACACTCAAAAGGGCAGAAAGAATCTCGTGCTGCTTGGTATCGTATGCCTTATCCGCAATATCTACATCCGCAATTCTTACATCAAGTTTTCTATCATGAATTTCTTGCTTATATGCTTCAAAAAGTTCCTCACGTGTTCCAAACAGCTCTTCCAGTGTATGAGAGAAAGGTGAATGTCCGCAATCATGAAGAAGACACGCTATTTGAAATGTGTGTTTAAGAGGTTCGGGTATCTCAACCTGACGTAATATAGAAGCTACAATCTTTCTGCCAAGATGAAACACACCCAATGAATGTACAAAACGGTCATGTCGTGCACAAGGAAATAATGAACGTGCTGAGGTCTGCTCAATACGTCTCAATCTCTGAAAATATCGAGTATCAACCAACTTATCACAATAAGTTTCAGGAACCGAGATATACCCATGTACTGTGTCTAAAAATTTCTTTTCTCTCATAATTCAAAAATGCTTTTAACGATTTCAGAAAGCAAATCCCGCGTTTCGATATCAAGACGATAGAACTGACGTTCAAAGCGATCTTGTATAGCTTTGTTCTTGGGGAGAACAATAGTTCTATCAACTTCAATGTTATCAACCTCTATCAGATCCATTATATGTCGAAGTGATCTGTTCTTGTTTTCAATGCTGATAAACTGATCTTTCTGCCTTATCTCTGTAAATACTATCTCAATTTCTTCAAAAGTAAACTGAGTCTTTGTTCTTCCATAAAAAAACGCACTGCCTATAACATCAGCTATTTCAATATTCTTGTACATACTATTTTGATGAATTCATTACTTTAACCATCTCTTTTATCGAGATGCTGCAGAAGTACTAAAAAAAATAAATGATTGGGATTAGCTTTTATTGATAATACTAAATAAAGCGAGTTTTATTCACAGGTTTCTCTACAAATTTCTATATCAGCTCACCTAAATACTAGAATTGCGAGCTTCCTCCTCACGCAGTCTGAAATGCTTCAAATCATCTGTCAAAACTGTAATTTGTGCCATAAGCTGAGATATTATATTAGTGCTATACATCTTTCAATAAGATTATAAATTACAAGAAGCATAATTGTTCCAACAACAACCATGGCGAAATATATAATTGGATTTTGTAAGACGTAAAACTGCAATAAGAATACATGAAAAATGTATATTTTCAAACTCTCTGTACTGCAAATTTCAAAGAGCTTAATATTATATCTGCGGTAGGGAACAATCATTACTACAAAGGTAGCAAACGAAATCGCTCTCAAAATCTCAAAATAAGAAACATAATGTGACAAAATAAATGAAATTATAAAGAGAACAAATGATAATGATATTAAAGCACCACGATTCTTTATGTAAAAGTTGGCAATATTCTCTTTGTATAATGAACATAACACACCCATTGGAAAACATAAAGTAGTGTTCCACCAAAAACTATCAGGTTTGAGGATAATAAAAACAACTACAAGGATTGTTGGCAATATAGTCATTTTTAGGGGGGGGGGGGGTAATTTTTTCACACAGCACACAAGGACATAAGAATATTATGTAAAGCAGCAATATCTCTTTAAGAAACCAATATTGATTGCTATATATTGATAGAGTAAATAGGTTTGTTATTGAAATACTATCCAAATAATGAACAAAAAATGTATCTATTAACCAAATAAACAGAAATGGTTCAAGTAGTTTTATTAAGTGCTTATAAACGTATGATATAGAAATGGAAAAATTCTTTTCAACAGAACAAGACAAACCGTATCCTGATAGTAAGAAAAATACAGCACATCCCATATTTCCCAAATTACTCAATAATATTGATAGAAAAAACGGATATACTACTCCGTATTTTGAAGATGTAAACTAAAAAACATGATGAAGAACAATTGCTATAATTGCTAAACCACGTAAGTATATAGTATCCTGTCTATTAAACAATTCACGTTTCATATTTATAAATTCTACTTCTAAATGGGAATGGCCTTTTTGAGTCATAAATTGAGCACTTATCTGTCATCTGAATACCTTATACGCAATTTTTTTCACCCATGCAGGGCTTACCAGCATAATGAACATCATATATCCGAAAACCGTAGCACTAAAACCATAGCCAAGAGTCTTGTTGATCATCTTGCGGTCTTTGAGTTGTTTCTTGGCAAAAGCCCAACCGTTGCGTCTCTTCTTGAAGAGAGCATTGGTAAATCGAAAACGAAGAATCACATCTTGTACATTAGCATGTTGAGTTCCCTTCCTCATACCATCAAGCCACAACATTGTATCCTGATTTTGTCGGTACTCTGGACGATACCTGCATCCAGCCTTATCAAAGAAGCTCTTGCGAAACAGAACCGCCGGATGCGCATGAGGATTTCTGCGAGCAAAGAACTCATAGCACTCCTTCGGACCTTCAGGATAGACAATCACCTTACCACGACTCTCGCTATTCTCGTCAATTTCCTCAATGGCACCACCCACCACATCTATCTCAGGGTGAGCCAACAAGTACGCCATCTGTTTCTCTAAACGCTGAGGCATTGAGATGTCATCCGCATCCATACGAGCGATGTATTCATAGCCCTCCTTGAAACAGATATCAAGTAGGTCGTTCAGCACAATAGCTAAGCCTCTGTTTTTAGGAAACCACTGTACTGATACATTGTCCTTGATTTCATAATCTTTCAAACAAGAAACCAGTTCTTCTCCCACAGGACCATCTACTCCAATGATAAGTTTGAAGGATCCTTTGTAAGTCTGTTTTAAAATACTATCAAAAGACAAGCGCACATAAGGCACTTTGTCGTTCTTGTATACTGGTAATATTACCGCTATTCTTTCCATGATTGAAGTAATTGATTCTTCAACTCCGTTTATACCGAACTAATCGAAGTCTGTTCGTCCTAATCCAAGTTCACGATGTATAATCCACGGTGACCTTCGAAAATTGAATCAAAGCAAACCGCCTCATTATATAGCAGAAACCTACCTGACATGAAATGCTCCAATATTACTTAACAATACTTTCACAATCATTTTTATATACCAAATTGATATACAAAAAATTTGCTTAAGGCTAGAAAAGTTCATATTTCCCATAAGATATTTTCTATCTGGCAACATCTTATTTGATATAAAATCCAAAGAAAGAGTATTTGATGTGCCACAATCAGACATATTAGTAACACACTGATTTATAAGTACATACCCATCAACGCCAGCAGCTCTAAAAATTCTTAACAAGAAATCTGCATCTGCGGAAATCTTCATTCGTATATCAAACATTCCATATTTATCGTATAATTTCATTGGAACGAAAGTTGCAGGGTGCCGAATTCCTGCAATATCACCTATTTTTGCATATTGCGCAAGTTTCTTTAAACTAGCTTTCAATACACTTTTCTTACCATTTCTATGATGAAAATACATATCACCAGCATAAATTACATCTTCTCGTTTTCCATTGTCCTCAAATTTTCTATATACATAAGCCAGAGCTTCTGGTTCTAGCCAATCATCGCTATTCACAATACCAATGATGATGCCAGAGGATCGCATAATACCCTTATTCATGGCATCATATATTCCTCTATCAGGCTCACTCTTCCATTTCATACGACCTTTAAACAGAGGTTCATATTTCTTGACTATATCAAGAGTTGAGTCCTTTGATCCCCCATCTACAATGATATATTCATAATCCGTAAAAGTCTGCGTTAATACTGACCTTATTGTGCGTTCAATAGTTCTTTCGCTATTAAAACAAATTGTTATTATTGAAAAAAACATTCAAAAAGAAATTATTGAAAAATTGATTATTATTCATTATGGTTATATTAATTCCCAAAAAAATATATACGGAACAATATTGTAAAATTCCTTGGATGTATCATGATAAAAAAAAGCTATAAATAATATTGTTATACATGTATATATCAGTGATTTGAATTTCGCACGTTTGAAGATTATCGGTATATATAGTGGTAAAAAAACGCTAAAATAAAAAGCAATACGAGTTATCGAATCTCCACCTATTAAACCTAAGCTCTGAAATAAAAAAGAACAGTATGCCATCCATCTTATAAAATTTTCTATTTGAAGTTCTAAGTTATTTTTATAAATATCATTTTTAACAGAGAAATCGTTAGTCTTAATAAATAGCGGCAATAGATATATAAACAAATATAAAATTATTAGATTAATAGCGCTTCCTCCATTCATATATGTGAGGTATTTTTCTCTAAATAATAATGGTACAACAAACGAAAATATTGCGCCATAGAAAGGCAATAAAAGAAGTGTAATACCTAATAAACTAATTGCAAGTTTATTCGTATGCCTTATGTTCCATAAAGGCCACACAAAAAAGTAAATAATAGCTGAAGAGTGAATAGAAAAAGCCAAAAATACGCTAACTAAAAAATGTTTGATTTTTCTTTCTACAATAAATTTAAACGAAAAGAATGTTATTGAAAATGTCTTAACCCCGTAAAGCTAAACGTATAAAGACCAAAACATACAAAAATAATTGTTGACAAATAAACATTAACAGAGAAACGGTAATATATATAACCAATTAAGGAAAAAATAAATAACGACGTTATAGCCAAAAATATCTGAGGATTATCAGATATGAAAGATATTAATTTGTTAAAAACGACATAACCTTGTTCAAAACTATTTATTTTTGTAGTAAATATTGCACTTAATGGTATTTCACCTATTAATGTAAATTTTTGATAATAGCCATACCCATTACCCCAAACATCTGTACCACAAGTTGGAGATCTTAAGGACTGTAGTAAAACCGGTCCAAGACATAATAATATAATTTTTGATATTTTCTTCTCGTTGCTAACAAGTAAACCAACTAGAATAAGATACAGAAATAGAAAAAAAAATATATCAAAATTCATCTTATTGTTCTGCTTTATATAAGGAATTATATATACTTAAGTAATTACTTAGCATTGTAGAATTTGCATATATTTTTTTTGCTTCACGCTCAACATCCGCTTTTTGTATATTAGCAATAATAATTTTACATATTGATTCCTTTATTGCATTTAAATCACCATACTCAACGAAGGTACTGAATTTCTCTATTGCTATGCTCTCTGGTCCTCCTGCCAAGAATCCCACAACTGGAGTTCCGCAACAAAGAGACTCTGCCGTTACCATAGAATAAGTTTCTCTTTTTGATAACACTAAAGTAACATTAGCAGCACTATACAAAGATGCTAATTCTTCTCGATTTTTTGCAGCCCCCCATAAATGAATGTTGATTGGCAATTCATCTTCTTTTACTTGATTATTCAAACAAACCACAACAAAACGAATGTTAGGCAACATATTTGCTAGTTGAACAATCATCCACCCTCCTTTAGGATCTTTTCTGTCTAGAGAAAACGATGATGTTACATGCAAGATTGTTGCGTCATAATCACCCTCAAAATGCAATTTCCCACCCGGCTTATATTTGAATATATCCGTATCAACGCCATTATTGACTACAACACAATTCAGCCTTTTCGCTATAACTGATAATTTAATTCTGCTTTTCACCCAAGGAGATACTGCAACATTTATACATTTGTCTTCTTGAAAAGAATCAAATGCTTTCTTCATTTTTAACCAAGATATATGGGATCTATCTATTATCTTAGTACCTGTGGCTTCCTCCAAATTATTACAATCAAAACATCCATTAGGTTTCTGCCATTTATTACAGTTGTATGCATGAGGGCAATTGCCCGTATAAAGAAACTCCGCATGATGCGTAATAACTGTTTTGATGCCATTCGAACCAAGATAATACAACAGTCTATATATATTTATACAATAACAATTAATGCAATGAATATGTACTATATCCGGTTTCTGCTCTTCAATCGCTTTTATTACACGATAAGTTGATATAAAATTACCTCCATATCTTAATATTCCACAATACTTAACAAAAAAATGATGAATATGAGCTTCTATTTCATAACAGAATTTTCTTACATTATCGCTTTGGGAGGATGCTCCTCTACCATAGTAAACTAAATCGTGATACCCTTTTGATAACAATTCGTTATGTAAATCAAATACAATTTTACCTGTACTTCCCCTTTTATACATACAGTTAACTTGTATTACTTTCATACTATCATTTATTACACTGTTAATTTATTCATTAATTTGCTTGATTATCCTTGCAGGACATCCAGCCAAAACAACATTGGATTCACTAAAAGACTTAGTAACAATTGAGCCGGCTGCAATGACTACATTACTACCAGTAATATTTACCCCCCCCTAATATCAATGAGTTAGCACCTATCCACACATTATTTCCTATCTTAATCGTTGTATTGTGCAAGTGTTTGTCACCTGTTTCTTTGCTTAGCCATGACTGAATATTTATACCTGTAGCAACAAGCATTGAGTTTGCAGAAATAGTAACATCATCTCCTATAATAATAGGATTATATGCATTTAAATACACGCCATGATTAATGCTACATCTATCACCTATGCTTATATTTTGAGGATACAAAACTTTTATACTTCCCCAAATTCTAATAGAACCGACCTGTCCGAAAATATTCTTATACAAAATAGTCAACAAAAGGGATTGAAAGTTAGAGACTCTATTATATATCTTAATCAAAATTTTCTTTATCATTAACGCTTAATGATTTAGTTAAAAAATATTTAGATTGGGCTATCATTGAAATAATAGATGAAAAATCCACATCATCATAATTTATTGAATTTTCCATCAATTCAACAATATTATTTATTGATGCTGTTCTGTTCTTTAGTTTAACACAATCCAATAGATCAAACACTCTGTCATTACCAGAACCATTAGTTTGTAATGGCAAATAAATAAATTGTTTTTTTAACATCAGTGCGAAAACTATACCATGAAATGATGTGGTAAAAAAAATACTTGAGTATAAAATATTACTTAACCATTCCTCTACCGATGCATAATCATAGACAACTCCTTCATAAATCTCTTTTGCTGGACTATAACCAGAAGCTGTCGTACAAATGGCTTTATAGCCTTTTTTATTAATTTCTTTGAGAACCTCATTGAAATGGATTTCGTTTGGAGTCCCTACGTTTAATAAATAAAGGTATGCGAAATCAGATTGATATTTCCTATTTGTCGCTAACCCTATATAATGATCTGCTGACAAAAGAAAAGTTGAGTCTATACATCTTTCTGCGTTTATACCTCTTTCTCGACAGAATCGAATTCCGTTTATCTCTCTTGTAGAAACATAGGAAAATCTACTTACCAATTGTTTAAATAATACATCATCTTCTACTGGGCAATAGCTATGTCCAAAACTTACAGCATAGGCAATTCGAATTGTATTCTTTAATCCAAAATCCAAATACCATGCTCTTTCATTTATAGATTTTTTCAAAGATCTGGCCCAAACTTGATCACTACCTGTTATATAAGCGTCTGCGGTAGGAACATTCGTTTGAAGTTCTTGTAGAGAGACGTAGGCCTCTTTACTTAAGTTTATGTATTTTCTTCTAAAATCACCAAATCGTCTTTTTTTTGCATCATATTCAGCACGATCCACATCTCTCAATCTAATATGTAAAAAAGATATTATTCTTTTAATGTAGAATTTTAAACGTACATTTTTTCCTTCTATTTTTGTGAACCGAATGTCATAGGCATCATGTCCCAAATCTCGCAAATATCGTTGAAGTGCATATGTTTGTAGAATGCCACCATAATTATCAATAGCATTCCACATTGTCATAATACCTATTTTCATATTTTTACTTTAGACAAAAAATTACTGGCTATTCTTTTTTCGGCTTCCTTCATAACAACAAACGAACAGACTGAAAATAATATGCAGTAGAGCAAACTCTCTACAGCAAATAGTAACCAACCACTACATTCAAATATTGTATTGATGTATATGCTTATTCCCATGGCCAAGAGAAGAGGTGCCGTTTGTTTTATAAATGTAGATTTAAAGAACTTAAAAACATCTATTTTAAGGCTCCTGTACATTATTATATCTAGTCCTATTGTCCTCACAAAGGAAGAGATAAATATAGATAGACACATACCTAAAACATCAAACAATGAAGTTAATATAACCCCAAATACTATATTTAGCAATCCCATGATTATAAAAACCTTCGCTTGTTCTTTAACCTTATTTTGAACTATTATCGCGTGAGATCCTACTTCTTGTGGTAGTTGAAATACACATGGAAGAATTAACAATATTATACAAATATACGAATCGGCAAACTGTTCGCCTAACCATAAATTTAAAAAATCTTGACCAAGGACTATAAATCCAAAAACAATAGCGGAAACTATATAAAGTTGTATACGCCCAACCTTTATCATCAGAGGCAGAACATTTCCATGTTCTTTAATATATACCCTAGAAACTCGTGGCAATAACAATCCACTTAAAGCGTCTGCAAAATAAAACACATCCCCTTCTATGGCATTAGCAATCCCGAATATTGCAATACTGGCTGAACCGCAAAAAAAACCCAATATCGTAGGAGCTATAGTGAAAATTAACCTTTTACATATAGATACAATTGTAATCCAACCAGAAAATTGGAGTATTTCCTTAATTTCCAATCTATTAAAATAGTGTAAATCAATTCTTGTATCTGTAAACCTATATATACACCACAATTTTGCCAAATATGCAATCATCCCAGACCAAATATTAACCATAACAAGGGTATATAAACCGCCATTATATAGCAATACAACTGTCATAGTCAAAACAACTAATATTTTGTGAATTATGTCACACACCTTATTTTGCACAAATTTCTCATTAGCTGTTAAAATTCCATTTGCAGGAATAAATGGCAGAGAAAAAAAAAAAAATGAACCTGCCATTATATAGATAACCTTGAACTTTTCTATCTCTTCCAAGGTTAACTCTTTGTATATATATGGAATAAAAAAATATACACTACATAAAACTAAAAACAAGAATATGTCAATAACAAGATATATACGAAGTACAAGTCCAAGACACTGTTCTATTTTCTCTTTCTTTCCATCAGCTATATAGATAGACAAAAATCGAGTAATCGCAGAACTTAACCCGAAATCAAATACAAAAAGAGAAATTACAGAGAGGGCTAATGTAAACAGTCCATAGTTCTCCTTTCCAATAGAATGAATCATCCAAGGAGTAAACACTAATCCTGTAACAATATTTATTCCTATAGATATGTACGACATAATAGCTCCCAAAGCTATCTGCTTTTTACTATCTAACTTCATTGAATAGCAAATTACTAGATAATAGACGAATTTCCTACTGGCACTTTATATTGTGCTTGATCCACCTTATTGGGATCAAAAGTACCATTGATAATATCCATGAATATATCATAGATACAATCGTTAAGATGATGAGTTGAGAAACAATGTTCTGCTCGCCATTTCATTTTAAATCCAATTTTTTTTGCTTCATCTTGATTATTAAGCACCCAAAGCATTTTATCTTTTAAAGCTATAGTGTCTCTTTCTTTAACAATTAATGCATCAGGACCTAACTGATAAGGTACAGATCCTGAATCTGATCCTATAACAGGAAGCCCTGTTGCCATCGCTTGAACAAGAGCGACAGAAAAGGTCTCAACCCAATCAGCAGTCCTAGGTGTGTGTAATGCACAATCCATTGCATTCCAATATTTGCACATTTCTTGCTGATTAATATGTCCTGTCATAACAACCTTGTCTTTAATACCTCTCGCTTTTAAATGTTGCAATAAACGGTTTTCATCAGATTTGAGACCGCCACCAATCATCAGATATTTCCAATCCTTGTCTTTCGGCAATGCGTCGATTATATCATCAAGTCCCTTGTCAGCAGTGAATCTTGTTGCACTCCCAAATACAAAAGAATCCCCTAATCCGTATTTTTCCCGGATTTCAGTTCTAAAGTCATCATTAGGTTTATATACGTCAGTATCAACACCAACTTGTGTGCACATATAAATTGGACCTTTATAACCCTCCTTCTTAAAACTTTTTATTGCGTCTGGATAATGACATATAATAGCATCACTATTACTATTTAAGCACCTTAAATGATTGAAGTGGTAAAAGAATTTAAGCATAGATTTTATTGGATGTTTTTCCCAATTATAAAAAACATCCCAATTTGGCCCCCTCATGCTAAAAGTTACAAACTTAGTATTGGGTAGTATTTTGGATAACTTCAAAACTGGGAATAAAGATGATTGAAGATGAGTTCCTATATGATATACTAATTGAGGTTTTATTTTCTCGATTTCGCATAACATTTCAGTTGACAGCCAAGAACCAGTTCTATCAATTGAATAACTTACAGGCAATACATGATAATTATTATCGTCAATTTTTGGACAATAAAACAATTCTTTACCGCCAGTTGCCATTGCACCTACTCCTCCATATTGCCAATCTTTGGGCGCAATTAAAGTCAAATCAATATCTTTATGCTCTTTAGCAAATAACAACCAACGTTTTCTAACATATTCACTTGTGAAAACATGGTTTATAATAACTATTTTATTCATATCAACAATTACTACTGCCCAGTAAAATGCTCCAAATTGTTACAATTAACCAAAGAATGAAAGTATGCGAGTTCTCATCTTTCTCCTTGACAGATTTTTGCAAATAATGAATGCTTACCAACAGTCGCTTAACATTAATGATTTTTAATGGTACAGTATGAAATATTAGATTATTCTTAAATCTTCAAGGACAAGTTTAGTAAACTTTTTTGCACCAGAATTATTCAGAAGGAAACTATCTCTGAATAGAGAAATATCATTAGTAAAATGCTTTGAATCCATATAATTTAAAAAAGGAACAGACTTATCATCAATCTTACCAAGCAATTTATCAAACAAAATAGTTTTAATTTTAGGAGAGAACATTTCATTAAGTGTATGATAAACAGGAGGTATAACAATAACAGGCGATGCACCATTATCTCGGCAATAACCAATTATATTATTTAAATATCCTGCAGCATCTTCTATTGCATCCTTATTCTTCAATGATAATTCTAAAGAAAAATCTTTTATAGAAAATTCGTGCATCCAACTTTTCATTCGATATTCTGCATCTCTTTGCAACTCTTCTTCAGTGATTTTCTTTTTTCTTCCTCTGATGAATATATGCCAAATATCCAAGAATAGTGCAAATATTGGATAAGTTAATAAAGGATTATTCCACCTTGAACGTACTTGTAATTCATGACTATAACAATAATTTGGAATAGTAGTAGGATATAAAATTGTATAAAATCGATCATCTAAATAATCATAACTTCCAGAAAAAGCACTGAACGGACATAAAGAAATAATAACTATGGATCCCTTTTTTTTTAAGAAACTACTATAATTCCTTAGTATAGCGTAATCACCAAGAAGCGGATTGCGAGGCATAGCCCAATTACCACCTTTTATTCCCATACCTTCATAATTAAAAGCATGTACTGCTGAGGTTGATCCAAGATTCACAACATCTGTATTAAAAACTTTATATTTTATTAGCCTACTGCATCCATCAAAAGATACATTGTTGAACCAGTATCCTTTGCGGATAACACTGTTTATTATATGTTTTATCATATCTCTGGACATGTTTTTGATTCAACAATATATTGATAATCAAAGTTGAGTGATGAGATAGCATCAACCTCCTCACCAGTCAGTTCAAAATCGAACACTTCAAAGTTCTCTTGCAATCTTTGAACATTCTTTGTTTTAGGAAGAGGCAAACAACCTCTATCAATATTCCATCTTAGAATAATTTGAGCAACGCTTTTTCTGTATTTTTCTGTCAAGTTATTGATTGGTTCGGATTGGACTCTTCCAGCCGCCATATCCATCAATGGCGAATACGTCATAAAAAGGCACTGAATACTATTACAATAATCTACTAATGTTTGCTTCGTGCCAATTGGACTGATGTAACACTCGTTAATATCAGGGACTACGTTTGTCGCGTCAATAAGCTTTTGAATATGCCTTTCATGAAAATTGGAAACTCCAATGTACCTTACCAATCCTTCTTTCTTCAACTCTATCATTACTTTCCAGATATCAACAATATAACCAGGAAATGGATAATGAATAAGAAGAGAATCTAGATAGTTCGTCTTCATTTCACGAAGTGATGTTGCAATCTTCTCTCGTACAATTTCGTCAACAGTATGACGTTTCATAAACTTACTGTTGGGATTAAAGAAAATACCTTTTAAAGGTTCATCTGTATGAGCATTATTATCTGAAATTTTAGTTTGGAGAAATAAATCTTCTCGTGTAAGGCCAATGGAATCAAGTTCAGAAACTGCTAGACCGATTCCTGATTCGCCTCTGTAGTCATCAGCTGTATCGAAGAGCCGATAGCCAATTTTTGAAGCATTGAGTACCATATCAGCCATAACTCTCCCTTGAAAAGGAAAAGTACCAAGACCAATCATAGGAATTTCAACACCTTTTATGTTTGTAAGCTTCATATGATTAACGTTTAGCCTGAATAGCGTCAACCATTTCTCCAACATTATCCCACGAAAGAATCTCCTTTGATGTGAGTTTAATGCCAAATACAGACTCAAGCTCCTTGATGAGCTGTATATGTGCAAGACTATCCCATTCTTCGATATCTTCAGCTACAGTATCATTAGATATCACGATATCTTCATTATCAAAAACGTCACGGAAAATCTCCTGCAATCTTATCAAAAGTTCATTCTTTTTCATTGTAAAAATATTTTAGTTTATTCCAAAAAGTTTAATATATTGCTTTGGCAGTATTCTGCCCATCAACCAAACTAATAAAAATGTCGCAATTGTAACAAATAGCCAATCAACAAACCAATAGGTTTCTATAGGCAGTTTATTAAGCACTATCAAAACATATACATGGCTGAGATAAATACCAAAAGAGTACTTACCTAGGAACGCGAATGGAGTAAACTTATTCTCGTGATTCTTAAACCATTCTCTCAACTTATTACTGAATAAGACAACTATGATTAAAAAGGCCCAAGCCCATGAAGTCACTTTTATTCCAACACCTATGTGATAACATTCTAACAACTGAAAAGTAAATAATACCATAATTGCCCAAAGAATCATCTTTCGACAGATAATTACATCTTGGTTCTGAGAAATATACAGACCAAGATAATAAAATGACATCCAATAGAAAAATGGACCAACCAGAAAAACAAAAGGCATTTCAAACTTGCCGATAATAAAATAATTAAGAAAGATTACAGCTATCGTGTTCATAAACAAGACGCTACCCCCCCATAATCGTAACCCACTGATTATTAAAAACTTAAAAAACACTGTTAAGATATAAAGCTGAATAATCAATGCAATAAAGTAATAAGGTGCAAATGCGGAACAAGAAAATAATATTGCTGCAGCACTAATAATAGAGCGTCCAGCATATATTCCATAAACTAATATTGGTATAGACCATAAAATACAAGGAAAATACACTCTTGGAATCTGTTTCTTTAGAAAAGAAATGTATTTACCTCTTGTACTTAAATCTTTTTTCCCAATAAAGTAGCCAGATATTGCAAGAAAAAGAGGTACTGCCACATTACAACATTCCCTTAAGCATATATTGACAAAACCTTCTGCAGTCTCAAAATCTCCTCCTGGATAAGTATGAATTGCAATCACAAGAAGTATGGCAATGCCACGAAGTATATCAAAATAAGAATCTCTTGTCATATATTACTTTTTTCAACATAACATTCTCTATCTTGATACTTTTCAACTTCAAGTACCCACTGAGCAGTCTCTACCCCTTCAATTGTCTCAAAGCCAAGATTAGGATAATGTTCCTTCACCATACCGTTCTTTGCTGTTGGAAGGTACTCTCCAACAATCTTCCTAATGCCATTCTGGCGAGCATATTCAACAAGAGTATTAAGAGTGAAATTCTCCATACCTCTCTTTAACACACGACAACTCATAAGCCATGTATCAATAAAGAGAGTTTCAGAGTCCTTTTTCTCCAGAATAATGACAGCAATCAAGCCATTATCTCCAAACTTATCTTTGAGAGTAAAGCTGAAGGTAGCATACTTGTCGCTTTGCCCAATGGCAGTTATCTGATCTTCTGTATAGCGAATTGTACGAAGGTTGAACTGGTTGCTTCGCTGTGATAGTTGAGCCACACGAGGGGTGTTAAACTTGTCAAAGTTCTTCACTTCACTCACCATATTGAGTGACTTGAGAAAATCCACCTCATTCGTGAATGCCTTGGCTGCTGTCACACGCTTTGCCTCTGC
>ERZ779945.96-NODE-96-length-18023-cov-3.91424_pt1 | contig 18023 bp, 16 predicted proteins | sample MGYA00511951_ERZ779945 | MGnify/ENA primary metagenome ERZ779945 (study PRJEB29588, sample SAMEA2147022) | human gut metagenome | biome: human gut; feature: human-associated habitat; material: faeces | place: Denmark | collected 2008/2010 ... | reverse complement strand
GCCCTGCCTGATGCCTCGTCCTTCCCTCTGTTCAATGGAGCTTGGCTTCCACGGACAATCCACATGATGCATTGCTACAAGGTGTGTCTGCACATTGACACCTGTTCCACACTTGTCCGTTGAACCGATAAGAACTTTCTTTTTACCTGTCCTCATTTCCTTAAAAAGTGCATCCCTCTGTGCATCCGTTTTGGCATCATGGATAAATGCTATCTCATCTGCCGGAATACCATACTGGATAAGTGTTTCCTTCAGATAATCGTAGATGGTAAAGTCCTTATCCGGTCCCGGTGTGCCGATATCTGAAAAAATAAGCTGACAGCCTATATGACCGTTGGCATTTCCTTTCTCATATTCTTTCCAGACATTCTCCGCTACCTTATTGAGCTTTCCATCCGGATTATTTGGTGCATCCTTATCAATCAGTCTTGCATCTGTTCCAAGAAGTCTTGCCTCATGGGTAATCTTTAAGAAGTTATCCACACTTGGATCAACTCCACCACCTCTGATACGCTCTGCCCTCACAACAAAGTCTTCCATAACCTGCTTTACATACCAGTCAGGCTCTGACTCCACTATGATAGGCTTCCCACCACGAAGTGCCGGCACATCAAGGTCAAGCATGTCTGCGGTCTGCACATCTGCTACCTCACGGAAGATATTCATAAGCTCCGGCAGATTCGTAAACTTATTAAATCTGCTCTTAAAACGGAATCCGCTTCCCTCTACAGTAAGCTCAAGTGCTGTTGTCACTTCACCAAAGTTTGCTGCCCATGAATCAAAGTGATAAATCCCCATCTCTTCAAGTGCCGCTTTCTGTAAGTAAAGCTGCATGACATACATCTCACACATGGTATTGGATATTGGTGTACCTGTTGCAAATACAATGCCTCTGCCATCATTTATCTCTGATAGATACTGGCATTTAAGCTGCATATCCGTTGACTTCTTAGCTCCGCTACTGCTGATACCTGACACATTATTCATCTTGGAAAAAATTGCAAGGTTCTTAAAATTATGTGCCTCGTCTACCATGATAGAATCTACACCAAGCTCCTCAAAGGTAATGAGGTCATCCTTCCTGCTCTCATCAGATAGAGATTTCAGCTGTTCCTCCAGCTTTTTCTTCTGGCTTTCCATCTGTTTTACAGTCCATCTCTCTCCGTTTTTCTCCTTCATCTCATCAATCGCATAGCTGATTTCATCAATCTGCTCGTTAAGCATTCTCTCCTTTCTCTCTGCTGAGATTGGAATTTTCTCAAACTGCGAGTGCGACATGATGATACAGTCATAGTCACCTGTTGCAATCCTTGATACGAACTGCTTCCTGCGGCTCTTTTCAAAATCACGCTCTGTGGCAACCAGGATATTTGCTGACGGATAAAGCCTTAAAAACTCTGATGCAGTCTGCCCGATAAGCGGCTTTGGAACAACCATGATTGTCTTATTGGCAAGTCCTAGTCTCTTCTGCTCCATGCAGGCAGCCATCATCTCAAATGATTTTCCTGCACCAACACAGTGTGCCAGCAGGGTATTTCCTCCGAGAAGGATTCTTGCCACCGCATTCTTCTGATGAGGCTTTAGCTCAATCACCGGATTCATTCCCGGAAACTGTAAGTCATACTCACGCAGACGGATATTATTGAATGTCTCGTTGTAATACTCCACATACTTCTGTCTTCGCTCCGGCTCTGCAAACAGCCATTCCTTGAACTTCTCCTTGATCATGTTCTGCTTTTCCCTTGCAAGCATTGTCTCGTTCTTATTGACTTCGTAATGATATTTGCCATCTCCGTCATCAATCCTGTCCCTTACTGTTACAGTTTTAAGATTCAGCGTATCCTCAAAAATAGAATAAGCATCCATGCGGCTTGTCCCAAAATTTTTGGTGGCTGCCACTGAATGCTTATCCATGCTCTTATTCTCGATGAACCATTCCATGCTCATCTTATTTAAGTGTACCTGAATGCCTGTATTGTAAAACTGGCTTCTGACTGCCCTTGCACGCCTTGGCGTATTGAGAAGCTCATAGATAAACTGCTCATAATCAAGCGGTTCAATCCATGTCGTACCAATCTTTACATCAATATCCGAAGCTTCAATCCATTCCGGTTGCACCTTTTCAAGTGCTGCCACATTGCCTGCAAATCTTTCTGCCTGTGGATTGTCTGTATCCGCTGCCATAGCCAAGCTGAGCCATGCGCAGTTTATTCCGCACATTGCCGGAAAGATACTCGTCTGCTGTCTCCCAGCCGATATCAGGATTGTTCTCGTTGTAGCGGTCTGGATTGAGGAAAACCAGTCCGTCCAGCTCTTCCACAAGGACTGCCCTTCTAAGCTCTGCTAATGCATCATCACTTAGCGTTATCTCATCAGCTGTCTGTCCGGACTTTTCTGCAAGCTCTTCCTTTGCATTTGTAATATCCGGCTCATAGATAGAGAGCATATAGGCAAGATTTACATATCCAAATTCATTGACGGATACATTTAATGCTTCCACAGCAGTCTCAACCCTGTCTATGACAGTCTTTGCCTTAATCGTCTGCTTATAAAACATATCCGCTTTTTTCACCTCCCCGTCTTCATTTACTTCTTCAAGACTACAAAGAAGTGGGTAATCGCTGTCATCCCTGAATGCGATTCTGTTTGCTTTTGAAGTAATGGCTCCATACTGCTTTATAAAAGCATCATATTTTACATTAAGAAGTCTCTGTTTATCAGAAAGCTCCTCCTCGCTGCAGCCATCCATCTGGATATCAATCAGCTCTCTTGTTATCTGTCTGATTTCATCAAGGCTTCGGATTCGCTCCTCGGCAGTCTGTGATACTTCTTTTCTTACCATCTCGGAATTTTCCCTGTAATAGAGCTTTCCTTCAAAAAATGTGTAAGTGTAGTTTCTCACATCCGGATCAGCCGGGATGACTTCCTCACTCTGTTCTGCCTCGTTGGAAATACGCTCAAAATCTGTCATCTGTGCCTTGATACTGTGAATCGCATTATTGAGTGTTTCATACATGTTGAAATTCTCATCATCATTGACACAGACTGTATATCTGCTGTCCTGTCCGTAGATTCTTGTGTCATATTCCATGTGACCAAGTATCATTTCCGGATGTTCCGCAAAATAAGAGTTGACAGCAATGCCATTCTCAGTTACACCAAGGTGCACCCAGTCAGGCTCAATATCAATCTTTCTCTCCCTCTTCTGCAAAAACAGGATATCTGCTGTCACTTCGGTTCCTGCATTATCTTTAAATGCAGTATTCGGAAGTCTTACTGCTCCCACAAGCTCTGCCCTTTCAGCCAGATACTTTCGGATAGTAGGATTTGCCTTATCAAGTGTTCCTTTTGTGGTGATTACTGCAACCATGCCTCCCGGTCTTACCTGGTCAAGTGCTTTTGCAAGGAAATAATCGTGAATACGGAAGTTATACTTGTTGTACTTCGGATCAAATACCTTATAATCTCCAAATGGCACATTTCCGACAACCACATCAAAAAAGTTATCCGGATATGTGGTATTCTCAAATCCTGTAATACTGATATTGGCATTCTGATAAAGCTGCTTTGCGATTCTTCCCGAAATGCTGTCAAGCTCCACTCCATACAGCTTTGCTTCATGCATTGTTTCCGGCATACTTCCAAAAAAGTTACCGATACCCATGGATGGCTCTAATACATTGCCGCCTCTAAAACCAAACTGGACAAGTGCCGAATTCATGCACATGGCAATCTCCGGTGAAGTATAAAAGGCGTTATTTACTGTTGCCCTTGCCGCACTGTATTCCTCATCAGATAAAAGTTCTTTAAGCTCTGCATACTCTTTGCTCCAACCTGCGTTTTCCTCGTCAAATGCCTGTGACAGTCCGCCCCATCCGACAAACTTCGACAGAACTTTCTGCTCCCCCGGTGTGGCAAGCCTGTTTTCTGATTCAATCTGCTTTAGAGTGCGGATTGCATCCATATTCCACTGGTATCTGGTCTTAGCACCGCCTTTTTCCATTTCCCAGAGATTATAGTGGAAGTTGTATTTTTTCTGTGCTGCATCATCTGAAACCACATGTCCATTCTCATCAATCTTGGTATCCCAGCCATTCGCTATTGCTCTTTCCCTGGTTTCAAGACGATTGGCTTTTACACTATCCTCGATATCAAAGAATCTCTTATAGACCGGATTCATCTTATCCCTGTCAGCCTTCTGCTTTGTCTCCTGATAATACTTCTTCTGGTCTTCTCCGCAGTAAAATGGCTGTTTTACCATATAGGATAAAATCTCGTATAACTCACGCCAGTCGAGAGCACCTTCCTTACGCTCACCATTCCTGTTCTTATAGCTGATCTTCACATAGCCGCTTCTTATTGAATACTCCACAAGACCATACTTATTGTTGGCATATGCCTTTCTTTCCGCATTGTCTGTACCTAATGCTATATCCCTGATAAGGTCAAGCTTATTAGGCATAAAAGCAAAATCAGACTGCACCACATCCATAAGGAATGCCCTAAATGGTGTATAACAGCTGCAATCTGTCACAAGAATCTCTGCTGCATCACACAGGTCTTCATTAAGCTCTGCTATACGCTTGGCATAATCAATTGGTGTAATATACTGAAGCTCTGATGGAGCTTTAGATGTTTCAGCCTCTATCTCTTCGGCATATTCTGCCTGTGTTATCATCCGGTCTTCATCGGCAGCTTCCTGTGGTGTCATGCCTTTTGCACTTACATAATCTCTGTTAGAAGCATAGCTCTCCGGCTCATCCGGTATTGCATAATCATCAATCTCTGATTCTGCTTCCTCCGGTTCCACTTCCCGATATTCGGCATCAATGACCTCATCATCCTCACATAGTCCGTCCATCGCAAGTTCATCAATACGAGGTGTCTCGGGCTGGTATTTCCCTGTAAGAATAAGGACACCAAGCTCTTTTTCGATATCTTTCCACGAAACATATCCTTCAACCTCTCCATCCTCATCTCGCCACTGAAAACGCAGTCCGTTCCCATGAAATGTGTCATATCCGTGCAGTCCTAGTCCGTCAACCGGCCAGCCTGCACCTCCCTGACCATATTCTGCTTTGATACGTTTTGCCCTGGTTCCTGCATCAATCTCTGTTTCAAAAATCTTGCATACCCTGCCCTTGCCACCGATAAAACCTGTACCTCTCATAAGCACCTGTTTGATATACTCACTTGGTACTGTTGCAGACTTTTTGGGATTCAGATAATTGTATTTACCTGCTAATGCAGCTTTTCTGTCCTGCTCGAACTGACGCATAAACTGATTATTGTTTTCATCCTCAGTATGAATGGTGCCAATGCTTGCCTGTCCATTCTGGTCGAAAAAAAAGGAAGCCTGTATATATTCGGCTTCCTTACTAACACCCAATGAATTGATTTCATCAAGTTCCCTATTCAGTTCTGTATCATCTGATTCTAGTGGAATCGCATCACTATCTGATTCAGTACCACTTCCTCTGCCTGCATCTTCGCCTGCTCTCTTATCTTCCACATCTCCATTGTCGATGACGGATCCTGTGGCTTGTGCTTCGCCAGATACTGCATCTCCAGCTGGTCGTACAGCTGATTCGCTTCCTCCTCTACCGCTGACATCTTCTCGTACATCTTCCCGAATCTCATCAGCGTCTTGTATCTTGCCGGCTCGTTCTCCTTTAGATAGTTCATCGCCATCCTTCCGTATTTGCCCAGCTTCGTGAGATCCTCCGTCTCGTCCGGCATCTCTATCTGCGGATAAAGCAGTCCGTCCACTTCCTTGTAAGTCATTTCTTCTAACATATCCAATTCTCCTTTCGCTCTCGATTGCCTTTAAGTTACGACTAAATTCTCTAAGAACACTACAGGAGACATCGCATACAATGGAACCAAGACGGTAAATGATCTCTTCGTCTTTGATATTTACGATCTGACTAAAATCCTGTTCTTGCACAGATAAGTCAAATCCGCATCTCGTCCCTACAGCATACATGACACTTGCATATACAAGCTGCTCCATGTCCATTTCCTGCTGTAAGCCATTGCGTTTCTTACTTTCTTCCTTTATCACACTACCTGATAGCTGCATAAGCTCGGTCATTTGGTCTTTGAACTCTTCTTTTATTATAAGCCAAACATCTGTTCCTGTAAACTGTTTTAATATATTTTTTAGAGACTCCCTGTCGCTGTTATCGTACTGCTCAATCTGACCTTCTGATACAAGAAAATCCACATAATCTTTAAGATTTTCTCCCTCAAGGTCCCATGTCAGCTTAACATTCTTCCCTCCGGTGTCACTGATATCAAAGATATACCTCATGCGTGGATTCAGTGCCCTTGATGGGAAGATAGCGCAGCCTTTCGCACCACGCTTTACATATCTTCCCACCTTTTTCCAGGTATCATAATCTGCCATGAGTGTGCTTTTTTCCGGAGGTCTCTGAGCTGTTACCATAACGATATTGTCAAATTCATAGCGGTATAACTGACCTGCGACCTTTAACACATCCTTCCAGTTCTTTTCTGATCTGGTGATGTTACCAATCTCAGAATCGTATATCGCTTTGACCTTCATATCAACGCCCATACCTTTGTCCTCCTCTACTTAAACATCTCTGCAAACAATCCCTTAAATAGCTTTAACTCATCCTTATCCAGCTCGATTGCAAATTCATTGTCGATTGCCTGTTTTTCACATTTATCCTTTTTCTTTGCAATCTTACGCACCACACGAAGAAGCACATAACACTCCTTGGACTTTGCAATGCTCTGTTTAAAGGTCAGCTCGTCCTCATCGACTGACTTCTGTGTCTGATAGATAATCTCTTTTAACTTATCATTGATACCATCTACTTCCTCAAGGGAAATAATAACGGATGCCTTAGAAGCACCCGATCTGTCCCACTCCTTATGAAGTTCCTTTACTAAAAACTCCATGTTCTTAATTACTGTTGTTGAATCACTTTTCATCTTGCTTTTCCTCCGTTTTCTTTTAATGAAGAAGGGAGCTGACCTTCGCTGATAGGCGCAAAATCAACTCCCTTCATGTCCTCTGCTCCAAGGACTATCTGCTCTGCATAATACATATCCATTGCCTTATTGATGGCATCGTCAAGCGACTCTGCCTTTACTTTCTGTACTCGTGAAAGCACTTCTTTTATCTCAACATCAAATTCCTGTTCCATATGATATCGCCTCCTGTAAAAATCTCATCACCGGCTCTTTTCTTCCTTTACCTGTCTTTCCTTAAAGCCTTCATCGTACTTTCCATCTTCCAGCCTGTCGTAAAAACAGTCCTCTTCAATCGTTCCAAAATCCTCATACATCTGGTGAAAGAAGTCATTCTGCAGCTTCTTTGGTACATCATCATCCTTTGACATATCCTGATAAAAATAGAACTTCTGCTTTAGATTTGCCCTATAATCATAGATATCCTCTATCATTTCCGGTGTGCCATACTCCCTCTTGTATGCCTTGAAATTCGTGGTCGAGAGTGTGGAACCCAGATAAATGCCATGCTCCCACGATACCCCGATTGTGGTATTGTCCTTTGTAGGCTTCTCATCCTTCGGATAACGCTTATACTCTGTCGCACCAAGGGCGATTGTAAGAGAACCTGACTTCATATCCATCACCACAAGATTTCTTGGTGATAATGCTTCAAGCACCATGTAATCATGGTCATTGAAGTTATGAAATGTCTGTCCCCTTTCAAATGAGCGGTTCTCCATTTCATAATGCAGGCTAAAATCATCCACCCAGCCCTTATCGGTCATTCCAATCTCCTTAAGCTTTGCAACACATTCATAAGAACTGGCTTCTTTATCAAACCGAAATTCTTTTGAATCGTTATAAAGTCCCTGAAGAAAGTGCCCCAGCTGAATATCATCCAGACAGAATCTCGCAGATACAGTTACATTTGCTGCCCTGTAATACTCTGCGAAGTTATCTGCTTCACCAAGTGTTCTTCCAAGCTGCAACAAATTGTCTGCAAGCTCTGACATGTCATCAACTGCTATAAAACTCTTATAATCATCCAGTGTCATCAGCATATTTGTCTCTGTTCCCCTGTCGTTTTCTGTTACCAGTATCATATCTTTTAAATCCATTCTTACCTCCAGTCTCAGAGAGGGACTATGCCCTCTCTGCAAATTTCCTGTTATGGTCTTCCTATCACAACAATCTTTCCTGTGCTTGCCACATCACGGTAAACCACACCAAGACTTTCATTAAGTGCCTCTACCACTTTGCCATTTCCGACATATACTGCCACATGGCTGATGTTCTTATATCTTCCATTGCTTGTAAAACTGTAAAAGATAAGGTCTCCCGGCTGTAACTCATCAAAGGATACTGTCTTTCCGGCTTCATCCAGTCCCTGTGCCTCCGCTGCCGCTGTGGTTGCACCGCCATAACTAATATCCACGCCTGCATCTTTCCATGAATAATAGGCTAAGGAACTGCAGTCATAATAGTTACCGCTGTCTCTTAAATCCTGACTATAAGGGAAGCCAACTCTGTGAAGTGCATAAGAGCAGACTGTTTTCTGCCTGCTGTCTGTAATTTCGTTTAGGATGGCATTGATTTCATCCTCAGTCATGGAGCTTACTCCAGGACTTCCGCCTCCGCCACCACTTCCGCTTCCGGCATATCCAAGCTGTCCCATAAACTCCGGACTCATGATCTGCTCAAGCATTTCCACATGATCAGAGTTAAACCCATAGACCGAAATCATATCCCTGTACGATTTCAGCGTTACATTCACATACAGAACAGACTTCGTGACAGTAGTCACATTGCCGTCTGCATCCGTTTCTTCCACATCCTTTGTTCCGGTGCTTGTGGTGTATGAACACATATCATTTACAACTGCCTGCAGCCAGCCTTTAGAAGTATCATTCATGACTGTTGCAGTATCTCCGACACCATGCTTGACCATATAGACTGCCATGATGTCATAGTAATTGCTCGGGTTTTCTTCCATACCTTCATAATCCACATATACAAGCTCTCCAAGGTCATATCCGGTATGCTCATTCACTTTCGTGTTCACATCCCGGTTAAACTCCTGCACATAGGCACTCGTTACTGTCTGCACGGTATCTCCTGATTCAAGTGGTGGCAGAAATAAAGCAAATGGAGAATTGTAAAGGATTGCTATCACCGCTATAACCGGAACCGCAATCATGGCAACTACAAGAACAAGTAATAAAAGCACCAATCCGATAATCGGTGCAGCTGCCTTTACCCAGGTAATCGCTTTTCGCACAATCAGATCCTTTACCAGCTTTGCCACGCTGTCCGTCTGATTCTCCTGTGCTCTCATCTTATCCAGAAAGAACTTTATCTTCCTGCTCCGGTTGGTCATCTTTTCATCCTTGACCTCTATGGACACACCTGCAGCATATCCGGCTGCCATGCCGATTGCCGTGCCAACTCCCGGTGCAACCGCTGTTCCTGCCGCCGTAGCAGCTGCCTTTGTCGCAGTTTTCGTTGCAACCTTGGCAGTAGTCTTTGCTGTTTCTTTTGCCGTCTCTTTAGCTACCGCCTTAGCTGTATCTTTGGCAGCTTTCTTTGCTGTTTTTTTTGCCAGCTTCTTTCCTGTCTCTACCTTTTTGATACGCTTCTTTGCCTCGGCTGCCGCCTTTTTCCTGAAAAGTGCTGCACCCTTAGAAGCCGTTCCGGTAACAGGTCGGCTTGCTTCATATGCAAGATATGCTGCCTGCGATACCTCCAGCCCACCTTCCACCTGCTCTGTTACTGCCCCGGCTGCAAGTGCTCCAGTTCTTCCTGCAATGTGAAGATTGGTATTCTTGGTCTTGATTGAAGTTCCTGACTCTCTGATGTTACGCTTAAACTTAGAAAGACCTTTATCCTTAGCCTCCGACTGATGAATGGTACTCTTTCTATAAGTACTCTTTCCACCAGCACTTTTCTGAAGTATTAATTTTGCAGATGCTTTTTTATCCATTTCATTGGCTTTAGCATCATGCACTTTCGGACCTCTCTCTACTGTATAGATGTTGCTGCCTTTAATCTTGGCACCCTTTGGCTCGTGGGCATGAATCTTGGCTTTCTCCTTGGTGTGAATGACCATTGGCTTGTCATCAACCTTTCTAATTTTCAATTTTCTCACCTCCTACTTTGAAAAATAAAATAAGCCGCTAGGGAGCAAAAATTACTCCTTAACGGCTATGTAAAATCATTCAATATTCAATTATTAAAAGCAACATGAAACTGAAATTTTCCGAAGTTTACTTTATACTGTTAAATACTATAAATTCATCCCACAATTCATCATAATTGTCAAACTCATAATATCTGTCTGCAACTTTAAAATATTTACCTGGACTAATTGTCAGCGTTTCATCTGTCGCAAGATGGATAGTATAATAAGAAACAGCACCACTTGATAATGCTTTGTTTTCGTCTACTTCGTCACCAAGTTTTACTTGATTCAACAAATTTATAAACTCGATAACTTCATCATCTGAAAAAGAATACGAATAATCACCGTCTTTCCCGCCTGTAGTTCCTGTATGTTCTATTTGTTTGATTTCCGACGCCTCAATGCTCTCCAAGTCCTTATTCACATCTTGTTTTCCGCATCCTAACAATGTACCTGTAAGGGAAATAAGTATAAGTAAAACTATTCCAATTTTTTTCATTTACATAACCCTCCATTTACATTTCAGTTTGACAACTTCCAGCCCGACAAGCTGGAAGTTGTTAGCTTCAATATCCCCATATAAGCAGTTTCCAATCTCCGCCTTCTGTACGAGCAAGCCACCATTGCCAATCTGTATATTCTTCATCCGCATTCCATGCTCCACCACCATTTTTCGGCGAATGAAAATTACTTTTAAACATAATACACTGTGTAAAATCTGGGCTTAGATTTTGACCTTTTGCCAACTCATTCATCCAAGCAATATTCTCTTCATTCACTTCATCATCAGAAGAATAGAAAATATCGTGTAATTCACATCCTTCCCATGTGGAGAACTCTTCTTTAATTAACTCGATAGCAGCATTCATATCTTCTTCTGAATAGATAGACGATGACCCATAATTGATTTTAGCATCCGATACAGGTTTTACTCCACATCCAACTAATCCGCAAAAACAAACCATAAACAGTAAAAGTGTCACTATCTTTTTCATATATACCTCCTCAAATTCAAATTTTCTTTTCCCTAATAATTACAAATATTCCTTGGAAATTGCTTCCACACCATACATTTCCATAAATGCATCCAGGTCCGCTGCATCCCCAATCAACATATTCTCGTCAAAGTGTACGATATGCATATCTTAAAATCCAGCCACATGTTCTCCGGTACAAATGATACATTTTAGAACTGCTTCCTTATTTATTTTTCATATCGAATCTTATATGCTTTTTTCTTAAAAATAGGGAATATCTAATTTATTATCATCAAGGTCGGATATTCATCCGACCTCTTGATTATACTATAGATTCTATAAAAATTCATCTGTTATCACTGCAGCATTGCTTCTTTTTTCTTCTGTTCTGCAATCTTCTCGTGAATATTGGTGTTGTACAGTCTATAAAGGTCTGTATCCTTGCTAATCTGATTATCAAATGGAATTATCACTGAGCCACACTTGATAAGCCCCATTCCCGATGCAGTATTGGTTACGAATCGAAGCTGTGCCTCTGATACTCCGATAACCTCTGCCATCTTGGAACTGTCTGTATTCGCCTGCTTTAAAAGTGCCACAAACTCTGAGTTTGCAAGCATTGTGGTTGCTGTGTAATTCTGCAACAGATCGACGACATTCTGCGTGATACCGGTACAAAGACCTCCCTGCTTTCTTACTTTCTTCCAGAGCTGCTGCAGATATTTTGCAGAATACTCCGAATTAAGCAGGACATGGAACTCATCAATATAGAGCCATGTTGCCTTTCCTCTCTTACCATTCTCAACAATCCTGTTCTGAATGGACTCCATCATTACAAGCATTGTGATAGGACTAAGCTCTGTACCTAAGTCCCTGATGCCATAGACTGTAAATCTGTTATCCACATCCACATTTGTCTGGTGGTTGAAGATGTTAAGCGAACCATTTACAAAAAGTTCCAAAGACAATGCAATGTCTTTTGCCTCGTCCTCAGGCTGTGCCATGAGAATATCGTAAAAATCACTCATTACCGGGATATACTTCTCTTTGCTCCTTGCAATGTCGATATACAGTTTTCTCACACAGCGGTCGATGATTGACTTCTGTCTTGAATTTAAGCTGTCACCGATGCACTGCTCACAAAGACCAAGCATGAACTCGCCCTTTTCTCTTACCATTCCCTTGGAATCATTCGGATCAAGGCTCCATACATCCATCTCCAGCGGATTCACATAGTTATCCGTATAGGTGGACATATTTACCACTGTTCCACCATAAGTCTCAGCAATATCAAAGTATTCGTTCATTGGATCTATGACGATTATCTCATCATCTCCCGACAAAAATACGCTGCCCATCTCCATCTTGCAGAAGAAGGATTTACCGGACCCCGGCACTCCAAAAACGAAGCCATTTCCGTTAATGAGCTTCTTTCTGTTGCCGATATTCACATTCTTGCTGATCTGATTGATACCATAATAGTTCCCTGTGCTGTCATTTAATTCCTGCACATTAAATGGCATAAGCACCGCAAGCGACTGGGTAAGAAGAGTACGCATTGTCTCCACCTGTCTTACTCCAATCGGAAGCGCTGTGTTGAGTGCCTCCCTCTGCTTTAAGTAGTGTGTATCAATCGTGCAGCTGTTACGCTTTCCGATAGTCTCCACTGTCTCACATACACTCTCAAGCTCCTTCTTGCTCTCTGCCATAAGAATAATGGTTACTCCCACGAAGAAAAGGCACTGGTCATTCTCACGGACATCATCCATGATTTCCTCAATCTCCTTTTTCTCCGTTCTCTTGGCATATGAGATTTCCGTAGAAAAATCGTTATTCTTATTACGGACTCTCTGCTGCTTAATGATATCCGACTCAATACCAAGGTATTTCTTCTTAAGCACCTTTGTTGTCAAATCCTTTGGAACAGGCACCACATCAATGCTCGTGATGGAATGAACCGGAAGGGAAGTAATCTCATTGATGAATCTGTCTGACAAACTGCTCGGATACTTTTTGATAAAAAGTGCCTTGCAGAATTTACTCTCATCCTCAAAATGGTCCGGGAAATATTTCACCATCCCATTGCACAGGTCATTTCTAAAATCTGCCCCGACCTTCTTTGCCTTTTTGATATCAAAATCAAAGCTGCCCTCATCTCCAAGATGATAATAGTCATAAAGCACTTTCAGCCTCTCATTTCCATTAAGAGGCACAATCTCCGCACCAAGCTCAATGAAAGCCTTGTGTATCGTTGCCTCAAGGGTTGCAAACTGTGCCTTCGCCTCCTCAAAGTTCTTTCTCTCAATCGTGATTGTCAGGTATCTCTCCTGCTCAATCCCCTGTCTGCCCTCAATAATCTTCTCTTCAATGATGTCATTGTAGATACTTCTATAATTATTGAAGCCATCGTTTTTCTCAGCAATCAGAACCTTATCACGGAGTTCATCCATGTTTTTGTTCTTATTGTTGATCGTAATCTTATAATTACAGTCCAGCGAATTTAAGAACTTACAGTATCTCTCGAAAATACCGATCTGCTCATCCTCGGTTGCTGTCGTGTAATTGATGTCGCAAAAGCGGTAGCATTTGGAATACTTATTTTTGCTTACTTCAAAAATGCCGTTTTCAGCCACCGCCATAATCTCTATGGTTTCCTGAATGGATTTAGGTGTCTTATACAAAGGCTCACTCGCCTTTTTCAGTAACTTAAATCCGTCTGTAAATAAACCCATGTCTCTAACCTCGCTTTCTTATAATGAAAGCCCGCCGGGAACTTCACCCTGCGGGCTGTGTTCCCGACCTTGCGGTCAGATACTATTCGTTTCTAATGCATTGCCTTATATGCTGCAATGCCTGCTACTGCCGCCACAATGACTGCGACAAGTCCAAGCAGCATGTTTCTCGTCTTTTTCTTCATTGCTTCAAACTCCTCCTGCTTCTTTACAGCCGAATCAGCTGTTACAGTCTCCTGTTCAGCCTTTCTGCCTTTCTTCTTTACCTGTTCATTCTGCTCTACTTCTAACTGCTTTATTGCAGGCTCTCCTTCTGTTGATACATAGGTAAGTGCCTTGTTTCCAAACATAAAATGCAGTTTCTTTCCCATATACTCGTAGAAATTCATCCCGTTAAAGGAATAGAATCCGCCAAGTGCAATCGGTGCCACACAGGGAATTGCCACATAAGCAGAACCCGTAAGACCGATATACTTGTAAAGAAGAAGGACGATACCGCCACCGACTACTACGCTTGCAATAGAAAATATAAGCTGCCTTGCAGTAAGTCCCATCGCAACCGATTCCTGATAGCGGTCAATATCCTTGTTTACTTCGATTACCATTGTCCCTGCCTCCTATCTTGATAAATCCTTTGTCTCCGGCTTTCTTGTCATTCCAATATTCGCCTCATACTTATCCATTCCATCCGGACACAGTTCTCTAAGCTTATCTACATTGAACAGATAAAGCGGATATTCGCAGAAACCACTCCTTTGCGTGAATCCTGTAAACTCTCCAAGGTCGTTATCTGTAATAAACTTTTCAATATCCGGCATGTCATTCACATTCAGATATCCGCAGTAATTTGGTGCTGCAACCGACAAATTCACAGTCACATCCCCAAAAGGTTCCTCATATCCATCTTCATTACACATAAGACCAATAAACATTGCCCTGTTATTCATATACTGCTGGATATCAAATGTCACCTGCGTTTCTCCGGTTATACTTGAATTATAAGTAACCTGTTTCTTTTCATTATCCATTTCTACCTCCTTCTATAATCCAAATGCCTTGCTTGTAAGTGTCTGTGCACCCTTCACGCTTCCAACAGTCATTGCTATCGTAAATGTCATTTCACACAGATATATAAGCGTCTGTGCCCAGTCAGCATAACTTCCTGTAAATGCCGGAAGCCCTGCATTGATAAATGCATTACATACCACAATCGCAAGTGCCATCGTTACTGCCTCAAACACACACGAAAGAAAATATTTGCAGTAGGTAGCCATTGTATGACTGACCATTCTGTTTCCTGCCATCGTGGAGCAGGCAATCGCACCGAGCGGCACAATAATCAGTATCTTTAAGAACCTGAAATACACTGTGTAAATGATGAAAAATCCACAGATAATAATGATGATTGCAAGCAAAGCTGTAAGTATCAGCATTACTAGACTTTCACCAAATCCAAGTTCCTTAATGATATCTGCCTGTGTACTGTCAATAGCAAGCTGTGTCGTTGTCCCGGCAGATATAAGTCCTACCAGATTTCCTATGGAAGTAAAAAACGCTTTCATGATCGTGACATTATTTGCAACAAACCATTCTGCAAGTCCCAGTCGGATAAGCATACGCAGGATTGATTCAAACCTCATCTCATCTTTTACATCTATGCTTTCCGAGCAGAAACCGATAACAAAGAACAGCACAACGAGGGATGAGCCGACTGCTACAAAGACCGGCTCTATACCCTCAATGACTGCCCAGGGACCTCCGCCCTTGAAACTGACCGGTGACTGTCCAAGCATTGCAAAGACCAGGGATATCTGATTGTTCCAAAACCCAAACACCGCCTCAAGAAGTGCAAGGATCTTGTCTCCAAGCTTAAAAATATCCATACTTGTTATTCACCTCTTTCCTTTTACTAAAAGTGGAAATGCATTTCCCCAATCTTAGAAGCCTAAGAATGTCAGAACTGTTGAAATACCAGCCATCATGACACCTGCCACAATTCCTTTCAGAGCGGAGTTCATGGTAGATGAATCCTGCTGCTGATAGGCTTGTGCGAACTCCATAACATTCTTTGCAAGAATAATGACACCAACCGCACCAATGACTGCAATGATAAGTGTCTTTAAATTCTCAAGCGGCTGTGTTACTGCGGAAGTACCTGTACCTGCTGCAAAACAAGTAGTGCTCATAAGCATTACTCCCATAAGTGCTCCGGATAATGCTGGAACGAATCTCTTCTTAAAGTGAATGAATCTGTTCTTCATGCCTTTCTCCTCCATCTGATTATTGTTTGTCGTAATAATCTGTTCTTTTCTCATGTCGTTTATCTCCTTTTCGATAAAAAATAAGCCAGCAGGGATAATCCCTAACTGGCTGTTAAAAGTTACTCTATATGATCAGGCAATGCCTGTTGTAATGATTAAATCGGGCTTTCCCCGATGTGTTTAGCTGTAACCACCTCCTTTCAAGGTGCAAAAAAAGCACCTTAACCATATTGTGCTAAAGTGCTTGTATTAGTTTGATATTAAATTGTTGTGAGTCAGACAAACTTGAATTTGGCGATTGCTTACTTCCTTATCGTATTAAGAACATTTAAGGCTTGTTCTCCTTCATCTCTGTTGGTACTCCATACGCTGATAGACAATAATTCACCCGCAGAATAATACCCTACATAAACAACATAAATAGTGTTGCTATCTTCCGTTAATACATCGTCGTATATCTTTGCTTCAAATCCGCTTGGAATGTAGAAATCTAAATTTCGCTGTCTTGCAGATACTGGCACTGTTCTGATATAAGCATCTTCCATTACTTCTCTTGGTGCAAGTATACCATCCCTTTCTGCGTGGAACGGTGTTATACGAATTGTCAAATCACTATTGTCAGGATAAAAAATGTACTGACCACTCTCTTTATCGTATTCGCCTTGCCAGTTATCTGGCATAGAAATTTGCCAATCAAAGAGTAATTTATAAGAATTCATGTTGCCCCTCCAAATTTATATTTGGTAACTCTTTATATTTTCGTCAGCATACGAATATACTTTATTCCAAAATGTGTCATAATCATTATTAATAGCAAGTTTTGAATAGCAAATATCTGCCTCCTCTTGTGAAGGTTTCTTTTCAAAAGTAATTAGTACTTCTGCTTCTTCCGTCAATCCCATATCAGTTAAGGCATCAATAACATTCCTATATGATTTAAAATCTAAACCATTCATAGATAATTCAGTGTCATAATCAATAACTGTTATAATATTTCTAATCCAAGATGGAAATTTGTCTATCTTTTCTCGTACTTCTGTATGCTCATAAATATCTGCCATTGCTTGAACAAAATCTTCACCATTCGTAATCTCTTCTAAAGCTTTATCTATAAAATTCATCTATATTCTCCCATTTTAGTAAAATACTGAATTGTCATTTATCCTAAAAGTTCCAAGCATTTAGAAATCATTTCTATTCCTCGTTATGTGATTTTCTCAAAAGATGATGATATATTTTCATATTCTCATCTGTTTGTTCTTTGCTTCGCATACAATAAGTATCTAAATTAGTTGTATCTACACTTAAGCCAAGCATTTCACGTATAACATCGACCTGCCACACTTCAAGTGGAATTTCCAGTTTTCTGCCGTTATATGCGTCAATTACTAATGTTACAGATTTAATACCATCTTTTCTTTCTGTGTATTTTTTTGACATGAGTATTCCTCTTCAGATTTTGCTTTGGTCAGTTCTTCAAGTAAATCTTGATTTTTCACAATTCTACAAGCTGGAATTGACCGAGCTGATAGTTACCGTTTTCTAACACTCCATTCATCATCTTGAGCTTTTCTTTCAGCATAGTAACCGCAAGGCATATCCTTTAGAATACCAACAGAATTATCTAAGTCGAATACTGATTTTAAGGATACTAACTTTGCTTCGTCTGTTTCATGTGCTTTTCCACATAGAAATTGCCACATTCCATCATCTTCATCATGTGATACATACAAAATAGGTTCTCCATTCTCTAATATGTGGCAACAGGTTATTGTAGCTGTATTTGGTGCGTCATAAAATGGGAATTTCATATTTAACACTCCTTTCAAACTTGAATTTTCAAATTAGTCTTTGCAAATAACCTTTGAACCTTCACCATCAATTACAATTC
>ERZ779945.85-NODE-85-length-19034-cov-7.73808_pt1 | contig 19034 bp, 10 predicted proteins | sample MGYA00511951_ERZ779945 | MGnify/ENA primary metagenome ERZ779945 (study PRJEB29588, sample SAMEA2147022) | human gut metagenome | biome: human gut; feature: human-associated habitat; material: faeces | place: Denmark | collected 2008/2010 ... | reverse complement strand
TCATTTCTGTTCCTACATTTAGTTATGAATATCATATACTTTTTGTACCTTTGCATCCCGAAAAAACAACCTGTTTCCTGTCAGAGTAAATAAAATTGAGGTAAAAAGAAGATGAACGAGACAACAAATGAACAAGAGGTGCTGCTATTGCGCCGTAAACTAGACCTTTTATTACGTACCGGCAAGCTGCTGATGGAGAGTGCGGCAGACACTAACCGGATTGAAAGAAACATGAAGCGCGTGGCCGCTTATCTGGGCATTCCGGAAGAGAAACTGCATATTGATATCCGGTGGACGATGCTGATGGTCAATGTGAGTGACGAGAAGCACTCTTTTTCCAAGTTTCAGAAATGCGAGAAACATGGCATCAATATGGAAGCCATTTCAAAAATCAGTAAACTTTCGTGGCGTGCCATTGAGCAGGATTATTCATTGGATAAATACGAGGAAGAACTGGAGAAGATTGCTCGTCAGGAGCGTAATTATACCCCCTATGTCGTGGCAATCTGTACCGGGTTTGCCTGTGGAGGGTTCTGCAAGCTGTTTGGTGGTGACTGGATTGCTTTTCTGATTACGGCTATTTGTACTTTTGTGGGGTTCCGTACCCGTGCCCGTTGCATTGAGTTCGGTATCAATGTATATATGAGTATTGCGATCTCTGCATTTTTATGTACTTGTCTGGCTTATGCGTTTTCTTTTTCAGGTTTATCTTCCACTCCGTATCATCCGTTGCTGGCCTGTACTTTATATATAGTTCCCGGTGTGCCGCTGATAAATTTTGTGGACGATATGATTGACAATCACTTGTTGGTAGGTATTACGCGTGCAGCCAACACGGTAATGATGGTAGGAGGCATGGCGTTTGGTATCGCTTTTGCCTTGAGGCTGCTGGTGATGAGTGATGTGACTATCGACCAGAAGTTCAGTGAACTGAGCATGGTGCCGCACGATGCTTATTGGGTATATGCTGTTGCGGCTGCTATTGCGGCTATGGGATTCGCCACTATATTTAATGTGCAGAGACGTTTGTTGTGGGTGGTGGCTGTAGGTGGAATAATTGCAGTATGTACCCGTAACTTTGTAAACTTTGAATTAGGATATGGTCCGGTGATCGGTTCGTTTATGGGAAGCTTTGTTGTGAGTTTGATAGCTGTCAAAGCCGTTCATTGGTTTCATGTTCCTAATCATGTGCTGACTATTCCTTCTGTCATTCCGATGGTTCCCGGTGTCTTGATGTATCGTTCGTTGCTGGCGCTTATCAATATGCGTGGAGTGGTAGGAGAAGTGACACTTGCTTTTTCCAATGGTATTAACTCGGCGCTTATCATTTTCTGTATAGCCTTGGGGGTAGCTGTTCCTAATATTTTTGCCCGGCGTTACATAGCCAAGGACCGCCAGCGTTTTCTTACACAGATGTTGGCGGAACGCAGAGCTCGTGGTAAATTTATAGAGTGGTAGCTGGTGTATGTAAGCAGTATTCATTAAAACTTGATAGACAAAGAAAAAGGATTTTCCATGCAGGAAAATCCTTTTTCTTTGTCTATCAAGTTTACTCTATTAATTTCTGGGTAAGGCTTCTTTTACTACCATTGGACGGCCGGCATATTCTACGCCGTTCAACTGTTTGATAGCGTTTGAAGCTTCTGAAGTTTCCGGCATTTCGACAAAGGCGAAACCTTTTGATCTTCTTGTATCACGGTCAATGATTAACTTGACTGAGCCTACTGTTCCATACTCTTCCATAACTTCTCTCAAATCTACTTCCTTAACGTTGTAGCTAAGGTTTCCAACATACATATTCATAACTGTCAATATAAAAAATTAATAATCTAACAACGAAATTTCAAGAAGCTCTAAATCAGGAATGAATATACTCAATGTGGATAACTGAGAAGATACATGATGAGAATAAAACTAGAATAAATCTCTAATTGTTTGTTGGACAAAGTAAACTCTTTCATTTGGATAATGCACTATATCTCTGCTTTTATTCCATATTATATATCATTTATTATTATAAATGGTCGGAAATTAACATAACATGGAATGAAAACAGGGTTTTATAGGGTTATTGAGTGTTGACAGGCGGTTTCTCTCTGTATTGGGTAGGGGAGCAACCTGTATGCTGTTTGAATACAGTGCTGAAATATCTGGCGGTCGAGAATCCTGTCTTATCTGCTATGTCATTGACACTGAGTTCTGTATGGAGAATAAGCCAGATAGCTCTCTCCATACGTATTTTGGTTATATAGTCGTTGGCTCCCATATCTGTCAATGCTTTCAGCTTATTGTATAAAGAAGCTCTGCTGATTCCTATTTTGTTGCAAATGAATGGAATACCCAACTGTTCGTTATCCAGATGTTCTGTGATTATCTGATTCAGGCGATTTAAAAATTCTTCATCGGCTGAACTGAAGGTTCCTTCTTCGGGTGGCGGCAGAGGACCGATGTCTGTATAGCGGGTACGCATCCGTTCCCGGTTATGCAGTTGGCTACAGACAATTGCATACAGCATACTTACTTCAAAAGGTTTTGTGATGTAGGCGTCTGCTCCGTTTTTATAACCATATAGTTGGCTTTCTTCGTCATTACGTGCAGTGAGCAGGATAACCGGGATATGGCTTATTTCCAAATCTTCTTTTATTTGTTTACATAGCTCATAGCCGTTCATATGGGGCATTTGGATATCGCTTACAACTATATGAGGACGTTTTTCCCGGCAAAGACGCAATGCTTCCTCTCCATCGGCTGCTACCCATATTGTCTTAAACCGGTCTTTCAGGGCTGTTGCCAGATAATCGGTCAGGTCTTTGTTGTCATCTACTATTAATAAGGTATGGCTTTGGGCTGTTTTATTTTCTTCCTGTTGTTCGGGAATGCTTTCTGTTTCTTGCGTGGGTGCCAAAAGTGTATTCAGATATTCTTGTGGGTGCAGCGTGATATTTCCCGGTTCGGTATTTAATGGAAGTTCGAACCAGAAAGTGGCTCCCGGACTTCCGAAATTCTTGTTGTCGTAGGCTCCAATGTTGCCTCCGTGTTGTTCGACCAGTATTTTAGAATAGGACAATCCGATTCCTGTGCCGGGACGACTGTTGTTGCCTTGGTAAAAGCGGACAAAGAGATTGTTGGTATCCACATCTTTCAGTCCCGGACCTTGGTCGGAAATGGATATGCGTACTCTTGTCCTGTCTTCCGACAAACGGGTTGAAATGCTGATTGTACTCTCATCGGGAGTATATTTCAATGCGTTAATTAATAGGTTGGTCAGGATAGTGGTACATTTTTCTTTGTCGAAGCACAAGGTTTGAATCTCCGGCTCAGGTTGATAGACGAGTGTGATGCCTCTGACGGAGGCTTCCGGTTTAAAATCGGAAATCAGTTGCTCCGCCCATTCATCCAATTGTATGCTCTGGATATGGAGTGTGCTTTGTCCTACTTCCATTTTGCGAACATTCAGAACAGTATTCAGAATGTTCTTCATCCGTTCAGATTGTTTACAGATGCTTTGGATCAACGGATAATTTTCGTTGTCGGCGGTAAGTTTGTCCATTAGTTGTTTCAAGGGTGCATGTATCAAGGTCAGTGGAGTCCGAAGCTCATGGCTGATGTTGATGAGAAAGCGTACTTTTTCTTCGTATACCTGCTGTTCATGTTCTTTCATTGCCCACTTTAGCTTGGTTTCTTTGTTGCGCAATATCAGGATGAAAGTGAGGATGACACTGATGAAGATAAAAAGGGTGCAACTTAGGATGAACCAGCCGGATTTATACCAGGGAGGCAGTACTGTCAGGGTAAGAATATCATAGTCTGCTGTCCAGTCACCGTTGCGGGTACTACAGGCGGCTTTTATGTGATAACTGCCTGTTGGCAGACTGCTTAAGTTTATTTCCGGTAAATAAGAATAGATGTTTTGTCCGTTCAGTCCTGTAATGGTGTATCTATACATGGGTTTGCGGAAAATATCCTTATCACGGGTGATGATTTTGATGATGATCGGTTTACTTTTTTCATTGACACTGAGTTGGTGGTCGTTTGATATCCGGTCGTAGACACGTTCTCCGCCCACTAGGATGTCGGCCAGTTGGAGAGTGGGGAGAAGTGCGGGGTCGTCAGGTAAGTGCCGGTTGATATGTAGCAAGCCGTTTACACCTCCCATATAGACATCTCCGGATGAAGAGAGCAACCGGGGTTTCTCCAGATATTCGTTTTGTACCACTCCGTCCGGTTCACCGAATAAGATGAACTTCTTTTCTTTAATCAGATATGCGAATAACTTTTCTTCCGTTCCTATCCATACACGTCCTTGCCGGTCACAAATGAGCGAGCTTATTTCATTAATCAGGGTATTGGAGACAGGGGTATATTGCTTTGTACCCGGATTATAATAACTTAAACCATGGTTACTGCCTATCCATAGCAATCCGTTCTCGTCTTGTGAAACAGAATTGAACACGGTGTCTGTTTGACAGGTAAATATAAGTTCCAGTTCGTTGAGGCTGGAGTTGATTTGATAGATATGTTCCAAATCGTGCAGATAGCAATCCTCTCCTGTGCTGTTTATGGGTAACAATGTACCGACAATATCAGTGATGCCTTTTCCCTTGGTGATGGGAATGAATTGCTTTTTACCAATATGGTATTTATAAGGTGTTTCGGATAACATCAAAATGGTTTCAGGAGTATTTTGATATACATTGACTGTTTTTCCCCGATGGCATAAAATATCATTAATGCTGTCGTTGATAATGACAAGCGGCTGATATCGGTGGGTTTCTTTATGAAAGATAAACAGGCCTTGGCTGAATAGCGAAACCAGCAGATGGTCTTTGTCCATGCCGGTGATGGAAGCCACCTTTTCTTCCCAGGTAGAAAGTATGTGATGAAACTTTCCGGTGGCCGGGTCGAAGAGGTTGATGCCCCCTCCGTCTGTTCCGATCCATATTTGATTGTCATGGTCCTGATAAATGGATAGGATTGTTTTCTCACTCAGTCCGTAATTCTGTCCCGGCAGTACGTCTTGATAGGTTTTCATTCCTACCTCTTTAATATTGATTAATCCGTTACGTACACTTCCTGCCCACATATTGTCGCTTTTGTCGTTATATAGACAAAGAATAGAGTTGGCAGGCAAGGAGTAACGATCTCCCGGAATGTACCTCAATGTCGATATCTTGCCGGTCTGCGGATTGAGAATATGGATTCCTCCTCCGTCTGTACCCATCCATATTTGTCCGTTATGCTCTTCTAATGATAGCACTACATTGGTTTTGAGGGGAGAGTTTTGTGTATGATAGGTCTGTAATTGTTTTCCATTGCGGTCATAACAGCTTACTCCCTGATTGTAATGAGCTACCCATACATTCCCTTTTTTATCAATCAACAGTGAGATAATCTGTTCACTGTTGAAGGGAACAGGACGGGTGTTGCCCGTAGCGATATCAATAAACAGAGCTTTTGCCCATCGGTTGGTGGCCAGGAGAGTGCGGGAATCCCATTGGTAAAGATTGGAAATATGATACTTGCCGTTCGGCTTCAACGTATGGAACAGGTTGATAATATGGTCTTCATAGTTGTATTTGTATAGACTGCCTCTTCCCCCGAAGATTACTCCGTCCTCCCATAGGCAAAGAGAACTGGCTATTACCGGATTGTTGTCTTTATCCCGCACAAGGGTAAACTTGTCTTCTTTTTCATTGTAGCGGAATACTCCCTTTTCTGTGATGGCCCAAATGGTATGTTCTTCATCTTCCAAAATATGTGTGACATTACCGCGCAGATATCTTCGCTGTTCGTAACCGTCGAATCGTCCGATTCCTGAGCGTGTCCCTATCCAGACATATCCTTTTTCCTGACTGACTTCCATACAGCGTACCATGGAGGAAAGTCCGTTTTGAGAGGGGATTTGTTGGAAAAAGTACTGTTTGGCTTCTGATATAGAATGCAGTAGAGTGAATAGAAGGAGCAAAGACAGGATTCGTATGTTGTGGGCAGATGTTTTCATTGCTTACTCAAGGTTTGGGAACAAAAATAGTTGATTGTCTTGAATAACACAACAAAATGACGTATGAATAATGCGTACAACCGATAAAAAGTCTTTTTTTGGCTGATTAATTCCTGTCTGCTCCTTCGTTTCCTTTTATTTTGCTATAGCATCGTAAACAGCTTTTGCCATCACTTTCGCTCCTTCTTCATTGGGATGGATATGGTCGGGGAATAATTCCGGCATTCCATCCATTGCGCTGTGAAGGTCAATGACAGGCAGTTTGTTTTTCTTGGCAACCTTCTTAATCATAGGTATAATCTCTTTTGAGATGATATCATCATTAATGCTTTCTCCGGTAAGATATGCCTTTGAAGGATAGCATAGATAGATTTCAGGTTGTGAGGGAAGGGCTTTAAAGGCGTCAATCATGGTTTGTGTATCTTTTATGAAATCTGCTTTATGTACCCAGTTGAATGACTTGCTGTCATTGGTTCCCAGTTTGATAACAACGATATTGGGGTTGAACGCCAATGCTTGTTGATAAGCTTGTTCTTTCATATAAGGGCGATCACCTTTATTCAGCATGGTACGTGCGCTGACTCCAAAGTTTTTCACCCAGTATTTATCTCCTAGCAAACGGCCTAGAACGGAGGGATAGCTGTCGTGGCTCCGGTTTTTGATTCTTGCTCCGTAAGTAATGCTGTTGCCTACACAGGCTACCCGGACAGCATCTTTACGGGGAGCTTTGAAACTGCGCAACCAGGCAGATAAATCGTTTAACATCTCATTCTTGTAAATGAAGTTTTCGCGGATACCCCAGCCATGTCCGCCACTGGCATAAATATGGAGTACGGCTGGTACATGATTCTTGTGCAGCCCCAGGTAATAATTTACCCCATTGGCAGGAGGAACTGTCTTGTCATCGTCACTGTAGGCGATAAAGGCGCGGGGAGTTTCTTTGGTTACTTGTTTTTCATTGGAAAATTCGGTTTCCAGTTCGGCGGAAGCGTCCTTACCTAAAAGATTATCGTGAGATCCTATGTGAGTATAGGATTTATCCATGGTGATGACAGGATAGAACAGGATTTGAAAGTTAGGGCGGAGTTCGGGGCGGGCATGTGTGGCGATGGTTGAAGCTAGATGCCCTCCGGCAGAGGAGCCCATTATACCTATATCATATGGATTCAGATTCCATACATCGGCACTGTCGCGTGCCATTTTCATGGCAGCTTCGGCGTCCGAGATGGGGAGAGTGCGGTCACCATGAGGCATCCGATATTTCAGTACAATCAGTGCGATGCCTTGTTTGTTGAAGTAAGGTGCCCAGTCATAGCCTTCGTGGTTGACAGCCAGTCCGCCATATCCGCCACCCGGACAGGCTACTATGGCACGGCCTGTCGCCAGTTCGGGAGCCGGAAGGAAGACGCGGAGCGAAGGGGTGTCAATATCAAACGGTTGGGGAGCCTTTTGGGCGGCCAAGGGAAAAGATGCTGATAAGAAGAACAGCAGGATCGTTAAAATAGAAAGTTTTAGTTTCATAATATATTGATTAATGGATAAAAACATATTTGGAGATACAAAGATACTTGTTTTTATATTTGGGTTGGTTGTCATTGTCCTTAAAAAAACAATGGCCGGGTTTCCGACTTTGTTTATTACTCCTCTAAAATTGACTATTTCTCGGTGAAATGGACCTTTTTAGCTAATTTTGGACTTAAAAATAGTGATTATTGTACCCCTTATACTTCTGTTTTCCTCTACATTTGCCACAGATTAAAATAATGTTAACTATCATAAATTACTAATTTAAATTTAATTCTATGAAGAAGAACCTCTTTAACGTTTTTCTAGTGTGTGTCTTCTGTGTGGCAGCAATTCCAGATATGTTTGCCCAGCAGATAAAAGTAACAGGTAAAGTTACTGACAGTACGAACGAGGGGATGCCCGGTGTGAATGTACAAGTGAAAGGTACAGCCACGGGAACCATTACAGATTTTGATGGCAATTATTCTATTGATGTTCCTGACTCCAAATCTACATTAGTGTTTTCTTTTATTGGCTATGTGACCCAGCAAGTGCCGGTCGGTGGAAAAAAAGTATTGAATGTTCAGTTGAAAGATGATACCCAGACATTGGATGAAGTGGTGGTAGTGGCTTATGGTACGGCAAGAAAGAGTGATTTGACCGGTGCTACCGCCAGCTTGCGTCCGGATGCTAACGATGCTTCTAAAACAGCTTCTTTTAATAATCTGTTGCAAGGTAAGGTGGCGGGGCTGAATGTAACTTCATCTATGGCTGCTCCGGGAGCTGCCAGTTCTGTGACAATTCGTGGCGCTAACTCATTGCGTGGAGATAACCAGCCTCTGTATGTTATTGATAATGTCCCGCAATCTTCCACCGGGGAATTTGCATAGTCGGCTATGGGTGGCGGTGATTTCCAGATTGCGCAGGATCCTTTAAGTGCTTTGAATCCTGCGGATATTGAAGATATCACTGTATTAAAAGATGCCTCGGCTACGGCAATTTATGGTTCCCGCGGTGCGAATGGTGTTATTATCATTACGACTAAAAAAGGGAAAGCAGGTAAGGCTAAAGTAAACGTGACTGCAAACTTTACCATTGCGGATGCCCGTAACCTGCATAATATGTTGAATCTGGAACAGTATGCTGCTTATGCCAATATGAAGGCTAATGCCGGCGAGGAAAAGTACTATCCGCAAGCAAATGGCGAGATGCATTATGTGTATGGTGAAAACTTGGATAAATATAAAAAAGATCCTACCAACCCTGAATACTATCGTGTCTTGAGTTATAAGAACTGGCAGAAAGAAGCCTATTCATCTGCTTTCTCTCAAGTCTATTCTGCATCGGTCAGCGGAGGATCGGATGCAATGACTTATTATGTTTCGGGTGGTTTTAAGGATATAAAAGGTATTGTGAGCAATACAGGTATTAAACAAGGTGATTTGCGTGCAAACCTTACGGCTAACCTTTCAAAGTCCGTTACTATGGCGCTTGCTTTGAATGGAGCTATCAAACAAAATGATATGATGACCGGGGGTAATACGACAGGTGGTATTGCCGGTTCATTGGCACGTACAGTATTGGATACAGCTCCTTATGAAATTCCGGCAGACGACCCGACATTACAAACGGACATGGACGCAAAAACTACTGTTTATAGCTGGCGGGATGACTATGATGATATAACGGATGATAAAAGCTTTGGCGGTAGTCTGGATTTGAAATGGAATATTTGCAAATACCTTTCGTATAATCTTCGTGCCGGAGGAAATGTGAATATAAACGAACGTGCTCGTTGGTATGGCATGCAGCTCACTATCGGTGCTAATGATCAAGGTGTGCTAGCCATGGCTAATTTGAACAAGACCAATTATAATATAGAGAACTTATTGAATTTAAATATTGACTTGGCGAAAGGTATTCATCTGGGAGCGACTGCTGGTATAACTTATGACGGACATACATTCTTGAATAAGAATGTGAAGGGTACTCGTTTCTCTAATTTTGACTTACGTACAAAAGGGTTACACCTTGCTTCTGTGAAGACTCATGAACAACCTACCCAAAAGGATTATCAGTTACTGTCTTATCTAGGTCGTATCAATCTTTCTGCTTATGATAAATATTTGCTTACTGCATCTGTACGTGCGGACGGATCAAGTAAATTCAAAAAGGGTAACCGATGGTCTTACTTCCCTTCCTTCTCTTTGGCCTGGCGTATGGAGCAGGAAGAGTTTATGAAGAATGTTAACTGGTTGAATCAAATGAAAATACGTTTAGGTTTTGGTGTTACAGGCAATCAGGGCATTAATCCTTATGCTACTTTCTCTGATTATTCACAAATAATAGATTATGCAAAAGCCACAGGGGATCAGATTTTGGCAATGGCGGTAAGCAATTTGCAGAATGACGGATTGAAGTGGGAACGTACATCTTCTTGGAATGTGGGTTTTGATTTTGCTTTTTTCAACAGCCGTCTGTCAGGATCAGTAGATGTATATCAGAAAAAAACCAATGATTTGCTTATTTCGCGTTCATTGCCTGCTTCCAGTGGTTTTGCAAGTGTGATGTTGAATCAAGGTTCGTTGAAAAACAAAGGTGTTGAAATTAGTTTGAATGGAGATATTCTCCGTAACTTGAACGGTTGGAGTTGGAGTTTGGGCGGAAACATTGGTTTCAATAAATCAAAAATAGGTGACCTGGGTTTTGCACCGACAGATTTTGGAACCTTGAAGAATGTGCGTGGATATCAGGGAACTTCTATAGGAGATCATTTTGGTATTGCTAATCTTTTCATTGCAGGTGAGGCACCGGGATTGTTCTTCGGATATAAGACTCAAGGTATTATTCAGCCGGAAGATATTGTAGATGGAAAAGTTGCTTATACGGCTGCTGACGGATCAACCAAATATTATTCCAGTTCTGTGGCCAATGACTTGGGAGCCGGTAATATAAAAGCGGTGGATATGAATGAGGATGGTGTTGTGGATGAAAAGGATAAAACCATTTTAGGCAATCCGAATCCGGACTTTACTTATGGTTTCCAAACTCGTATTGCCTGGAAAGACCTGTCTGTTTCGGCTTCTTTTAATGGTGTGCATGGTAATCAGATATTGAATACGAATATCCGTTATTATACGCCCTCTCGGCAAGCTGGTAATTTGACACAAGAAGCATTCCGGAATATCTGGACGGAAGAGAATCATTCAAATCTTTATCCGTCGGCTACGGCGAATGTAAAGAACGTGGTTTATGACCGTTATATTGAGGATGGAAGTTACTTGCGTTGTTCGGATATCACTTTGAATTATACATTGCCAAAATCTTGGATGAAGAAAATCGGCTTTCAGAATATAGGTGTATTTGCTTCGGTTAAAAATGCATTTGTCATCACTAATTACAGTGGATACGATCCGGAAATCAATTCGTTTGCTTTTGATGGATTACGCCCGGGCATTGATATGAATGCATTTCCAAGCCAACGTTCTTATGTCTTTGGATTAAATGTGGCCTTTTAAATAGTTTAACCGATAATTTTTTTTGTAAAATGAAAAAACTAAAATATATATTTTTATTAGCAGGTGCTTTGTCATTGGCATCCTGCGAATCGTGGCTGGATGAAGACCCGCAATATACGATAAATACAAAAACTCAGTTTAGTACTGTGGAAAATGCCAGACAGGCTTTGATGGGATGTTACGGATATATGTCGGCTGATAATGCTTATGGCCAGGCATGGCAGGAAGTTACATTTGGATATTGTGGTTTTGGATGGTCACAAACGAATGGCAGTTCTACAGATTTATTGGTTTCTATGGACGGAGGAATTGATGAAACCATAAACACAATGGCGTGGAGAGGGATGTATAAAGTGATTGGTGAAACAAATGCATTCATTGCCAATATTGCCGATAGTCCGTTAGAATCGGCTGATAAGTTGCCAATGGAAGCGGCTGCTCGTTTTTTGCGTGCATTGGCTTATTATAATTTGGCAGTTACCTATGGAGATGTACCTTTAAAGACCACTCCCTCTGCTCATGACGGAGTAGCTGTTCCTCGTTCTCCTAAAAATGAGGTCTTTGAATTGGTACGTACTGACTGGGAGTTCGCTTATGAGAATTTACCGGAAAAAGATGATGACGGTTTTGCAACGAAGTGGGCGGCGAAAGCGTATCTAGGAAAACTCTATCATACTTTGGGCTGTCAGGGTGATAATACGGCTTGGGAGAAGGCAAAAGCGTGTTTTGATGAGGTAATGCCTAAATACCGGCTGGCGGATAAATTCAGTGATTTGTTTGTTGATTACGTACAAGGTTCTCCGGAATCTATTTTTCAATTGAATTTTGCACTTGCAGGTTCTACCACCCGTAACCGGGGTAGCTGGCTGGTCGCTCCTAATGGCTCTTGTAATGGGCAGGCTTGGGACCGCATACGTGCTTCAAAAGCTTTGTATGATTATTTTTGGGCTACTTATCCCGGTGATCCACGTATTGAAAGCACATTCCTGACTTATTGGAAGTCTTATGCCGGAGTAGGAAAAGGTGAGAAACCTAAAGAGGAGCCTATAGCTTCGGCGCGCGATACTGTATATGCCTATCCTTATTTTACATATACCATTGAAGGAGAAGAAAAACCTGCCGGATGGAAGAAACCCAAGTTGTATGTAGGACGGATTCCTTACGAGAAATTAGCTGATCCGGCTAGTCCGAAAGCTGAAGAACTTTATGCTATGATTGCCGATACGGCTACTGCGACTCCCGCTGAAAAAGGGTATTTGAAAGGCTTGTTGTCTTTGTTGGAAAATGCGACAAAAAAGCCATCTACCAATACAAAGTCATGGCCCTATTTCAGGAAACCGTGGGATCCTGAGCAGAGTGGTAATAACAGTCATAAGAATTTAATTTTGTATCGTTATGCAGATATGTTGCTGATGGCAGCGGATGTATATAATGAATTGGGGCAGACTGACAAGGCGATAACATTGGCCAATGAGGTGCTGAAGAGAGCGCGTCAATCAGGAAACGCGTCTCAGCCGGCTGACTGGAAGAGTGGCTTGTCTAAGGAACAAGTGCGTGAGAAAATTTATTTTGAACGTATTTTCGAAGGTGCCGGTGAACCGGAAATGTATCAGAAAATGCGTTTACGCGGCACAGAGCTTTTGAAAAAAGCTTTCGAGGTCAACAATGGGCATGGAATTATTCAAGAATCAGTGGCCAATAATCCTAAAGGGAACGGGAACTGGGGAGAACGTATTTTTAATGATGGAAATTTGAATGATGAAAACTTCCTGAAGAAAAATTTATTGCTCCCGGTTCCGAAAGATGAGATAGATACCAATTCTGCTCTTGATTATAGTGATAATAATTATGGTTATACTAATTAAGAAAACATGATAGAACGCTTTATTCAATAGGTCTTTATTGGATTTTTCCGGATGCAGGGCGCACCTGCGCTTTGCATCCGTTTTTTTCTTGTCTGTAACCTGTTTCTGGACATTCTCAGATATAAAATAGTCATTTCCAGACAAGAAACAATAACATAACTTGTATCTTTGCGGATGTTAATTCTTTGCTTATTTAAATTTATGAATATGAACAACCTACAATCAGGATTACTTTTTTCTTTGACCGGCATCACTGCTGTGGCATCTTTGTCATCATGCGCTTCACAAAAGAAAACTGAGGAGCAGAAACCTTACAACATCGTGTATATAATGACCGATGACCATACTGCCCAGATGATGAGCTGCTATGACAAGCGTTATATGGAAACGCCTAACCTTGACCGCATTGCTAATGACGGAGTGCGTTTTACTAACAGTTTTGTGGCCAATTCATTAAGTGGTCCCAGCCGTGCCTGCATGATTACCGGCAAGCATAGTTGTGCTAATAAATTCTATGATAATACCACTTGTATATTTGATGGTTCGCAACAGACTTTTCCGAAGCTGCTGCAACAGGCCGGATACCAGACCGCCCTTATCGGAAAATGGCACTTAGAGAGTCTGCCCACAGGTTTCAATTATTGGGAGATTGTACCCGGACAAGGTGATTACTATAATCCGGATTTTATTACGCAAGACAATGACACCATTCAAAAACATGGGTATATAACCAATATCATTACTGATGATGCCATAGACTGGATGGAGAACAAACGGGATAAAGACAAACCTTTTTGTATTTTGATTCATCACAAGGCTATTCATCGCAACTGGCTGGCAGATACTTGTAACTTGTCTTTGTATGAAGATAAAACTTTTCCGTTGCCCGATAATTTCTTTGATGATTATGAAGGACGCCCTGCGGCAGCGGCACAGGAAATGAGCATCGTGAAGGATATGGATATGATTTATGACCTTAAGATGCTTCGCCCCGATAAACAAACCCGTTTGAAGGCTCTTTATGAAAATTATATCGGACGTATGGATGAGGGGCAGCGTGCGGCATGGGATAAGTTTTATGGTCCCATTATCGATGACTTCTATAAAAAGAATCCTCAGGGTAAAGAATTGGCCGATTGGAAGTTCCAGCGCTATATGCGTGACTATATGAAAACAGTGAAATCGTTGGATGATAATGTAGGTCGTGTACTGGATTATCTGAAAGAAAAGAATATGCTGGACAATACCTTGGTGGTTTATACTTCAGACCAAGGCTTCTATATGGGAGAACATGGTTGGTTTGACAAACGCTTTATGTACGAAGAATCCATGCATACTCCGCTTATAATGCGGTTGCCCAAAGGTTTTGACAGGAAAGGTGATATTACAGAACTGGTGCAAAACATAGATTATGCACCTACCTTTCTGGAATTGGCAGGTGCTCCTGTTCCCGAAGATATCCAAGGTGTTTCGTTGCTTCCACTGTTGAAAGGAGAAAAACCTGCTGATTGGCGCAAATCATTGTATTATCATTTTTATGAATATCCGGCAGAACATATGGTGAAACGTCATTATGGTGTACGTACAGAGCGTTATAAATTAATTCATTTTTATAATGATATTGATGTGTGGGAATTGTATGATTTACAGGCAGACCCTACGGAAATGCATAATCTTTATGGTCAGAAAGAATATGAACCGGTTGTGACGGAGCTGAAGACTGAATTGGCAAGATTGCAGGAGCAGTATAATGATCCGGTACGCTTTTCACCCGATAGAGACAAAGAATAAGAAAAATAGCATATATCATGAAATACACCTGTTTGATTTTGCTATGGTCGTTATTTGCGACTATGGCCTTACCTGCTGACAACCTAATCCAATCTATATCTATTGTTCCCTGCCCGGAGAGTATTACTCCGGGTACAGGTTATTTTACTTTCTCCGGAAAAACAGACTTTACGGTAGAAAATGAGGAGCAGGCAGAGGTTGCACGCTGTTTCTCTGCTCTTTTTACCCAGGCGGCCGGATTTACTCCTTGTGTGAAGGTTGGAGAAAAGAAGGGGAAAATCAGTTTCCTTACCGATGACGCATTAAAGAGTGAGGCGTATCATCTGGAAATAACTCCCAGGCAGATAATAGTTAAAGCTTCAGATACAAAAGGTTTCTTTTATGCCTTGCAGACTATTCGTCAGTTATTGCCTGCTTCCATTGAGGGCACAGCGGTGGCGGAAACTGCGGATTGGAGCGTGCCGGCTATGACAATCAAGGATGAACCTCGTTTCGGATATCGTGGATTGATGGTGGATGTGGCCCGCTTTTTTATTCCGAAAGAGAATCTGCTTCGTATTATCGATTGTATGGGAATGTTGAAAATCAATACCCTGCATCTGCATTTGGTGGATGATAATGGTTGGCGTATTGAAATAAAGAGATATCCTTTACTTACGGAAATCGGTTCACGGCGTGTAGATCGTCCTGGAAAATCTTTTCCGGAGCGTCGTAATCCCCGGCAGGGTGAACCGACTGTAGAAAAAGGATTTTACACACAGGAGGATATCCGTGAGATAGTGGCGTATGCCGCCCGACATCAGGTTGAAGTGATTCCTGAAATTGAAATGCCGGCTCATAGTAATGCTGCGTTGGCTTCTTATCCGTTGTTGGCTTGTCCTGTGGTCGATAAATTTATCGGTGTCCTTCCAGGATTGGGAGGAAATCATGCGGATGTGATCTTCTGTGCAGGAAACGATAGTGTGTTCACTTTCTTGCAAGGGGTGATTGACGAGGTGGTGGAGCTGTTTCCCTCCAGGTATATTCATTTGGGTGGGGATGAGGCTCGGAAAACGCATTGGAAGGAGTGTCCGCTTTGTCAGGAACGTATGCGACAGGAAGGCTTGGAGGACGAAGAAGCGTTGCAAGGTTATTTTATGGCGAGAATGAGTAAATATGTACAAAGCAAAGGGAAAGAAGCCATGGGCTGGGATGAACTGACCAATACCCGGATTCCCGACGGAGCAATTATTTATGGTTGGAGAGGCTACGGTCAGGCTGCCGTCAAGGCAGCGGAGCAAGGGCATAGGTTTGTCATGACTCCTGCACGTATCATGTATTTGATTCGTTATCAGGGACCGCAATGGTTTGAACCTTTGACCTATTTTGGGAATAATACATTGAAGGATGTATATAGGTATGAACCGATACAGAAAGAATGGAGTCCGGAGGTACGTTCCTTGCTGATGGGAGTACAGGCTTCTATGTGGACTGAGTTTTGCAATAAACCGGAAGATGTGGAATATCAGCTGTTCCCTCGTCTGGCTGCTTTAGCCGAAGTGGCTTGGACACAGCCTTGGCATAAAAATTGGAGAAGTTTTTTGGTGGCAATGGATAAATTCAACGAGCATCTGTCTGCTAAAGGGATTGTGTTTGCCTGTTCCATGTATAATATACAACATACGGTAACCCCTGTAAATGGAAAGCTACAGGTGAAACTGGAATGTGAACGTCCTGATGTGGAAATCCGTTACACAATGGATGGTAAGGAGCCGACAGACCGGTCTCTGCTATATAAGAGCCCGTTGATGGTGACCGGTACACAAACTATAAAGTGTACGACTTATAGAGCAGGTCGGCAGATGGGAAAAACATTGACATTGCCTTTGGTTTGGAATAAGGCTACCGCCAAACCTGTTTTAGGAAATACACAGGCTGGGAAGATTTTAGTAAATGGTATACGTGGCAGCTTGCGCCAGTCGGATTTCGAATGGCATTCATGGGAAAGCAGTGATTCTGTCGCTTTTACTATAGATTTGCAAAAGAAGGAGTCGCTTCGTTCTGTATCAGTGGGATGCATAACGAATTATGGCATGGCAGCCCATAAACCGGCAGATATTGAAGTGTGGGTTTCAAATGATAATCGGGATTATCGTAAAGTTATCCGGTAAACAGTTCACGGATGGAGAGATTTTCCGTGAAGGGACTTTCAAAGAGGATGTGGTACTTGATTTGAATAAGGAAATTGGCCGTTATGTGCGGATTATTGCTAAAGGAGCCGGAGAGTGTCCTGCAACCCATGTACGCCCCGGACAAGAGGCAAGGATTTATTTTGATGAGGTAATGATAGAATAAATAGATATATGAGAAATACATTATTATATTTTTTGGCTGCTCTGGTTATATTTCCAGTAATGGCGCAACAACAACCCGAATGGCAGAGCCAATATGCTGTCGGACTGAACAAACTGGCCCCTCATACTTATGTGTGGCCTTATCAAACCGTATCTGATATCCGTAACGGAGATTATGAATCTTCTCCTTATTACATGAGTCTGAACGGTAGTTGGAAATTCCATTGGGTAAAGAATCCCGATAACCGTCCGAAGGATTTTTATAAACCGGAGTTTTATACAGGAGGATGGGCGGATATTCAGGTTCCTGGCAATTGGGAACGTCAAGGATATGGAACAGCTATTTATGTAAACGAAACCTATGAGTTCGATGACAAACTGTTCCATTTTAAAAAGAATCCGCCTTTAGTTCCATATAAAGAGAATGAAGTCGGTTCCTACAGACGTACCTTTACAATTCCTGCCGATTGGGAAGACCGCCGTGTGGTTATCTGTTGTGAAGGAGTGATTTCTTTTTACTATATTTGGGTGAACGGACATCTGTTGGGCTATAATCAAGGTTCAAAGACACCGGCCGAATGGGATATCACTGATAAATTGAAGAAAGGTGAGAATACGGTGGCATTGGAGGTTTACCGTTGGAGTGCCGGTTCGTATTTGGAGTGCCAGGATATGTGGCGGTTGAGTGGTATTGAACGTGATGTGTATCTTTACAGCACTCCTAAACAGTATATAGCCGATTACAAAGTAACCTCTTCTTTAGACAAACAACAATATAAAGAAGGTATTTTCGGTTTGGAAGCTACCATTGAAGGACCTTCTACTTCCATGACTACCTTTGCTTACCGACTGGAAGATAAAACCGGTAAGGCGGTTCTGCAAGGTGAATATCCTATCAAATCGAAGGGATTGAGCCATTTCTTGAAGTTGGATGAACAAAGTTTGCCGGATGTGGAAGTCTGGAGTGCTGAGCATCCGAATCTTTATACGCTGATCCTGGAATTGAAAGATGTAACAGGTAAAGTAACGGAACTTACCGGATGTGAAGTAGGTTTCCGCACTTCGGAAATTAAGGACGGACGTTTTTGCATCAATGGTGTGCCGGTCTTGGTAAAGGGAACGAACCGTCATGAACATTCTCAATTAGGACGGACTGTAAGCAAGGAACTGATGGAAAAAGATATCAAATTGATGAAACAGCATAATATCAATACGGTCCGCAATTCGCACTATCCTACCCATCCTTATTGGTATCAGCTTTGTGATCGTTATGGACTTTATATGATAGATGAAGCTAATATTGAATCACATGGCATGGGGTATGGACCTGCTTCATTGGCCAAAGATTCCACTTGGTTGCCTGCCCACATGGATCGTACCCAACGTATGTATGAGCGTTCCAAGAATCATCCGGCTATCGTCATCTGGTCATTGGGGAATGAAGCCGGAAACGGTATTAACTTCGAACGTACATATGACTGGATGAAGTCAGTGGAGAAAAGTCGTCCTGTACAATATGAACGGGCCGAACAGAATTATAATACCGATATCTATTGCCGTATGTATCGCAGCGTAGAAGAACTCATGGCCTATGCCCGCCAGACAGAACCTAAAGTCTATCGTCCTTTCATCATGACAGAGTATCTGCATACTATGGGTAATAGTGGCGGAGGATTAAAGGAATATATGCATGTATTCGAAACCGAACCGATTGTTCAGGGAGGTTGTATCTGGGATTGGGTGGATCAATCTTTCCGCGAGATAGATAAGGATGGTAAATGGTATTGGAGTTATGGTGGGGATTATGGTCCGAAGGATGTGCCCAGCTTTGGCAATTTCTGTTGTAACGGGTTGGTCAATGCAGCCCGCGAACCGCATCCGCATCTCATTGAAGTGAAGAAGGAGTATCAATATATCAAATCGGCACTGACCGATCCTAAGAAGCTGACAGTGGAAGTTAAGAACTGGTATGACTTTACCAATTTGAATGCCTATACGTTGCACTGGCAGGGCATGGGGG
>ERZ779945.57-NODE-57-length-22095-cov-2.98648_pt1 | contig 22095 bp, 20 predicted proteins | sample MGYA00511951_ERZ779945 | MGnify/ENA primary metagenome ERZ779945 (study PRJEB29588, sample SAMEA2147022) | human gut metagenome | biome: human gut; feature: human-associated habitat; material: faeces | place: Denmark | collected 2008/2010 ... | reverse complement strand
AAAGTAGTCTTTCCGGTGCCCGGCGGTCCGTAAAAGATGATGGAGCTGAGTTTATCCGCTTTGATCGCACGGTACAGCAGTTTGTCTTTCCCGACGATGTGCTGCTGCCCGACAACCTCATCAAGTGTGGTCGGACGCAACCGTGAGGCAAGCGGTGACTCATCCTTCATATTCTGTTGTCTCATATACTCAAATAAATCCATTCGTATCCAATCCCCATATGAATATCATTCAAGATCTTTTTGAATAATTTTTGTGTGTATCCTGCATTTTTATTCTTTGCAGGAATTTTTCCACAAACTTCTTTACGCTTTGTTCTTTGCGATATTTCTATGTAATTTCTATTATTCTTTCATTTCCCGCTTATCTCATTTTGAAAGAAAAAGCGTCAGGAAATTCATTTCATCCTTATAAGGATACATGATTTCCTGACGCTTGACAAGTTATTATTGAGATTTTTTTACATAAATATTGCTTTTATTTTTGTACAGATGCTGTAAGTGCACCATCCTTCACGTCAATGAGGATCGTATCTCCCTGCCGTACCTGATCTTCGAGAATCAGTTTTGCAGAGAGGGTCTCTACATGCTTTTGCAGGAACCGCTTCAATGGTCTTGCACCATAAACCGGATCGTAACCATGTTCAACCACAAAGTGTTCCGCTTCCGGTGACAATGCCACCTTGATCTCACGATCAGAAAGACGTTTGTTCAGATCATCCATCAGCAGACGGATGATGCCACCAATATTTTCTTTTGACAGTGGCTTAAACATAATAATCTCATCCAGACGGTTCAAAAATTCCGGTCGGAAATGTCCCTGCAGATCTTCCATGACTTCTTTTTCTGCCTCCGGCGAAATGTTGCCGTCTGCATCAATGCCATCCAGCAGATACTGCGATCCAAGGTTACTGGTCATAATAATGATCGTGTTCTTGAAATCTACGGTACGTCCCTGTGAATCTGTGATCCGCCCGTCATCAAGTACCTGTAACAGTACGTTAAAGACATCCGGATGTGCCTTTTCCACCTCATCAAACAGGACAACAGAATACGGTTTTCTCCGCACGGCTTCTGTCAGCTGGCCGCCTTCATCGTATCCGACATATCCTGGAGGCGCTCCGATCAGACGAGACACGGAGTATTTCTCCATGTACTCACTCATATCAAGACGCACCATGTTGGATTCATCGTCAAACAGGCTGGCAGCAAGTGCTTTTGCAAGCTCGGTCTTGCCGACACCGGTTGGTCCCAAAAACAGGAACGAACCAATTGGTTTGGTCGGATCTTTGATTCCGGCTTTGGAACGGATAATCGCCTCGGTCACTTTGGTAACACCATCGTCCTGGCCTACCACACGTTTGTGGAGTTCCTCATCCAGATGCAGTGTCTTATTCCGCTCGCTTTCGCTTAACTTCGCAACTGGGATTCCCGTCCAGCGGGAAATGATCTTTGCAATCTCTTCATCGGTGACATTTTCGTGTACCAGAGACAGATCACGGTCTTTGAGTTTATCTTCCTCAATTTCCAGTTCTTTCTGTAATCCAGGCAGTTTACTGTACTGCAATTCCGCAGCTTTTTCATAATCTGCGTCACGCTGTGCTGCCTCGATCTCCTTCTTTGTGCTCTCAATCTGCTCTCTGACCTTGCTGACATTGTCAACTGCATCCTTTTCGGTGCTCCACTGCGCTTTTCTGGTATTAAACTCATCACGCAATTCTGCAAGTTCTTTCTGCAGATCTGCCAGACGCTCCTGACTCAGATGATCCGTCTCTTTCTTTAATGCCGTCTCCTCGATCTGCATCTGCATGATCTTCCGGTTCATCTCATCAAGTTCTGCCGGCATGGAATCCAGTTCCGTCTTGATCATCGCACAGGCCTCGTCGACCAGATCGATTGCTTTATCCGGCAGGAACCGGTCTGTGATATAACGGTTGGAAAGAACTGCTGCTGTAACAAGTGCAGAGTCCGTAATCTTAACGCCGTGGAATACTTCGTAGCGCTCCTTTAAGCCACGCAGGATGGAAATCGTATCTTCCACCGTTGGCTCATCTACCATAACCGGCTGGAAACGACGCTCCAGGGCAGCATCTTTTTCGATATACTCACGATATTCATTTAAGGTTGTGGCACCGACACAGTGCAGTTCGCCTCTGGCAAGCATTGGTTTTAACAGCTGTCCGGCATCCATGGCACCATCGGTTTTTCCGGCTCCGACGATTGTGTGCAGTTCATCAATAAACAGAATGATCTGTCCATCCGAATTTTTGACATCGTCAAGAACCGCTTTCAAACGTTCCTCAAATTCACCACGATACTTTGCACCGGCAACCAGGGCACCCATATCCAGGGCAAACAGCTTCTTGTCTTTTAAGCCTTCCGGTACATCGCCTTTTACGATACGCTGTGCCAGGCCCCCGACAACGGCAGTCTTCCCTACACCGGGTTCGCCGATGAGCACCGGGTTATTTTTGGTCTTCCGGGAAAGAATCCGAACCACATTCCGGATCTCCTCGTCACGGCCGATCACCGGATCAAGTTTCTGCTGTCTTGCACGCTCCACCATATCATAACCGTACTTTTCCAGTGTATCATATGTTGCTTCCGGATTATCGGAAGTGACACGCTGATTGCCGCGGACGGTAGACAGTGCCTGCAGAAACCGTTCCCTTGTCAGCCCATATTCTTTCATCAGTGCTTTCATCGCTGGATTTGGATATTTGAGCATTGCAAGGAAAATATGCTCGACAGAGACATATTCATCTCCCATTGCCTTTGCCTCATCCTCTGCATGGATCAGCACATTGTTTAAATCTTTTCCGACATAGACATTGCTGTTGCTGCCGGATACTTTGACGCGCGCATCCAGTTTGCTGATCGCATTCTGGGTGAAATGCTGTACGTCAATTTCCATTTTCTCTATCAGTTTCGGGATCAGTCCCTCTTCCTGCTGTAACAGGGCAACTAACAGGTGCTCCTGCTCAATCTCCTGATTTCCATAGTCGTAGGCAAGCTTTTCGCAGTTATTGATCGCTTCTACCGACTTTTGTGTAAATTTCTGTATGTTCATAGCAAGCCCTCCTCTTAACTATCATCATGTAACTGTGCTGTTTTTTTCATCCCAGTTACTATTTTTCTCGATTACGATATTGTTATACACCCGTTTTTAGCACTCGTCAAGTAGGAGTGCTAACAAAAATTCTAAAGTTTTTATAAACATTGGAATATATTGTCGAATTGTCTGAAAATTGTTTTAGACATAAGTTTTTTCAATGTGACGGAAGAAGGGGGATATTCTCTTTCTCCAGAAACATCTGTTATTAATTGTAACGGATGTTTTGCCGATATAATAGACAACACAAACGATGATCTATTACAGAAAGGAACTTTTCATGCAGATTTATTTATCACTGATGTCCCAGAAGAATCCCTCATCCGATTCCTCATCCTATGATCTTTCTTCTCCTCAGGGGCGCATGCTCTATGTGAGAGAAACAACCAATGCCGCATTTTCTTCCTGGACTTCTCCCCTGCAAAGACAGGACCCTGATACGCAGGAAGAAAAAAAACAGGAAATGCTCTCCCGCATTATGGGAAAATTAAAAAGTGGGAAGAAACTTTCTGCCAAAGAACTGGATTTTCTGCGGCGTACCGATCCAATTCTTTATGCCCACGCCCTGCGCGTCCAACGAATGGCGGAGGCTTTAAAACAGCAGCTCTCCCATGCAAAAAGCAAGCAGGAAGCAAATGATATGATTACATCCGCGATTGCCGGGGTCTCGGACAAAGATCCGGACAAAGAATATCTGCTGGCTGCTTACAATGAGGTTTCCAAAAATTTTCATAAATCACCGGCTTATCAGCGTCTGCCAAACACTCCGGAAGATGCCAAAAAAAGAAAAACGAACAATCCGAATGCTCATTTTTCCGATGATGAGGACACGAATGACGATACGGATGATCTCCTGTCATGGACCCCGCTTCAGGAAATTATTGATGCGGCTCCAACACTAGAATGTCAGGGCTAGGCTTATATAGCTGGAACATTATTATTTCAAGTAGTGTTCCAGCTTTTCATTTACACACAGACGGATTTCCTCTGCAACACGTTCACAGTATGTCTTTTTCATACCCGCCTGCACACCAACTGCTACTAATTCCTTTTTCCCCGGATTTTTGCCATTTCCATCTACAGTGGTTGTGTGCTCACCATAATACGTATTACTGTATGTGAGATCATAGGCAGGACTTAAACGCCACATATCATCCTTTTCATTATAAATGTAGGTAAAGTTTTTAGAATGATCATCACGATTATGTGCGAATACATTAAAACACATACGACGATACATATTTTCCACATCCTCTGTACAATCCCTTGTCAGAATTTTTGTCAACTTCATCAATTCATGATAGTCCAGACTTGGTTGATTAAAATCTAACTCCAATAAGGCAGCCGCAGTTAACATATGTGCCCTTTTTATTTCATTCTTTTCTATTCTTCGATCAAATCTCTTTGTTCCAAAATATCCCGGACATATATCTGATGAAAAAAGCCGTGTTTCACTCATTACAATTCCACAGGCTTTTGCACACAGAGAATAATCGTATTCCATTTTTCCCACATCTTTTTTGTCCACATGTGCCGGAAATTTAATAATCCAGTTTTCTCCATCTATTTCCGTCATAATCTTAGGTCTTGCACCACCACTGGTTCCTCCCAGCCGGTACAATTCATCTAATTTCTCCGAATATTGCGTGCTTAATATTTTCTGGCAATGCACAGATAGTTCGTCCAGATCATCCATCTGTTGTCCCATCCCAATCTCCTTCTGCGGATGATAGGTCAAAGCTCCCATTCCAGATTTTCCCACGATGGCAAGACGATCCAATACCGAATATTGTGCTTCCTTTTTTCCACGTTCTTTCAGCAAACGCTCCAATAAAAGCTGTCCCCATGCATCCGGTAAACTATCTGCAAATACTCCGAACAATCCGTCAAAATAATCTTTTTTGGGCACAAACACTTCATTTTTTAGCGGAAGCGAAAATGGACTGACTGAAAATCCATGCTCCAGCCATTCTTCACTATAAGAAAATGCCACCTTATGATTCGCGGTCAATGCAAGCGTTCCCACAAGCCGGTCATCCATCCGAACCTCAAGACTTTCCCTTTGACTCATTGATTACCTCCTGAATATTTCGATATGGTACCTGTGTAAAAAGATCCCGCAGTTCATCTGCAAGTTCCAACGCCATAGCAAGTTTTGTCAGTGACAAAAGCGAAATCTGTCCTGTTGTCTCAAATCGTTTAATAGAACCGTAACTTACTCCGCTCATATCCGAAAGTTTCTGTTGCGAAACTTTCCGCCGTCTGCGAATACGGCGCATACGTTCTGCCAGTTTTTTATCCAGTTCTTCTGCTGTTTCCCATACCAGTGCTTCCATATCATGCCCCATCTTGTCAGATAATATTTTATCTATTTCACGCGATTTTACTTATTTTTATATAATATATTATCTAATATTTTAGCATATCTCTTCGGGTACCGCAACGTCTCCCTGACTATTTTTCCTATCATACAGTTTTTCCAAAACTGCTCCAATATCCGCTTCCACGCAAATGGATTTCTTTCGGATTTCCTCCGGCGCACAGGCTTCCTTCTTATTTATGCAGGCATAAACTGCATCCGGCCAGGTTGCATATAGATATATCGGCTCCAGTACGCCCAATATTCTTCCAATGTTTTATAAGGGAAAAAGCCCCCGGAATACATATCCGAAAATCCATGCACCTGTCGGAAATCGCCAAACCACTTTTCAAAACGTTCCCCGGAATAGGTAAATCCTGCAGAAGTGGATAATCCCGCACCCGCGCCAATGATCACGGCCTCCGCTTTCTGCAGTGCCTGTTTCAGACACTCTGTTTGTACACTTTTGCAGTTTGATGTTTTTATACTGCAAAATGGTGGATTATTGCCCCTACACTTTGCTCCCATACATGGGCACCACGATACACTTTTCGGCATATTTACTTCCATCGGTTCTCTTATCCATTCCATTTCATCACCTCCTTTACACTTCCTTCGTTTCTTCATATTCCAAAATGTCACCCGGCTGACACTGTAATACTCTACAAATCGCTTCCAATGTAGAAAACCGAATCGCCCTAACCTTTCCAGTTTTTATATTCGACAAATTTACATTCGATATTCCCACTTCTTCTGCAAGTTCTTGCAGGGAAATTTTTCTATCGGCCATCACCCGATCTAACCGTAATACAATTGGCATCTTATATTTCCTTTACTTTATCTATAATATTTCATCAGCCTCTTTCTGCAATTCGTACCCATGTTGAAAAGAAACACCAATGAAATAAATACAGATTCCTACTATAACAGCTGCTCCAATAAAATGATCCGTTCCTTTCCATTCTACCCCTTTTATAATCTGGCATGCTGCTAAACTTAAATATTTCAGGCATTTAATAACCGGATATCCGATTACAAAACATAAGGCTATCCCCCTACATTTTCAAATTGTTTTTTTACTTTATTTTCGTTCTTTCTTTCAAACATTTTTTATTCTCCTTTCTTGTATATCACAATTTCACTTTTTATGTTTGTCAATATATTTTTAATGTTTATCGTTAATTTATGACAAAAAATCCCAAGAGCGATGCCAGCATCGATACTCATGCCACAAAAAAGGAGCCACACAGCACTCCTGCTGTGTGGCTCCTTCGATATTTCATTATCCTTCAATCGCAATATATTTGTTTTCTTCTACCGCTTTCTTTGCCTCTTTCTTCGGCACGAAAAGCTTTAAGATACCATGCTTAAATTCTGCTTTGACATCCTCCTGCTCAATATCTTCACCGACATAAAAGCTTCTCTGGCAGGCACCGGCATAACGTTCCTTGCGGATGTAGTGACCGCTGTCCTTTTCTTTCTCGTCCTTGTCGAGACCTTTCGCAGCACTGATGGTCAGGTATCCATCGGAAACAGAAGCCTTAATCTCATCCTTGGTAAATCCCGGAAGATCAATCATCAGCTCATATCCATCCTTCTGCTCTTTGATATCGGTCTTCATAATCCTTCCGGCTTTCTTACCGTATAGCTTCTTTTCGGTATTATTCATTTCTTTATCCATATCATAAAATGGAAACTCATCAAACCAGTCATCAAATAAATTCTCTCCAAAAATACTAGGCATTAACATAAGTCATCTCTCCTTTTCTTTCTGCGTCCACGGTCTGTGGACCTCTCATGCTTGTTTACCTTGTTTCTTTGGAACCGGGATGTTTCAGGAACCTTTCGTTCTCTTTTGGTTCCTTTCCTTTGTTCTTGCCTATGTTATAGCACTGTTTGTTAGCACTGTCAAGTATCGAGTGCTAATTCTTTTGTGAAGATTTTGTGAAGTCTTAATTTTAGTCCTGTTTTCCTATTGCGCATATGTTTCTTCCATGCTATATTTTCTTTACACATTTCGAATTTGCAGCTAAATTTATATACCGCTGCATTTCACCGGATATTTCATCCGTTTTTTCCATGTGTACGAAACAATTAAATATTGGAGAGGAATTTCGTGCAGAGCAAAAATTCAGTTATTATTTTATTATTGTTTTTATTTTCAGATATTGAAAGCTGGGGGGCTTCCATGTTACAATCTTGATAGAAGAACAGCCGCTATATCACACGTTTTCCTCTCCGCCACTACAAAGGAGAAGAAAATGTACAAGAGCAAAAAGTTCGAAGACCTTACCATTAGTGATGATTTTATGTTTGGGATTGTTATGCGCGATCCCAAATATTGTAAACCTTTTCTGGAAACTATACTGAATATTAAGATTTCACGCATTGAGTATCCCGAGGATCAGAAAACGATTAATCTGTCTCTGGATGCGAAGAGCATCCGGCTGGATGTGTATGTTGAGGACGATTTTGATACGGTTTACAACATTGAAATGCAGAACGGACACCATAAAAATCTTCCGAAGCGCACCCGCTATTATCAGGGGATGATTGATTTAAACCTGCTCGACAAGGGCATGGATTACACGCAGTTGAAACAAAGTTTCGTGATCTTTGTCTGCACCTTTGATCCGTTCCATATCGGCAGGCATGTGTATACTTTTGAAAACCGCTGCGTGGAAGATCCGAATCTGCCTCTTAACGATGGCACACAGAAAATCATTTTAAATACGAAAGGAATTTTTGATGATGTTCGGCCGGAACTGAAACGGCTGCTTAACTTTATTGATGGCAGACAGCCGGAAGATTCTTTTACACAAGATCTCTCCAAGGCTGTGGAATCTGCCAAGCGCAATGAGAAATGGAGGCATGACTACATGACGCTGCAAATGGCTTATGACGAGAAATACCGCGAGGGGCTGGAAACTGGCATTCAGCAGGGCATTGAACGAGGCATTGAACAAGGCATTACAACATCTGCCCGTCGTATGCTTTCCTCCGGTAAATATTCGGATTCTGAAATTTCTGAAATTACCGGACTTTCCGTGGAACAAATTCAGGCTTTAAAGAATTCCGCAAAATAAACTCTTATTATTTTTAATTCAATACTTTATAATTCAAGAATAATCTTGAGGTTATTGTCCTGTACGCTTGCTCCTACATTACCATCAAGAGCCAGAACGAGAGCCTTAACTACCGCAAGCCCTACCCCCGTACTTCCATCGTGTCGTGAGGTATCCCCTGTATAAAAGCGGTCAAACAGCCGGTTGCCATCAATTTGCAAGCTGTCACTCACTGGATTTTCCATCATAAACCGGATACCGCCATCCGATTTCTGCATAAGTGTTATTTTTATGTTCCCTGCCGAATACTTCATTGCATTTGTCAGCAGGTTTTGCAAAATCCGCTCTACCATATTCCGGTCTGAATATATGTAGATGGAATAATCTGGCAGTTTTATTTCCGGTATAATATTCTTTTTTTCTAATGCCGGTGCATGTTCCGTTATCAGATCTATGAGCATGTTGGAAAAATTAAACGTTTCTTTACTGGGAACGGTCTGCTGTTCCTCTAAAACAGAAAGGTCATAAAATGCTTCCACCAGTTCCTTCATTTTTTCTGCTTTATGCAGGACAACTGCGATGCGTTTGGCCTGCGCCGGCTCTAAATCTTCTTTTTGTAACAATTGTAAATGACCAAGAATAACCGTTAGCGGCGTACGCAGATCATGTGATATATTTGCAACAGATTCTTTTAAATGTTCTTCATGACGTAAGGTTTTCGCTACGGCCTGTCTCTGCCTGATATTATAAAGATTCAGTATAGCTGCCAGGTGTTCTAAATCTTTATCCATCAGGGAAATGTCTATCATCTGTCCGGAATTTCCGCGATTCCATTCCTTCACCTGACCGGAAAGATTACGAATTTGTTTTTTCAGCTGTATATGTCGGAATAATAATATCAGGAATCCCACTGCCAGAAGCAATAAAAACCATTTTATTTCAGACATCTTTCCTCCATCTATTTCAAGTCACATTTACGAAATTTTATCCACGAAAGCAATATCAGTATGCCCGACCATATTACTCCTGCCAGAATAGCAGCCGGCTGAAAAAATGTGTTCCTGCTGACAACGACCCGGATCTGATAAACCGGTAAAAACGCTACCGGCAATTGCAGCATCATTCCATATCCGAGATAAAGACTAAGTGCAAAAATAATAATTGCCGTAACAGAAGCTGCTCTCACAACATCTTGCAAATAACAGCAAATTAAGATTGCAATCAGAAAGATCCCGCTATTTAACAGAAGCGAATAAACGATTGCTTTTGTTACATTATAAAAAAATACCCCACCATCTTCCATACCAAACCTTCCAAATGTTCTGATACATCCTGCAACCGGATACACAAGCGCCATGATATGAAAAGCGATCAGATAGGATATGATTTTACCCGTAAAAATTTTGCTTCTGGAATATCCGGCACTGACTTCGAGCGTTATGGTTCTCCCGGAAAATTCCTGTCCGAAACTCAAAGCAAGAAGCCCCGAAATAATGATAAGGAGAAACGTAGAATCATACACCATTCCGTTAAAAATATCTGCAAGGGAAGATGCCTTTCCTCCTGCCGGTCCCATAACTTCCGGCACATAGGTATCGGCGGTAAAAAAGCCCAGAACAAATATTCCAATCATCCCACACCAGTAAACGAAATTATGCAAAAACTGGTATTTCTCCATCTTTAATAATTTTTCCATCCTAAACACCTCCCACTATTTCAAATCTGCATGTAAAAAAATGCGACCGGCACTGTAATACAAAATAAACATCCACAGAAAATCCAGGCTTAACGGAACCGTTGTCCTGTCAAACTTTTGTAATGCAATTAATCGAAGCTGTCCCATGGGCAATATTCTTATCAGGCTTTCTGCATGTTGCCCATTCATCAAAAAAATCATAAGAAAAAACAGAACCATGGAAACTGCCAGTGTTTTTCCCATATCGCGGAAAACAAAAGCAAGAACGACCGGTAATGCACACATGGTGATTACAACAAACAGTATTTGAAAAGCCACAGTAAAAGTACCTGAAATTTCCGGAAATCTTTCTTTCATACCAAACCGGCCAATGATTTCATGTATCAGTAACGGAACTGTCAGAATGAGGATGCAGCCAATCTGGGATACCATGACTTTTGCCCAGAATACATAACCTCTCTTATGTCCTGCAGTCAGATATGCATTTAAGGTTCTTCCTCCCAAATCATTTCCAATAAACAATGCTATAAAAACAATAATCAGGAAATAAAGAAGTGGCGTATTATATAAAGATGCCATAACCAGATTTGAAGTTTTTCCTTTGCTGTCCAGCAACAATATACTGCTTAAAAGAAACGTAAAGATCCCGATTCCCCAAAAGTACCAGCTATGCCATAATTTATACCATTCCGTTCTCAGGAGATTTGCCATCTTTTGCCCCTCCTATTTTACTCAGGAAATAATCTTCCAATGTATCACCCGATACAAAAAGCCCGGTAACCAGCACATGCGCTTCTGATAAAACAGATGCAACCATTTCCAGATCATCCAGATGATCGTACAAACGAATCGTACCATCGGGCATCAGCTTAAAATGATCTGTATGAAGATTTTCTTCCAGAACCATCACTGCTTTCTGCATATCGGTTGTCTGAATCGCAATATGACGTTTGCACCGTTCATTTAATTCATGATCAGAAATTTCTTCTATAATATTTCCATGATCAAGCAGAATAAACTCTGTTGCCGTTTGATACAATTCTTCCAAAATATGACTGGAGACCAGAATTGTCATTCCGTATTCCCTGTTTAACGTTTTTAATAAATTCCTGATTTCCACAATTCCGGCAGGGTCCAGTCCGTTAACAGGTTCATCTAAAATTAAAAATTCCGGGGTATTCAAAAGAGCCATTGCAATTCCAAGGCGCTGCCGCATCCCTAAGGAAAAATTTCGAACCCTCTTTTTTCCCGTATCGTTTAACCCAACCATATCCAATGTTCTTTTTATCACGGTTTTATCCGGTATGCCACGCTGAATACGCTGTATTTCCATATTCTGATATGCGGTCATTGCAGGAAATAATGCCGGTGTTTCGATCATACTTCCAATCCGTTTACGCTGTTTCTGTAATTCCACAGTTTCTGATTTTCCCCATAAGGAAAGCGTGCCGCTTGTCGGAAATGCAAGTCCCGTGACCAGTCTTAAAAAAGTAGTCTTGCCAGCCCCATTCTGACCGATAAAACCATAAATTTTACCCTTTTTTATCTGCAAATTTATGTGGTCCAATGCCAGTGTCTGCTTATACTCTTTCGTTAAAGACCGGGCTTCTAAAATAACTGAATTCATCTTCCGAACCTCCTTTACAAAAAACAGTATAACGAACATTCTTAAAGAATTCCTTAAGCTGAGATAAGAAGACATTAAAAAAGCATAAAGCCAGGGAACTTTTATTCCTTAGCCTTATGCAGACGATAACCAATGCCCCAGACCGTATCTATAAATTCTTTATCCGGACAAACCGCTTTTAATTTGTTACGCAGATTACTGATATGAACATTAAGCGTATTGTCTTCCACAAAATATTCTGTATTCCACACACTCTGAAAAAGATTTGACTTTGAGAATACTTTGTCCGGATATTTCATCAGCAATTCCAGAATGGCAAATTCTTTTGCGGTTAAAGCCAATTCCGCTTCCTTCAAAAATGCCGTATTCTTTTCCAGATCCAGACATAAATCCCCGTATTGTAAACAGGCAGCCGAACGATTTTCAAACTGTACTCTGCGCAGATTGCTTTCAATTCTGGCAAGCACTTCTTCCATATCAAAAGGTTTTGTAATGTAATCATCTGCCCCAAGACGAAGCAGATCAATTTTATTCTGTGTCGTTTCTTTCGCTGAAATAATAAGAACCGGTATCGTAAATTGTCTGCGTATATCTGCCAGAATAATATCGCCGCTTCGATAGGGTAGCATAATATCAAGTATGATCAGATCAATTTTTTCTTTGTGTAAGAAATCCAGAACATGGAGTCCATCATATTGACTGTACACAACATATCCGTTTTCTTTCAGGAAATCTGTTAACAGCGTATTGATTTCCACATCATCTTCAATTATTAATATTTTATCCACTTGTGTACCTCTTTTTTACAGGCAATAACCTTCTTCCCTGAGTTTCTTTCCCTCTTCGATATAAGAAAGTGCACTCTCTTTTAACCCTGCAATTTCTTCTTCCGTCAATGCCCGCGTGACCTTCGCCGGTCTGCCCATAACCATGCTGCCGTCCGGGATATTCTGGTGTTCAAGCACAAGGCTTCCTGCTGCGATGAGACAGTTTTTTCCGATCACACTGCCGTTCATCACCGTTGCGCCCATGCCGATTAATGTGTTGTCCCCGATCGTGCAGCCATGAAGAATTGCATTATGCCCCACCGTCACATAATCGCCCACCATGGTCGGATCGACTTTGGAAGTGTGGACCGTGCAATTATCCTGAATGTTTGTCCCTTTTCCGATGATAATTTTATTGTCATCCCCACGCAGTACCGCATAAAAAAGAATGGTACTGTCCTCACCGATGGAAACATCCCCCATCACCACAGATTCCTTTACGATATTGGTTGATGCCGCTATACTTCCCGTTGTTTTTGTCATGACCGATTTCCTCGTTTCTTTCCTTATTTTCATACTGTTTTTAGTATAACATCTCCGTTTTTGCTTCTCAACATACTCTTTTGGGAAAAGAAAAAAGCGAGGACATCAGCAGATGCTCTCGCTCGACTCCACTTTACGATTTATTCGTAAACGTGTTTCTTTTTATCTTTTGCTTTCGCCTGTTTTTTCTTTAACGGGTGTTTTGGATTCTTATCTGACATAGTAATCGCCTCTTTTCCTCATATTCATATGTCAAATTTGTTTCCTTTGTTATGCCTACGTTATAGCACTGTATTCTGGCAATGTCAACCCTGTCTGTTAATTATTTTGTGTTTTTTCTGTGAATATGATAAATTTACTCATTTTATCACAAGTTGTCAGGCATTTTGTGTTTGTGTTTTTTCTGTGAACTTACAAAATCCTCCCAAAAAAGTCATTGACATTTTAAATTTTCATCTCTATAATGATAAAAGTTCGGTTGCTAACTATTTAAAAATCATTTTAAGAAAGGAGTGATTTCTTGCAGGATTTCGACGAAAAACAATTCAAAGAAATTCATATGGGCCGCCTGATCCAGGTACTGTCCCATCAGATGAAACGGAAAAGCTGTGTGATCTCCATGATCAACGACGATGGTCTGACCACCATGCAGAAACATGTGTTGAAATTTCTTCTTCTGGAAACCCTTCACAAGGTTGTCTACCAGAAAGACATCGAAGAAGAATTTCAGATCCGCAAATCCACGGCGACCGGAATGCTGCAGCTTCTTGAAAAAAATGGTTTTATTGTGCGGGAAAGTGAAAAAAAAGATGCCCGCCTGAAACGCATTATTCCTACCAGAAAAGCGGAAGCACTCCGTCCGAGCATTCTTGCACACATAAGGCAGTCGGAAGCACAGCTTACAGCGGATATTTCCGAAGCGGATGTCCTGATCTGTAAAAAAGTGCTCTGCCAGATGCTCTATAACGTATCAGAACATAAGGAGGTATGTAAAAAAAATGAATAAGAAACTTTTACAATCCGTCCGGGAATACAAAAAGCAATCCATCATTACCCCTCTTTTGGTTACATTAGAGGTACTGATGGAAGTATTGATTCCTCTGGAAATGGCAAAAATTATTGATATTGGCATTGCAGAAGGAAATCTCGGATATATTATCCAAAGAGGACTTATCCTTGTAATTATGGCAATGATGTCCCTGTTTTTCGGTGTACAGGCCGGAAACTTTGCAGCAATTGCCGGAGCCGGATATGCCAAAAATCTGCGGCACGATATTTATTATAAAGTACAGGATTTTTCCTTTAAAAATATTGACCATTTTTCCACGTCCGGACTCGTTACCCGTATGACCACCGATATTACAAATATCCAGATGGCTTATATGATGAGTATCCGTCTGCTTGCAAGAGCTCCGATTATGATCGTTTTATCCTGGATCATGACGCTGACGCTCAGCAAAAAAGCCGCACTCTTATTCTTAATCGTCATCCCGGTGCTCGGTGGAACGCTGTTATTTATTGCAAAGAAAGCCCATCCACATTTCATCAAGGTGTTTGACGAATACGATGATTTGAACAACTCTGTACAGGAAAATGTAAATGCAGCCCGCGTGGTAAAAGCATTCGTCCGTGAGGATTACGAAATTGACAAATTCCACGGTGTTTCCAAATATGTTTACCAGTTATTCACAACAGCAGAAAAAATTGTTGCCTGGAACTCTCCGGTTATGCAGTTTGTAATGTATGCCGTTATCATGATCCTTGTCTACATTGGTGGAAAAGGCATTGTAACCAAAACGATGGAAACCGGTGCCTTAACCTCCATTATTGTATATGCTTTACAGATCATCGGCTCCCTGATGATGGTAACTTTCGTTTTCGTCATGATTATGATTGCTGGCGCATCAACAGACCGTATCACCGAGGTACTCGATGAAATTCCGGAAATGATTGATCCCGCAGACGCAGTAACTTCCGTTGCCGATGGTGATATTGTCTTTGACCATGTCAGCTTCAGTTATGCCGGTGAAGGTGGAAATCTTTCCTTAAAAGACGTCAATCTGCATATCAAATCCGGTCAGACCGTGGGGATCATCGGTGGAACCGGAAGTGCAAAATCAACGCTTGTACAGCTGATTCCGCGTCTGTATGACGTCACCGAAGGAAGTGTAAAAGTTTCCGGTATCGATGTGCGCAAATATAATCTGGAAGCCCTGCGCGATCAGGTTTCCATGGTGTTGCAGAAAAACATCCTGTTCTCCGGAACAATTTACGACAATATCCGCTGGGGCAACGAAAATGCTACGGATGAAGAAGTACAGAATGTCTGTAAACTGGCACAGGCCGACGGATTCGTCCGCGAATTTCCGGATGGTTACAATACACAGATTGTCCAGGGTGGAAACAACGTATCCGGTGGGCAGAAACAGCGTCTTTGTATTGCCCGTGCCCTGCTGAAGAAACCAAAAATTCTGATCCTTGATGATTCTACCAGCGCCGTGGATACCAAAACCGATGCGCTGATCCGCAAGGCTTTCCGCGAGGAAATTCCAAACACGACAAAGATCATCATTGCACAGCGTGTTTCTTCCATTGAAGATGCCGACTTGATCATTGTCCTTGAAAACGGTGAGATTTCCGGCATCGGTACATCCGAAGAACTGTTAAAAACCAATGCAATTTACCGTGAAGTATATGTATCACAGGTCAAAGGAGATGAAGATCATGAATAACAAAAAGCCAAAGCTTTCCAAATACAATATTGCTACCGCAAAACGTCTGTTGAAATATGTAACAGAAACCTATAAAGCCCGCTTTATTCTTGTATTTGTATGTATCTTCTTAAGTGCAGTCGCATCCATTTCGGTATCTCTGTCCTTAAAATACATGCTTGATGATTTCATCCTTCCCCTGATTGGACAAAAAAGTCCGGACTATACCGAATTTTACCGTGCACTTGCTGTACTTGGCTGTATTTTCATTGTCGGTGTTATTGCAACATTTATCTATACCCGTATGATGGTATATATCGGCCAGGGTGTGTTAAAGCGTGTGCGTGATGATATGTTTGAGCATATGCAGACCCTTCCGATCCGCTATTTCGATCAGAATACGAATGGCTCTATCATGAGTCTTTACACAAATGATACCGATACCCTGCGCCAGATGATCAGTCAGGCAATCCCACAGGCACTGATGTCGTTTTTCACCATCATTGTTACATTTATTTCCATGCTGGTCTTAAGTCCCCTGCTGACACTGCTTGCCATTGTTGTCATCGGGATTCTGGTATTTGTCACAAAAAAAATCGGTGGAAACAGTGGAAAATACTTTGTGCGCCAGCAGGTTTCCCTTGCCGACGTGACCGGATTTGTGGAAGAACATATGAATGGCCAGCGTGTGGTAAAAGTGTTCAACCATGAGCAGAAATCCAAAGAGGAATTCGACCAGCTCAACGAAGCACTGTTTGACAGTGCCTCACAGGCAAACAAATACGCAAACATGATGGGACCGGTTATCGGAAATATCGGAAATTTACAATTCGTGCTGACTGCTGTTCTCGGTGGTGTTCTCTCGGTTGCCGGTGTGGGCGGCATTACGCTCGGCGTCATGGCTTCCTACCTGCAGTTTACCAAGAGTTTTACCCAGCCGTTTATGCAGGTGGCACAGCAGTTCAACTCCATCGTTATGGCTCTGGCAGGAGCTGATAGAATCTTTGCCCTGATCGACGAAAAACCGGAGACAGACGAAGGCTATGTAACACTTGTCAATGCAAAAAGAGATGCCGATGGCAACATCATCGAATGTAAAGAACGTACCGGCATGTGGGCATGGAAACATCCACATTCCGCAGATGGAAGTGTATCTTACACCCCTCTGACCGGCGATGTCCGTTTTGAGGATGTTACATTCGGCTACAATCCGAATAAGGTCATCTTAAAGGATATCAGTCTGTTCGCCAAACCGGGACAGAAACTGGCATTTGTTGGCTCTACCGGTGCCGGAAAGACAACAATTACCAACCTGATCAACCGTTTCTACGATATTCAGGAGGGAAAAATCCGCTATGACGGCATCAATATCACCAAGATCAAAAAAGATGATCTGCGCCGCTCCCTCGGTATTGTCCTGCAGGATACCCATCTGTTTACCGGAACCATCCGCGATAATATCCGTTACGGAAATCTTGATGCAACCGATGAGCAGATCTACGAAGCTGCCAGACTTGCGCACGCAGACCAGTTCATCCGGATGCTGCCAAACGGTTATGATACCATGTTAAGCGGTGACGGCGAAGAACTTTCCCAGGGACAGCGCCAGCTGCTTTCCATTGCAAGAGCCGCCGTGGCTGATCCACCGGTTCTCATCCTCGATGAGGCAACTTCCAGCATCGATACCCGTACCGAAAGCATTGTACAAAAGGGTATGGATAATCTGATGAAAGGACGTACGGTATTTGTGATCGCTCACCGCCTGTCTACGATCCGAAACAGTGATGCAATTATTGTGCTTGATCATGGACAGATCATTGAACGCGGAGATCATGCGGATCTGATTAAGCAGAAGGGAACCTATTATCAGCTGTATACCGGAAAACTGGAACTTTCCTAAACTGGAAATACCCTCCTATTGCAGAAATATTACAGACTTGTTACAATACATTTGTACTTAGCTAATACAAATACAAACAGGGAGGTACTTAACTATGTGCTTTAGATTTTTTTCCAACTGCGATTTCTCAGCACTGATCCGTAAGTGTTTTGGATGCTAATAACCAGCAAAAAAGAAGCTGCACACGAATTTTCTTTTCGTGTGTCAGCTTCTTTTTGCGTTTCCTGTCTGTATTCACCTGACCGGTCCGTCTATGCACGGAAATCAAATTTATTTTTTGATATGTTGATTTAAAAACTCCATTACTTCTCGTTTCTTTGGAATCGCAGGAATTCCACCTCTCTTTTGCACACACAGACATGCTACTGCATTTCCCTGCCGTGCACAGGCACGCAAATCATTCCAGTCCATCTCATCAATTGCTTTGTTCAGGGATAAAAACTGGCTCAGGAATCCACCCCAGAATGAATCTCCGGCTCCTGTTGTATCAACCGCCTCTGTTGCAAATCCCCTGATCTGTTCTTTTCCATCCGTAGTTGCCACAAGTACGCCGTCACTGCCAAGTGTAATGGCAATCAGCTCTGGTCCCATGGAAAGCAACTCCTCCGCAGCTTCTTCATAGCTGTTTTTTCCCGTCAGCAGGAGACTTTCTTCATCCGATACCTTCATCACATCCGCAAATGGAATCACTGCTTTCATTTCCTGTACTGCAGTCTGTTCATTTCTCCACAAGGATGCACGGTAATTTGGATCATAAGAAATCAATGCTCCCGCGTCTTTTGCGATATGAACGGCTTCTAAAGTTGCACTTTTTGCCGGTTCATCCGTCAGGGAAAGCGATCCGAAATGAAAAATTTTACCTTTTTTCAAAAGCGTCGGATCCAGTTCTTCTTTCCGAAGTTGTGTATCCGCGCCCGGTTTTCTTGCAAATGAAAATTTCCGCTCACCGTTTTCATCAATTTCTACAAACGCAAGTGTAGTAAAATACTTATCATCTTCGATCAGATGGTCCACTGCAATCCCCTCATTTTGTAAGGTTCTTTTTAAAAATGCACCATGCATGTCTTTTCCGACTTTTCCAATAAACGATGTCCGGTATCCCATATGGCTTGCAACCGTCAACAAATTCGCCGGTGCACCACCGGGATTCTGCTCAAACAGCTTCATTCCATCTTTTCCGTATCCTGCCTCGGTAAAATCGATCAGCAGTTCACCCAATGCTACAATATCAACCTCTTTTTCCATTCTTTAATTCCTCCACAATTTCATTATAACGCTTTTTATTCAGCCGATAAAAGAATAATACCACAGCAGTCACAATCCAGAGAACCCCCGGAATGGTTGTAAATGCATGTTTCATAATGGAAAGTACGGCTGCATTTTGTGTCTGGTTTGCCACATACCCGTATTTTCCGAGTAATCCGGCAAGAAGTGCTGTTCCAATTGCCATTCCAATCTTGTTTCCAAGCGAGATAAACGCATATTGAAATCCATCGTTGCGCAATCCGGTTTTCCACTCACCGTACTCCACACAATCCGGAATGATTGCATAAATTGCGGTATTGAATCCGGAAAAGAAAAACTGTGTAATTCCAGACAATGCATAAAAGATAACCGGAGCTTCTTTTACATTAAAGAAAAACATGGAAAGCATCGAAATTCCTGTCAAAAGTGCAAATACACTGGCAGTTCTTCCTTTATTGTTCAGTTTACGGAATACCGGCTGAAAGCAGGCTGCTCCAATAATGGAAGGAATAATGATGCACATCGAATAAGTGGTATAATACGAGGCATTCCCTTCTACATAAGTAAAATAATACAGGACATCCGCATTTCTTCCATATAAAGTAAAACCAAATAAAATCTGTCCTACCAGAGCCAGCAGATACGGACGATTCTGAAGCACCGCTTTTAGCTGGACTTTTATAGAAATTTTTTCTTTTTCCGGTGTGATCACAGCCTCTTTTGTCTTTGCAAAGCAAAAGAAATGACATGCTGCAAAAATGCATCCATAAATAACTGCCACCGTCAGATATCCGGTTTTTGCACTGCTGCTTCCAAATTTGTTAATCAAAGGAACGGTAATGATATTTAACACACCGATTGCAATCATTGCTGCAACGGAACGGGAAGTGTTGATTTTTGCACGCTCATCAATGTCCTGTGTCATTGCTCCACAGAGTGTTCCATATGGAATATTCACACAGGTATATCCCAAAACAAGGAGACAATATGTGATTACCATATATACAATTTTTGCAGTCTGATTCCAGTCTGGTCTTGCCCAGAATGTCATTACAAGGAGCACCGCCGTAATCGGTGCCGCCACCAAAAGCCATGGACGGTATCTTCCCCATCTTGTCTTTGTCTTGTCGGTCAGTCCCCCGACAATCGGATCATTAATGGCATCCCAGAATCGGGAAAACAGCATCAGTGCGGACACTGCTGCCATACTGATTCCAAATACATCGGTATAAAAAATCATTAAAAAATTGCTGACAAACATCCAACTGAAATTACATCCCACATCACCAAAACCATATGCAATTTTGCTGATCAGCGGCACTTTTCCACTTCTGTTCTCGCTACCCATACGTTCCTCCTATTTCATCAGAGTTTCTGGCAAAACTCGATTCTCTCCTCATTCGGTCCTTTAATCATGAAAAACTTTACACCATTATCCCAAAACGGAAGCTGCTCAATTCCATCCGTAATGACTTCATATCCATTTTCACAGATCTTTTTATACATTTCTTCAATATCTCTCACATCCAGTGCGACATGCTGATATGCCCCGTCTGCCATTACCGCCTGTCCGTTCTCAAACGATTCGATACAGTAATTCTGAATCTGCAAAAACGCAACCTTTTCTTTTGCCTTTTCATTATAGGTTTCTAAAATCACTTCAAATCCAAGACTTTTATAAAATTCGATTGTCTTTTTTAAATCATTCGTCGGGAGCCCTATGTGGGCTACTCCGACAATTCCATATTCGTTTTTCATCTGTTTAATCCTCCTGCACATTGATAATGACTTTCATCGTTGTCTCACGGTTATCATCAATATACTGGTATGCTTTCAGATAATCTTTAAATGCAAACGTTTTTGAAATTAATGGTTTCAAATGTACCTTTCCCTCATTGACAAGACGGATACCATCTACATAATCGTCATGCCGGTACATCATGGTACTTTTAATATCGAGTTCGTGATCATTTGCGACTGCCAGATCCACCTCTGCCATTCCTGCAAATACTGCAACCAGTACAATCACACTTCCTTTTCTTGCATATTTGATTGCCTGCCCCATCGTAATGTTATTTCCTGCACAGTCATAGATCACATCTGCCTTATCCGGACCAAATGCCTCTACCATAGCCTCTCCAAAATCTTTGTGCAGCGTGTTGACACATACATCAATTCCACATTCTTTTGCTTTTTCCAAACGCAGATCACTGACATCGGTAATCATAACCTTTGCTGCTCCCATCCCTTTTGCTGTTTGTGCAACAAGATTTCCAATTGGACCTGCGCCGATTACTGTGATATTCATTCCTTTTACATCGCCCATCTGCTTTACTCCATGAACTGCAACTGCAAGAGGCTCGATCATCGCCCCTTCTTCATAAGACATATCTTCCGGAATCGGTGTTACCTTAGATGCATCTACTGCAAAATATTCAGAAGCCGTACCTGTGGTCTGGAATCCCATAACCTTTAATTCCTCGCAAAGATTATATTTTCCATGGCGACACGGATAGCAGTGTCCGCAATAAACCTGTGGTTCAATCGTAACTTTCTGTCCGATCTGAAACCCAGAAACATTTTTCCCTATTTCTGCGATTTCTCCGGAAACCTCATGTCCCTGTGTCACCGGATATTTCGTAAACGGATGCTTTCCATGATATACATGGATATCAGAACCACAGATACCTATATTTCTGATTTTTACCAGTACCTGATCATCCTTGACTTCTGGAACCGGAACCTCTCTAAATGTAATTTCTCCTGGATTTGTCATTACCTGCTGTAACATAATTGTTTCCTCCTTTATATTTGTTCTTCTTTTGTTTTATCTTTTATAAAATGTTTTATTAAAGTAATTACATTATTGTCCCATTCCTCTGTTTTGTCAATAGTTTTTGAGAGTTTTTACCAGTTGCACAATTTTTTATTTTACTTTTTGTACAATTTTTCTAAATTTTTAAACAAAAAAGTTCCCTCTTTACCGCATGTACACGCCAGTAAAGAAGGAACTTTTTTAATTTCATCATTACGAACAGCATTCTTTTACATATTCATACAAAAAATGTTTT
>ERZ779945.47-NODE-47-length-23498-cov-6.0903_pt1 | contig 23498 bp, 9 predicted proteins | sample MGYA00511951_ERZ779945 | MGnify/ENA primary metagenome ERZ779945 (study PRJEB29588, sample SAMEA2147022) | human gut metagenome | biome: human gut; feature: human-associated habitat; material: faeces | place: Denmark | collected 2008/2010 ... | reverse complement strand
CAATACGGGTAGTGCAGTGAATTGGTACTAGGAGAAACTGAGAATAAAAAATAAGAAATGGTTGCATGTTGTTATCGGCAACCATTTCTCATTTTTTTATTCTGGTCTTTAATTTATGTCTACCACTCAATCGGTGTTTGCCCGTGTGCTTGCAAGTATTCGTTGGTGCGGCTGAAGTGCTTGTTGCCAAAGAAACCATTATAGGCTGACAGGGGTGACGGATGTGCGGAAGCCAGTACCAAGTGCTTGTTGCGGTCTATGAAGGCACCTTTTTTCTGTGCATAAGATCCCCATAAGATGAATACAATATTTTCACGTTGTTCTGCCAGTACACGGATGGCGGCATCTGTAAATTCCTCCCAGCCCCGTCGTTGATGAGAGCCTGCCTGATGGGCACGGACCGTCAGTGTGGCATTGAGTAATAAAACTCCTTGATTCGCCCAGCGGGTCAGGTTGCCTGAAGTAGGGATGGGAGCACCCAAATCGCTTTGTATTTCTTTGAAAATATTTTGTAGGGAAGGAGGAAAAGGTACTCCGTCATTAACAGAGAAGCAGAGTCCGTGCGCCTGGCCGGGACCATGGTAGGGATCTTGGCCGATAATGACGACTTTCACTTTGTCAAACGGGCACAGATTGAAGGCGTTGAATATAAATCTGCCCGGTGGGTAAATAGTGGCAGTCTGGTATTCGCTTCTTACAAACTCAGTGAGTCTGATAAAGTAATCTTTTTCAAATTCGGGTGCCAGATGTTGTTTCCAGCTTTCTTCTATTTGTACGTTCATGGCATTTCTTTTATTATAAAATGTGCGTTAAAGATAGGGGTAATTTGTAAAAATGACAAATAAAAAGAGGATGACTTTTTATAATCATCCTCTTCTTTCATTGCTGATAGATTATAATCAAATAAGTTGCATACCCAGTTGAGCGCATTCTTTTCTCATATCTTCGGGCCATATACTGGCTTGGATTTCACCTATGTGGGCTTTCTGTAAATAAAGCATACAGAGTCGTGATTGTCCTATACCACCGCCGATACACAAAGGAAGAGTTTCATTTAGCAGGCGTTTGTGGAAATACAGTTCTTTACGTTTTTCCTGTCCGCTGAGTGTCAGTTGGCGGAGCAGCGCTTCTTTGTCTACACGGATACCCATAGAGGAAAGTTCGACGGAACGGTCCAGTACTTTGTCCCAAACTAACAGGTCGCCATTCAGACCGGGAAGTCCGGTTTCCGGGTTGATTGTGGTATAGTCGTCATAGTCAGGTGCGCGCAAGTCATGTTCTTTACCGTCACTCAGTTTGCAGCCTATACCTATAATAAATACCGCACCGTATTTTTGTGAGATGGCATGTTCACGTTCTTTCGGACTCTTGTCGGGATACATCTGGCAAAGCTCTTCCGAGTGGATGAAATGAATGTCATGTGGCAGGAAGGGTTTGATCTGCGGGTACATTTCACATACCATATATTCTGTGCGGCGCATGGCTGCATAAATACGGGTTACTATTTGTTTCAGGAAATCAACCGTGCGTTGTTCTTTGGTAATTACACGCTCCCAGTCCCACTGGTCTACATATAGCGAGTGGAGATTACCTAATTCCTCGTCAGCCCGGATGGCGTTCATGTCTGTATAGATGCCATAACCCGGCTCTATATTGTAATCGGCCAAAGTCAGCCTTTTCCATTTTGCCAGTGAATGGACAACTTCGGCCTGTGCGTCTCCCAAGTCTTTGATAGGGAAAGATACCGCCCGTTCGGTTCCGCTCAAGTCATCATTGATACCCATTCCCTTCAATACAAATAGCGGGGCGGTGACACGGCGCAGACGTAATTCTGACGACAGGTTCTGTTGAAAGAACTCTTTTATTTGCTTAATGCCTAACTCTGTTTGTTTTAAATCAAGCAAGGCTTTATAGTTAGCTGGTTTAATTAGGTAACTCATTGTAAAATAGATCTAGTTGTTTTAATTGCTTGCAAATATAGAAATTATTTGTGATATTGTTATATGTTTAGCCGAAAATATAATCAAATTGATTGTTTTATACTTAAATTAATGAGCAAAATATTATTTTGATAGATAAATATCCCAAATTATTAGGATAAAGACAATATATTTTGTACTTTTGCACGTCCAAGTTTCAGACGCACCCGTAGTTCAATGGATAGAATACCGGATTCCGGTTCCGACGATATGAGTTCGATTCTCATCGGGTGTACAATTCAGTAACCTCTTTGCAAAGAATTGCAAGGAGGTTTTTTCTTGTTATATCTTCTCCGTATGAACCTTTTTTCCTTTTTTGAGTTATTCCCTTATGTAACTTTTTAAAATATGCCTTAATATTTAGTTTATTCTAAAAAACAAAGACTAATAAAGAATATAGTTCCTTTTGTTTCTTGTATATACTAAATATACGTGTATATATTCGCTGTTGATTTTAAAATTATTTTCTTTTTGAGGGGTTTTAAAACTAACACTTAATTAAACTTTTTTATTTAAACATTAATTTATCAACCAAATCTGAGATTCATGAAGAAAGCTCTCTTTTTTATCGTATGCCTCTGTTTTGCAATAAACATGATGGCGCAAACAAAAACGATAACAGGGGTAGTGGTAGATGCCACCGGTGAACCTGTTATCGGAGCGAGTGTCCTGGAGGTGGGGACAACAAATGGTACAATAACTGATGTAGACGGTAACTTTACTATCCAAGTGCCTGTGGGGGCAAAACTGGATGTGAGTTATATAGGTTACAAAACACAACAAATTGTAGTGGGAGTGCCAAACACCTACAAGGTTATTTTAAAAGAAGATGCAGAAATGCTGGATGAGGTCGTGGTAACCGGTTATGGAATGAGTCAGAAACGTTCGTTGATGACGAACTCTATTTCAAAGTTGGATGATAAAGTATTACAAAATGCAGCTATGAGTAATGCGGCCCAATCCTTGCAGGGAACTGTCAGCGGATTGCGTGTGACAAATACTTCGGGTAAACCGGGTAGTTCGCCCAATATCGTTTTGCGTGGTGGTGCTTCCATAAACAAGAATCTGGAAGGGCCGTTGGTCGTGGTGGATGGCCTTGTGCGTTCTATGGATGATATCAATCCTTCAGATATTGAATCCATACAGGTGCTGAAAGATGCGGCTTCCACAGCTATTTATGGTGCCCGTGCCAATAACGGCGTAATTCTGGTGACAACCAAGAAGGGGGTGGAAGGCAGGACACAAATTACTTATAAGTTCAAAGGGGGTGTGAACTTTGCACGTGAAGGGTATAAGTATTTGGATGCCGGTGACTATTTGTATTATCAACGTTTAGGTTGGCAGCGTACCAATGGCGGTACAAGTATGGAGAACCAGAAAGGTTTTGGGGTTAACTCCGGAGTGGATCTGGCCTTTATGACAGATGCAAACAAACATTTGCTGAATGAAGGATGGCGGTCTATGGCGGATCCTGTGGACCCTGATAAAACTTTGATTTTTAGAAACCATGCCGGTGAGCTGCATGATCTGACTTTCCGCAATGCCGCGTTTACACAAGATCATTATCTGAATTTGTCGGGAGGTAATGACAAAGGAACATTTTCCTCATCTTTAGGGTATTATTCGGAAGACGGTCAGATAATTTCTACCAATTATCAGCGTGTGAACGGGACTATCAACGGTTCATACAAGTTGTTGCCCGTTTTGACAGTGAATGCCGGCGGTAGTTTTTCATGGTCCAAGATGCCCGATTTATGGACTTACGACTTGAAAAGCCCTTGGAACGGAGAAACGGGAGAGTATGAGTTGTTCTATCGTACCATGAGTATGTTTCCCACCTGGAATCCGTGGAATGAGGATGGAAGTCCTGCTGCCGGATGGAGTAATCAGGATGGTAATCCTTATTATTGGAAAGATAAACTGACTCGTTCTACAACGAACCGTAAGACTTCGTTTAATATCGGTTTTGCTTTGGAAATCCTTCCGCAGCAATTGTTCCTGAATGGAAACAGTTCTATGTATTATACAGACAGTCAGTTTGAACTGTTTGAAAAGAAATATCAACAGATAGGACAAGCTCCCAATACCAATCGTAATGCTTCTCAAACAAATACAAAAGTTTTTCAACAACAGCATGCATTGACTCTGGAATATAAAAAAGGTTTTAGCGGACATAATATCAATGCCATGGCAGGTGGTGAGTATTTTGATTATCAGTATCAGAACCTGGAAGCGCGTGTTTCCGGTGCTCCTACAGATGATATACCTACTTTAAATGCGGGCACTAACCGTACTTATACTACTTCTGTCAAAACCGGATATCGCATTCTTTCCGGTTTCGCCCGTGTTAACTATGATTATAATTATCGTTATATGGTGTCCTTGGTAGCCCGTTATGACGGTATTTCCAAATTGTCCGACAATCGTTGGGGATTTTTTCCGGGTATATCTGCCGGTTGGAATGTGCATGAGGAAGCTTTCTTTAAAGATTCAAAGTTTGCGGAAGTAGTATCCTTGATTAAACCGCGTATCAGTTATGGGTTGAACGGTAATGTAAACGGTATCGGTAATTTTGATGTATATGGTAAATATGGTTCGGTAGGTGCTTATAATGGTAATCTGGGTTATTTGAATACAGGGGTGGTCAATAGTAAATTGCGTTGGGAAAAGAGCCATACGTTTGAACTGGGACTTGACTTGGGCTTTTTCAATAATCGTATTCATATGATTATGGACTATTATGACCGCACGACTTCCGATTTGCTGACTGATGTGAATTTGCCGGAATATACAGGATTTCCCTCGTTCAAAACGAATCTGGGTACTATCAGCAACCGTGGTTTCGAACTGGAAGCCAAGGTGAATCTGCTGACAAGGAAGGACTGGTCATGGGATGTCACCGCTAATACTTCGTTTGTGAAAAATATGGTGAAGAAGCTGCCTTTTAACGGGAATGTGAACAACCGTCAGGGGGGTGAGCAGGTATGGGATCCAAAATCCAACTCGTTGGTTTGGGTAGGCGGCATTCAAGAAGGAAAAAGCTTGGGTGATATCATTGCTTATAAACAAGTGCGTATCTTGCGTGACTGGGATGATGTGAGAAATCATGCCGGTGATTTTGTGGATGAGGTTGCCAACCTGTATGGGCCGAATAAGGCTGCCGAATATGCGGGTAAACCGGGATGGAAACCCATTGAGCCGGGAGATGTACTGTGGGATGACAAGAATGGGGATAATGTTATAAATTCATACGACCGTCAGGTGGTGGGTAATATTTATCCGAAATGGACCGGTGGTTTTTCTACCACGCTGAACTATAAAAACTGGTCTTTGTATGGTCGTTTTGACTATGCGGTAGGTCATACCATTTACAATGATTTGAAAGCAAGAATCTTGGGGCAGTATAACGGGTCGTTCAATTTGATTACGGATGTCAGAAATTCGTGGTCTGAAAACAATACGGAAACTAGTATTCCTAAATTCTATTGGGCCGACCAGAATGCGAAAAAGAACATTACCCGTTCCAATAATGGTACAACGAATCTGAACAATAATAACTCTACTTTCTATGAAAAGGGGGATTATTTGTGTCTGCGTGAGGTAACCTTGAGTTATAAATTCCCGAAGAATCTTATAAATAAGGTGTTCTTGACCGATGCGTCCGTGTATGTTACGGGACAGAATTTATTCTATATTACCGGATATGATGGAACTTCTCCGGAACCGGTTATGGATATTCAGGCAAATGGTCGTGGCGGTATAGACAATGGACGCTATCCTACACCAAGAACCGTCCTGTTTGGTTTACAATTGTCATTTTAATGTGTAAAAAAGAAAAGGTATGAACATAAAAAAGATAATATTGGCTTTTGCCGCATCGGCTATGTTGGCCGGTGGATGTACTTCGTTGGATATGGACCCGGTGAGCGATATCACTGACTTGAATTACTGGAAAACTCCGGAACAGTTTGATTCATTTGTTTTTGGACTGCATAGTCGCTTCAGGAGCCATTCGTGGAATATGTTTTTGTTGGGTGAGGCAAGAAGTGATGTCTTTGGGGGAATTCCTTTCGGTGGAGAAGCTACCCAGGGGATGGAACGTTTTCCTTATAATACATTGAATGCGGAGAATCCCGGAATCAGCGGGTTTGGTGATTTGTATCAGAATATCAACCAGATGAACTTGTTTATCAGCAGAACTCTTCATACGGATGTGCTGACTGAAAGTGCCAGGAATTATTATTTGGGACAGGTGTATGGATTGCGTGCTTACTATATGTATCAGCTATATCGTTCATGGGGAGATGTCGTGTTTACGGAAGAGCCTAGCCTGGGTTTTGAAGTGGGTAAACTGGCAAAGGCGGCGACTCCGGCTGCCGAAATCTTTGAGCAGGTAAAAAAAGATATAGAATCTTCATTAAGTTATTTTGGATCCGATTATACCATAAAGGAAAAAAAATCGCTGTGGTCAAAGGCTGCCACATTGATGCTGAAAGCGGATGTATATCTGTGGAGTGCCCATCGTGACGGGGGAGAAGGAGATGCCCGGACAGCAAAGAATGCGTTGGTTGACATACAGAATAATATTAGTCGTAGCAATCTGGACTTGATGGATACTTATCAGGGAGTGTTTGCTTATGATAATAAAGGTAATAAAGAGATTATCTTTACCATTCATAATGAATTGTTTGAATACAATCTGTGGAATGGAAATAATGATTTGTTTCCACAGGCTGATTATTTAGGGAAATTCTATAATGCGGATGGTACTTTGATAAATACGTCGGTCGAGAATAATTTCGGTATCATGCGCCTGATGGTGAAATTGGAAAACTTCAAGAAGTTTCTGCCGGGAGACACTCGTCGTGACGTTACATTGAAAGATGTATATAATAAGGTGGAAAATGGCAAGTTGGAATTGGTGGGGGTGTATCCGCATAAGTATTGGGGAGTTATGAATGGGAGTACACGGGTGAGATGTGATGATTATCCTATTTATAGATATTCGGATTTGCTATTGATGCTGGCTGAGGCGAAAGTGCTTTTGGGTGAGGATCCGGCTACAGAGATAAACCGGGTGCGCCGGCGTGCGTTTGGTGATGCGTATGATGCTTCAACAGTGGGGTTTCCCAATCAGGAAGTCGATAAGCGTCCGGCGGATGCTGTCTTGCAGGAACGTTTGTTTGAATTTATGCTGGAAGGTAAACGATGGTATGACTTGAGGCGTTTTGGCGATTCGTACGTGCTTGACTATACTCCGGCGGAGCCTGCCCGTCTGCTTTGGCCTATCAACCAAGGAGCTCTTACTAATAATCCATTGTTGAAACAAACGGTTGGTTATTAAATTTTTGTCGGATAAGAATCTTTAATTGCATAAAAAGACGGTGTTCTTTATGAGATTAATAAAGAAACCATCTTTTTATTTTCTAATTTCAATAAAAACTTTTATTTTTACACCCGTAAAATTATAAATATTATGAGAAACCCTAGCTTATTACTGCTAATTGTTGTTTTTATATTAGCACCCTTCAAGTTGAGTGCGGCGGCAGATACGGTTGTTGTCCGCGAAACCCGGATTCCTGTGTTGATTGAAAGGCAGGATAATGAGTTGTTTCATTTACGTATAGAGGCTACTCAAAGTCAGATGCTGAATGAAGTGAAGTTGGACTTCGGCAAAGACGTGAATTTGAATGAAATTGAATCTGTGAAACTGTATTATGGTGGAACTGAAAGCGTGGAGAGGAGGGGAAAGACTTATTTTGCTCCGGTAGATTATATATCTACTAATACTCCGGGAAAAACATCGCCTGCCAATACTTCTTATTCCGTTTTGAAGTCGGAAGTGAAGGCCCCGAAGCGTGAGGTTGTATTGAAAGCTGACCAAAAATTGTTTCCGGGAGTGAATTATTTTTGGATTAGCCTGCAAATGAAGCCTGTTGCTTCTATCTTGTCCAAAGTGTCGGCAGAAGTGGTGGAAGCTAAGATTGACGGACAGGTTGCTCCTTTGAAGATAGCCCGTAAGGCGGATACCCATTATATGGGGGTAGGCGTGCGCCATGCCGGTGATGACGGGGCTGCTGCCTATCGTATTCCCGGGTTGGTCACTTCAAATAAAGGAACCTTGTTGGGGGTATATGATGTACGCTATAATAATAGTGCGGATTTACAGGAGTATGTGGAAATAGGTCTGAGCAGAAGTACGGACGGAGGTCAGACTTGGGAGAAAATGCGCATTCCGATGGCATTTGGTGAATATGATGGGTTGCCTAAAGCACAGAATGGAGTAGGCGATCCGGCCATTTTGGTTGATAAGAAGACAGGAACTATCTGGATTGTCGCTGCCTGGACACATGGTATGGGAAATGGGCGTGCGTGGTGGAATTCACAAACAGGCATGGACCGTAATCATACAGCACAATTAATGATGGTGAAAAGTGATGATGATGGTAAGACCTGGTCGGAGCCTATGAATATAACAGAACAGGTGAAAGATCCGTCATGGTATTTCTTGCTGCAAGGTCCCGGTAGAGGTATCTCTATGGAAGATGGAACATTGGTCTTTGCCAGCCAGTATATTGGCAATGACCGTATTCCTAATGCCGGTATTATATACAGTAAGGATCATGGAAAAACCTGGAATATCAGTACATTGGCACGCACTAATACAACTGAATCTCAGGTAGCGGAAGTGGAACCGGGAGTGCTGATGCTGAATATGCGTGATAATCGTGGTGGCAGTCGTGCCGTTTCTACAACTACAGATTTAGGTAAAACGTGGAAAGAACATGAATCTTCACGTACAGCCTTACAGGAACCGGTTTGTATGGCCAGTTTGATTAGTGTTAAAGCTAAAGAGAATGTATTGGGTAAAGACATCCTTTTGTTCTCTAATCCGAATGATGCCAAGAACCGTCATAGCATTACCATCAAAGCAAGTCTGGATGGTGGGGTGACTTGGTTGCCCGAGAATCAATTGCTGCTGGATGCCGGTTGGGGTTGGGGATACAGCTGCTTGACTATGATTGACAAGGAAACAGTAGGAATTTTATATGAAAGCAGTGTGGCCCACATGACTTTCCAAGCGATAAAGCTGAAAGATATTATTAAGACCAAATAAATAATGAAACGCAGATTTTCTAGTTTTATTGGTATGATACTGGTTTGTGCTGTAACTATAGCACAAACCAGTATCTCGTTACTTCCTAAACCTCAGTTGTATAAGGATACGGGGAAGAACTTTACTATGGGAAAGGTGAAACTTTCTACTCCGGTGTTGAGGTCGGAGTGGGAAGTTTTTATCATGAATGCAGGTGGTGAGATTGTTGAACACTCGTCATCGGTGATTGAAGTGGAACTGGTTCCGTCTATTGAGGAGGCCAGGCTAAACAGGGCTGAAGCCTATCGTCTTTCTGTTTCAAACAAGCGGATAAAGATAGAGGCTGTAACAGAACAGGGAGTGTATTGGGCTATGCAGACACTTCGGCAATTGGAACGGAAAAAAGGGAAGAGAAGTTCTGTTGCCGGATGTGAGATTGTAGACTGGCCGGCATTCCGGATACGCGGATTTATGCAGGATGTGGGACGCAGTTATATTTCAATGGAAGAATTGAAAAGAGAGATCGAGATTTTATCCCGGTTTAAGATTAATGTATTTCATTGGCATCTTACTGAAAACCAGGCATGGAGATTGGAAAGTAAAATCTTTCCTATGCTGAATGATAGTGTGAACACCATCCGTATGCCGGGTAAATATTATACGCTGGAAGAGGCACGCGATTTGGTGGATTTTTGTAAGAAACATCAGATGTTGTTGATTCCTGAGATAGATATGCCGGGGCATAGTGCTGCCTTTGTGCGTGCTTTCCGCCATGATATGCAAAGTCCGGAAGGGATGAAAATATTGAAACTGTTGCTGGATGAGGTGTGTGAGACATTTGATGTGCCTTATTTACATATAGGTACGGATGAGGTGGAGTTTACCAATCCGCATTTTGTACCCGAAATGGTGGCGTATGTACGCTCAAAAGGGAAAAAAGTAATATCCTGGAATCCGGGCTGGCACTATAAACCGGGGGAAATAGACATGACACATTTGTGGAGTTACCGTGGAAAGGCGCAACCGGGTATTCCTGCTATCGATTCCAAATTTCATTATCTGAATCATTTTGATGTTTTCGGTGATATTGTAGCTTTGTACAACAGCCGTATTTATGATCAGGCAGAAGGCAGTGAGGACATTGCGGGAACTATATTGGCTTTGTGGCACGATCGTTTGATTGACAATGAGTGGAATCTGGTTATTGAAAATGGCTTGTATCCCAATATGCTTGCTATTGCCGAGCGTGCCTGGAGAGGGGGAGGTACGGAATATTTTGACGGACTGGGTACGATACTTCCACCCGAAGACACGGAAGCATTCAAAGAATTCGCTGATTTTGAAAAGCGTATGTTGTGGCATAAGGAGCATACGTTTAAAGGATATCCTTTCGCCTATGTAAAACAGACTAATGTAAAATGGAATATTACGGATGCTTTTCCTAATGGGGGAGATATGGATAAGGTGTTCCCGCCTGAACAGGAATTAAAGGATACCTATCATTATAACGGGAATACGTATGGTGTACGTCAGGCAATAGGGGCAGGTATTTATTTACGCCATGTCTGGGGGACGTTTGTTCCCGGATTTTATGCCGATCCTAAAGAGGATCATACCGCGTATGCATATACTTGGGTATATTCTCCTAAAGATCAGGAAGTGGGGTTATGGGCAGAATTTCAGAATTATAGCCGTTCGGAGATGGATCTGGCTCCGCTGCAAGGTAAATGGGATTATAAAGGTAGCCGTATTTGGATTAATGATAGGGAGATAATGCCTCCTGTATGGACAGCAACCCATCAGGTGAAGAGTAATGAAATTCCATTAGGAAATGAAAATTGTGTGGCACGTTCTCCACTGGCTGTGCATTTAAATAAGGGTTGGAATAAAGTGTTCCTGAAATTACCTGTCGGTAAGTTCCGGATGGACCAGACGCGTCTTGTGAAGTGGATGTTTACTGCTGTCTTTGTGACTCCTGACGGAGAAAGGGCGGCAGAGGGATTGATTTATTCACCAGATAAACAAAAATAAAATGAAACGTATTGTCTTATTGTTATTGGGATTATTATTAGCGTTACCCCAGTTTGCTCAGGAACGCAAGTATTCTACTTTTTATGAGCAGAGAGCTACTTTGTTTGAAGAACTTCCGGTTACTTCAAAAGATATTATTTTTTTAGGGAACAGTATTACCAACGGTTGCGAGTGGGCTGAGTTGTTCCAAAATAAGAATGTGAAGAACAGGGGTATCAGTGGAGATATCTGTATGGGGGTATATGACCGTTTGGATCCGATTGTAAAGGGAAAACCGGCAAAGATTTTTTTATTGATCGGTATCAATGATGTTTCTCGGGGAACGTCTGCGGATAAAATTATTTCAGAAATAAGTATGATTGTTCGGAAAATAAAGCAAGAATCTCCAAAAACAAAATTATATTTGCAAAGTGTATTGCCGGTGAATGATTGTTACGGTATGTTTAACGGGCATACATCACGCTGGCAGATGGTAAAACAAATTAATGATTTGTTGGAACCATTGGCGGTAAAGGAAGGAGCTGCCTATATTGATTTGTATAGTCATTTTGTGGAGAAAGAGACAGGCAAGATGAATCCAGTATATACTAATGACGGATTACATTTATTAGGAAAGGGATACTTGCTGTGGCGTGATATTGTAAAACCTTATGTTGACCAGAAATGAAGAAGACATTAATACTGATTTTATGTTTGTTTCTTTGTACCGTTTCATTTGCACGGAAGCGGGTGAAGGTTGCTTGTGTAGGTAATAGCATTACCTATGGCATAGGTGTATCCGATCCTGATAAGGAGTCCTATCCTGCCCGGTTACAGCAAATGCTGGGTGAAGGGTATACGGTGGAGCGTTTTGGAAAGCCGGGAGCTACGTTGCTGAACAAGGGACACCGGCCTTTTATGCAACAGAAAGAGTTTAAGGATGCATTGGCTTTTGCTGGTGATGTAGTGGTTATTCATTTAGGAGTGAATGATACAGATCCGCGTGATTGGCCCAATTACCGTGATTTTTTTATAGCGGATTATCGTGCACTGATTGATTCGTTCAGAGTGGCGAATCCTGAATGTCGTATTTTGATTGCCCGTCTGACTCCGATTGCCGACCGCCATCCGCGGTTTGAGTCCGGCACACGCGACTGGCATGATGAGATTCAGCTGGCTATAGAAACGATAGCGAAATACGCACAAGTACAGTTGATAGATTTCCATGCACCTTTATATCCATATCCTTTTATGTTGCCCGATGCTGTCCATCCTGATAAGGAAGGTGCGGCTGTCTTGGCAAAAACGGTGTATGAAGGCATAACCGGTGATTTTGGCGGTTTGCAAATGCCGGAAATTTATACGGACAATATGGTATTGCAGCATGGACGTCTGCTGACTATTCAGGGAAAAGCGGATGCCGGTGAGAAAGTAACTGTTTCCATAGACAGGCAGCAACTTCAGGCTGTGACGGGAGCAGATGGAAAGTGGGCGGTGGATGTCCGGCCATTGAAGGCGGGCGGTCCATATACACTGACTGTTTCTACAGAAAAACGGAAACTGGTCTATGAAAATGTGTTGGCGGGAGAAGTGTGGCTCTGTTCCGGACAATCGAATATGGAGTTTTATCTGAATTGGAGTGCGACTGCCGCACAAGATGTTCCTCAAGCTGCAAATAGTAATATCCGTTTTTATGATATGAAAGCCCGTTGGCGTACGGATGCGGTGGAGTGGGATGCTTCGGTACTCGATTCATTGAATCATCTGCAATATTATAAGGATACACAGTGGACAGTTTGTTCGCCTGAAACAGCCGGTAATTTTTCGGCGGTGGCTTACTATTTCGGAAAGAAATTGCAGGATAGTTTGCAAGTCCCTGTAGGACTGATTTGCAATGCCATTGGCGGATCTCCTACTGAAGCATGGATAGACCGTAGTACATTGGAATATCGTTTTCCGGCTATCTTACGTAATTGGATGCAGAATGATTTTATCCAAGACTGGGTGCGTGGGCGTGCTGCCTTGAATGTAAAGAAGTCTTTCAATAAATTGCAACGCCATCCTTATGAGCCTTGTTATTTGTATGAATCGGGTATCCGTCCTTTGGAACAGTTTCCGGTCAAAGGCTTTATTTGGTATCAGGGTGAGTCTAATGCCCATAATCGGGAGGCTCATGAAAGGTTGTTCAGATTGTTGGTGGAAAGTTGGCGCAAGAATTGGGGGGATGCGGAACTTCCATTCTATTTTGTCCAATTGTCCAGTATAGACCGTCCGTCATGGACTTGGTTCCGTGATAGCCAGCGTCGTTTGATGGCGGAGATTCCTCATACCGGTATGGCTGTCAGTTCAGATAGGGGAGACTCATTGGACGTACATCCCAAACAGAAAAGAGAAGTCGGTGAACGGTTGGCTGCATGGGCTTTGAATAAAACATACGGATATAAAAATGTCATTCCTTCGGGACCGCTTTATAAATCGGTCGTATTTAGTGGAGGTGCGGCTTATATTTCTTTTGATTATGCGGAGGGGTTGTCCACTTCGGATGGGAAACCGCTTCGTACATTCGAAGTGGCAGGTGATGATGGATTATTTTATCCGGCACAGGCTGTTGTTGAAAACGGTAAAATAAAAGTATGGAGTGATAAGGTGAAAGAGCCGGAAACGGTTCGTTACGGATGGCAGCCATTTACCCGTGCCAATCTGGTAAATGGCGCCGGTTTGCCTGCATCCACATTCCGGGCTGAATAGTATATAAATTAATAAAGATAGGTAAGATGAAGAAAACATTAAAAGTTTTGATGATGTTAGGATGCTTTCCGATGATGCTCAGTGCAAAGGAGTATAAGAAGTCAGAGAGTCTGAATCTTGATAAGGGATGGGAGTTCGCCCAGGTCGGCCGGAATGAATGGTTGCCGGCTACGGTGCCCGGAACGGTGCATCAGGATTTGATTTCTCATAATAAGCTGCCCAATCCATTTTATGGGATGAATGAGCAAAAAGTGCAGTGGGTAGAGAATGAGGACTGGGTCTATAAAACTACTTTTAATGTGACGGATGAGCAACTCTCGCGGGATGCTGCCTTGTTGATTTTGGAAGGGTTGGATACGTATGCGGATATTTACCTGAACGGCTCTTTGTTGGAACGTACGGACAATATGTTTGTCGGCTATACTCTTCCGGTAAAAGAGGTGTTGCGGAAGGGAGAAAACCATTTGCAGATTCTGTTTCATTCACCTGTCAAGCAAACTTTACCCCAATGGGAAACCAATGGTTTTGGTTATCCTGCTGATAATGATCATAGTGATAAGCGGGTTAGTATCTATAGCCGTAAAGCGCCTTACAGTTATGGCTGGGATTGGGGAATCCGCTTGGTAACCAGTGGTATCTGGCGGCCTGTGACACTGACTTTCTATGATGTGGCACGCATTGATGATTACTATGTACGTCAGGCTTCGGTAACAAAAGATCTGGCGAAAGTTGAAAACCGCCTGACTGTAAACAGTGTTTCTGCAACTCCTCAGAAAGCGGAAGTAACTGTTGCTTATTCTTATAAGGAGGGTGAAAAGGTAACCGAACAGAAAGAGGTGACATTGCAGCCGGGAACAAACCATATTCTTCTTCCCATAGAGATACGGCAGCCTCATTTATGGATGCCTAATGGTTGGGGGGAACCTGCATTGTATGACTTTGAAGCCGTAATAAAGGTGGATGGTAAAGTGATAGCTTCTCAAAAAGAGCGTATCGGACTCCGTACAATAAAGGTGGTGAAAGAAAAAGACGATCAGGGAGAATCCTTCTATTTTATAGTCAATGGTGAACCTATGTTTGCCAAAGGCGCGAATTTTATCCCGGATGATGCTTTGCTGCCTAACATTACTGAAGAACGTTACCGCCAGTTGTTCAAGGATGTGAAAGATGCCAATATGAATATGATTCGTGTATGGGGTGGAGGAATTTATGAGGATGATGCTTTTTACCAGGCAGCGGACGAGAATGGAATTTTAGTTTGGCAGGATTTTATTTTTGCCTGCACTACTTATCCGTCCGATCCTGCTTTTATGAAACGGGTAGAGGCCGAGGCGGAATATAATATCAAGCGTTTACGGAACCATGCCAGTCTGGCTATGTGGTGTGGAAACAATGAAATTTATGAAGGTATGCGCTACTGGGGATGGGATAAGAAATACACTGATCCCGGTATTATGGAAGGAATGAAGCAGGGCTATGACAAACTTTTCCGTGAGTTGTTGCCTCGTAAAGTAGCTGAACTTGATCCGGACCGTTTCTATATGCATGGTTCTCCGTACGAGGCCAATTGGGGACGTCCCGAAAGTTGGAAGATTGCAGACAGCCATAATTGGGGTATCTGGTATGGTCAGAAACCGTTTGAAAGTCTGGATACGGAAATTCCGCGTTTTATGAGTGAGTTTGGTTTTCAGGCATTTCCTGAAATGAAGACGATTGCTACTTTTGCCTCACCGGAAGATTATGCATTGGAATCGGAGGTGATGAATGCTCATCAAAAAGCCACTATCGGTAATTTCCTCATCAAGAAGACTATGGGACTGTATTATAAAGTGCCTGAAGATTTCGATCAGTTGGTTTATATGGGTTTGGTTTTGCAGGGGGTAGGAGTGCGCCAGGGTTTGGAAGCCCATCGTCGTAACCGTCCCTATTGTATGGGAACTTTATATTGGCAGCTGAATGACAGCTGGCCGGTCGTTTCCTGGTCGAGCATTGATTATTATGGCAATTGGAAAGCGTTGCATTATCAGGCAAAAAGAGCTTTTGCTCCGGTATTGGTAGATGCTGTCAAGGAAGGGGAGGATTTGAATATTTATGTTATGTCGGACAAGCTGGAAGCGGATAAAGAGGTGACTTTATTGTTGCGTGTGATGGATTTTAATGGAAAAGTTCTGACTAAAAAGAGTATCAAGGGTGAGGTTCCGGCCAATGCTTCCACCTTATATTATAAGGAACCTTATGCGGGTATAACAACAAGTCCTCAAAATACTTTTCTTCTAATGACATTAAAAAATAAGAAAGGTGAGGTTTTATCCGAAGAAATTTATTACTTTAACCACGCAAAAGATCAGGAGCTTCCGAAGACTGAGATCCGCTATAAAGTGAAGCCGATGGATGGAAAATATGAAGTGACTCTGTCTGCCAGACAGCTGGCCAGGGATGTGTTCATAGAGATTCCTGTTCAAGGTGTGAGATTTACTGACAACTTCTTTGACTTGTTGCCGGGACAGACAAAGAAAGTGATTATTACTTCAGATAAACTGAAGAAGAATGAAAAGGTTGATATAACTATTAAGCAATTAAGTGATACTAACTAATCAATTAATATCTATTATGAAAACTTTAATGGGCCTTGCAGGGCTGACAATGGCAGGTTTTATGCTTTTATCCTGTAACACAGAAGTGAAAGAAGCAAATTATCAGATAATTCCGTTACCGCAGGAAATTTCGGTAATGGATCAGGCTGCTCCGTTTATTTTGTCAAATGGAACTAAGATAATGTATCCGGAAGGCAATGAAAAAATGCAAAAGAACGCTGAATTTTTGGCAAGTTATATCAAAGATCTTACCGGAAAGTCATTGGCTGTACAAGCTGGCACAGATGGCAAGGGGATAATCCTGCAATTGGGTGGAAATGCTAAAAATCCTGAAGGATACCAGTTGAAGGTAACCAGCGACCAAGTGGTTATTTCCGGACCTACGGAAGCCGGAGTATTTTATGGCATCCAGACGTTGCGTAAATCTATTCCGGTAGCACAAGGAGTGGATATCGCTTTACCGGCGGTTGAAATCAATGACTATCCTCGTTTCTCTTATCGTGGTGCAATGTTGGATGTGTCACGTCATTTTTTCCCGGTAGATTCAGTAAAGCGTTTTATTGATATGCTGGCTTTGCACAACATCAACCGTTTCCACTGGCATTTGTCTGAAGACCAGGGATGGAGAATCGAAATCAAGAGTCGTCCTGAACTGACTGAAATAGGTTCTAAAAGAGCGGAAACGGTTATCGGACATAACTCGGGAAAATATGATGGCAAGCCTTATGGTGGATTCTTCACACAGGAAGAAGCAAAAGAAATTGTAGCTTATGCTGCCGAACGTCATATTACGGTTATACCGGAAATTGATATGCCGGGACACATGCAGGCTGCTTTGGCTGCATATCCTAACTTGGGCTGTACTGGTGGTCCGTACGAAGTATGGAAAATCTGGGGGGTATCAGAAGATGTGCTTTGCGCAGGAAATGATGAAACCTTGAAATTCATTGAAGATGTATTAGGGGAAATTATTCAGATTTTCCCGTCAGAATATATTCATGTAGGTGGTGACGAATGTCCTAAGGTACGTTGGGCAAAATGTCCAAAGTGCCAGGCTCGTATCAAGGCTTTAGGTCTTAAGTCTGACAAGAATCATACTGCCGAGGAAAGATTGCAGAGTTTCATTATCAATCATGCAGAGAAGTTCCTGAACGGACACGGACGTCAGATTATCGGTTGGGATGAAATTCTGGAAGGCGGATTGGCTCCCAATGCCACTGTAATGTCATGGCGTGGTGTTGCCGGAGGTATTGAAGCCGCAAAACAGAAACATGATGTAATTATGACTCCTAATACTTATTTGTATTTCGACTATTACCAAACCAAGGATATTGCTAATGAACCTGAGGCTATTGGTGGATATGTACCCGTTGAAACAGTATATAACTATGAGCCGATGCCGGCTGATCTGACCCCGGAAGAGCAGAAATACATCATTGGCGTACAGGCCAACTTATGGACTGAATACATTCCTACCTACAGTCAGGTAGAATATATGGAATTACCCCGTATGGCTGCTTTGTCTGAAATTCAGTGGACCATGCCGGAAAAGAAAAACTATGAAGGTTTCTTGAAGCGTTTGCCTCAGTTGGTAGATATTTATGATGTTTATAAATATAATTATGCCAAGCATGTCTTTGATGTAAATGCTGTATTTACTCCTAATCCGAAAGATGGTACGCTGGATGTTACTTTGTCTACTATTGATAATAGTCCTATCTATTACACTTTGGATGGAACGGAACCTTCCGCTGCTTCCCAGTTGTATACGGAAACATTGAAATTGAAACAGAATTGTACTTTTAAAGCGATTACTGTACGTCCTGCAGGAAATAGCCGCGTGGTTACAGAGGAAATTGCTTTTAACAAGGCTAGTATGAAACCTGTCACTATGTTGCAACCGGTAAACAAGCAATATGAATTCAAAGGCGCTCCCACTTTGGTGGACGGATTGAAAGGTAACGGTAACTATAAGACGGGCCGTTGGATTGCTTTCTATAAAAATGATATGGAAGCAGTTATTGATATGCAGCAACCGACAGAAATCAGCAGCGCTTCTATTTCTACTTGTGTGGAAAAAGGTGACTGGGTGTTTGATGCCCGTGCTTTTTCTGTAGCTGTATCCGAAGACGGAAAGAACTTTAAGGAAATTGCTTCAGAAAAATATCCGGCAATGAAGCAGGATGACAAGAATGGAGTGTTCAACCATACGTTGACTTTCGATCCGGTGACTGCCCGTTATGTGAAAGTGACCGCTTTAGCGGAACATAGCATTCCTGCTTGGCACGGTGGCAAAGGAAATCCGGCTTTCTTGTTTGTTGATGAAATTTCATTAAATTGATAGTTATATTCAAATAATGACTGTGTGCCAAAAGTGTGATAGAGTACCGTTGGGCGTGAGGTGGAATGCCTCCGTCCATATGCGTAAGGAATGTTGTGTTTGCGTTGGTGCAATCCGTTTCTGGGGCAAGCGGGATGGCTGATTTGCTTTTGGCACACTTTTTATTATTTGCTTCACCATGAAAACATGATCAGAAAAATAATATATGGCGTTTATGCGATACTGGGCATGATGACAATGGCTGCTTGTAGCGGTCAATCGGATGCTTCTGAAATATCTCTTGAGAAAATGCATGGGTTCCCTACAGAGAATACCGGTTTTCTTAAGGGAGTTTCTGCATTATATGCGGGAGTGATTGAAGGAAATTTGCTGATAGCCGGAGGTTGTAATTTCCCTGATATACCGGTAGTCGATGGAGGAAAAAAAGCTTATTATCGGGATATATATATCGCCCCTTTGTCAAATGATACGGCTTTTGAGTGGAAGAAAATAGGCCAACTGCCTCAGGCAGCAGCTTATGGAGTCACTATTTCTACTGAAAAAGGGTTAATTTGTGTTGGAGGGACTACGGCAACACACAGCTTGTCTGATGTTTTTCTTTTATCTTTGCAAAAAGACACCTTGAAAAGAGAAACTTTGCCCTCTTTGCCTGTAACTATGGATAATATGGCAGGTGCATTAGTAGGACATTCACTATATATTGTCGGTGGAAATGTAAATGGCATTCCATCCTCGGCCATGTACATGCTTGATCTGTTGGATTTGTCTGGAGGATGGAAAAGAGAAACAGATATTCCGGGTGAACCCAGAGTACAACCTGTTTGCGTGGCACAAGATGGAAAACTTTATGTGTGGGGGGGATTTGCCCCGGCTGTTGAAGGGCATCAGGCTTCTTTGTCAGTAGATGGATATATGTATTCTCCGGAAACGAAAGAATGGTCATCGGTTGCCACCCCGTATGATGCGGAAGGTAATGAGATCTCTTTAGGTGGTGGAATGGGAACCTCTTTTGGCGAGGGTATGATATTGTGTGCCGGAGGAGTTGATAAGGATATATTCTTAAAAGCTCTGCAAGGTATTTATGCGGGAAAAGAATATTTGTCACATCCTGTAGAGTGGTATCGGTTTAATAGAAACCTGCTGCTCTATCATCCGCAGACGGATAAATGGACTACATTAGGCGAATATGAGCAAGGTGCGCGTGCCGGAGCTGTAATAGTTTCGCAGGACGGATTTCATTACATTATTAATGGAGAATTGAAACCAGGCATTCGTACTAATGAAATTAATAGAATTAAAGAAAAGAGAAGATGAGAAGATTGATTATATTGGCGGAAGTTGCATTGGGCTTGCTGTTTGCAAGTTGCACGAAAGAAGAGCAACGCACACTTTCTGTTATTCCCGCACCATTAAAGGTGGAATTACAGCAGGAAGTGTTTTCATTGAATTCGGAAACAGGGTTATATATAGATGCGTCTGAGGGGGACAAGAAGATTTTGGAAGATTATCTGGTGGCTTCTTCCATGAATTTGAAACCGGTAATAGCAGAAGAGGGACATAATGTTGTCTTGAAACAAGTGGCGGAACTGCCGGAGGTAAACTCTTCCGAGGGATATGTTCTGACGGTAACTCCTGATCAGGTACTTATTCGTGCAACTTCCGGGGCAGGATTGTTCTATGGAGTTCAGACTATGTTGCAAATGGTTGATGAAAAAGGATTGCCGGCAGGAGTCATTACGGATGAACCCCGTTTTGCTTATCGTGGCTTTATGATGGATGTTTCCCGTCATTTCTTCGATAAGGAATTTATAAAAAAGCAGATGGATGCTTTGGCATATTATAAATTGAACCGTCTGCATCTGCATCTTACTGACGCTGCGGGCTGGCGTCTTGAAATAAAAAAATATCCCCGTCTGACAGAATTTGCGGCATGGCGTGAGTTTCCTACCTGGAAAGAATGGTGGAATAACGGACGACGGTATGAAGAAGAAGGCAGTAAAGATGCTCACGGAGGTTATTATACTCAAGATGATATCCGCGAACTGGTGGCATACGCTCAGGAACGTTTTATTACTGTTATTCCTGAGATAGAGATGCCTGCGCATTCGGAAGAAGTACTGACTGCTTATCCTGAGTTGTCTTGTACACACGAACCTTACAAACAAGCCGATTTCTGTGTCGGTAATGAAAAGACTTTTGAGTTTCTGGAAAATGTGTTGACAGAGGTGATGGAACTTTTCCCGTCCGAATATATTCATATAGGAGGGGATGAGGCCGGTAAAGCCTCATGGCCCACTTGCAAACTGTGCCAGGCACGTATGAAAAAAGAAGGCTTGAAAGATGTGAACGAGTTACAGAGTTATCTGATTCATCGTATTGAGGTCTTTTTGAATGCCCACGGACGTAAATTATTTGGTTGGGATGAAATATTGGAAGGTGGTTTGGCACCTAATGCCACTGTCATGTCATGGCGTGGCACGGAAGGGGGAATGAAAGCGGTTGATTCCGGCCACATGGCTATTATGAGTCCGGGTGAGTTCTGCTATTTTGATTCTTATCAGGATGCTCCTGATTCCCAGCCGGAAGCAATAGGAGGCTATCTGCCTTTGTCCAAAGTTTATTCATTTAATCCTGTACCCGATACTTTGAGTGCGGATAAAGTCCAGTTGGTGTATGGAGTACAAGCTAATTTATTCACAGAATATATTCCGACTCCGGAACATGCGGAAATGATGATTTATCCTCGTATTCTTGCCTTGGCGGAAGTTGCTTGGAGTGCCCCTTCTGTGAAGAACTATGATGATTTTCATGTTCGTGCATTGAAAGAGGTAGAGGCATTGAAAGCTGAAGGATACCATCCTTTTGATTTGAAAAATGAGATAGGAAATCGTCCGGGAGCGGATCAGCCCGTACAACATTTGGCAGTAGGTAAGAAAGTGGCTTACGGACCGGATGCCGCTTATTATCCCGGCTATTCGGCCGGTGGTGACAGTGCCTTGGTAGATGGTGTGATCGGAGGCTGGACTTATGGTGACAGGCGTTGGCAAGGTTTTATAGACAAGAAAAGAATGGATGTGACCATTGATATGGAAAAAGAGACAGAAATTCATTCTGTTGGAGCAGACTTTATGCAGGTGTGTGGACCTGAAGTCTTTATGCCTTCAGAAGTGATCATTTCCGTTTCCAATGATGGTAAGGAGTTTACGGAACTGAAGCGCATGGAGCACAAAGTAGTGAAGGATGACAAAGTGACTTTCATCAACTTTGGTTGGGAAGGAAATGCCAAAGCACGTTACATACGTTATCAGGCATCTTCGGGCGAATTCGGAGGTTTCTTGTTTACAGATGAAATTGTAGTGAAATAATAGAACTTATATAAACAACAAATAGCATGAAGAAACAAATTTTGTTATCGGCTGTTCTGGCTTGTATCTCAGTTTTTTCTGCGGCAGCACAGAAAGAGCCGGTAGATTATGTAAACCCTTTTGTGGGTACTACTAATTACGGTACGACAAACCCCGGAGCATTAACCCCTCATGGAATGATGTCGGTGACTCCTTTCAATGTGATGGGGGTTCCCGAAGGGGATAAGGATAAAGACAAGCAATGGTGGTCCACTCCATACGAATTCAATAATAAATATCTTACCGGCTTTGCGCACGTTAATCTTAGCGGGGTAGGCTGTCCGGAATTGGGATCATTGTTATTAATGCCTACCACCGGCAAACTGGATGTGGATTATCATAATTATGGAAGCTTCTATCAAGGTGAAACTGCAAATCCGGGTTATTATACCAATATACTGGATAAATACAATGTGAAATGTGAACTGACTGCCACTCCACGTACCAGTATGGCACGCTTTACTTTTCCTGCCGGACAAAGCAATATCTTGTTGAATCTGGGAGAGGGATTGACCAATGAGAGTGGTGCTACCGTTCGTTTTGTAAACGACCGTGAGATTGAAGGTACCAAATTGTTGGGAACTTTCTGTTATAATCCTCAGGCGGTATTTCCTATCTATTTTGTAATGCGTATCAACAAAGTACCGGCAAAACGCGGTTATTGGAAAATGATGCGTCCGATGGGTGTGGAGGCGCAATGGGATGATACGGCCGGTAAATACAAACTCTATACTGCTTATACAAAAGAAATAAGCGGAGATGATATAGGAGTGTGGTTTACTTACGATACCACAGCGGAAGAAGTGATTGAAGTCAGTATGGGCGTGTCTTTTGTCAGCATAGAGAATGCCCGTTTGAATCTGGAAAAAGAACAGCCTTTCGGTACAACATTCGACAAACTGCGTGCGGAAGCCCGTAAGAAATGGAACGATGATCTTTCCCGTATCAAAGTGGAAGGTGGAACGGAAGAGCAAAAAGGAGTATTCTATACCGCTATGTATCACACGATGGTTCATCCGAATATTTTGCAGGATGTAAGCGGACAATATCCACAAATGGAGGGAGATAAGATTTTGACCACCAACCGTAACCGTTACACGGTATTCTCATTGTGGGATACTTATCGTAACTATCACCAGTTGATGACTTTGGTATATCCGGAGCGTCAGATGGATATGATTCACACCATGATGGGCATGTACAAGGAACACGGATGGTTCCCGAAATGGGAATTGTATGGTCGTGAAACATTGACGATGGAAGGTGACCCTTCTATTCCTGTTCTGGTAGACAGTTGGATGAAGGGATTGCAAGACTTTGACATTG
>ERZ779945.1-NODE-1-length-88029-cov-32.2622_pt1 | contig 88029 bp, 112 predicted proteins | sample MGYA00511951_ERZ779945 | MGnify/ENA primary metagenome ERZ779945 (study PRJEB29588, sample SAMEA2147022) | human gut metagenome | biome: human gut; feature: human-associated habitat; material: faeces | place: Denmark | collected 2008/2010 ... | reverse complement strand
GAAGGCCATGAATGGTATATTTTAATGCCTAATCCCCAAATCCTAGACCCCTAATCCTAACCAATATCTATATAATATATACTAATATAAAGGGCCATTAGGGGTCTAGGATTTGGGGATTAAGGTACCCAAATGGGCCTTAGTTGTGGGCCTTTTAGGCAATGGGTCATAATGACCAAAGGCTATGAGACATATGTGTTAGATAGCTATAGAGTAGTGGTGTTGTATAGTGGGAGGTAGGCTAGGCCTAGAAGTTTGCCTTAATCCCAACACCCCCGGAAGGCCTTCAATATTGTATTAGTTATATGTATATTGATTATATGATTGGTGATATTAGGTATGTGTATTATGTAACATAGTTAGGCCCAGTATGATTTTGTTTTATACTGGGCTTTAGTATTTATTTTGATATTTGTTTGGGGTTAGGTGTATCTTAGGATTACAGTTTCTAATAGGATTAGTAGGATTATCTGTAGGCCTTGTAGGATTAAGTATATGTATTTTTGTTTGTTGGTGGGGTTTGGTATTTGATGGTATATCTTATCCCTGTAGGTTAATGATAACCAGGTATATAGGATTACTGGGATTAGTAGTAGGGTTTTCATTTCCTTTTCTGTTTTAATTTGTTTTGGGTACGTAGGTGCTTGTTGAAGGTTGCACCTGAGTCTGTGTAGTAATTGGGGTTTGGTTTACCTGGAGTAGGAAAGTGTTCATTCCATTTATCCTGGTGAGGTATGTATACTTGGTTCTTGGATTTCTTTTTCATAGGTCTAATATTGCGGTTTTGAATCCTATTGATGTTAGTTCTTGAGTCTCGATATGTACGATTTCGAAGTAATCTTTGATACCTTGTAAGGAATAGAATTGTAGTACTCCTCCGTCTCCGTATTCGGCATTTACCTGGTCTATAAGTTCTTGGTAAGCCTTATCTTGGTTATCCTCTAATGAATGGTAGATATCTTGGACTTGGCCCTCTTCTACGATTACTAAGGTTGTGATTTTTAGTTTCATTTTCCGTAATGTTTTAGTTCTTGGTTATACTCTGGGTATTTTTTCTCGTAGTAGTCATAGAGATATTGGTATTCGTCATCTCCTGACCAGCAATCAAGAAAGTAATCGTATTGTTCCTCGGTAGCTTGGGATGGGTGTATTCCCAATGTATATTTGCAGTAGTGTTCCCATACCGTTTTAGGTTGGAATTTATTGGTAGGGAAAGCCATGACTACTAGAGCCATGGCAATTGATGTTAGGATTATAAGTTTAGTTCTCATTTGATAAGGGATTTGAAAAAGTTGATAGTATTTTCAGTGAAAGTGTAAAGAGTTTCTGGTTTTTCGAGAAAGTTAAGGTAATATTCGATTTCCTCGGCATGTTCTTCCTCGTTGAAATTATCCTTGTAGTATTGGAATTTTTCCATGATAAGTGGTTTGTATTTTTCCTGTTCAAGGATAAGAGTTGCACCGTAGAGTACCATGTCTACTTCGTCTACGTTATAATCGAAGTATTGGTCATCGCAGCCTCTGAGCAAATCCATTTGATTGAGGATTTCCATTAGGTCAAGTTCCAGGGATTCCTTATCAGCATAGGTATATACCCAGAGCATTTCGAGTGAATAATCCGATATCTCCTCGTAATGTGGGTCATCCTCGGCAATTTCGAAGTCATATGTATTTTGAGCATGTGACATAGGCATTTGACCTTGGATAGAGATAATATGATAGGGATTTTGTGCAATGATTGATGCAAGAACTGAGGTTGAATTTAATGTTGTCATGATGTTATAAGTTTTATTGGTTAATGTTAATTGTTAGCGATTTGATTGTTGAATGTTGTTTGGTCATCGGCATCAGGCCAACCCATGGATTCCTCCATATATTCGGTAGTATAATCGATAATGGTTGCAGCATCGTCTTTGTTAATTGTAGCAACCTCGGCTTCGATTTCCCGTTGGATTTGGTCGTAGTGATAAGCAAATGACCTCCGTATGCGTGCAGCAATTCCGGGGTATTTTTTAAATAATTCGATTAATTTACTTTCTTCATTCATAACGTCTATTTTTAAATGTTTATGCAAATATAAGAATAATATTTTAAATATGCAATAACCCCGATTACTTACTGGAGCCTTATAAGGTCAACTATTTCGATGGAAGAGTATGGCATACCTATAAGTTCTGAGATTATCCTTTTAGTATGATATACATGAAGATGGTTGGGGTTTAGTTTTACCCTTGGGAATATTAAGTATGGCCTTAGTTCCTCAGTTCTATAGGTTATGATTAATTCTTCGCAGAACTTTTCGTTTTGGCAATCAAAGGATACTAAAAATTTGGACTGTTCTAGCATATTATTAATATTAAGCAATGAGTATTCTCATAAGTTAAAGGTTCTTCGCTAGTAGGATGGGAGGATGCACCCATTATTAGGATAATTCCTCCCATGACTAAGATAAGTATAATATTAGGCTTCATGTAATTCCCAATAGGTCATCCATAGGTCTTCTACTAAGTCTTCGACTGTATCCTCCCAGGAATCGTATCCATCGAGGTTGTATTCGGCAATGAAGGTAAAGAATGTATCTCCAAATAATAATCGTAAGACTTTGTCTGTTAGGGTTTCGTCTTCGTCATATAGTTTGTTCTCTTCCTCATTGGAAAGTTCTGTATCTCCATTTAGGATAACCGAGATTTGTTGCAGTCTGAGTAAATACCCATTAAGAGTATCAAGGTCCTCTTTAGACCTTGTCTCTTGGAATTTAAGATAAGTCTTTGATGGTGTCATAGTTAGTCCTCCTCTGATTTAATTTGTTGATTCAAGGGTATGTATGGTTCAGCAGGTAATTCTTCAGCAAGTACTGATATGAATCCTTCCGGGTATAAGGTATATAAGATTCGATATCCATAATCTGAATGTGGCAAGAATACATCCATGATGTTTTTGAGTAATGGGTATAGCTTCCATTGGTTATCCTCTAGGAATCGTTTCCATTCATCCATTTCGCTAGCATCATAGTTAGCAGTTAATTGAATGTGATAACGTTGTGTTTCCGTATCGATTGGGATAAATAGGTTGGTGACTACCTCAATTTCGTTTGAAGGCTTTTTGTATTGAGTAATTGGATACCAGATACCTTCGTTTTTCCATTGATTGAGCTGGAATATTGTCATCCCAGATTCAAGTAAGTTGGTGAGTTTGTAAAGATTAACCATGTTGTTGTCTATTTTAAAATGAATAAATATATTTTTATTTCTCACTACAAAGATAAGAATAATAAATAATATATGCAAATATAACTGAGGTAGAGGCAGGCTCTTAGTTAGGTTAGAGTCCTGCCTCTGGGATAGATATGAAAACAACTGGTTAATCGTCGTTAAGGGAACCCTCATTTAGAGTTTCATTAAGTACCTCATTAAGTAGTTCTGCACGTTGTTCTTTTGATAGGCCATCCAGTGTTCCTTTGATTCTCTCTTTTAATGCCTTTTTAAGAGTATTTTGGTACTGATTGATAAAAGTAATTGAAGAGATTGGTACTGGAATAAGTACTCTCATTTGTGTAGTATGATTACATCTGTCAAGTAATTCTGATAACTCTTTACGGTTATCCAAAGAATGTTGAATAACCATGGCAATTACATCTGGTTGTTGAACATCTGTACATCCAGAAGCATAGCGTACAATTCTATCAAAGGTTGACTCGGTAATGTCAAATGGCATCCCATTTAAGAATGGTTCCTTAAAGTCGGGGTCCATGGTTTCTGTTTCTAATATAGCTCTAAGTTTCATTCTACTACTTCTCCTATGTTGTTAGCAAGTAAATAATCGTAGTACAGGTGTACGTTAGTATCTCCATAAGTCCTAATGTAGGATTCAGCATCCTCTGGGTCTGCTGAGACCCAGGGATATTCTTGTATCTGTGCCCTATGTAATTGTAAGGCCAGAGATTTTAATTCTTGTTCGTTCATGATATTTTGAAGTTAAATTGATAAATCCAAGAGTTTCTATCCAGCTTGGTGAATGAGATAAATTGTCCATCGCCATCGGTAAAGTTCTGCATAAATTGTACACAACCAGTAGCAATGATGTTTTCTCTTTGTCTGTCTACTGAGAGAATACTTTCGAATGTGAAAGTATAATAGCAAGTTTCGTATACCCAAAGTTGGTTTATATCGATGCAGTGAAGTCTGTAGTTATCATATAACTTACTTAGCAATTCGAATAGATTGTCCTTTAGGTTTTCCTTTTCCTCTTCTGTAAGAGAGAAAGTGTTTTTGTTGTTGATAAACCTTTGAAGTACCTCTTCCAGGTTCTGGATAGAGGATTTGGATGTTGTTGTTTTCATATTTTTATTGTTTAATTATTACACTACAAATATAAGCATTTTATTTTAATTATTACTATATTCTTACTTTTATTTTATAATAGCTGAGGTTCTACATACAAGAAAAGGCAGTGGGTTAGACTGCCTTTAGACTTGTTATGGATTATTACCGAGGATACTGGGTATTCTTTTTAGGGTAAGGTTTTACCTCTTTGGTAACTTCTTGTTTGTAAAAAGCATCGAGGTTAGCATGAAGCATCTCCATGGTTTCCTTGGTTATGGAATCTTTTGAACCAAGCAGAGTTTCATAAATGGATTCCCATAATTCACTTTCCAGATGTTTTTTGATGTCTTCCTTAACGTCTGACTCTGGTTCAAACTTGATAGCAACTGTAACGTGGTCTAGGGTATCCCCTTCTAATAGTAAGCCTTTGAGTTTAGATAAGTCATCCGGAGCATTTAGATTATCGTTCAGGAATCTCTCCATGCACATGTCGCCTCGCATTAATTGTGAGGCATGTTCTGCTGAGATAGGGAATTCCTCTATGCCGAATATAGAGTTTTCATTGTCTTCTGAGGTAAATACGATTTTTAACATCCTTCAAGTTGTTTTAGACGGTTAATAACTTCTTTGGTGAATTGTTCTATGAAAGCCTGGTCGGGTACAGAGCTACCTGGGTTGAGTTGTCTCCAATGAAATTTCATACTGGTTCTTAGTTCTCGAGCCAGGTTGTCAGCAGATATGTCAAAAGCCTCCTCGTAATTGATAATCTGTATAAGAGTCCTTACGCATTTGCCGGCATCTCCGAGAGGAATTCGTTGTTCAATCATTTCGAATCCATCTTCGTAGATTTCTACTGTATCGATGTAGATAGTATCACAGTGTTGAAGAGCATTGATTAAGTCTACTGAAGTGACTTTATCATCGTCCCCCATTTCGTTGGCTATTCTGAAAGCCTTAGTGAAAGCATCTAAGATCCCCTGCATATCAGGGTCCTGTTCTTTAAGTGGAATACGTCTAATGACTCCAATCTGTTCGAATGATAAGTAATACTTGGTTTGCATGGTTATAAAATTTTAATAGTTTATTAATTCGATACAAATATAAATATTATTCTTATATCTGCAAAAGAATTAATAAACTATTTAATAATTACTGAGGTAGAGCCCGGAATCTGTTTAAGTCCCAGTCGTACTTTCTGTCTCCCTTGTTAGTAAATACCCAAAGATAGTGGTCTTTGTATTCTTTAGCAATGGTGTTATACTTAGAGGTCTGAATAATGATACGATTTGGTTCATATTCAATTAATTCGGCATGTACTGTAGATACATGATGACTTTCGAGATTAAGTTTGTCTCTGAAGTCTTTAAGAAACTCATCCCGGTTTACACCATAGTTATCTCCCACGAATTTAATGTAATCGTCTTCTACCTGTTCTAACATGGTAGATACCTTGAATCTAAATTTGTTCATCTTTGTTATTTTTAAGGGTTCGTAATTTCTCTTTGAGTTCTTCAGCACATCTTTCAAGGATATTACTTACTATTACCAAGCAATCTTCATCTGCAAATGACATAATGATATCCATACATTCATCGAAGTAGTTTCTGATTGATTGGGGATTATTCCAGAGTACATCCCAGTTCTTGCAATAATTAAACCGGATGATATCTATGTATTCATTTACTGATACCTTGCTATCGGGTAAATAAGGGTATACCTTTGAATACATTGTTCTGAAATTATTCTCAATCTCCTCATTCAATCTAAACTCTTTTGGTAGAGCCTCATAGTAAGACATATCTGGAATGTAGAATTGGTAAGCAAAGTCTTTATCTGTCTGTGCCTCAATTCCCGGGTATGAATTAGCAAATAATACTGGTATTTTATAGAGCAATAAGTCTGGTACTCTATCATATACCTTGTAATGGTCTTGGTATTCTTTGTACGCATTAACGTATACCCGGTCATCATATATATGAAGTTCATTGAGTATCGTTTGAACTCTTGAATGAAAATCTTCTAACTCAAAGTGCATGGCAATGTTAAAGGTATCTTCCATACCTTCTAACTTTTGTAGAGTAATAAGTCTGCGGCTTTTGATTACTCTGATTTTCTTTTTCTTTCTGAATAAGTTGAACATGTGTTAAAATGTAAAGTTAATATATACGTCCTGAGAACCTTTCATGAATTTCTCATGGTTGGTATCATCGAATTTAAAGCAAGAATATTTGCCTAATGAGCGTTCATATTCTCCTCTTACCCATACTGGTGCAGTAGTAGTGGGTTTAAGTTTAAAGTAAGTACCTTGATTGATGTTCTTAATCTTGGTCTTTTTACATTCGGGGTCTAATGTTTCCATATATTTGTCTATTTTTAAAATTGATATGCAAATATAATACTTTTAAATTTAATATGCAAATCCGTATATACACAACTGAGGCCACCATTAATAGGTAGCCTCTAAGTTATTTTCTTTTGTTTAGGAATGATGCAGCAAGGGATGTATCTTCTTCTGCTTCTAGTATTTCATCATCCTCTAAATACCTATCCATCTCTGGGTCATATGAATCAGTATCAATCCTCATTTCAATCTCCCTACGCAATTCATGGTGTTCTTTAGAGGATATTTCCATAGCAGCCTTATAGTTATCTGTGATTTGATTGAGTTCTTTCTTATTAAGATTAAGGCCCTCCTTGGACGTATCTACTCCCTCTTGCTTAGTTGCAACTACTTCAGGCAATGAATTGATATCGTATTTGTCCTCTAAGAGTTTTGCTTCTTCAGTTTTAGTAAGTACCTTTTGAGATTCTAATACGATAGTTCTTGCTTCCTCTATCGAGATAGTATTCTCAGCATTGAGATTATTCTGTTGATTGAACTGATTGAAGATATTAGTTGTATTGCCTCCAGTAAGATTACGAATGATTGATTGTAATGATGTAGAAGATTCCAACTTAAGCTTCAATGTCTTATTAACCTCGGACGAAATGAAAGGAGTATATTTACCTCCTTGGGAATCTCTTAAGATTTGCAACTGGTGAGATATCTCCATTCTATCCTCTAATGCCCATGCTAGTTGTTCTCCCAATAACGCGTTAAGTAATTCTTCCTGTTTATCTTTATCCCATATTCTAGAAGACAATAATCTGTCTCTCATGAATACTCGTACATATTCTATATCAATCCCTAATCTATTAGAGAATGAATTGATATCATAGGTTACTCCACATAAAACACCATTACCCATTAACCACTGATTAATAAGGTAATTCTGTACCTTAATCAATGCTTCCTCTTCATGTGTCTTCTGGTATTCTAAAGCCATTGCAGTAGTACCCATAGGACGAGGGAATCTTGTTATCTTATCTTCTTTTGCCATATAAATAAGCCTTTCTTATATCTTTAGATTCATCATATCCTACTAGCTCTAACTTATAACATACATAGCAATTAATACTAAGGTTATAGAAATATGCCTTATAGGTTTTCTTTTTCACTGCCAAATTAAAAGAATCACCAGAGACATAATCCCTGGTGAAAATTAATTTATCACATTTGCCTATCGGAATACTAAGGCAAAGTTTCCAATCCTTGGCAATAAATTTATTGCCGTGAAGGTCTAGGATTTCCTTTGCCATGACTTCCCTTTTTATAGGTAGATTGTTTTTTGTCTTGTTCATTGAGGTATTCCTTCTTCCTTTTTTCAATGAACTGTTGGATATCTGGAAACATCTTTGCTCTTAAAGGTACTACCTGAGTAGCAAAGAAAGCATTCCATAGGTTCTGTGTAAATCCTTCACCTACCTTAAGCTTGGATATTGCCCAGAATTTACTTTCGAAATTCTTAATGATTTCCTTGAACCGATAATAATATAACTTATGAGTCTTAGGGTTAATGCCAATGGTAGTAGTTTGGCAATAATCTAGAAACTCTTTACCCAATTCGGAAATAAACTCTTCCCTTTTGAAGTCGTAATTCTCTTGGTCGAGTTTAAATAACTTTACGTAATCTATTGCTTCCATATATTTACTCTTTAATTGTTTCTAAAGGATAAGCCTTTAGTGTTACTTTCTTGGTTGCATCCTGGACCTGGAATAAATATCCTCGGTAATTATCCTCATAATAGGAGGACCAGATTGCTTCCTTTACCCTGTACCAATCTAAAGTCTTGGCACCTTTAGGGATTCCCGTGATTAATAACATGTGAGGGTTTTTTCCCACTTGGATGTTAAAAATATCCTTGCCATCAAAGTTGCCTATTATTGCATAGTCCGGAAAGGTAGGGTATTCCTTTAATTTAGGATAAGGTACACCCAAACTATCTACTATGGTTTCAGGCTCTATAATTTGATTCTGAAATCGGATATTTAGTTTCGATTTGCCTATGTATAGGTCTTTGACTATATTTGTGAACATACATAGATAATTATATGGGTTATACCTTGGTCCTTGAAGTTATTTAGGTTAGTTGCCTTTTCCTCAAGCCTTTTTAGTGTCTTTCTAGACTCTGTGCATATTCTTCTGGTTGGAATCCTAACCAGCATCATGATATTCTCTAGTGCAGGTTGCAAAGCATTAACTGGTCCTGCATAAAGTATCTCATGCTTCTTCCCACTAATTACATTGTATTGGGTTTTATAGGCATACTTACCTTTGATATAAGTTACCTCAACCTTTTCTATTTCTTCTTTTCTTATGTTTCTTACCATAACCGTCTTTATTTACATAATCTGATATTTCGTCTAATTGTCCCAAGAGTAATGCCTGCACAAATATTGGTACAGGCCTGAAAAAGAAGTTTCTTATGTTACTGGTGTTAATATACCAGTCGTATACAATAAAGAACTTCTTAATCTTCCTATGTTTAAGTGAACGTTGAACTAAGTAGGTTTTAACGCATCTCTTATGCAACTCCACCAACTCCTTGTCTTGCTTTAACATCTCCTTTGCGGAGAATATAGTGTAATCCATTTTTATACCTTTAGAAGGTTAATACAATGAGGAAGGTACTCTGATATTGGGTACCTTCCCTGAGAGGTAAAATCAAGCAACTTGTTCTGGCTTAAGGACTTTATTCCTGAAGTCCTCATATGCCTTGGCAGCTTTCTTGTATTCTTTGGAGTTTTGGTCCTTGATACGGAACATTTCCCGTTCAAGTCTGTGAAGTTCATTACGAGTTTGTTGTCTCCATTTCTTCCGGGCCAGTGTATCGGTTACATCCTCTGGGTATACATATTTTACTTCCCGGTTGGAGATTACCTTTTCGATGATGGAGGGTTTCTGTTGTTTTTCAACATCTTTTACTACCTCTGCTTTTTTAGAGGTTTTCTTTGTTGGTTTGGGTTCTTCCGGAGTAACCTGAACCAATTTGGCACCTGCAAATTTCTTGGCAGCTTCCTGGGATTCTTCTACCAATTGAGCCTTAGTCTTTTTAGTTCCCTGGGCCTTAGTAGTTTTAGACTTGGATGTAGCATCCTTAATTCCTTCTAATTGTTGAGCAACTTTGTTACCGATAAGGTTAGCAACCTTGTTTTCATTCTTTTTCATAACGTCTATATTAAAAATGTTTATAAATGAATTAATTTCTTATCACATTGCAAATATAAGAATAATATTTTATATAGCAATAAAATAAAAAGAATATTTTTAAATAGCTGAGGTTAATCGGCTAAGAAGTCGAAGATCTCTGGAGCATAATCTATCTCGTTTTCTGGGTCTGATAAATATTCGTCCAGGTTTTCGTTATAATAATCGAGTTCTGATTTAGCCTTGGGAGCAGGTACAAAGGGTATACATTTTTCTGGATATTTCTCTGCAAACTTAATAGCATCTTGATAAGTTAACTTCTTATCAGTATAAAATTTAACCCATGTATGGGAGTATCCCACTCCTTTTCTAGTAACTTCGTATTGTTGATATCCAGAATTACTTATCTGGTAGATTTGATTCTCTGGAATGATTTCTATTTCTACCTGATATTCGTATATTCTTTTTCCGAGTTTGTTTGCCATTTCCTGAATTGAATCCATTAATGACTTAGGCTTATCTGCAAATGAGAAACTGTATTTAGTTTCTGGTACATCGTTCTTTTTAAACGACGGAGCAGGACTTATCCTGCTTGCATCGGATGTAGGTTTTGAACCTATAGCCAATCCAATTAGTATAAATCCTGCTAACCCTATGATAGGTAATTTCTTAAGACCTGAGTTCATAGCCCGTGGTTTTAAACTTGTTTCTGATATTAGAAGAAACGTATTTACCCTTGGATTCTGCTAGGTGTAATTCATTGCAGATTTCTTTAGGTACACCATCATAACGGTAAACTTTGTTGCCTTTAAAAGCAATCCAAAGTTGTTTGTTTTTGGAGTCGTATCCGTAGCCTTCAACGTTTGAGGATTCGCAAGGAATCATTTCAACTCCAGTGTTCAATTCAACTGATTCTAAGTATTCGTTCTTGTCCATTTTAAATTAAATTATTAATGTGAGTTCAGGATGAAATTTATTGGTTTCTCTGTGTAATAGTTCCCATGCTCCGTAAACTCCTTGGGATAAATCATGTATCCATTCGTCTTCCATTTTGAATAGGATATGAGAACAGATGTATAATTGATATTCGTTCAGAGTCTTTATCAATTGAGGCATTTCGTATATCTCTTCGTAAATCTGAATATGATGATTGACTGAATCAAGCATCTCTTCATTGTTTATCTGTAACAACTTCCTGAGTAAATCGGGTTCTGTTGTAGTGATATTATTTTTGATATTAGTCAATGCCTCAATTTGAATCTGAGCAATGTTCTTTACTACCTCTTTGGTTTCTGCATCCATTTTTTAATATTTATTTTCGTTATACAAATATAAGAATTTTATTTTAATAAATAATACTCTTTTATTAAATACTGAGGTAGAGGTTGTCTATCTAGAGATAGCTTCTTCGATTTTCTGTTTGATTGAATCAGGGAATATTACATCTTTGTACCATCTCATAAAGAACTTTGAAGGCTTTTTCTCGGAGTTGAGAAGTAATTGTCGTTGTTCTGCAGAGAACTTTAATCGTTCTTCCTCGAGCATAAACTTGGGGAACTTTGTGAACTCTGCTTGAGAGAAGGATATGGTTTTCTTACCAACAGAGGCCCTTAATGGTTTCTTCCTTTCTTTATAAAGGTACGGAACAATTTTCTTCGATGGTCCACCAAGGATACTAAAGCCGAAGATGACCATTGGGTCGAATTTATCTGCCTTGGGGTCTTTGGCTCGTTTGATACATCTTGCCATCCAGGAGTATGAGTTAGGATATTGCTTGTTGTCAGTGGCTTCTCCCACATCCTTACTGTTGAATTCGAATCCTGGGAAATGAAAAAGAAAGTCCTCTGTAAGAATAAAGACAAACCCTAATTCCCTTAGATACTTAATAATCTCTTGTTGGCTCTTACCTTCTTCAACCATTTTCTCTACATCTGCCAAGATATCTTCTCTTGGTGATTCAGTAAGTTGTTTACTCCCAGTAGAAGGTCTTCCTCTTCCCACTGAAGGTTCTTTGATTGGTAAGTTACCTACGAGCTTATCTAAGTAATTCTTAAAGTTCTCAACATCTTGTTTATTTGTAAGAGTTACCTCTATTCTTATAGGTCCCTTGTGTTGTACCTTTGGCCCTGAATTCATTTCGGTATACGCATCTACCAATCTATCCTGAATATAGGAGCCATTATCTTCAAGTGTAGTGATACGCAGTTTGGGTTTATATGTTTTTTCTTCCATAAAGTCTTAGTATTAAAAAGAAAGGCCTGAACAAAAGTGATTTGCCAGGCCTTTACATCATTAACGAATACTTAATAAGATATGAGATTAATCTTCTTCTTTTTTGGCCTTCTTTTTCTTTTTATCTTTGGCCTTTTTGTCCTTCTTTGCAGGAGCAGCCTTTTCAGTAGCTTCTGCCTTTTCTTTCTTTTCCTTCTTGGGTTTTTCTTCTTTCGGAGCTTTACCGGCAGCAAGTTTTCTTTGTTCCATACGATATTTTTTCTTTTCATCGGAAGTCATTTCTCTGCCGTCGATGAGAGGATAATCGTATTTGGTAACTCGGCCAGCAGATTCCTTCTTTTCTTTTTTCTCTTTTTTCTTTGAAGCCTTTTCATCTTCTTTGGCTTTTTTCATTTTTACCAATTTGGCTTCGTTCTTTAAATCCTTTTCAGGATACTGGGCAGCGACTTTGTCTCTTTCCTTGTTGAGCTTATTCAAGAGTTCAGTAACCTTTTTACCATGTTTCTTGTCTTTTGACCAATCCTTTTGAGGGTCCAAGTTGTTCTCTTTGAGATAAGCATCCAATGCCTTTTTAGCCTTTGAAAGTTCCGGAGTCTTATTAGCCGGTTTGTCTTTCTTCTTGTCTTTCTTCATGTTTCTAAAATTTTTAAGTGGATTGAAATTTCCTTAGTAATTATCCATAGTTATAATATCCTAATCGAAGTAGGGATTTCCTTAATTTCTAGGATTTCTATACTTGCATTTTCAAGAATGGCTCCAAGTTCTAAGGCATCCTTTATCTCTTGCTCAGTAAGATTGACAAAAGTTTGTTCTGCAACCATTTCTCGTCCATCTGAATAATTAACATATTTAAACTTTACAGTACTGATAGTACCTTTTAGTTTTTTATCTAGCCTACTCTTAAAATCCTTAAGCCTACGTTTAAGATATTGAAGGTGAATAACATGGGTTTGATATTTACCTCTCTTATGAGTAGGAGTAACCTTAATCATATACTGAGTATATTCCATATCTTTTAATATGGATTGAATACCCTGTATAATGGTTCTTAAATTCATTTCTTCCATGAGGGTCTTGGTATTGGTTTATTTTCGATTGCCATTTCGGTTAGCATTTCTTTGGCTTCTTTAATAATTAATTCAGAGAGTTCCCTTTCTTCATTCGATAAGGGAGGGTCCATATCTTTATCTTCTAGTGCATTAGTATAATTCTGAATAAGATTATCTAATGCAAGAATAGTTATATTCTTTCTGATTTCTCTTTTGTCTTCCATAACCTATAAAATAAATAAAGCCTACTACCTTCTCAGGCAATAGGCTCCCAACATAATTTTTGAAATACTAATAAACTATGCAAACCATTAGCGATGTTCTCGCTAATAAGTAAGGGATAGAAGTTTAATCTTCGTCTCCGGCTTCCTCTTCTTCGCCCTTAGCCTTTTTAGCTTTCGGGTTACAGATAATACCGTGTCCTTTTTTGGATTTTACGGTTAGATTGCCCGGTACGAATGTTACGGATGTAGAAGTTGGTTTACCGTCGATGACCAGAACTGATGTTACCACCACTCCCTGATATCCTTCTTTGTTCTTTACTGCGTAACCGTAGTTCTGAACTTCGGATTTATCATTGATTTTGATAACATCAATTTGCTTACTGTTTGGACGTTGCTCTGCAGGACGGTTTTTCAAAGCTTCCATACGAGCTTTACGTTTTGCTTCTTTTTCAGCATCTTTTTCTTTGCCACCTTTCTTCTTGGTGTCTTCTTTTTTCTTAGTTGCCATAATCTTTTAAGTTTTAGTTTTATTTAATAGAACAATAGTTATTTCTTATGATAAAGGTGGGCTATTGCTTTAGCCCAACCTTCATAGCCGGAGAATGAATTACTTCTTTCCTTTTTTGCCTTTACCTTTGGCTTCTTTCTTTGCCGGGAGTTTGAGACCCAATTCTTTGGCAATTGCTTTGCGAAGTTTTTCGATATCATCTTCTTCGTAATCGTCCGGGTCTGTTTCGAGGTCTTTGTCATCGCAAACATCTTCCAGTTCTTCGAAGTCCATTTCGGCAAGAGCTTCACCGGTTAATTCTTCTTCCTCTTCGTCCTCATCTTCATCGTCGTCCGAGTCTTCATCATCCTCGTCATCTTCATCTTCTTCATCAGAGTCCTCATCATCATCATCCTCATCGGAATCTTCGTCATCGTCCTCTTCTTCTTCTTCCTCGTCTTCGTCTTCGTCGTCATCATCTTCCTCTTCTGAAGCAAAGAAGTCTTTTGCTTCTTCGGCAGACAACATAATAGGAGCTGGGATAATTTTTACTGAGCCATCCTCGTAAGTAATGATGATTGCACCATTAATCTCTTTGCGAGATACTTCCTTTAACTCTACCTTTTTAGTTTCTTTTTTCTTAGCCATTTTCGTAAATGTTTAAATGTTAATAATCAATAGTTATATCACTCTGTTATAAGTTTCTTGTATTTTCTTTCGCTTCCCGTAAGATAAGCAAATGCAATATTATATTGTTTTACCTCATCAATTACGGTCTTTAGTTCTTCTTGAGATTCTATCTTTACATCTTCTGTATCGATAACTTCATCTTGGTCATTATAGGTATTAACCTTAAAAGATTTACCCATGAACGGATTTAATTGTTTATGTACCTTTACTTCCGGTACTGGGTTTTTAGTTTCCATTGCTGTATTTAATTTTAATTATTCCAGGAATACCAACCTTACCAAATACTTCGGTATAGAATTTGTATTTTGGATTTTGCATTGATTTATAGTTATCAGCTAATCTCATGGGAAATACCCAATATTCATTTTCTAGCATCCTGTTTGTCATAATGTAGGCATATTTACTTCTCATCCTATATTTGCTTACAGGAATGAATCCCTGAAATCTTAAAGCTTTTACTAAGAACCTTTCTTTTGGTTGCCATCCCAAATGATTTAAAGATTCATTATAAAAGATATCAAGCATATCCCTTTGTGCTTTGATAAATAGTACTTTCTGTATCGGGATATCTAATTTCTTTCTTAGGTACAAGGCCAAGGAACATACCAATGGTGGATATTGCAAAGAAAAAATATTATATTTATGCTTTTCCTCTTGACTCAGCCTGTTGTAAATCCTGTAAGATAGCAGAATGGATTTGTATTCTCTTCTTCCGGATATACTTGGAAGATATGCCTTCCCGTTGTCCATACAATTTTTGTGAGTACCTTTCATTGAATACCTTCTTTCCTTTTGATTTAAAGACCCGGTGCATTTGAACCATGAACCTTCGTCTTCTGTGTTTATCAATTTTATATTCATCCGGGATAATAAACTTCCTGGCTTTTACTAATCTCCCTTTATACCAGAATTTAGTAGAACCAGATTTATGTCTTAGACCATTCATATCTTGAAGTATTCTTATCCCTTGCCTAAGTAATTTCCTGCCTGATATGATATGAATATATTGAAGAACATCTACTCCGTACATATAAACCAAAGTCTTTTTTATTTGATACCTTGTGAAATAAGGTATACCGGTTAAGTGTTTCCGATATAAACTTTTTTCGGTAATACGTTTGTTGGTGGTATCTGGTCTCCATGTCCATATATAATATCTATCTTTTCGGATTGGTTCCCTACTACTTTCCTTTAGCTTTACCATTACTCATAGTCCTCCTTGCAGTTCTAAACCAAAGTGTTATCGATTTATCATTTGCATCTGGGAACTTCTTTTTCATCCTTCTAGTTACTCTTTCTAAATCATAACCCTTTGCAACCAATGACCATACATAGGATTTCTTAGTTCCCTTGATGAGATTGAATTCATCCCTTTCTCTTGGTGGTTTCTTTTCCCTTGGCTTTTTTATTCCTGGAACCCTTTTGGATTTCCTTTGCCCATCTTCTCCTTCTTCTCCAAGAAACCCAAGCCTTAATTTTGAATTCCTTAGAGGGTCATCTTTTGAATAACCTATATTCTCTAATTGTTTATCCATCCAATCATCATATTGGTCAATCAATGATTTGTCTGGTTTATTAGTTGACCTTTCGATATAACCAATTAAATCGAAAACTCCAGCAGCACAAGCATCAGGGAAAGGCATACCCAATACTATGGCTTTTCTTTTTAAATCCCTGTAAGTCATATTCCTCCCGGCTGAACCAAGGAAACTGGCTTTTTCTTTTGAAGGTGCTGGTTTATTCTTTTTGTTCTTTCTCATATCTTTTATTTTAATTTGTTGCAAATATAATACTTTTTATTTATATAAAGAAATATTTCTACTTATTTTTATAAAAAGCTGAGGTATCTGATATGCGTTCAGCAGCCGTTGATTTAGGCTTTTTCTTCCTTTTCTTTTTAACCTTATCAGCATTGAAGGCCATATCAAGTTTCTTAATACTGAATTCTATATTATTCACTTGATTATAGTTTACTGCTTTTTCCACGCAGCATCTGTACTCAGGCCAGAAGCGTTGTCCCAATTTTACATCAACTGTTTTAATCATAAACTTGGATACCATGAAGCCAAATGTATCTGCATCGTCTTTCTTTTCGAATACATACATATAGAATCTACTAAATTCACTAACTACCTCATCTAAGGGTCTTACTGGCATTAGCAAATATCCATCTGTATATAATTCTTCTGATATTAAGCATACCCAGTATTTCTTTTTTCCGGGTTTTACTTTATATCTAAACCTTTCTTTCAGTTTTGTGTGCATCCATTCTGGTACTCGGTTTAAAAGGTATTTAATGTATATCTTGTCCTTCTTATTCAACCGCCTTTTAAATGCAGAAGGCTGTTGTAGCATTCTTGGTAGAATCCTAAAGTTATTCCACCTATCGAACTCTAGAATTAACCTCATTGAATCTAAGTCCCAGGGGTCTTCTGATTCTTTGAGTCTTTTCATATTTCTTTCGATATTACTATTGCTTACCTTTGAGAGTAAGTTAGAAGAGTCTCCAGTATATAGACTAGCTTCTTTCCTTGTTAATCTCTTTTCAATACATCCTTCAATAAAATCACAAAAGCTTCGTTCGCAAGGGCAGTCAGGTCGAAAAATAGAAGTGTGTAACTCGAAAAAATCAGAGAATAATCTGAAGAACTTTTCTGACCTTTCTCTGATTTCTAAATACTTGTAATGTGACAACTTTAAAATTTCACCAGCTTCCCATGAGGATTTGCTTTCTGATAACTGAAGGAATAAAGACTGCCTCTCTATTTCGTTTAAGCAGTCCCAAGCTTTCTTCTGAGCATCGTTCATATTAATTCCTCCTAAAATCCATTATTCTATCTATTGATTCACTTGTTATCTCATTTGGGTCATAATCTTGGGAGTTAGCATATAACTTATCTGGGTCATAATTCTGGTACACGCTATAGATTACGTTATCAAAGGGTAACCATATTTCCATTTTACCCATTTCCGGATATAAAAGAAGTTGTACCATTTTATTTATGTGGTCTATACCTAATACCGTAGCATCTATCCCTTCGTAAGGATAACCTTTGAGTACTAAGTAATCGCCTATCTTAACATTCATCAAATCGTCTACAGAATATTTCTTTCCTTCTTTTGCCATCCTCTTAAACCTTTTAACATCCTTTCTGGTACATGTAGCTACCAATGAGAAATCATCAAAGTCTTCAGAATTATCTATTCTAGCTTTCTTCTTTCTTTCATGAAGAGTCTCTGTAGACTTTAACCAAGTTCTTATACCTGATATACTTCTCTTCAATTTGTTTAGAAAAGGTCTAGAGTACGCTAACTCTGTAGGCATCTTGATAAAACCATAATTGAATAAGATTGGTACTTCTTCGAATATCATCTTACCCTTTGCAGTTTTCTTTAAAACGTTTATCGTAGGGATAATGGCACGTACTTTTTTATATCCCTTTTCTTTAAGTTCTTTATTAATGTTCTGATAATACTTTCGTTCTATGTAGAAGATACAATAAGAATAAGGGATACGTTTCATATTATTTCTTTTTAATGATTAACTTAGCTTGCTTATGAATTAACTTATAAGGTACATTTAAAACCTCACTAGCCATAAATACCATAAGAGTATTCCCGGGTACTTGAATATACATTACTTTAGTAACATATTCTGCAATAATATCTCCCAGTTTTACTCCAACTACGAAGAAAAATTCATTTGCAGGCATAGAATTATACCTCATACATAATATAGGGAGTTTATTTGCCCTTTTAGCATCCTTACTTGCTTGTTCCCAAAATCTTAGGATATCACAAGTTTTGTTTCCAAGCAGTACATGTTCGAATTTGATATCTTTGTAATTTTTACATTCGATAGATATCTTACAGCGATGAGCATGTTTTTCATCTGTACAGGTTAAATCAGAAGTGGCATCCTTATTAGAATGCCAAGCTCCTGAACCTGCCCGATTCCTTTCAAATTTGAACCCAGTCCACTGAGTAAACCAGGCTCCTATTTTTCTTTCAAATCTGTTTCCTTTATTTTTTGAGTTCATAGGTTAATGTCTTGTAGTTATAACATTATAGTAAATTATAACTACTTAGGCCATTGACTTTTTCGACTTGCAGGATTTTCGTATTTGATAGAGGAAGAGAATCTAAATGAGTAATTAAGAATAGGGTTTTATCTGCAAAAGTATGTCTGATTAAAGAGGTTACTACTTCTACATTATCAGAGCTTAATGATTCGAATACCTCATCCAAAAAGGCAAGGTTTATACCCTTAGACATTGTAAGAGATTCATTCATTGCAAATGCCATTGCAACACAAACCAGTTGTTTTTCTCCACCGCTAAGTTCATCATAATCAATAATTTGCCCATCTCTTTCAATTAGAGTAAAAAATTCTTTTCTAGCAGTACCCAAGTCTATGTTAAATTCAATCCTAAATCCCAATACTTGAGAATATTTATCAAGGGTTCTATTTAACATATCCAAAGATGAATCGAATAGATAAGCCTTGATTCCATTGTTACCGAGAGGGTCATTGATTAACCAATTGTAATTTTCTAACTCTAACTCTTTATTGTGGTAATCTTCGTCTACCTTACGAAGAGTTTTTCTAATTTCCTTAAGTTTCTCTTTATATTTAGGAGACATAACCTTAAGTTTCTCTTGTTTAAGTTTTTCCAACTCTTCATCAATATCAGCAATATCAGAAGCAATATCATCGCATTCTTTTTGAAGTCTCTTATACTTCTCATTTGTAGTTCTCAACTCATCCAACCTACCCAGAGCATCCTCATACTCTTCCTGTAGTTTATCCGAATTTATGATTGCTTTATAGATAATATCTACGCTCTCTTTAGCACGTTTGTAGTGGCCTTTATCTAACTGTATCTTAAGTTTCTTTACAAAATCTGGTAATGATACTCCTGAAATCTTACGGTTGTGTTTTATTTTAGATTTAAGACCATCTACATAATCAGTATGTTTCTTAATCTTAACCCTAAGACTCTGCTCTACCTCGTCCTTAAGTTGTTGCTGTTTTTTAATAAGTTGCTTAGTTAGGTCTTCCCTATCTTTCTTTAATTCTCTACGTTCTGACTTTATTTTTTCTTTGAAACCTTTCTCTCTATCACGTAAATCAAAGTAAGCTTCCTTATTTGCTTCAAGTTCTTTCTTTAATAAAGCAGATTGGTGTTCTACTTCGTTTGCCTGAGCTAATAGGTTATTTTTATCCTGCATAGCTATACCTTTGGCAATATTAAGAAATTCTAAATCAAATACTTCTTCGAATATCTTCTTTTTATCTGAATTAGATTCTTGTATCAGTCGTTTAATACCCTGACCAAACATAATTGAGTTCATAAATAGAGTGTAAGATAAACCAAGCTCTGCATTAATGGCATCTTGTAGTTTATTCTTACCCTTTACATTTACTACCTCATTATCTTTCATAAGAATAAGCCTATCTTTACCTTTAGCTCCATCCTCAAGAACTATATTGCATTTCTGACATCTGATAATTTTATAGATATGTTCTCCTTTTTGAAAGAATACCTCTACCATTACTCCTTGGTAATCTTTAGGTCTTACCTTTTCCCAGGTAGTTACTTCTGATACCCCTTTTAAATTTTTACCATATATTGCCCATACCAATGCCGATAAGATAGTTGATTTACCTTTACCATTCGGGGCCTTGATAAGTATGGTACAACTTGGGTTTAAAGGTATATGTAGGTTTTCTATTGAACAGAACCCTACTACGTTCATTGTTGTAAATGTTAACATGATTCAGCTTTTTTAAGTATGTCAATCAGTAGTTCTTTCTTATCTTGTTCAGTTATACCTTTTTCCTTAAGATACTTCCTTGCTAGAGCTTTCTTAGAAAGTTGCTTAGTAATTTTATGGTTAGTATTTACTAAGTTACTAGTTTTCTTAGGTAAAACGGTATAATAATTGCCATCATCTTTAATATCCTCTTCAGATTCTACATCTACGAATTTAGGAAATTGCTTAAGGTGTACGAATTGCATTGATAAGTCTGAATAAATCTTCCAATAGCCTAATTTACAATCTCTATCGGTTCTCCTTTGATGATTAGGAGCTCCTATCATATAAACCTTCTTTGATAGTCTTTGGGGTTTATGTATATGACCACATAATACCAAATCAAACCTATTCAAGATATTTACATTTAGATTTTCTACAGAATCAACTTCTCTACCATCAGTATCCTTTGCTCCTGGATAATCCGTATGAAGAAGAAGTATGTTCTTTACATTCTTATCTAGTTTAAGTTTCTTAAGATATTCACTTAGACCCACATTATTATCAATATAGGGAACTCCATAAATGTGGTAATCTCCATAAGAACACCATTTAATTCTGGTTAGATTAACACAACTCATAAAATTCTTATGAAATACAAAAGGCCATCCCTTAGTTATCCTATCAATACGATTTACAGATTTCAAATCGTGATTCCCGTCTATATAAATCATTTTGAATTTTGGATAGTTACTCTCTAACCTATCAAACTGTTCAGCAACGAATATTGCTAAATCTTGGTCAATTGATTCTGGCTTATGAAATAAATCTCCACAAAACAAAGCAGGACATTTGTACTTTTCACATTGACCTGCAATAACGTCAAGGACCTTGATACTATTCAAGGTCCTATTGTTGTTCTCATTGAATTTTGCCCATAGATTTATGTGCAAATCCGAGAATGCTATAAATACTACTTCTTTACTCATGAAGAAAATCAATAATAAGTTTCTTACGAATATCCAAATTAGCTTCTCTTATACAGAGAACTTTAGTTTCACCATACAGGGATTTGATTACTCCTTCTGTTGCACCATATTCCAAAAGTTGATTCTTAAAAATGTTCTTATAAATAGAAGATATTTCCTTAGTAGGTAAGAATCCCCACAAGTTCAATACGTTATCCATTATAGAAGATATTAAGAACTGGAAGTAATTGTTATCTATTCGTTTACCATTATCTTCCATAACCCATTCCTTTACCATTGCAGTAGTAAAGTCTAATAGAATGAGGTGAGTACATTGCTGATTGAGTAACATCTTGCAAGTTTCGAAAAAGTGTTCCATTTCACATTTAGGAACATTCTTGGCTTGCTTGTAATAGAAATAGGCAGCTAAATCAAGATAGCTTCTATCTGTAACAAATCTATCCCTATCTCTGAACATTTTGTTTCTTAGGTTCATTACCTGAAAATCTTCGAGTAACAAATCCTTTGAATCCCTTTCTAACATCTCTTTATGAGACATATCCTTTGTTTTAGGTATTAAGTCTGATACACTACCAGATATAAAATCCAATACTGGAGGGTATTCTGTTACATCAAACTTAATCATCCCGGGAACTTCTTTTGCTAAAGTGGTTTTCCCAACTCCACTTGCACCTGCAAACATTATTTTCATTCGGATAACTCTTTAAATGGTTTAATAAATTCTTTAGTTAGGAACGAAGCAAGAGAATACTCTATGCACAGTTTCCTAAATTTATCATAGTTGAAAGTCTTCTTTCTCTTGAGAGGTATCTTATCTAAAGGGACATTACCTACAAACCAGAATAAATCAATCAACTTACGATTCCTTTCCCAAGCTTCTTGGTACTCTTTATTAGGTTTAGCTTCCAAGTATTTATAGATTGATTTATACTCATCTAATATCTTTCTTGCAGTTACTGGACCTATACCCTTAAAACCTGGGATATCATCGGAAGTATCACCTACCATTGCAAGGTATTCAACGGTCTCATGTGAATGATAACCGAATAACTCCTTACAATTACCCATTCGAATAACTTCGTCTTTTCTTGGATTTAATATTCTAACATTTTTGTTTAGCAGTTGATTAAAATCCTTATCCGATGATACCAAGATTACATTATCCGAACGATAAGTATTAATAATTAGGTATGCTAAGAAATCATCTCCCTCATATTGAGTTTTATTCCTTTTATCAAATATATAAGAAATTCTTAGCATACCTAATATCTTCATTATGATTGCCTTTTGTATTTGCAAGGATTCATAATCAACCGATATATTTTTTCTGTGTCCCTTATAGTTAGGCAATAACTTATCCCTTACTGGTGAATGACCATTATCAAAGGTTATAACTACTTCGTTTGGTTCAAACCTTGTAAGATACATGTGAAGTGATTTGAAAAATCCAAATATTGCTCCACTTGGTTTACCGTCTGTGGATTTAAGTTTCTCGAACTTGTGAAAAGATTGATGGAGAATGTTCTCTCCATCAATCAATAATACTGTTTTCTTACTCATCGTCTTCCTCCTCGTCATCTGATTCGTTAAATGATTCATATTCTACTCCATCTACTGGATATAAATTAGTAGTCAATGCTACTATCTTCTTTCTAGTTGTACCGATAGTATTTATCTCAGCCTTCTTTAATAGTTTACGACGAAGTTCATCATCCTCTTCCAAAAGCTTTTGGAATTTCTCTTCACCTCTTGCAAGAGTTTTTCCTTTGAACTTATATACTCCACCTGAAGATTTTTCTATGATATCATTTTCTACCAATACATCCTCAAGAGCATAGCATCTATCAAAACCTACTTCATGGAACTTAGGATTGAAGTAAACCGGGCACTTACTGATTGTAGGTCTTGGAGGAGCAACTTTATTTTTAATAAGTCGGATTGTGACCAATTTACCAGCTTTCCGTTCTTTACCTTTCTGTTTAACAGTGATAGACTTGCCTGAGTAAAAGGCAGCTCTGATTGAAGCGTAGAACTTAAGTGCTGCACCTCCTGTAGTAGTTGTGTTATCTTTTCCAAATCCGACATTTAAAGCAGTTCTTAATTGGTTAATGTAAATCTGTGTAACTCCTAATCTATAGAATAATTCACTTCTGATACGGAAGTATTTGTAAAGAGCTTTTGCTCTACCTCCCATTTCAGCCTTACCCTCTACCATTTTAGAATCTATGTTATCTGCACAATCCATAGCAGCAATAGAATCTATCACTAAGAGAATCGGTTCATTATTAGTTAATTGAGAACGTAAGTAAATTGCTAAATCTGCTACTGCGTCAGAAATATACTCGATTCGAGTATCTGTTAATACCGTAACTTTTTCTGGGTCTACTCCATTAGCTTCTGCCCAAGAGTTCATCCAAGACTGTTCGGCATCTACCCATATAACATGCCCACCAAGTTGTTGACAAGTATATGCAAAGTTATATGCAATAAGGGATTTACCAGAGGATTCTTCTCCAGCTACTTCAAGTACTTTACCAAATGGTATACCACCACCAAATGTATAGTTGAGAGCAAAGAAAGTAGAGGGTAACCATAAGTTTGATTCTACTGTATCTGAAGCCAATCTCATGATACTACCATATTTCTTTAATATCTCATTTTTTGTTGGTACCTTTAAACCAACCTTAGTTTTCTTTGCCATATTAAATTCCTCTTGATTTTAAAATATTCATTGCCTGATTCAATACGTTTTTCTCTTCATCGGTAAACTTCATGAGACTACCCTTGTCGAATACAAGTTCTACTATGTGATATCCCATGAAGGGTACTTCAGACCTCTCTCCATTGGGTAATTCTACTTTGGCATACATCCATGATAATATCATTTCTGCCATAAGAGGGTCTACCAATTCCAATATTAAAACTGGATGTTCCCAAAATTGATTATTTCTGTATATTCCAGATTCTTTATATTTCTGTTTAACCCTTTCAGAAAAATCCCTCACCTTTGCATAATCAAAGTCTGGCCCAATATCATTAATTTCACAAAATCTTCTTATAATCTTTGACTTATCTTCATCTGATAAGTTTGCCCAATATTCTTTTGATACCATAATGTAATGTATTTAGACTAAAGAAGGTGATAACTGAACGAATCTAATTACCACCTTCGAATGAAACCATATGTTTAACTAACCTTTAAATATCTGATTTGTAACGTTTCTTCTTTTTCTTTTTGGGTTCATCATCCTCCATATAATGGTCTCTGTGAATCCCTTTCTTTTTTGCCTTTTTCTTTGGTTTGTCATCCTCGTCATCGTCTCCTCCATGGTCTTCATTCAAGAACTTAGCAAGAAGTTCTTCCAGTTCATCATATGATTTGATTTGAGAACGAACTATACCTTCCAGGTCTACATTACCTTGGTACTTCTTGTCCAATTTGGTTGGTTTACAAGCCCGAGCAGAATATGTAGTATCAAGCTTACCAGAACCCGAACGAATAATTTTGATATCGTATCCATTTCTTGGGTCTGTCATATCACCAGCTTCATCCTCATCGAGGTATAAGTCGATAATATCTTGATAAACAGAGCGTGGAACTAGAACTCCCTTATCTTTACCCTCGTAATCAAATTTAGTTCCCTTTTCGTCTGCATAGACCGGACCACCAATAACGTATCTTCTTCTTGGTACGAGAGTTTTTGCAAGTTCCTTGTCATCCTCATCCTTTGAGTTTTTCAATTCTTGATATTTTTCCATGAAGGGGCATGGTTCATCAAAAGTAGCCGGAGATATTACTCCTCCCAGATTACCTCCAAGATAGAACTGAACAATTTCTATACCCAATTCCTGGTCATCTCCCGGAGATTTGATTCTCATTCGTAAAGTACCTTCTTTAGGGAATACCAAACCATTGCCGTTTCCCTTAGATTCTAGCTGTTTCTTTCTAGCCAGCATCTTTTCTTTTGTAGAAAGTCCATCTGATGAAACTTTCTTCTTTTTCTTTTTGTCAAGTGCCATATTAATCGTTATTATTTGGTTCTGAGTAAATTATCTCATTCATACTCAACACCGTTAAAGTGTTCTTTTCCAAAAGTTGTTGTAAGCCTGGGGTAAGCTTGTCTGTTTCAAATTCCAGTTCCTTACCGGCATACAAACCATAGGTAACTATTCTACCTATTTGCACCAAATCCCGGTAAGTTCTATACTCTTCGGTAATCTCACCGAGTTTAACTATAACTCCCTTACGAGGAACTCCCTCTTTTACCTGTTCCGGGATAATAAGCCCACCCCTAGTTTGGTTTACTTCTTTTGGTGATAAGATAAGAACTCGGTTTTCAGTTGGACATCCTGGTAATTGATTATCAAACTGAGCTGCTACCATAGCAGAAATGAAAGATAGTGAATAATTCATATTCTTAATTCGTTTTTAAAAGTTAGTAATTACTTATAGTTATTATTGTTGCTTCCTCATGTTGGCATTAATAGTCCTCAAGATATTCTCTCTAGACTCATAAGCTCTACATATTGAAATATACTTGTTAGCCTTTTCTACTGCTTTTAAATACCGTTGATATATTGACTTATACTTGGGAGATATATTAGCCTTATGAGCAACGTAATCATTATTGAACCTTTCATTAGATTCTTTAATAAATATCCAAGCAGCAGAATAAGCTTCATCCTTTTCTCTTGCTAGAGCATCCCTTTCTTTAATATACTTATCTCTTAATGAGCAAAGTATATAATAACTAGTTGGGGATTCCCTTAACTGAGAATTAATGATATTTTCATTAATGGATAATTCCTTAGCAATATCTATGGTTATGATATTACCTTCGAATTTAACCCTTAGTTTCTTCAGTTCCGTTTTCATGTACTTTCAATAAATTCTTAAAATCTTCTTTTGAATATTTACCTTCTTGAATTGCTTTAGATACCTGAGCAAATGCACAATGGTATGCAGTATCTAAACCAGGCAAGTGAAGAATAGATTCATACTTACCAATTATATCGATTAAAGCTTTGAATCTTAAATCACATAAATTATCTGTTCCTCCTCTATCTACTAAAGTCATAAACAGAGCCCAATAAATATGAGTAGCATCTTCATAAGCTAACCTTGCATCTTCGTCCTTCATTACACCAAATGCCAAATCCTCTAATAGTTTGAGATTTGATTGAAGTTGCTCTATCTGAGACCTAACTCGGTTGAATACCATTTTATCTCTACCGACTAATCTCAAATTACATAGGTCTAATTGACGATTGAGATTTTGAATAGAGAACTCTAAGCAGGCAGATATCATATAGGTTAAAGATGATAGCCTATTTGTATTCATTATTTGTTCTTCAGTTGCCATAGTTTATAATATTTTATTATTTATGTTGTCATAGTATCCTCTTTCTTCACTTCTGTAGGTGATTTTGGATTTTCTTTGTGATAAAGATACCTATTACAACCTGGGCACTTAACTAATTTGCAATCAGCAAAAGTGGATGAATCTACTTCTGAGTAGTCATATTCAAATTCACAATCACAGTATGAGCATTTAGCTCGCCATACAGTGGGTCCATTCAAAATCTTTTTCATTTCCTTAGTTTTATGTTATTATACCGTAATATTTTATATAATACTCCAGTTGATATACCGAATTCTTCTAGTATATCTTTTCTTGGTATACCCTCTATATACCTAGAAATTAATAATTCTACATTTACCTTACGTTCTCGTTCTTTACCAACAAAATAGAATCTTTTATCTTCTATACACTGACCCATATTCATCTTAGCTGTACCCCAATATAAATTACCTACCCGATTATCCTCTGGATTGTTATTTTTATGACATACTTGAGGATAATTGTTTGGGTTAGGGATGTAAATAGAAGCAACTAACCTGTGTCTATAAAAGTTCTTCCGTTTACCACCATCTCCTACTAAAGAGTTAGATAAATAACCATTATCTTTCATAGCAGGTTTTACTAATTTCCAACTACCAGTAAATTTCGAGTATAATTTTCCAGTACGGGATATGTAATAATTACTAAACCCAGGTATATTACCCTTTTCTCGATTTTTCATATTCTCGTTGATATTTATGGATTTCCTTTTTATATAGTTCCATAAATACTTCTGGTGAAGCTGCACTAAAATTACCAATTTTACGAGTCTTAAACTTATGGTATTCCTCCATGTACTCTTCTACCGAAAAGTCTGGTTTTAACATTCTAGTATAATCATATCCGGGCATAAATGGTAATTCTTCTGCCATAGACCGGCCTATTGTAAAATCCATTGATAGAGTTACGTCATCAACTTGAAATCCGAAATACCTTTTCGTACTTGGGTTACGTAGGATATTCCAGATTGTATATACAGTCCAGGTGTTAATATCTTGAGGTTTAGAATACATATATACAGCATCATGTACTGTACAAGCTTCTTTCATCATGGGTAATTTACCTTGTCTCATTAACCAATAAACAAGGATAGCTCCAAAATTTGTCATATTTGCTGCAGCACCTTGACAGGGGAAGTTAAGACCTAAACGAATTGCATAAGCAACTTCTTGCTTGTCATTTGAATATATTTGTGGGAGTCTTCGTTTAGTACCAAATAACTGTGTGTAATACCCATGCTTACGAAGGAATTTCTCTTGTTTCTCTTTAAACTTCCTAATCTTAGGATGTTGACCAAAGAATACTTCCATTTCCTTTGCTGCTTCTTCTGGTGTAACTATAATACCTGCTTTTGGGTCAGATAATTTAACTGCTAGCAATTTATTACCAATTCCATAAATAAGTCCAAATGCAATCTGTTTAGCTTGCTTTCTCCTTACCTTCCATAACTTATAATCGGGATGTGTTTCATCTTCATAAGCTTTACTTGCTTCTTCGATTGATACACCGTATTTTGCTGCTGCTATACCAAGATGAGGGTCTACTCCCTTGGCAAATGCTTCCAAATAAGTTTCGTCTCCAGATAGATGAGCCATCATTCTTAATTCTGCTTGAGAATAGTCGAATGCCATATATAAATAACCCGGAGGAGCAACTAATTGTTTCTTAATATTTGGGTCTACAGATGTCTTTGGTATTTGCTGCATATTTGGGTCAGCAGAACTGAATCGATTAGAATCTGTTCCATGTATATTATACCTACCATGTAATCGAGAATCATCTTGGACTTTTTCATGCCAACCTTCAATATAGGTAGTATACATTTTCTGTAAACCTCTTAATTCAAGTAGCTTATCAAGGAATATTGCTTTTGGAGATTCTGGGTCTTTTACTGTTAACCTTAATTCAACCAAAGTATCTTCATCTGTACTTGGCTTACCAGATTCATTATTTTTAATTACTGGGAATTTAAAACCAGAATCTGAATACATAAGTGCTGGTAAATCAACTGGACTACCAAGATTGATAGGTCTAATTAAATCCTGCTCCTTCTTGGTAGTAAATACTCCTGCACGAATATTAGATATCTTCTGTTCCCTTGAATCAATCTTACGTTTATCTTTTGGGTCATTATAATCTAATTCTTCAAGTTCAGCCTCAATAGATTCGATATATTTCTCAACCTTTTGCTGATTGAATTTCTTTACAAACTTCTTTACCCTTGGTAAATCATATATTGCTTGTCTAGCAGCATCTATCTTTGGTTTATACTCCTCAAGCAATTTCTGATTAAATTCTGTATCAAGGTATAATCCCTCTTTCTCTACCGAAGTTAATACCCGGGAATTACACATAAATAAATTACGAAATACTGAATACATCTTCAAGTCAATCAACTTCTTCTCAAAGAATATCATTAATCGTAATGTGAAGTCTGTATCTTGACAACCATATTTACATAATGGGTCTAATTCTTTTTTATCCCAGGGTATCTTATCGAATTTATCTTGCTTTTCGTAATCACCATATTCGGGTAGATACCTTCTAACCATATCCTTTAACCCGTGAGGTTTTTCTTCATTGAGAACATATTTTGCAAGCATACCATCTAAGCATGTACCTCTATAATAGATATGATACTTTTGATTAATCTGGTCATCAAATTTCCAGTTCCATGCAACTTTTACAATATCATAATTCTCAATAACCTCTTCCCCAAATTTCCTTAACATCTTCTTCCAGTTCCATCCGGGAGAAGTATATTCTTTAGTTTGGAAATGGTCTAAGGGAATAGAAGCACCAAATCCTGGCATCCAAGATACTGATAGAATAGTTGGCTTGAAACTTTTGTTATAGATTGGTTCAGCATTAGTTTCGTAGTCACAGCAAGCATAACCAGTTGCTTTACAACAAGCAATGAGTTTCTTGAGTTCTCTTTTGTTCTTAATTATCTTATATCTTGTTTCCATATTAATAAATAGAAAGAGGGACATACCTACATGTAGTAGATACATCCCTCTAATGTTAGAATGAGTCCTGTAAATCTTCAAGATTGGTATTCAGGTATTTCCAATCTTTTTTATAAGAATGAAGAGAATCAATTGTATGGTATAAGTAACCGGGTTTAACTCCAACCTCTTTAGCTACATATTCCATAATTCTCCATGCAAGGTATACATCATTACCAAAGTGAGTAACAAAGTCAGAACTCCTTTGGTGATAACATATATGTAATACCTTTTCTCCTTTACCATTTTGACGGATAAGGAAATCATAATACATAGAACAAGGAATACGTTTACTACCATCAAGGAATCTTAAGTCTGTACCATGAAATATAGGGAGTACTGCCTTACGAGTATCATTATCCCTTTTAAGGAGTTCGATAACAGATTGCATTGCAGAATCACAATTAAATGATGTACTACCATACAAATATAATTGATTCCAAATACGTTCTGGATAGGTATAATCAAATCTACCATTTACCAGGAACTGTTCCCATAAATCTTTTCTCAGTTCCCAAGCTTTACCAGGATTTAATTCGTACCAACCAATTCTTTCCTCAAACTCAGCATCTGCCCATTCTTTTGAATGTGAAAATACAAATAACCATACTGGGTCTCCGAGTGAAGTCAAGCAATATTGTTGGCAAATGAGTTCCTTTGTTTCAAATTCCTCTTTACCTTCAATGACTTTATTCTGATAGGTCTTTGGTTTTACAGTTTGACCATAACTGTTGAGTTCTCTGCCAAGTTCTGACATTAACTCAAAAGAATTACTGTAGATTCTCATTCTTCTGTTTCTTTAAAAGTTTCTTCTTATATGCTTTACGTTGAGAATAGGATATCACATTTTCTGGATATTCTATATCTTCATATTCTAATAGCAAGTCCTTTGCTAACAAAGCTTGGTATTCGTATAAGTCCGGACGAAGTACTTTAAAACTCCTGAAGAATACCTTAAATGAAGACCATTCTTTCTCTGTACCCTTTTGGATTTTCTTATAAACCTCTTTAACTCTTTTAGTCCAAGGATTATCTATACCCTTGATTACTTTCTTTAAAGGTTTATAAGCTGAGTACATTAAGAGTGTCTCTACATTCCCATACATTTGAGTCGCAAATAGGTTGATTTGTACTGACTGGTCCGGCCCATACACATATTCGGCCATCCGTTGAATTAACAGGAAGTCGAATATTAACCTCTTTGTAATCTCTGATGCTCTGATTACCATTGTAATAACTGGGATGTCCTCTTGAAATCTCTTCGAAAAAGTTGCAGCAATTAAACATTGTTTACCGTTATCATGATGATTATTAAACATATATGTAACATTGTAATTCTGATTATACTTGTTCTTCAGGATTCTTAATTTGCTACGTAAGAGGTCTAACTTATTAAAATCAATATAATTATTCAATAAGCTCGTCCACTTAGTTTCTTTGTAATTAAAACACCTGCCATAATCAAAATCTGGGTCTACCCATGCTTTACGTATTTTTATAAACACATTGTATGCTACTGCAACTCCACTGTTTGCAGTAGCACCTTTATCAAAAAGAACGGGGTCTAATCTTAAGAAAGCCTCGTTCAATTTCTCCCATGCCTCTTGTGAAGTAGCAAACTCCAAAGAGTGGAGGGTCTCCTCCGTATTCGATTGAAGACCCTCTAATTTTCTATTCCATCCTCCCATATTAGTAATTGCTAGCCTGCCTCCATAAATTGAGACGTTGTTTCTTAAAGAATAACCTATAGATTGATTCATCTGAAAATCCTTGTAATCCCAAGAATCCCATATATAGGTAGAAAGCTTTTACCAGAGAATACTGAAAATCTAATTCCTTAGTCATTACCTGGGTTTGTTTCCAAGGTCTACACTTAAGAAGATTCCTTGCAATATTCAATTCATATACTACATTGAATAATAATACCTTCTCTTCTTCGTGAGATGCTTCACTTAAGGTATTAAACCCAGGAGTATAATCTTTTACTGATTCATGGTCTTCATCAATCATATTAAACCGATTAACTAAACCAATACTACCTTCGGTAACCATGGCTATACCCAGTGTAATTACGTCCTTCAATTCCTTTACTTTGAAGTCAGAGTAATCGACTACGTAAGACGTCCCCCAGGAGAAGATATCTTCTGGTAGTATATTTGCAAAGTGGAACAAAGTGAATAGGAATCCCAGAGCATCTCCCTGTTCTTCATTGGCATTCTGCAAATGGTTGAGTACCTGAGTATATTCATCCTCTGTTAACTGGTCAATATTCCATCCCCACTTGTGGCATATCTTTACTACCTCGGATGTAGATTCATAACCTTCCATTAGTTCTTCAATAACCCTGGCAATAAAATCCTTAAGAACTACCTGATTTTGGTGATTATTGATATCAACTGGGTAATCCGGTAACTTTTCTATTTGCCTGTAGCCGTCTAATTGTTCTAACGAAAGAGAATACATAGCTTGTAAATAAGTACCCACTTCTAAAGGAGGTACTATTTCCTTGATATTACGTATATCCATTACTTACTTCCTGTTGAATTAAATCCACCTTCACCTCTTGTTCCCCACATTTGAGATTCAGAATAAAATTCTTCTGATTGAATCTCTTCAGGTTCTGTGAGATAGATTGGTACATGAATAAATTGGGTTGCTTTCTCATCTACTCTTAGAGTCTGTATTACTCGACTGAGATTGATTATACCGATATGAATCTCTCCTACATAAGGAGAATCTACAATCTCGGCAGTATACAGAAGACCTCTTTTAGAAGCAAGCCCAGACTTATTAGCTGCCATGAGCATTGACTCTTGAGGTTCAATAAGAGGTTTAATACCTGATGGAATAAGGATTCTCCCTCCCGGATAAATCTGAATATCGGTTATGAAATTGGTAGTTGTATTTACTCCCAACACAAAATCTGGAGTAAAATGATTTGGAGATTGGTTTGCCTCAATTTGGATTAATTGTTGAGGGTCTAAGTTTCTTGGGATATAGAAATCCAAACCTGCATCACCTACATTACCTCTTGAGGGAGTCTTTACGTCTCTTACTTTAATAAATCTGAATCTGTTCATAATATATTACATTCTTTTAAAAGTTGTCCAAAGGTTAATCCTCGTTGAGGAGTTACTCCGAGTGAATGACAGAATCTTTCTACGTCATATTCACCCTGCATAAACAAATCAGCAAGAACATCATCTTGCCGTACATAATAATTTGGGTTGTTAAGATATAACTTAAACATTGCCCATATCATTCTTAACTTATTGACCTTTCCCATTGCATTCTCTATAAAGTTCTCTAATACGTTTCTTAGGTACTTCGAATTTCTCAACTGTCTTTGAGATAATTTCTTTTCTGTCTTTCCCTTTCCGAATCAAGCCTCGGATGTATTTCTTGATACCAACCGTGTCTTCTAATACATCCAAATCTTTGTATTGATTCTTCTGTTCTAATTCTTTTCTTGTAATGTTCAAGTTCTGGGACATCTTGAACGCACATAGTTCTGAGTCTCCGCATAATTTACACTCTTTAGTGGATAAATCATACCCAATACCAAAGCATGGGTCTCCATTACTTCCCAACTGAGAAATATCCAAGGGTGTTAGGATATCCTGCTTGGTTAAGTCAGGAAGCATTTGTTTTTTCTTTGCCATAATTAATCATCTATTTTTTTTTCTGTTAGTCTTATGACTGAATCTCCAATCTTCAATTCCGACTCATACAGTGGTAAGTAGGAATGTCCAATTGCATTAATAAATAGTTTCCTGATATCACCCAAGTGTTGTGAGTAACGAGAATCAGTATAAGTTAGTACTCTAACCTGTAGCCCTGAACAGAAAGATAAATCAAAATATACCTTATATTCATTAGCCATTACCTGGATTGATTGTATATCTGATATCCATACCAGGGTAGTACAGTTAAAAACATGGAGAGGAGTTTGTTCCTCTCCGATTATCTTATCAATGAATTTCTTATATAACTTAGTAATCATAACTTTTGAGTGTTACATTTTGATATTTACAATGAGGACAAGTCCAATCCTTAGTATGCCAAGGACCTCTTAAATCCTTTATATCGCTTTCCTTGAATTTCTTCTTGCAATGATGACATTTGTATTTATATACATCGTAATCATACTGAGATGAATAGAGATAAAGTATTCCGATTATCACTCCCAGTACTGTTAGTATTAGTAGTAAGTATTCCATATCTTTTAATTTAATGATTAATGCCCTATGTCCCTCTATTAGATTAATTACTTCCTCCTACCGGAAAAAGTAATTATCCATAGTACTTAATAGAACAGATTAAGTAAGGTATTCTCATAAAGAATGAATAGGATGATTCTTCCATATCTTCTCTAACAGAATAACTTTCAATTCTTGTTTTTGATAATATTGCTTCCTATGTTTACCATGCCTATTAAGATAAGGACCTGGATAATGTAAGTCATCAAGATAAACCTTTTTCTTTGAGGAATCTGTTCTAACCAAACGACCAAGGAACTGAATAGATTTTTCCTGGCTATCCATTGATGCTGCATTAAGTAAATACCTAAGCTTAGGGAAGTTTTTACCTCGAGCAATGATTGTAGTTGATACCAGGATATCAATCTTGCCTTCCCTAAAATCTTTCATTATTTGTTGTCTTATCTTTGAAGGAGTATCTACATGCACACAGGCAATATTATATTTACTTCCTAGCTTCTTTTTAAAGTATTTGCATAATTTCTCACAGTGTGCAATAAATTTACATACTACGAGTGCAGGATATCTACCTTGTTTAATATTCCATTTAAGTCTGGCATAAACCATCTTTCTGGCATATTTATTGAAGGTAATAGAATCATCATATACCTCCTTATAAGATACTTCTTCTGATTCCCAATTACCATACCAAGGTTTACTTGGTACCATCTTTACGATTGTACGAGTTGAATAACCTTTCTTGATAGAGTCCTTAAGTTTAAACTCTGCAAGTACTTTACCAAAGAATACTTCAAGATTCATATTCTTTACTTTGTCTTTTGCAAGCTTACTCATATAAATGGTACCAGATAATCCTATACGAACTCTGGTATTAAATAAACGAGTAAGTACATTCTGATATTGCTTACTACCTGCTTGGTCAGCCTCATCTACCAAAACCATATCCACCTTTGCTAATTCATTCTGATAGAATCTCATGTTACGAGAAATAGATTGAACCATGCCGATTGTAAAGTTACTCCAATTTAATACTTTACCTTGAACAAATGTAATCTGTTCTCCTGGTAGGTATTTCTTAAATTCATCCCTAGCCTGATTCAACCAGTCCGAGTCATTAGTTATTAGCAAAGTCTTTAACTGCTTCTTATAGGATAAATAAAGAGATGACATGATAAGAGTTTTACCTGCATTAACAGTGTAATCTAAAACACCAATCTGAAAAGGTACCTTACCTATCCGATTATTGATTACTGCTTTAACAGCTTTCTCTTGTTCTGGTCTTAATTTATATTCTCCTATCTTCGTAACAACTTTACTGACTTTAGGTAATGGTTGTCGCATATCTACAACTTTAGGTTTAATTCCATACTCAATACACTTTTCATATACTGCAGGAAGTAAACCTATCTTAAATTCACCATGCTTATTAATATAATGAATCTTACCGTCCCAGTTTTGCATACCTCTTTGCCTTGTACGTAAGTAGAAAGCATTTGGATGACGAATGGCAAACTCTGCATAGAGTTTCTGTGCGAACTTAAGAGGTAAGTCCAGTTCGCACATATTCCCATTCTGTATGATTATCCTACTCATTTGATAATTACAGTTACACCTTTCTTAGTATCATCTACTCCCATAGCTTCCTTGATAAGTTTAATGTGATGTTCTTCATCAGCAATTAGTTTATTCAACAAATACATCACATCATCATAATCAGCCCGTTCACTATATAAGGCTAGACTATTCATAATTTTCTTATAATTGCCAATGGTCTCTATCTCAGAGTTCCAGGCAATCTTCAAAGCACTTTCAGGAGAAAAACCTATTTCCACTTTAGGATAGATATCCATCACAGAATCCTGTTCATAGGGGTCTGCCTTTTGTAGAAAATCTGATAACTTGTCGTAGTGTCTCATTTCTACTAAACCAATACCAAGCATTAGCTCTGCAATGGGTTCAAACCTTGACGACTGTTGAGTATACATAAGGATAGCACTAATCTCAGAGAAAGGTTTATCCTTTAGTGCATCCTTGAACATATTAACAATATCCTCTGGCCAAGGTTCAATGTCCTTGAAATCAGGGTAATCTACTGACTGGTCCGAATACTTGAGGACATCAATAAAAGCATTAGCTGCATCCTCTACTCTGTTACCTAAAAATCTTAAAGCTTTCATAACGTTATGTTTTAATTATTAATCTTATCCCAGAGAGAGCCCTCAACTTGAGGTTCCTCTAAGGATTTTTTATTCTTATTTTTATATAAATACTTATTATACCTTTCTACTGCTTTATCAGTATATAATTGAGCAATATCGGGTAGACCATTACACCATGCTAAGGATTCAAACTGAGCATCTATGAAATCCTTATAATCCCAACCTTCTTCCTCTAGGAATGCTGCTACATAAGCGAAGTGAACATACTTCTCAGGATTCTTTTCATAGGATTCATATATACCAGTTGCCTTAGCAATCTTACTTACAAAGTAATCATGTACCTTAGCAGTAAGTTCTAAATCTGCTGACTGTAATTTAATCTCAGCTTCGGTTTGATTAGTAATGTTGTCCTGCATGGATATTAACCTTTGCATAACATTACGATAATCTGTCATCCTCTTTAAACCAGTCTCAATGTATTTAATAAATCCTTCCCGAGTATCAAATTTAAAATCCTCACAAAAGGTATTACATATCTCAGCAAGCTTTTTACATAAAGCCCATTCCCTTGTATTACTTTCGTTTATTTTACGAACTCCTCTATGCTTAAGCTTTATACGAGTAGCATATAATATATCGGCAACAAGGGAAGCATTACCCTTAGATGCTAGTAATATATTAGTTACTTTCTTAGTTGTCCCTTTATTAGAAACAACCACTGCTCTAGTATTTATTGCCTCTTTTCGTGCAATAACAAAAAAAGCCTCAACTGGGAAGTTATCTACCTCTAAGGTATTTAATATTTCCTCAAATTGAGACTTAGTAATGTGAATACTGGGTTCTCTCATTTTACTCTATTACAAACTAAAACACCATTAATACAACCCTCGTTATTATCTATTGGGCATTTCTTCCCATAAAGGTTTTTAGTGGGAGAACCAAATGATACATAATATGAACCTCTATTGGTACCTACATACCAAGTAACATTTTCGGGTAAGTTTAAAGTATAATCCCTAACTTTACCATCAACCATCTCACATCTAAAAACCATATTCTTTCTTGGTTGAGGTTTTTCAAACCAACTTACAACTGGCATAAAATACCCTAGAATTAAAAGACCTGCCAAAACTATCATGGTCTTAACTACATAATCGATTATCTTCATATCATTAATATTTTAAGTTATATAATATAATAGGTAATCCTTACTCCAAAGAGTTTCGGATTTGAATTCTATGAATAAAGTTATAGAGTGTTTTACGTGACACCTTTAACCTTTTACTAATGTATATCCTACTATTACCTAAACTCAATAACCTATTTAATCTTCTCAATTTTCTATCAGAAATTTTAAAGTTCTCCCAATTAGGATTTTGAATAGTTTTAAATGATTTCCTTCTCTGTTCGAAAATCATTTGTTGTATATTCATACTATGTGTACCCCATTGAAGATTCCTATAATGGTTATTTAAAGGATTATTATCTAAGTGCATTACTTCATTAAACTTAGAAGGATTAGGATTATATACATATACTAAAGCTACCAACCTACTAATACTCAAATTATAACCTCTACCGTCCTTATAAAGTTTTACCTTAACTCTGGCCTTTTTCGAAAGCCTTAGTTTATGCCATTTACCAAACTTATAAGGAGATCTTTCTATCCGTCTTGAATATAATTTTCCATCTCTAGTAATATGGTAACCTATAAAACCTGGTACATTATCTTCCATCATAATGAGTTTTTAAGTTTAATTAATCCCTGATAGGTAGCATATCTAGTTTCATAAACTTTTTTAAGAACGGCTTTCCTACCTAAATCGTTTACATCCCTATTATCCTCAAAAAGAACTAACTTCACTTTCTTGTATTGTATAAGTTTCAATGCCAATTCTATAGCATACTTTTGAGCATCAAAATCTAATAGAATTATATACCGTTGACAAGGTGCTTTTATTAATTCGTTTAGTTGATATTTAGATACAACTTTACCCATTGTGGCAATTCCTCTATCTCCAATAGTAAGGGCATTGAGTGCACCTTCACAGATGTATACCGACCTATACATCTCCAACGCATCATAATTAAATATGATAAATTCTTTGCCAACTCCTGTGATATCTTTGTTAGGGTTGTTATACCGAGGACCTTGCCCGATAACATTTCTCGCGTTATAATATCTAAGTTGTCCTCTGTAATAAAAGGGTATAATGAGGTACCCAAAGTAAGCCCCCTTTGTCGCATAGCCAATTCCATGCTTAGACAACTCAGAGATGACAAAGCCACGGCTCTTGACATATCCTCTAATGCTTTTTGCAACTTGTGACTGGCCAAGGTTAAGGATTCTGAATCCTTCGGGTAGATACAAAGGCTTAGCTTCTGCAAGTTCAACCTTTTCTTCGTGAAATTCAAGCTCATCAAATTTTCCACTATTTAAGAAATTAATTAGTTCATGGTATGTATCGAATCCTTCTATATCCATAACCAATTGAGAAGGATTCGGATGTTCATTACATCTAAAGCAATTGGTTCTATACATTGATAAGTTAACTCCCATTTTTAATTCCCTATGACAGTATGGGCATACTGGGAGTTTCATCCAGCCTCTTCGATATTCAAAAGCACCTAACCTCTTGATAAAATAGGTTTTTAACTGGGATTTAAATTTATTAGTAATTTTCATCTATGCCTAACTATATTTAACCTACGTAAGTAATTATTTAAAGTGGTATGCCCTATAGAATATTTGTTACATATATCTCTAACTAACATACCTTCTTGATAATCATTCATAATGTCTTGGTATATAGCTTTAAACTTATAATTTCCAAACTTAGGTTTACTCTTTAAATTTATAATACGAGTAATAGCTGAATCAGAAATCCCAAATTTCTTTTTAAGAATCGACCGGGGTTTACCAAGATTATACTCATAAAGTAAACAGTTGATACTAAATTCGTCAAGTATATCTCGACCTCCTGGTTTAAATCTACCATCTTGAATACACTGTTGGGTATTTTCTTTATAAGTACCCCAATATAAATTCTCTACCCGATTATTAGTCCTATCATTATCTTTGTGACACACACAGGGTTTATTCTTGGGATTAGGTATATAAGTCATAGCTACTAATCTATGTACTGAATAAGTCGAACCTTCTATCTTGACTTTTAAATACCCTCTAATTAATCTGGGTTTTAGTAAGATATTATCTTTAAATACATTACCGTCTCTTGTTATTGTTATTTTCATGGTCTCTAATTGCTTTACGAATTACTTTTCGTATTTTCTTTAAATCCTCAACATCTAGATTACTAATGGAAGTCGTTTGCCAACCATTATGAGATATTTCTAAAGCTAATCCATCAGTCCATCTGTCTTTTACTACTTCTACATTTTTAGTTCTCATTCCTCTTTTTCTTTTTACCACAGATTCTACAATAGGTTCTCGTACAATACTTATTATAATACTGAGCCCTCTTTCTACCTCCTTTGTGTGAAAATATAGCTCTTCGAGGTTTCTGTCGGGTTTCCCACCAATGCTCGGTTACCCAATCATGAATACCGAGTTTGCATTTATATATCTCCAGTTGTCCTTTCCCTTTTCTTGGAATCAGCATCAGGATTACCTTTCTTAAAAGATTCTTCAAGTTTCTTACCATATACTTCATCATAATTCTTTCTTTGTTCTTTAGTAAACTCTGTACATCTTTGCCTTTCTACATCACACCTAAATAAGGCTCTACCAGAAGGAAGACCATCCCTTTGTACTACAATCTCTGAACGAAGGATATTATCTTTCTCTTCTTGCTCTGTACTGTTAAGACCCATAATGAATTGAGCATTACGTACAATGGCAATAGAACCAGATATATCGTTCTCATCATATTTAGTTGCTTGGTGTTTCTTACCTTCACGAGTAATATGATGAGCAGTCCATACAACATCTAAATGCAAATCCTCAGCAAGATTCTGTAAGTCAATATATACATTTGAGATTCTATCAAAATCCTCTTTATCCTTTGCAATAGAAGCAAGCTTCCCTGCATAGTCAACCATCAATACCTTAATATCAATCCCTTGGCTCCTAAGAGTAAGTATCTTCTCCCTTATATAATTGCAGTCAGTAATCAATGCAGGTACTCTTTCAACTATTAATTCAACTCCAAACCTTGCAAGTTTTCTTAAATGCTTAGCCTCGAGTTTATCATAATCTCCAGTATATAATTCCTTCTTAGTTTTATTAATACTTGATTGAATGAAACGGTCCATGATTTGTTCTTGACCATTTTCTGTATCAACATAATAAACTGACTTCTTCATTCTAAGATAACCTCTTGCAAGGTTTACCATGAAGAATGTTTTCTTTGCTTTAGGTTTATCTAGGATTACATTGATTGATGCACCTGGGAATCCTCCTGCATTGGTTAAATCATTAAGTTGCCTAAATGGGCATGGTACTACTGAGGGTTCTGCCTGTCTTTTAAATTGACGTTCGGTAACATCCCGAATCATGAATAAAGGTTCATCCTCCTGTTTAGGTCTACTTCTTTGTAATACCTTCTCTACCTTTCTTGAGTATTCTTCATACTGTTCAAAGTTATCTAAGTCGAATGAATCATTTAAGTTCTTCATTTCAACATAAGTAGAGAACTGATAGATTTTCTCTTTAATGTATTCTGAATCGGATAGTTGAATTGAATAAAGGTTTTTGATAACCTTCTCAATGTTTGGGATATCGTCCTTAGTAACCAGGTCAACATAGTTTTTGGATTCTAGCATTTCTCTGAGTACTTGTTTAAGGACATTCTGTGATGGTATCTTTCTTTGCTTCTTAAAGTATTTAAGTATACCTTCACATATTAAGGAATGTTCGATAAGTACTAAGTAGCTTGGTTTTATTCTGCTTAGTACTAAACCTCCTTCCTTATCTTGAATGATGAACCTGAGAATCTCTAACTGAAAGTCAGGTGCAAAGCTAAATTTAATTTTATTCTTTTTCATACATTATTATATTGCAATATTATATACTAATAGATTTTGATAGTCCTCGTGTAGTTCTGAACTCATGTCCACAATATCTAGTCTTCTTATCCTCAGCCGCTCGGTGAAATTTTTTGATATTCTTATATTATATAAAATATATTTATTATATTTGCATAACGAAATACTTAAAGAATATGAGGAAATGTAATGGAAACAATGGTTCAGAGCTTCATAGATTAAAACCCATGCAGGATTATGATGAAGCAATGTTTAATAGGTTATACAAAGTTTGTAAGCCAGTTATTCGGAACCTTACCAAACAGATTGATTACAAAAGGTTTAACCTTACTCCAGATATAATATCTTCTTATTTCTGGGATAAAATGTTATTTGTTTTTAATAAGTACTACGGTACTTGTAGTGAAGAACATCTTAAAGCAAGAATCCTTTCTTCTCTTGCTACATTTAAGAATAAGCTTCTTCGATTTGCCTATGGAGAGATTGCAGAATACAATCAGAACCTATTCAAACTTGAAGACTTATTTGATAATGATAAAGAGTTAGAGGATGACGATGAAGAAGTTAAGGCTAAGGAAGAAATGCTTGAATTATTATATAATTATATGAAAGAGAAGTTATCTCCCGATGCTTATATGGTATTTGAAGTATTACTTACTCCACCTCCTTATATTAAAGAACGAATCAAGGATGGAGAAAGAATCACCAATATAATGTTGGTTGAGTTCTTTGATATGCCTAGAACTAAGAAGTCAGTTAAATACATAGGAGAACTCAAACAGGATATCTTATATTGGGAAGAGAAAGCTAAGGAAGAACTTCACTACTAACACAAAAGAAAAGGGGCGTTTCCCAACGTCCCTTTCTCAACATCATAAATTAAAAGTTCTTTGTCAACAATATAAGTAGTTAAGACATATTATTATAGTTTTATAATATATGCCAGTACGTAGTACGGTGGTCTATTCTCATGAGGTTGACCTCCACCTGCAGCTCGGGTATCATGGTCCCAAAGTGCTACATAAGAATTATCCCTATCGGTTTTACTACTACCATAAAGGTTATTACCAATCCACTGACTACCATTAATACCGATACCATCGTAAGCCTCAATAAAGTAAGCATCTGCAAAGTTGTGAACGTGAGAAGGTATCTCCTGAGTAGAAAGAGTTACTTTCTCTTGGCCACCAGTATTACCAATCAAATTGTAATCTTCATTACCAGATGACCAACCTACAATGAATTTACCTGATAAGTCTGGTGTCTGTAAGTCTTCTACAATCTGACCATTACATAAAGCCCAGCCCTCTGGTACGGAAACTCCATTCCACATTGCAATTAATCCTCTTGGTATATTGGCTCCTGCCATACCACCAAGCTTTTCATCAATGTAAGCCTTGATATCAAAATTAGGGAATCCTTGTAATAGTCGTAAGAGAGTTTCTATATTTGCTTGTTGCATTCCATGGATAGCAGTATTATATTCTACTGGTTGGGGAAACTTCCCTGCATAGGGAACAATAGAATATTTCTCTACTGTGTTATCCATTGAGTTGGTACCTTGCCCATATATACCAATTAATACCATTGAGGATTTGTCTACCAAACCTTGAGATACTGAAGCCATAGCTCTATTCACTAGAGACTCATATGATAATTCATTATCTTCTAATACATTTGTTTTTGACAGGTTTCTAGAATCCTTGGGTGTTGGGTATAATGGGTCTACTGATTTCTTGTACAGAGAATAGAACGAATTAGATTCATTCCAGAAAGCTCTGAACTGTACTGGGTTCTGTACAGGCTCTTCCAAAGGTGTATGGTAAGCAAATACAATCACATCCTCATTAGAACCCTTTGAGCCTTCAATATTAGGTATACTAATATTAGCACTATCAGAAATATAGATTGTACCATCTCTTGCTATACAACCAAAATTTGTATCTGGTCCTTCACCAGAATCTGCAGCTTTAGTCATATACCTTGAAAGGATTCTATCCTTTATTGCTTGATATGCAGGAGAAGTAGGTTCTCCATTAGGCAAGAGAGTGATTGTATTATTTACAATCGTTGCAGAACCAAATCCACAAAATGGGCCAATGCCTACTGGTGCAGCTATAGCTTCAGCTGCATCCTTAGACTTTATTATACCTTCATAATCAAAATAGGTTTTCATAATGTATCTTCGTTATTGTTATTACTCTTATATTCTTTCGATTGGTTTTTCATATCTTGGAAAGCCTCTCCTACAGCCTTGAACTTGAAGGTTATCAATTTCCAAAAGATAGACCAGATACTGTACTTCTTTTCTACACCATGTAAAGTACAGATATGATTATAAATACTATCTATTTCAAAACAGTAACATAATACCATTACCGTTATAGATACTGTTATTGGATTTAATCCGTAAGGTTCTCCGATGGCTTTACCTATTACGGCACCCAGTAAGATGTAACACAGGTAATCAATGATTTTATTAAGAGTTCTTCTCCCGGCTCTAGATTTTCTTATTTCAATCTTCTTTGCCCTACTTGCAGATATACCAAACCAGAAGTCTGCAAGTATTAGTACAAAGGCTAATAAAATCATCCACCTTAAATCAAAGATAATGGCATAACATTCAGAAGTAAATCCAATGATACCAGTTTTAAATAGTGTGTTAAAAGAGCTGCTTTCCATTTTGTTTATTCTATTTTAAGTGACCATTCTATTCCTTCCGGAACTAATATATTAATACCTTGTTCCGAAATATCATTGGATTCCCAAGTAAGTTCTGTCTTATCAACTACATCCAACAGATTTACAATGAATACTGCTTTAACTGCAGGATTAGCTTTCACATAGAAAGTATGTTTACCTGGCAGATTAGTGAAGAATTGATAAGGGCTTGGATGAACTACATCTGGAGCTGTCTCATATACAATATCTGAAACTTCTCCAGTATCTGAAGTACAGGTTACGATAGTAGATACTTCTTGTATATCCTTACTTAATTCTGCACTTACTGGATTACAGGTTAATGTATACTTAGGTATAACATCTTTAACTGTAAGATTAACTACGGAGCCTTGATAGTAAAATTCATAATTACCTGCTTTATCCATAGTAATAAGAATATTTGAATCATAGGTTTCAGAAAAACCATCAAGAATTATACCAGTTATAACAGAACCACCGTCTCCCCAACGTAAATAGAATTGACAGTTCTTAGATTTAGTTAATTGATATCCTGCCTTGATATACTTCCCTGCATCTTCTGCTTCTTCTGAGTAAGCTTGTAGTTCATACCAATTATCATCAGTTTCATCCAAGGGTTCTAACCATAAGTAAGATTTAGGAGCAGGTACATATTCTAGTACTTCTACTTCTACAGACTTACTGGCATCCCCTACAGATTCAAATTTATAACTACCAGCTTCATTGAATTGGTATTCTGTATTTCTACCATAATAGAAATCAGGACCAACTACATAACGGTCAGTTAATTTTGTAGTTCCCAATTTTACCCAAGTACCCTGAGTATTCTTTTTGTAGATTGTTACTTCGGTATTAAAATAATAACCTAAGTTTGCACTTTCAAAAGTAGAATAATAAATACCAGATGTAACCCAAAGATTAACTGATGCAGAACCTTGGGCATTTAGGTTTAATCGTTTATTAGATACACCTATATCATAGGTAATTGTATAACCTAGTCTATAAGCTACTACAGTACCATAATTACTTGTATTACCAGAATCATCTTTGGTACATCTGAATTGGAATGTACCAGTAGTGGTTGGTGCCCACCTTTGACCATTACGAACTAAGATACCTGGGTCTGAAATACATACTGCGATTAGTTGGCTAGTATCTTCATTAGGGTCTGAAGAACGTATGGTTATTAAAGATTTCTCACCATTGGTAAGATTAATGTTTCTTGGTTCACAGAGTACTGTGTAGTTAGTAGCAATAGCAGTTACGGTTAAGGTTACTTTCTTTGCTGGGAAGTCTGCAATAACCCATTCATAAGTACCAGCAGAAGTTATTTCCCAAATAGAACCAGAATCCTTAGTTTCATAAGTATTAAGTAACTGTACAGATACAGGTTTGATATTGCCCTGATAATTCATGTTAGCAGTTACCTTTACTTTGATTACTGGATTAGTACCAGTAATTACCAAGTTATCTGGGTCTGTTCCTCCCTCAACTATGTCAGCATAGATATGATAAGATTTAGTGTAGTATTCTAAACCTATATCTACATAGGTAGTTACTGAATTATCTCCTACGCTCCTGAAATAATATCTTTGGTTACCTTTTCTTGCATAGAAGATAGAACCACTTTCGTATTTCTTTGAGCTCCATTTGTTCTCAGCTGGGTCATATCCAGTTACTTGATACCTTAAATCAGCATCATCATAGTCTGATGTAATTGTTACTCTGATAGGTACTTCTGTTATATGTCCGGTTACAATCTTTGCAGGACTGATAAGTGGCTCAGCTACAATCTTATAATTGTATGCTAAGTCAAATCCATAAGCAATCTTACCAGATACGTTGTAAGGTAAGAATCTATCAAACAGTTTATCAATTGATTGTTTGAAAGCTTTAAATTCCGGAGTAGGGGAAGTAAAGCCATGACCACTTATAGAAATACCTACCTCTATACATTGAGCACAACCATAAATCTTATCATAGTTATACTTGTCGTACTGAGAATAATCGGTATCATATAATGGGTCTACCTTTTCCCATTTATCCATTGCTCCATCTGTTGGGTCTGTAATTGTACAAGTTAACCCATACATATTGAAAAGAATTTCGAAGAACTTTCTTGAGCCTCGAATCTTGAGTAATGAGATTGAATATTTTAAGATAGTTCGAATCTGTTCATTACTTAAGTTGGGAACTCCTTTATGTTCTCCGGTTCTAGCAAATGGCAATGCTCCCAAGAACTCCCAGAGGTAGTTTAAATACCTCTGCTGAGTTTTATCAATATCGATTATATCTAGAATATTATCAATATCTTTAGTTATATCTTCTTGGAAATAGTTACCACAAATTTCTAGAAATCTTTCTAATATGCCCTTACCGTCGACTTTATAAGTATCTTGCTCTTTAAATTCGAAAGGTAAGAAATCAATTAGGTTTTTAAGATTTATCATAAGCTTATACTATTTCGTTTACTTTAAGTGTTAACTGACTTGAGTCTTCGAATACCGGGATATTATAACCGGGGTCTGTGTAATCCCTGTTTGGTTCTGCAATGGTTATGGTATACCTGAATCCAGATTGATAACCATTGTCCTGAATATCAAGGGCAAATATAAATCCATTTATAGTATCCCTGATTTGTGTAGTCTTACCTACTTGGCCATCATAAGAAAATCCTCCCTTAACTGAACGTACTGTAAATTGAGTACCTGAAGAGAAAGAGATAAAGTAAGACATACTGCCATTAGCTTCATCCAATTGGAATTGACCAAGGATTAGTTCTTTGTTACCATATACGGTAGTAGGCCATGGTTTAGTATAGAACTTCTTCAAGTGTAAATAATCTACTGATTCAAGATTATCTATAAGTGCATAGATATCAGAGATTCTTACGCTGCCACCAATGTCTGAGGCTTCCGGAGAATAGGCATTAAACAATGCACTTAGAATCTGAGATTGTATCTCCGATGTCTTATAAGACTTCTTCCCAGTAACCTCTACATCCAAAATAATGTTTACCTTACCAGCAGACTTAACAGTTAACCAAGTAGTAAGAGGTGAGTTCTGATGTAATACATCATATACCTTTTGAATAAGATTAGAGTCAGCAGTAGCTCCATTATCTGGAGATATGTATACAATTAGTTTTCTACCACATTCATATTCTGCCTTTGCCTTACTAACTCCATCAACTAGTTTAGCTAAGTCTATGAAATCCTGTTTGGTAATAGCAACTCCCATAGTCTTTACACTCAAGGGTATATGTTCCTTGAGCATATTGAAATTTTCGTATGATGAACCTCCACCTGCAGCATAAGTATTAGATACTGTAGCATCAGTAACTGATGAAGATATAACTGTTGGTACAGAAGTAATCATACCAGATTTTACATTACCATTGATACCAGTAGTAAGGTAGAACTTAACCTCGGATATCTTAGCATTAGCTGCTGGCTTCTGCCCATATTTACCATCACCAAATAAGATATAAGGGTTTAAAGCTTCATCCATGGTAACCATGAAATGTTTATCGGTTGGTTTTGAGTAAGCAAAGGTGTTTACCAATACCCAAGATTCTCCACCAATCTTCATACTCATAGTTCCATGTTCGTAATACTTACCATTAGGTAGTGTACCAAGAGTAATAGTTACCCTTTCATCTGAAGGTATAACCATACCATTTATCTGGCTTTCCGTATATAATTCGTGTTGTACAACTGGAACTTTACAAGTAGTTACATTAGCATACCAAGTTACGTCTCTAGATGATAGCCATTTGTTACCATTAGAGTCTGTGAATAAAGTTCCAGAAGGTATAGTTAACTTAGCACCAATAGAATCTCCAGATACATCTCGGGATACTACCAAATCTACTGATGCTGCAATAGCACCTCTTGCATGATAATCTACCAAAGCACCATGCTTAACTACTGAACTGTATTTACGAGCAGTAGGCAAGAATGATTCCCTTGCCATATTATCAATGTAGTAGTGAAGAACTTCGGCAATTGCCGCAAATAATGAAAGGATAATGATTAAGATATTTCCTTCCGAGTAATCAGTTACGAGTACATTGCCATCTTTGTCTTTGATATTCGTAAGTGATTCTATCAGCTTGGCCTTAATCTGTTGGTAAGACCTCTGATAAGGGTTGAGCCATTTATTAGTGATTCCCATATTAATAAGAGTTTAATGAATTTTCATTTTTATCGTAGGTCAGGTACAGGTACTGACTAGTAGAAGTTTCATTAACTACATAATGAACTTCTATGTTTATTTTAGCACCTCGTCTAGAAACGGTAATACCTTTAAAAGTAATCCTTTGTTCCCATGCACCAATTGAGCTTTTAATAAACTCTTTAATAATAAAACTTAGGGCTTGTGTATTTGGCTCCTCTATACATTCCCATAGGCGATTCCCAAAGTTTTCCTGTCGAAATCGTTGTCCTATTAAATAATACATTATAGAGCTTATATTATTTCTTACCAAAGCCATATCACCATTAACGGGATACCAACCGGTTTCACCCTTTTCATTTCTCGTAAGTTGAATAGGGAATATCATACCCTTTCCAACGATGTTAGTAAGATAGTTATCCATTAGTGTATACATTTAGTGTCCTCATAATCTTCTTGTTTGAAAGTAGAGAACGGTTGACTTGCTTGAGTTACAGTAGGACCTGAAGAACCTGGTCCAGTAGTTACACCAGAGTGTACATGAGAATTGAATAGAGCTCTTAGAGTTTCCAGTTCTTTAATGGTATTATTGAGTTTCTCGGTTAGTTCTTTAATATTAACTACTCCTTGATTCTCCCCCTTATTTAAGATTACTGTATCTCCAGAACCTACGCTTACATCACCTTGTGCTTGAATAGAAATGTTCCCTCTAGCAGCAAGGCCTACATCACCATTTATATAAACAGTTAGCTTTCCATTATCATCATCTAATACCATTAAATTTCCTTCTGGAGTAATGATTCCCATTTTATTGGGACCATCCAAGGGGTCTGGTACTTGTTGTAATCCCCAACCATGATATTCCCATAGAGGTTTAGTTGGGTCTCCAAATTCGAATGTAACAAATACTATATCTCCAACTTTAGGAGCTAAGTACTTGAATCCGTTATTGATAGAACCATGTTGGCCTTTAGGAAAAGCCCATGTAATGATTCCACCCATGACTTCAGGACAGCATACTTTAATACGGTTCATATGTTTCTCCGTATCATTATTATCTACCACTATGCCACGGTAGATAGAGTAGTATCTACCTAAACCTTCGATACCCTCTTCTGTTAGTAATCTAGCTGTTGAGTACATTATTTCTTGTTGGATTTATATCGTTCATAAGCTTTCATTGCCCAATTAAACTCATCGAAGTTATACCTTTCTTTCATAGAAGGAGTAACCTTTGATTGGTCTGCCTTTATGACATTAGTTTTACCATAGAGTGCAGTACCGTTGGAAGTTACTACTGTGCCTTCTGTACGAACGGTACCTGCAGCAAGAGCTTTTGGGTCTTTAGCATTTATCTCGTCATAATAGAACTTATTCTGTAAGAACTCTCCTGCACCTTTCTTATCAATAATTCTACCCTTATCATCCATAAACCTTTCTACAAAGTATACTACTTCATTATAGGTAAAATCATGTACAATATCAGAAGCATTAGCAGTATTCTTTTTGTTCTTACCAAAATCAGTTTTAGCAGAATCCTTAGCATCATTACTTACAATATCCTGAGTACTAAGTTGAGTCATAGATGTAGTTTGTCCATCTCTTGCATTGTTCTTAATCAAATCAAGAGTACAAAGATAACCTTGACCAGCATCCATTGAATGTTGTACAGATTTAATATACCAAAAACCTGACCACCTTTTTCCAACATTATCCAAGTATATTACTTGAGAAGATTGTAATGAAGGTCTACCGACTACAGTCATCTGACATACTAATTTTCTTTCGGATATCTTAAGGCCACCATTAGCATTAGCATTCATTGCCCAAGTAACCTTATCTGCTCCACCATATCGGCCAAAAAGATTATGATACAATTTATAAATGGGTACTAAGAAAGGTACCTTCTTCATTCTTCGTATCTTAACCCTGGCTTTAACCTTTCTAGTCATCGTAGGAGTAGTAACTCCATCACCAGAGTATTTTAATTCATAGGTATCTGGGTATACCATAATACAGGGGTCTTTTTCTAAAGCAGATATACCTCTCTGAGATTGCTCATTAGCTGAAGCAATCCTATATTTATTACCCTGAGTATCTCTAAGATCAATCATATAAAGAGGTGTCATACCTTCTGGGTCATATTCTCTTGGGTCTACCCATTCTTCTGCAAGGTATTCCATTTTGTATTCTCCAGTAAATAAGTATCTTTCGTTTTCTAGTAATTGCCTAAGATTACTTTCTAACTCTTTACCGTTCTTTGAGTTCTTTAAGATTTCCTGGATAACCCTTTTCTTATCGTTCGGTAGATTATTTACAGCAGTATTAATTGCCTCACGATATTGCTCAGTACTTAAGTTATCCAATGCTTCTTGTTTACCTGCATTATATGCAACGTAAGGTTTCTGAGAACCGTACTCTTTTATTGCAGAACTAGATTTTTTTACTTTAGCTTCATACTGTTTATGACTAGCTATTATTTCTGGAGATACAGTAATGGGATGAGGATGTCCTAACCCAAAATTCTGTCCAGTTCTATAATCCCATGAAGGTACTACTTCTGTATTATCTTGGGGAGATTTAAGGGGTTTGAATAAAGATATCTCTTCTTTCTCTCTTTCAGGTTCTGTAGTATCCGTAGAACCTACAACTAAACCCTTATCTTCTGGGTCTATTGTTTGAGTTAATTGAGCTTTTACCCTTTTAGTTATCTTTTGCATAATGAAAGATACTCTAAGTACCTCACCATTTTCTTGTTGGTATATGTAAGTATATTCGGGTTCTTGAGTAAACTTACGATTGTGTATGTATATTACACCATCCCTAGAATCAATATACCAAGGACCATTTGCATACCCTTTCATCTTTTGTTCTAATTGAACTAAGATGTTATTCCCTATTAACCCTAAGTCACTATCTATCAGAGACTTTAAATCACTTGGCATAGCTACTTGAGCTACTCCACTAAACCTGTTAGCGTAAAGTATCTTTCCAGTAGTATTTCGACTTTGTTCTGTCGGGACCTGTAGTGACTCGTAAACTTTATTACTTATTACTTGTTTAGCCATTACTGAAATATTTCTATGATTACGCCTATATCATTGTTACATCCATTATCCAAAAAGTTGGATAAACTGTATTCCGATAAATCTGAATGAGTGTAAGGTGGTTGGAATCTTAAATCTCCAACTGTATCTATACACTTAATCGTCACATGAGTGCCAGTGGAATCGAATACACAATCCAAATCTCTAACCTTAATACTGCGTACTGGGCTAGAGATAAATTGACCATCAGGGTATATGTATCCCCACTGAAGATAAATAATCGAGCTTTCCTGGAGGTCTTCGATATCTACCGTATCTGGGTCTCCAGTATCAAATGTAATGGTAGCTAAGTTCTCTTTCTCCTCATCATATTTGTAGCTCCAATTACTTATATAAGCGCCAAGAGGTATGCCAGTAATGGGATTCATTATAGGCATACCTCCAGAATTGAACAGAGCCATATAAGGTGTTGCTGTTCCATTATAAAGTATTGGTTGGTTAGGTTTTCTAATTTCAGCCATACATTGGTATTCTTAAAATTTGATAAGGTTCTAATTCTTGAAAAGGGTTCAAGATATTATTAGCTTCGGCAATCAGATACCACTTACCAGAGTCACCATAGTAACGATAGGCAATATTCTGTATAGTTTCTCCATCCAATACAGTATGTTGTTTATCGTTATCAGTGTAAGGAACGTTTGGAGGAGTTACCTCTAATGAATAATCTCCCTCATCATACTTAAGAGCAATGGCTCCATCATAGGGACTTGCTCCTGTTAGGTATTGATTTAAGTCTATCATATCTGTATTCCTTTTGTATTCTTTAAATCTTCTTCAGTTACAATATCTTGATAAGATAAGTTATAAGCACTTACCCTTTTGAAGATTAATTCCTGAGTTGCAGCTGCAGGCAATAACTTTAAATCCTCGATTGTACTTGACTTACCTGCTACTCTAGTCCTAGAAGCATTCCTAAAGTTATTCAGAGTATAAGTTGCAGATGTAAGAATGTATTGATGATTATCAAATATACCAGAATTACCCCATTCGATTTTTAGAATTGGAGGGCTTGCCTGATAAGCGTTTGCCTTAGTCCACATTTCCAATAATCGGCATTTAGTAATTACCTCTTTTGGATTATCTGGGTCATTACAGAACCAAGATACATTGAATTGAATTATATCTTCGCTACCCGTAAAGTGATACATAGGAGTATTACGTCCCATAGATTTAATCGTTGCCCAAGTAGTTTCTCCTCTAAAATCAATTGAAGGTGGTCTATTCTGAAGAGTGATATATTGATATGGGCTAGCAGTAAGATTATAAATCACTACTTGATTCATACTTCTTACCTCAGGCATTACTAAGAAAAGTTCTTTATTCTTTGTAACACTCTGACCTTTAGCTGGGTCCATTTCTTCATATCCGAATGGAACTCCACCTTCTACTTGATGTTTTAATTCCATTCGATATTGATTCTGAATCCTTTGGTTTAACTTAGGATTCTTTGAACTAGCTCTTGGTCCAAATGGGTTATTAGGGTCATATACCTTCCCTTTATCTGCAGTATCTTTAGGCAATGTAGAAGTTGCTCTATTGAGATAAATTCTTGCTCTCCAAAGCTTATTCAGAGGACCAGTAAGAACTCCTGCAGAATCTCTGGTGAGGTCATTGTATTTTTCAACAACCCTACCTGCTATTTGATTTAATATTCTTGCCATGATTGTTTAGTTTAATCCTAAAGATATACCAGTAAAATCCTGTTGACCACCAGGAGCAAAGTCTCCAGCTTCGTTTCCATCTACTGATATATTAATTCTTGAATCCTTGAATCCATCTCTGATTGCACCTCTAACTGCATCAATAAATGCTTGTTGGTTTCTGTCTTGAATAGAAGCTTTGGTTTCTTCTGAGTTTAATGCAGCAGTGTTATTATCTACAGAACTTGTAAGACCACCGATTACTTCTATCAATGCAGGGATAGCTATAGAAGCTAGTAGTCCCCAAGGCCCACCTAAGAATCCTAAAAGTCTACCACCAAGTAATCTAGCACCAAATCCCATAGCACCTTTCTTAGCAATCTGTTGGCCTGCAGTTTTAGTTACAGTAGAACCTACTGCTGCTCCAACCCCTGCTCCTGCAAGAGTACTCATTGAAGTAAATCTTCCTCTTGCATCTCTTGCTACTACAGTACCTTTTCGGGTTTTACCTATGGTACCTCCCATTGGTAATGCAAAGAATTTACCTGGAGCCATTTGCATAGCAGTCATTCTCATCATCATTGCTGAGATATTTCTCATGTGACCTTCAAGGATTGAAGCTTGAACATTAGTTCTTACCATACCTTCTGCCATACCATTAGTTTCTGAAGTAGCTAAAGCCTGGAAGGTACTAATCATCTTGATAGTACCCTGAATAAACTTAAATCCCTGATATAGAGTACCTACTACTGCACCAGTTGCAACTACCTTTACCAAGAATTTACCTGCCCAAGTTTCTTGCATACTGTTAATAATCTTTAGGATACCAGAACCTAATTTAAGTACTGGGCTAAAAACTTCGGCAAGTGTAGAACCTGCAGTTACAATAAAGTTCTCCCAGTTTGATTTAAACTGTTCGATAATACCTGCAGGAGTTTGTAATCTTTCTTGAGTTAAATTTTCTACTGTACCACTTGCACCTGCAACCTTATCCATAAGTTCAGTAAGCTTATTAGCTCCAGTCCAGTAATCCTGAAGTAAAGCTGAGGCAGCTCTTGTACCACGAACTCCAAAGATATTAAACAGAGCAGAGGAGATATCTATTCCTCGTTTACCTCTAAGTTTATCTCCCAATATAGATATAATCTTATCTAATCTCAAAAGATTACCCGAGGCATCTACTAGAGTTTTTGGGTCAATGCCTAAAGATTTTAGCATCTCACCACCTCCCTTTTTCTGCCCGGTTACGGAAAGTGTTAAATAGCGCATCATGTTTGCTAATGCAGTACCAGCTGATGAAGCTTGGATACCTTGATTACCAAGTACTCCAATGGCTGCAGCTGCATCACCCATACTGATTTTGGCATTTCTAAATTCTGCTCCTGAATATTGGAAAGATTGGGCAAGGTCTGTTAGAGAAATATTTGCAGAGGTTACTGCAGTTGCCAATTGGTCTACTACCTGAGTAGCATTCTGTGAAGGTATATTAAAGGTCTGCATGATGTTAGTCACCAAGTCAGCAACTCCACCTTTCTGACCAAGAGGCATACTGAAGATAGAAGCTAGCTTAGCTGCAGGGCCAATCATTCTTTCGATTTGCTCTACATTGTTACCAGCCATTGCCAAGTACTTTTCGCCTGATGCAATATCTGCAGCAGTAAGAGGAGTTACCTCATTGACTTCTTTGGCTACTTGCATTAGCCTTGCCTGTTGAGCAGCATTAGCTCCAGACATTTTAGAAGCTAAGAATACTTGGTCGTATACTCCTGCAGAATATTGGTAGGCCCTTGCCATACCTCCAACCAATTCTTTTCCAAACTCAAAAGCATTAGAAGTTGACATTTGAATACCTCGATTCCAGGTATTCATATCGTTCATCATTGTTCTAAATGAGTTCGATATTCTGCCAGCCTCATTAGAGAATCGGTCTCTTAATACCATTGCAACACCGACCTCGACTAAGCTTCTTCTGTCTATCATTTTCTAGTTTTCTTTTTTAAGTTTTCATAATACTCATCGGCTATATCCTTAAATCTTTTCCTTTCTCGATACGGAAGACGCAAAAAGCTGAGATAGTCAATGGCTACCTCAGCTCTACATATATAAGTGAATGTACCTGGGTGGTCTACGCTTCCGTCAGGTAGAAAAAAGTCGGTGAAAGCATTATAGGATATTTATCAATTCTTCCAGGTATACTTGGATGTTCTACATCGGTGTTACCATCGAAGACTGGGTCATATTCAAATATTGTTTTACGAATCTCTGCAATGTCTCTTACTGAGAATAAATGGAAGCTTTCTACCTTTTCCCATTTACCATCAATCTGAAGATGTAAGTTCCTTGCAATCAATGCTGCATTACGAGTTTGTTTTTCTATTGGTAAAGTAACCAACATTCTTTCTCCTGCACCAGTAAGCAAATCAAATTTAACTACCTTACCTGAAGATAGAGTTACTTCGTAATCGGTAAGCTTACCTTGTTCTGGATAATAAGGGATAGCGTTTGGTTTTTCGGCCAATTCCTTTTCTGTAGGAAATTCTCCATAGTTATCGAATAACATCTCGCTTAAGGATTGACCGTAAGTTTGTACTCCGCCTTCTTGGCCCCAATCATATTCAAATTCTACTTCATCACCAAGTGAGAAGATTCTTGATTGGAATAAGATACAGTATCTGTCATTCAAAGGGATACGGTCTGCATCCTCTACCGTTAATCTACGATTAGGAGTAAAGTCGGTATCAACTACAATTGCCTGAATGAACTTAGTAAGGTTCATAAGGTTTCTTACATCCATAGGATTAGATAAGATATCCTCATCTGCACCATTCTGTTCCCTGATTGAGTATCTATAACCTGATGGGGTTATGAACTCATGTGTTCTACAATTTAATTCCATGTTTAAATAAGTTATTTGGTTATACTTTAGTTCATAGTGTTCGCTGTAACAACAAGAAAGGGGTGAGCCCTTTCTAGGAATCCCACCCCTCCCACCTAAAAATCTTAGTGAAAATAGACTAAGCGTTTTTAATACTTATCTACAGTACCTACTGAGAATTCGATACTTTCGATAGTGTTTTCTGAAGCCATTCTGTCCAGGTCTAATCCTGTAATCTTACATGGCCATACCTCTTCGAAGAGGTGGGTGTTAAGTACGGAAACTCCATCTTCAGCAAGTTCATTTACGATTACATTTTCCCAGTATTGGCTTGGTACCAAACCTCCACCAGCAATCATATCTTGGCATGAATAAAGCCAATCATGAAGCCATGTATCTGAACCTGCAGTAGTTAAAAGTTTACCTACTACTAAGTTACCTACAGTAACTCTACCGGCAGTTTTAACGTCCCGGTTAACGTCTCCATGAGCAACCTGGTCAATCTCTACATCTGGCAAAGTACAAGTTTGGAACAGATAAGTATTGATTGGGTGCTTAGGGAATGTGATACTCCAAAGGAATTTCTTTCTTGGATTCTTTACTTTTGCTCCCATGTTTTCTTAATTTTATTCGTTAACGTCCTGAACAGATACGGACTTGGATGCCTGGTCAATATAGATGCCCATAGTGATTTCTTGCATCGGAACGATATCCTTGAATTTCAGGATTGCTTTGTATTTACCTTGACGAACATCGGCTTCATTGTTAACCGATAAGTCATTGTACGAGTTAGCGTCTTGGTCACCCATCCAGGTGTATTCAGACATGGCATCTTCATCTACCAAGTTATCCAGCATTGGTTTAACTTCTAGATAAATCTTATTCCAAGTGTTCCAGATATTTGGTTCTTCCAAATACTTTTCTAGAATAGGTCTAAGATTCTTTTTGAGATACAGATTCAATCTTACAATTGCAAGGAATCTTTCTGAATCCTGTTTTACCTGAGAAGAAAAACAATGCCACAGCAAAGTTTGTTTACCTTGGTTAGGAACATCTTTGATACAGATTATATTTGCATAATTCTGTGCTAACTCATTGAGTTCCTTAGTTCTTGAAGGAGAACCATAATTTGGGCATACTGGACCATTACCATCATAGATAATGCCCCGATTCATACCAGCAAATGATTTCCAGGGTCCAAACTGAGAAGCAGAAGCATCTCCTAATCCTGCAATGGTACCAAGAACATCTGAATCTACCAAGTTACCGTCGGCATTATAGTATTTAATACCACCACCAAAGTAAGCAACATACTTACTGTTACCTACAGTACCAAGGCAAGTCTGAATCCAAGTGATGATTGATTTCAAGTCTCTTGGTTGGTCACCCTGAGTATAGTGAGTAGTATATTTTGGTACTTCAATGTAGTAGGTATATTCTTGCAGTTCTTTAACCATATCTACTGCAGCCTTGTGTACTTTAAGTACATCAGCGGATGCTTCAAGATGTTGGTCAATGTGTGAACAGAAGATTTGATATACATCTACATAATCCTTAACGAATTCCAGAGAAGCAATCCATTCGTCTGCCGTAGGAGTACTACCGGCACTACCAATTGTACCATTCAATTTTACTCCATCGGCAGTGATAGCAGCACCATTGAGTTTAATATCAATTGGGTTTCTTGTCCCATCTACATCATCAGTTAACCATTTGATGAAGTTGTTCCAAGATTTGATGTTCTCTGTCTTTTCAGTTAATACCGGAACGATATATTCTGAGTTCTTTGCAAATGCACTCAGAGCAAGGTAATCTACAGAAGTATCATTGTTATCATCTGCAGTTTTGTAGGTTACTACTGGACCTTGTTCAAGTACCTGGCCATTAGCACTAATTACTTGATAGTAAACCGTGTTAGCCTGTTTGTAAATATTCACAGAGAAAGTTTCAGCACTACCAACTGGGTCTCCATATCCTTTAGTTACCAAACCAAAGCCAACAGCAACTGAACCAGAAGTAAACTTGAAAAGAGTAGAAGCCGTGGGTTCCTCTGGAGTTGCAGAAGCTACTACCGGAGAACCGTCTTCAGCAGCTTTAGGAGCAGATGCAGCTTTAGCTCTTGTTGCAGCAGATACTACACCTTTAGTTGCACCCTTACCAAGTACACGAATAACACGAAGCTTAGAACCACCATTGAAAGCCTTTTCAATGTTTGATACAGAACCATCTGGTACTATCTCAGAACCAAAGACTCTTTGGAATTGAGAGAAAGATTGGATGAGTTCTGACGGGTCATCATAAGGACCTTTAGTAGTTCTAGCCAATACACATGAAACTCCTAACATAGGAGTAGTTTGAAGAACATTTTCGTTCTTAAACTCGAAATTTACAGATGGTGAATTAGGCATATTTATACTAATTAAGTTAATTACTCATTTATTTAATACCCTCTAGTATTGAGCTATTTTACGTTAAGGTTAAGTAAATCTGATTCTTGCTTTTCGGTTAGTCCAATCAATACTGAGATGTCTTGAATTGGTACAAGTTCACCTTCTTCAGCAAGCTTCTCGGGTAAAATCCCATCCTTACAAGTGTACTGATATACTTTTTCAAGTAGACCATGACTCTCATCTGGGTGGTCATAGTAATTACCTATCTCTATAAATAAGTTTCCTGTTGGTGCTACCCGACCATCTTCCCATTCTTCTAAGTTATTATAATAAGGTCTTACGTATCCTCGAGAAGGTAATGCTTCATACATAATACTATGAAGTAACCTCATATCGGCTTGAGTATTAGATACCAGGTGAATATCTAGAGTTATATCCTTTGTTTCATAGGAGAATTCAGATGCTTGGTAATTCCCACCTTCTAGCTTATCACCAATGATATATTTGTTAACACCTATATCACCATTATAGAATCCTTGCAGTTCAATGGTAATTCTAGGGCATGTCTTTGCACCCTTAACCTGATTATTACCTATACCAAATATAGGAATGAATTTAGGCATAGCATCTTTATCTACCTGGAATCTCTTTTCATTCTCCTGTGATAAAGGTAAGTAATCTTCGGGGTTAAGAGTTAAACCTTTCTTAAGTGCTGTTTGTAATAGGCAAATATAAAAGGTTCTTTCTACGATTTCTTCTGTATTTACCATATTATATAAGTTGAATCATTAGCATGGTATTCATAGTATAAGTACCACCATCACTAAATACGCATTCCCAATTTATGGATGTAGCATTGAAAAAGATACCTGCATCTTTCCTCATATGACAGGTAGCACTAAAACTACCCTGGTAAGTATTAGCTATACTACCATAGTTACTAAACCATGTATAGGTATTAATACCACTACCACCATTGTTTGAACTTTTAGTTTCACCAATTGAAGGTATTTTAAATCCCATAAGCTCCTCTGAAACTTGGGTTCCTTCGATTAGCTTAGCTCTATAACCAGTCATGGTAAAACCTGCTGAACCTTCCCAAGCATTAGGACCTTGGTCTTTAGGTACACTCAGATTAATATTGGGAGGGTCTACACGATATCTATAAGATATTTCTCCAGCTGTCTGAGTTACCGTTACAGTTTTAGTTAAACCACCCACTTGCTTGATAGTTAGAGTTCCACTAAGAAGTTGTTCAGTAGTATTCTTAGAAGTAATGGATACCTCTAGAGTCTTTTCTTCATTATCTGTAAATCTTAGTCCAGCAGTAAATGGTGGTTCTTCTAGGAATTCTGCCGTAACCTCTACATTTTCCCAATCTCCTTGGGGTGTACCATTAATCATTTCTCTACGTTGAGAAGTGATTGCCAAAGTATCAGAGCCACCCTTACCCAATATGTTTATGGCTTCCTTATCTACTTCTAACTTGTATTCGTAGTTAAGGCTGCCTTTCTTTTGAATAAGATTTACAGTCTTAGGTACTCCATTAACTGTAATGGTAAGGATGGCTTTCTTATCTGCTTCTGTATCATTCACTTTTAACGGATGTACCATTACAAGTGCAGGACCAGTACCAGATGTTTTATCTGCTTCAAAATCTGCCATTACTTTGTATATTTTCTGAGTTCTTTTCTTAATTGATTTCGTATCTCTTTCTCTAAAACCTTGTTTCCACCTGCAGCTTCGAAAGCTGGTTGCCATAAAGGACGTGGTGGAAGATTACCATCTCTACTACCATATTCCAACATGATAGCAATTTGATTAAGTGTTTTTCGAGAAGTTCTACCAGAGTATGTTATCTTCCTTAATCCTGGAGGAAGACCAACAAAGGTTCTATCTTTCTGAGTTACCATTGTAACTGACCTTGCATATTGACCAGTAAGGTTTAATAATGTATGTGCTCCATACTTCTTAAGAGTAGCAGTAGCATGAGGAGGCCAAGAAACTTTGGAACCAGGTGGAGGTAGACCATTATTTAAACTACGTCTTACTATACGAAGAAGTTGATTACCAAACTTCCTAGTACCTAACTCGTACCCGAGTTTCATAATACTTGGAGTCTTGGCAATCAACCTCTCAGCCTGACGTTGTTTAACTGGGTCTACATAAATCTGAATATCACATAGATTATTCGAGAGGTTTATGTTAACCTTTTTGCTTGGCATCTTTATTCTTATTTAATCCCAACTCACTGGCAATCTTCATAAGAATATCTTGTTGCATGGATAACTTCTCTGCTACCTCAGTTTTAAAAGCTTCAAATTCTTCTTGCTTATAAGCTGGAGCTGGTTGTTGTTGAGGAGTTAACATACCTTCAATGGTATGATATATGTTATCGCATTCAGTAACTATTGCCTCATATTTATCTCGGTTATTGAGAATATTTACGGCATTAGTTCTTTGGATATTTACTTCGTTTACGATATTGCGTAAGTCGGTAGTGTAATAAACATTATTATAAATACCCTCTGCTAAATCTGTGGGAAGGTATATAGTAACAGCAGATACAGAATCTTGAATAGAGATTTCTGTATTTGCGGCAAAGCTTCCATCTGGGCCAGTGGCTCTTGGTTTACTTTCACCAACTTTTAATACTTTAGCGGTATCAAAGATTGGATACCCAGAACGTCTGTCTCTCTCTAAGGTGTATATGGTATCACCTTTCTGCAATTTAGAAAAAATCAAATCTTCCATGTTCATCTTTTATTAATTAAGTTTAAACCAAATGATACTGCACCTGGATTCCTTTGCATAAAGTCTACCAGGTTTAAGAATTGATAGTATCCAAATTGGTCAATGAGTGACTGTGCTTTGTTTGCTACTTCCTTTGCTATCTCTGCATTGGGAGCAGGCAATGTAAGTTGAATAGTAAAATCTTTTAGTTGATTTCCATTGGTTGGTTCTTTCTTAATCTCTTCACTTTCCATATCGTTTTATCTTTAGGTGGGTATAAACGAAAAAAGGAGTACACCTATGTAAGATGCACTCCTTCCTAATCTGGCTTACGTAATGACGACGGTAATTATTAAGCCGGGGTTGTGGATGTAGTCTTAAGAGCTGCAACTACTGACTGGATAATGTTCTGGTCTCTCTGAGCATCTACTACTCGGTTGAGACGGGCAATTTCCTGGTCTTTAGCAGTGTTCTCGATAAGACACTTGATTTCCTGTTGGCCATTCTTGAGGTCACAGCAGCAACGTTCAAGTTGAAGAGCCAATTCGGACTTCACTTCTTTAATCAAACCTTTAGTTTCGCAGCAGCAATTCTGTTGTTCATGTTCCATCTGGCAAAGACGGTCCATAACACGATTGAAGCCTGCTCCCATTTGGTCACGAGAATCCCGGATATCGGAATTGGTTTTGTATCCCAAATCACAAAGTCCTCTTTCCGTTGTGAAACGATTGTTAAGGATTTCTCTACCAACACCAGCAACATCTTTTGCAACTCCGCTGATTTCCTGAGTTACTCCTCTGGCTGCATCAGAGATATCTTTATAGATACCTGCCTTTGCTTCCTGAACAGTAGACTCTACTTTCTGGATATCAGCTTTAGTGTCATTGATTTTGTCCCATACAGAAACTGCAGCAGCACCAAAGCCACCACCTACCAATGCACCACCGACTGCACCCCAACCGGAGCCCCAGCCTGAATTGCGTCCATTACAACAGCAACCCTCATTACAACCGCGGTCAGCGACGATTACGCCCTCACCACCAGATTTAACTTCTACTCCCATAATTTTTGAGTTTTAAGTTGTTAAACATAAAGTTAATTTTTAAAGTTAGTATTTTGTATAAGGCCTTATACATTAATAAATACCGTAGTATCGTACTTTAAATTTTTCTGTAGATTCCTATGGATTCTCCCATGCGATGTTAAGATTTAGAGTTGGAAGATTTTAACTCTAATTAAACTGAAGGTTTTACAGAAGGAGATTGATAATATAACCTTACATAAATAGCAGGTAAATTACCTCTTACTGGAGTAAGTACAATCATACCTACATACATACCATTAGTAGGTTTATTATTAGATAATCTGGCTTCCCATTGTAAGGTTAAACTTCCACCATAGGTTGGGTCATAATCTATATTATCTACTGTAACTTTAAAGAGTTCTGATGCCGATGAGCTACCATACTGAAACTCTGATATATTATAATATCTGTCAGTTCCATTCAAGGCTATTGGCAAACCATCATAACTAAATTCCTTTAATGAAGGAGCTGCTGGTAACCACTGCTGACTAGTAGTAATGGGTTGAGCATGGTAAACTACTTGGATATTACTTTTATTGCTACCATGCGCTCCTAAATTTTCTCCTCTACTCAGATTAGGTAAAGAATCACTACCTTCATTAGATCTCCAACCAATACCCATTAACAAGGAGGCAGATAGACTACTGTTATACACATCAAATGCTACTTCTGGTGTATGGGGGGATTCTTGAGTTACGTATAGGTATAACCTTTTATTTGATGGATTACCCGGTTGAGTAAAGGTCCTGGTAGCCTGCCTATCATAATCTTCCTTATTCTCATCTACCAAATAAGAGTAGTCATAATTGTTTTGGGCAGTTTGACCGTTTTCTACTAACCTACCCCAACTTACTGGAGTTGCAGTATCTTCGTCTTCATTAGGTTTTATATACTCTGTATAGGCAACCTGGGATTGATTGCTAGCAAGTAAGTACTCACATTTAGAAATTATGGTTATAGGAGAAATGCTACCTGCACTAGAATCATGACTTACATTCTTTATAGTTACACTTTCAACTTGGTCATACCATTGGAAGGTCCACCTCTTTACAGTTGCTACTGGTTTATGAGTAAGGTACAGATAAGCAGATTTACTTGGGTAATCGGCTATCCTATATTGTACTGTACCCTTTAAATCGAATACCGAACCATTGATAGACTTAGGATATGCCCTTACGGTAGTTATAGTTGGGTCATATGATAACGGTGTATTTGTAACTGTAAAGGAATCTATACCAACTCCACTAAAAATAACTTCGTATTCTGCAGCTTCCTCAGTATCAGATTCTATACCATTAATTACTGGTTTTCTCCAACATTTTAAATCTATAGATTGACCATGACTAGAACCAAACTGAGTATATTCCCAATTCATGGAATATCCCCCTACATCGGGATTACCATTAAAACCAATATAATAATTATAGGATACAGTTGCAGCTGATTGGTTGATATCTACTTGGTCAAGATTACTTGTACCTACTTGTCTAATTGTTACAGTAGCACTTCTAATTGAAGATACTTTATTCTCTAAGCAAGTTACGAATAACTCAGCTTGAGTCTGGTCATTACTGTTTTTGGTAACTTCTAACCAGGATTCTTCGATTGGGTCAATGGTTACTTCTACAAATTCTTTAGTTGAAGTTTGTGTACCATTGATTACCTTCGTTCTGTAAGAATTAACTACAATAGTATCGGGGTCTATCATCTTAGCTGGTACATTCAGTACCTTGGATGAAGGCTGAAATATATTAAAGGTATAATTCCAAGTAATACTTGCAGCTTGTTGTTCAACTGTCAAAGTTATCGAAGTATCACTACTACCAGGTTGAAATATAACGATATCTGCACTTCTTTGACTAGTAGTTGTATTCTCATCTACGGTTACTATGAGTGTATTAGATTGCTCTTCTACATGAATCCAACTTGGAGAACCCGGTATAGACGTAGTCCAAGTAGTATCTTCACTTTGACTTGTAACAGAACCGTTAACAATCTTATACCTTTTACTACTTATGGTAAAAGAGTAAGTACCACTAGGCTTAGCAGGCACTTGTTGATTTAAATCTTGAGTACCGTTATTTACCTTTAGTTCATAAGACCAAGCAACACTAGCACCTGCTTGTTTTACACGTAAACTTAGAGTTTTACTACCGTACTCTAAGTTTAAACTACCACTAAGTTGAGATTCAGAAGTATTCTCTGGCATAGTAGCACTTATACGATATCCCACACCAAGTTCATAAGTTACACTAGTACTACTTACAAAACTAGGTTTAGTTTTTACAGTAGGAGTATCATCATGCCAAGTTGTATCTTTACCATTTACCACGTCCCAATAACCAGACCTTACTAAAGCTTTAACAGTTCCTCCAATATTTGGAGCTGTAGGGAAACTCTCCTTAATAACCAACTCTTCTCTAATGGCCACTGTACCTGCGGCCTGACTACAAGTAATGGTTACGGTTTTGCCTGAACCCACCTGCTCATATACTACAGTACCAGTTCTTGCTTGAGTTGTAGTATTCTCTTTCAGGGTAATAGCCACAGCAGCAGTAGCACTTTGTATTTCAGCAGAAGTAGATTTAACTTGGATATTAACACCTTCATGTGAACCTTCTACTAAAGAACCATTAATATATTTTTCACGATAACTACTAATTGTCCCAGATTTGGTTGTACCTAAGGCATCAAAGTTTAACGTTGGAGTAGAAGTAGTTAATGTATATCTCCATTCTACTAGATATGCACTTTGAGTTACCGTAACTTCTTTATAAACGGTATCCATAGTTGCCCTTACTACTACGCTTCTTTGATTTGCAGTTGTGTTTTCTGCAACAGTCAAAGTAGTACCTGATAAACTGAATCCGGTTACTGCAGTAGGTATACTTAACGTTGGAGTACCAGTAGCATCGGATGCTGCATTAGTTGCACCTGAAGACCAATGGTTAGTTCTACTTGCCCTTGCACTTGCAGAGATTTGTGATGTACCACCTTGTTCGGTAAAGGTACTTGGGTTTGCAGAAATGGAAACTACCCATGTACCTTGACTTGTATTGGTAATCTTATTCTCTGCCTGATATATATCGATTGAGGCACTACCAGATTTACCATTAAGAGTAACGGTTAATGTACGGCTTCCCAACTTAGTTCTTGCCTTTGCAGTTGTACCAAGATTAGAACCTGAGATATTTTCGGACCATACTACTGAAGCTCCAGAACTTATAGTACCACCATCATTGGTTTTACCATTCCATCCCCAAAGTTGAGAATAAGTATAAGTAGGTGTAACTGCAGTCCCTCCTGATGCAGGGATATCTGCAATGCTTCCTAAATATACAGTAGGTGTACCATAAGTTTTTACACCTGCTAATTGAGCAAATGTTACTGTAACTTTTTTACCAGATTCATTTTGAGTACTAGTAAATACTTGAGAACGGGAGTTTTCTGATTTATTCTCTAAAGCAGTATAGTGATTCTCGTCATCCATAAATATCCAAGAGGGTAAGTCAGGAGATGAAAAACCTACATCTACACTAGTACCCACAGGTTTACCATTTATATACCTTTGCTTAAATGAATTATACCCTGCTATTGCGGGAGTTGCAGAACCTCCTAAAGCTGTATAATTTAGATTTGGATTCTGAACTGAAAAGGTATACTCCCAAGTTTCAACTCCTGCATCCTGAGTAAATTGAACTGTTATCTGTTTACCTGACTCATTCTGAGTAAAGGTTAAACTTGCAGAACGTTGATTTAGAGTTGTATTTTCTGAAGCTTTATAACCTTCATCATAAACAATCCAGTCCGGATAAGCAGATTGGGTATAACCCACAAAAATAGTATCTCCGATAGCTACTCCATCTATCTGTTTTTGTTTAGTAGTACCTAAACCAAACCACCGAGGAGTAGGATACCCTCCCAAAGCTGGGAAGTTTAAAACTGTGTCTACTACAGTAAAAGCATATCTATAGGTTACCTTATGAATATCAGAAAGTTGTACGGTTTCATTGTTTCCATAGGAACTGGCATTGGATATTTCCAAGCCAACGTAATTTTCTCCCGTTCCTGTAGGAGAGAGTGCCAACAATTCAGCCTTGGTAGGGCATTCGTTTGAATCCTTACCAAGGCCTACTTTAGTTTTGACAGCACTCCATGTTGCTATCTCACCCATATTAATCTAAGTTTGTGAACAAAAGTTTTTCTCTTAATTCATCAATCTCGGCTTTCAGAAGTTTAATACCTTCGATTGCCAATACTGACATCTTAGAATAATCTACCTCTTTAACCAGGATATAGGTTTCTCCATCCTTTTCTACCTTTTCGAAGGCTTCTGGATTAGGAACTGTTTCAGGTTTAACCGTATTCTCAGAAACTAATTCTGGGAAATATTTTTCGATTGTCTGAGCAATTGTACCTATATCGTGATTACCACGAATCATAAATGAATCCGTAGGTATAGAGCAGATTTCATCGAGAGTATGTTCCAATGGTTTAATGAAAGTCTTAAGTCTTTCGTCAGATTCTTTCCATAAACCAGAAGGAGCAGATACCTTCTTAAAGATAATCTCAGCAGTAGTACCCAATCCCAACTGGTCTCTTGTTACTCCATGAGGATTACTCATGTTCTGCATGTGAGTAGTAAGATTGGTTTGAGCATTGGTACCTGCAGCCTTGGCATCTGCAATAGCCGTAGCTTGAGCAGTAGATACTGGTTTATCTGCATCTGATGTATTGTTAACATTACCCAATCCCACTTGAGCTTTAGTTACTCCATGAGGATTAGATTTATTACCAATATGGGAATCTACTTTGGCATTCACAGTAGTATCTGCTTGAGCTCTTGTTGCAGCTTCATCTGAAATTAACTTCTCTACTCTTGTAATCTCACCTTTTCTGTCATTGACTTCTTTAGTGATATTATTCTGGAGAGTAGTATCTGCACCTCTTAAGTCTTCAGCAACTAATTCAACTGCAGCTTCAAGGTCAGTTCTTACTTGAGTATCTGCAGCTTTTCTGTCGGATACCTCTTTATTGATAGCAGTAGTGAGTTCTGTTTTAGCAGCAGCTATTGCAGAATTTCTATCTACTACCTCTTGAGCAATATCATCAGCCAATTCTCCTTGCAAAGCATTAATAGCCTCAGTTCTTGCTGTAACCTCATCTGAGATTTGTTTTGGTAAAGTAGTATCAAGCTTAACCTTATCGGCTGCAGTCATAACACCAGCTTTAGCAGATGATGCAGTAGGAATTTGTAATCCTTGGATACCAGTACCATCTGCCCTTTCATAATTTATGGCAGCTTTAGAGGCATCTGTAACAATTGAGATTAATCGTATAGGATTAAAAGCCATAAGAGCATTAAGATTGTCTGTAGTAGTCTTACCCTTAGCTCCATCGTAAGCAGTACCAGTAATCTCTCCAATTACTACTCCACCAGAAACAATCAGAGACCAAGTAGTACCAGTCCATCTGAATTGATAACCGGGTTCTCCCGTAGTTACATTCTGATAAATCTTTCCTGCCTCTCCCGTTATTGGTGTATTATGGTCAGCATCTGCAAAGAGAGAGATATTAGAAAGATCTCCAGTGGGAGACTTATCGTATGTTGCATATACATCGATTACATCATCTACATATGAGGGTAATTGTTCAGAAGGTACTTTACCATTTTCATCCAGAGAAGCTAATCCACTAGCTTGTGCCTTAGTTGCAATGAAGGCATCTAGGGCATCCTGAACTCCTTGTATGTCCTCGGTTAATTCAGTTTTCAAGGCAGCATCTGCTTCTGTTCTTGCAGTTACCTCGTTATCAATTCGGGTACCCAATACAGTATCAGCAGCAGTTCTATCCTGAACTTCCTTATTGATAGCCGTAGTTAACTTCGTATCTAAGGCAGTATCAGCATCTTTTCGATTTTGAACTTCTGTAGCTATTGAAGCTTCTAAAGTGGTCTTTGTAGTTTGGATTAATTCTTTGAGTTCTGTTTCCAGTTCTGAAGTATCAGTTCCAAGACCATCAATCAAAGCCTTCAAAGCTTTACCTTGTTCTGCACTTAATGGTACCTTAGTTCCACCTGCAGTTAAGTTATTTACTACATCTCCTTCGATAAGAATTTTACCAGCTCTTACTGTAGAAATAGACCAAGCACCTTGAGCAGTTCTCTTGAACTCTCTGTAAAACTCCATACCTGCCAATTCATACATGAATCTCAAAGTAATGGCACCAGTAGTAGGACCACTAAGTTGTAAACTCAATCTAAATTGTTGATAGAAATTGTTGCCGGTATCTACCAATATATAAGGACGGTGTGTAGTGTTATTTGCAATCTCATTAAGCAATTCATCAGTAAATACTGCTGCAATCTCTTCTGAGGTTGCCGAAGCAGATATATTGAATGCTGCTGCCGGGATAATAATTGGTTCTAATTGAGCATCAAGTTTTTTCAAAGAATCAACTACATCAACTGAACCTCCCATATAATTCGTATCAGTAAGAGCTGGCATTCCCAAATCATTGGTAAGACCTACTGCAGCTTTTACCTTATTGAATTTAGAATCAGCATCTGCCTTATCTACTTCGATACGTTTTTGTACTTTACCAAAGGCTGCCGAAGTAGTATCTGTTACCTTTACATCCAAATCTGCAGGAGTAGTACCGGTTGCCTTTACATAGCCATCGAGTTTGATATCAGTACCATTAAGTATAGGATTAGAATCCAAACGATGAGTATTGATAGTATGAGCATTGGTGGCATCGATATTTTCTTGCAAAGTAGTATCAGCTTCAGTACGGGCAGTCTCTTCAGCAGTGATATTTTCTTGCAGAGTAGTATCAGCTGCTTCCCTTGCATCTTCTTCGTTATCGATACGAGTACCCAAAGCCGTGTCTGCAGATTCCCTGTCTGTAACTTCTTTATCAATACGAGCTCCTAAAGCAGTATCAGCTTCTGCTCGGGTAGTTGCCTCTGCAGTGATATTATCCTGCAATGTTTTATCGGCAGACTTACGTTCTGCAATTTCGGTATCAATACGAACTCCCAGGGCAGTATCAGCAGCAGTTCTTGCAGCTTCTTCTGCATCTAGAGCATCTTGAAGAGCCTTATCAGCAGCCTTTCTTTCTTCTCTTTCTGTTCCCAAGTCTGCAGTATTCTGGTCGATTTTACCTTCTAACCGAATATCTTCTGCCTTACGAGCAGCAATCTCGGTTTCAAGTAAAGCCTTAACTTCCAAGTAAGAACCAGAAATGTTATTCTGAATACCTTGAATCAATTCCAAGTTTCTTTGGATATTGGCAGCATTCTGAGTAATAAGAGCATCTTGATTATTTGCTCTTGCCAACAATTCAGTACGAGTTTCAGTAACATAAGTTCTTAAATCCTCTACTGTCTTAGTCAGAGTTGTACTCAGAGTAGTAAGCTTAGCATCTAAAGCAGCATCACCTTCAACTCGTTTTTCAGTTTCTGTCTCAATCTTCGTAGTTAACTCATTTAACTTCTGAGTCATAGTTGTTGCAAAGTTGGGGTCATCACCAAGGGCTTTGGCAATTTCCTCAAGTGTATCCAGTACACCTGGAGCAGAACCAATGATTTTCTGAATTGCAGCTTCTACCTCAGCTTCTGTTTGGAATCCTGAATCATTCAGAAGTTCAGAAACTTTAGTGATATAGTTAGCATGTTCTTCAATGCCGTTCAATTTGTTCAAAAGAACATCAGTAAAGTCATTTGAAGAAAGTACTTTGCCATCTACCTTGTCTACCTTCTTAGATTCAAGACCCTGGATAGCAGTTGTACGGTCTGAGATTTCCTGGGCAATCTTATTATCTAATAAGGTATCTGCATTGGTACGGTCTGTAACTTCTTTATCGATATTTACCTGAAGAGCAGTATCACCTGCTAAACGAACATTAGCTTCATCCGAGATATCCTTAGATAAACCATTTACTTCGTCTTTATGATTTGCTATTGCAGTATCCAAATTGGCCTGTATAGCATTCTCTCTAGCGGTTGCTCGGTCTTTCTCAGTATTGATTGCTACCGTATTAGCCTCTACCTTTGTTTTAAGTTCATCTACCTTTTCATTAGATTCTTTCTTTAGGGAATTAATCTTCTCTTCTAATAAAGTATCAGCACCTCTCCTTTCATCTATCTCTCCATTAATCTTATTAGTAAGGATAGTTAATTGCCCACCAACTTCAACCGTTAAAGTTTGAATCTTGCCGTCTATAGCAGTTTCCAATGCAGTATCTGCAGACTTACGGTCTCCAATTTCCTTATCCAGGTTTACTTGAAGGATTTGGTCTGCTGCCTTACGTTCAGCTGTTTCTGTACCCAAAGCAATGTTGGTAGTATCAATACGAGAACTCAGATTACTGTCGCCATTAGTACGGTCTACAATTTCCTCATTAACCATATCCTTAACTTCTTTGTAGTTATCGGCAATGGTTTTATTCATGGCAGTGATTGCCTCAGAGTTCTTTGTGATATTTGCTTGGTTAGTAGCAATAGCCGTGGTATTAGCATTTACCTGAGCAGTCAATTCGTTCTTAACTGTATTGATAGCATCCTGCATTGATAAAGCCAAATCCGAAACTCTCTGAGTAAGAGCAGCAATGTTATCGGTATGGGTTTTATCTGCTTCCTTTCTATCAACAGTTTCTTTGTCGATATTTGCCTGCAAGATAGCATCAGCATCTTTACGGTCTTGGATTTCTTTTGCCAGGTTATCTTTAACTACTTGAAGAGCAGTATCTCCAGTAGCAGCCGAGTTATCTACATACTCTTTAAGTTCTTCCTTAAGAGCAGCATCTGCTTCTGTTCTTGCGGTTTCTTCATCAGTTATATTTGCCTGGAGGGCTACATCAGCAGCTTCCCGGTCTTCAATCTCTTGGTTTACCTTTTCTGTAATTGCTGCCAACTTCTTGGTGATAGTTGAAGCAAAATTAGGGTCATCACCTAATGCCCTAGCAATCTCTTCCAGAGTATCAAGTACTTCTGGTGCAGAACCAATAATCTTTTCAATTGCTGCCTCTACTTCTGCTTCAGTTTGATAACCGGCATCATTTGCCAATTGTGATACCAAGGTAATGTAATTAGCATGTTCCTCGATTCCATTCAGTTTGGCAAGCAAGAGATCTGTAAAGTCATTCTTAGTTAAAGAATAACCTTCTCTTTTATCTACCTTCTTGGAATTAAGGTCAGCATCTGCAGCAATACGAGCTTCCTTCTCTGCTTCAATTGCAGCAAGTACATCGGACTTATCACCATCAGTCTTTTCACTTAGGGCAGTTATCTTCTGGTCAAGGATTTGGTCCTGAGCAGTACGAGTTGCAGCTTCAGAATTAATATTAGTCTGAAGAACCTGGTCTGCAGATTCCCGAGCTTGAGCCTCTTTATCAATGTTTACCTGGAGGGTATTATCTGCATTGGTACGGTCAGCTACCTCTTTGGTAATTGAATTCTGAAGAGTTTCATCGGCAGCTTTACGATTTACTACCTCATCAGAAAGTTTACTTTCTAAGGCAGCATCACCAGTTTGACGATTAGTGATTTCTTCAGTGAGTTTCAACTGAATGTTTGCATCTGCATTTGCTCTCAATTGGGCTTCTGCAGCAATGTCTTGTTTGAGCTCTGCCTTATCATTGATATGCAATGTATTCAGTTGGTGAATACTTTCTGATAAAGCATCGTCAGCCGTTTTACGAAGCTCAGCTTCTTTATCTACCAAGTCTTTAGCATATGCCTTAGCTTCTGCCAATGAACCAGTAGTTTCATTTCTGAGGTCTGCAATGTCAGCAGTATTCTTATCGACTTTTGCTTCTATCTTATCTATCTTATTGATAAGGTTAGTAACTGCAGTGTCGATTTTATCATTAAGTAAATCCACTGCCTTAATGAAATTAGAGTTAACCTCACTAATTTGGGTACTCAGTTTCCCTTCCTCCTCCTTAGCTCGGTTAACTTCATCTGTCAGTGCATTACGTAAATCCGTTAATTTGTTGGTAATTGTAGTAGCAAAGTTGGGGTCATTTCCCAATGCTTCTGCCAATTCCTTTAATGTATCAAGTGCATCATCGGCACCATCAATCAAATCACTGATAGCTTGTCTTACCTGTTCTTCAGTTTGGAACTTAGTATCATTCTCCAACTGAGAAAGCTTAGTGATGTAGTTTGCTCTTTCTTCAATGCCTTCCAGTTTCTCTTTGAGTTTATCCGTGAAGTCATTTTTAGATAAGTCGTATCCTTCTCTCTTATCTACCTTATTGGCAATAGAAAGAACGAATGCCCAGAACTCATTAATAGTTCCAGCAAACCCGGCCTTTACGAAGTCATCAAAATAACCTTGTAAAAGTCTTTGGTCAATTTCTTCATTTGTGTAATACTTACTTACGTACATATTGTTATTATTTTAAGGATTGATTACTTGCTTACCACAGAAGAAGTCAGAATTCTTATCTCTGAATGGTTCTCCTTCTTTTCCACAGAAGGCATTCATTGGAATATCTGGATGTTCTGGGTCTGGGTCTCCCCCGTCTTCAATATCACCCCTGATTATTGCATAATCTGGAAGTTGATTGATACGGAATTTTATCACCTGGCCAATACCCGGATGAGGTATTATCTTATCCCAAACTTCTCCAAAGTAATCTTGAAAGCAAGTAACGAACTTACCTCCAGTCATAGACTGAAATGTAGTAACGTCTAAATTACTTTTCTTACTTTCAATATGTACTCCAGATGTACCGTTCAAGACAATCAGGTTACTGTCAAACCAAATACCGTTTCCGGTATTAATTGGTTTCCATCGTAACATTAACATCTTTGCCATATACTTTTCAATTTTATTCTACGAATTGTATTTTGGTATCTCGGTCCCTTTTTAGGATAACCATGAAGACTAATGCTTCATCCTTGGCCTGAGCAACTTGTGTATCTCCAGAAGGTTTATAAGTAATACCATTAATTACGAACCTATCTTCAGACCAGTTAAAATCCCAATAGCCTTCTGGAGTTAAATGTCCCAGTTGTTCTATATATGATTTAGTAACCAGTATTGATAAATTCTCATCATCGAGTTCTCCAGTTACTGTTGCCTTATTAATAGGCCAGTTTCTGAAGGCATTGTAATAACATAATGCCTCGATTGGTATATTATAATATTTAGGGATTTCATCTTCTCCATGACTTAGGAGTTGATTTACATTCTTTGCCCAAGTTATAGTTTGCCTACCAGCATCTATATCCAAGAAATCATTTATAATCTTCTTGTATCTATCCCAAGACCGGTTCTTAACCAATCTATGAGGAGTCTTGGTCATCGTTTTCTAATTAAGGTTCTACCATTACGTTTTACTGGAGAGCTGGGGTTTGGCCCATCTATTAATCCAGGTCTTCTTCTGTCTACTACTCTTGGAACTACTACATGACTTGATTGGTCACAGAATGGTAAGTAGATTTCCAATCGTCCAGCTAACATACAAAGGTTTTTTCTTAACTCGTCTATGATACCACCAGGTTGCATTGCTTGAGAAAATGTTTTCCATAGGGAAGATGTTGCATCGGCAAGTGTATCATAGTACTGTACTTCAGTAGGCCCAGTTGTGATTTGTTTGATTCTATCACCTCGAGCTTGTTCCGGTTTAGAAGAACCATCACCAACTTGTTCTTTGGTTGAAGTAAGTTGACTTAGGTATTCTCCTGTACTTGTTAATAAATTAAGGAGCTTAACATTGAGATAATCCCATGCTGCCAATTCCATAATTAATTGGTTTTCTAGAGCTTCATACATTAACTCATCATTATATTTATCCAGTGGGATAATATGATTTACTAGCGGTTGGATATATAACTGCCATTTAGTTATGTACATTGCTTTCTCTTCTGATGACATACCATCTGAGATTTCTGAAGGAATGTAATAATTGATTAGGTTATATATACTATCAGTTAATGTAGTTTTGGACTCGGTATTTACAATTATGGTTTTAGTTGCATTTAAGTTAAGTCCTTCGGAGTTCGTTATGTTCAACGCTACTGTATAGAATCCGGACTTTTCATAAGTATAAGTAGGTTGTTTAACATCATAAACGGACCCCTTATCATCACCAAAGTCCCAGTCAAAAATGGCCTTGGCTGGGACTTTGGTTAATACTCTAAATGAAACTTCCAGACCATTCGCAATAGCTACAAAGTCTAGATTGTCCATGGTATCTTATTTTTTAGATTCTTCGAACTCTTCCAACAGAACCTGAATCAAAGTTTCAACTGTATCACCTTTGTCGGCAACAATTTCGTGACGAGCAGCGATAAGGGTTGCTTCTTCGAGAGTATAGGCTTTGGCAATCTTTTTGATTTCCATACCTTTTTCGAACTGAGCATTCAGTTTCTTTTCCAACTTATCGATGTCATCATTGGAGTATTTGTCGACAGCTTTCTTATCAAGAACCAAACGCAGGTGACCTGAATTCAAAGCCATCTGAATCTTTTTAGTTCTGTACTGTCGAGCACTCAATTCTTTTTCTTCTCCTCTACAAATTGTAATACCTGTAGATTGGTCATGGAAGCTGTAAGCTTTAGCACCTACAGTTACTTTATATTTATCCATAATTTTACTAAGTTTTTAGATGTTTAAAATTAGGGGTAGGTCCTCGCAAAACCTACCCCATTGAGAAATGGAATTATTTGTAAAATAAACCAGGTGTAGTATTACTCAAGGTTAACCAAGAGATATGGGTCAATGTTCATGAATTCAGGGAATCCGAATTCAGTGAACTTCTTCTCTGCAGACAGAATCAATGCAGCATCCTGATACATCTTAGAGAAGCCTGTAGTCAGAGTAGCATAGATTGCCTGAGTTTGATTTGATACGATTCTTTCTGATTCAAGCATCAACTGTTTTGCAGTCAGCTTAATCAAGGCAGCAGTTGTATCAATCAACAGCAAGCCTTGGTCAGGTGTACCCGGGTGAATGTAGAAGTTAGCATTCTTAGGTACCGGAGACTTCACGTTCAGTGTAGCTTCAGTTGTACCAGAATGACGTTCTTTGAATTCTGGCAAGTTCAGCATTTCGATTGCCTGGTCTTCACCACCAATCATAGTAGTAAAGTTACGTCCCATACGAGCAGCTCTTACCCAGATATGTAGCAAGTCTTTGTAAGTGATACCATTCGTAGTTTCGTATACACCGATAACCGGAGCAGATTCTGAACCATCTGGTTTGTTACCATTGATAACAACATCCATGGCCAGAGTATCCATTGCATAACCGAGCTGAACACCGAAGTCACGAAGGTAGATTGCCAATACATCCAGAGATACATAGTTACGAACTTCATCAGTAAGTTTGAATCCCTTACCAATTTTGAAGAGACTTACTGATTTCTGTCCAAAGCTTACATCTCCCAATGGGATAGTTTCTGCTTCATTAACCTTTGCAGGAGCAGCATCGGACATGTTAATCATCGGCATGATTGCGCTAAGACCACTAATTGACTGGTCAGAAGCAATAATCTCCGGATAGAACGGAGCCTGGCGCATACCAAGAGTGATGGCAGAACGAATGATTTCCGGAACAATCCAACGAACATCTTGCTGAGGCATTGTGAAGATGTTTTCCATTGTGTCGATTTTCGGATTGATATCCAACTTCTCGAACAATTCATCTTGGGTAATACCCCATTTACCAGTGGTAAGTTCACCTAATGTGATGTCCACAGGTTTCTTGTTCTGTGAACCTTGACGGTAAGCATCCAACTGCTGTACCATTTGAGGAAGTTCTTTTGCGAAGTCTTCTCTCTTCAATTTTGAAATATCAACTTTTTCCATGTTTCTTCTTCTCTTATTTAATAAGTACTTGAATTACCTCGTTTGCCTCATCTGCAGGTGTGATGGCAATGAAAGGTGTAGCATCTGTTGACTGATTTGCTTTTACAAATCTGTCGTTCAGCAAGTCACCAGAGGGAACTACATATCCTGCTTTTAAGTCAGCAGCATTAGATACCCAGTTACAAATCATGTAACCTTCCACAGCAACAGTTACCTCTACTGGGAATTTGTTCTGTGCTTGGTAAGCAGGATTTACATTGTCGGTTACTGCCACTCCGATATATACCTGAGTAGGTTCAGTGTAAGGTTCAATTAAACCGTCCTCTCCAAGAGCTACCGGCATACCTTGCAAAATTGTTTCACCATCTTTTACACAGAAAGCTTGGTGCAATTTGTGTGATTCACTTTTGTAAATCACCGCTCTTGGGGTCTTTTCCCCAAACAGCGTCATTGGCTGGTCTTTATTTACGATTTTAGTCATAACAGTGATATTTATCGATTATTACTTGAATTTCTTCTTATACAAGTCTTCGAGGGTTTCCGAAGTAGACTTGGCTTCTGCATTCGAAGTAGTTGCAGGTTTCTGAGTTCCAGTCTTTTCATCAGTCTCTGCAACAGAAGAAGCACGGCTTACATCATGAGAACCACAGCTTGCACATACCATTGGGAATTTTTCTTCCAGACGACTCTGATAATCCTTAGTTAAGGAGATGAGAGTAACGATGCCAGTAGTTTCGGCATTCAACATTGTAACAATAGTTTCATCGGCTTTGTCACCCATCAACTTCTTGTAAGTAGTAACAGCATTTTCACGGAGAGAAGCAATGTGATTCTTTCCTACAGTTGCCATTTCCTTCAAGTTTGCAACTTCTGCATTCAGGTTGGTAATCTGTTCTGTAAGAGAAGATTTCTCTGTAGTAAGATTATCTACCGTTGTCTGAAGACTGTTTTTGGATGATACCAAGCTTTGAATACAAGAAATAACTTCTTCCTGAGTCATTTCTTTGCCCTCTGCCAGAGATAACATATTATCTCCGAAAAGCTTTTCTAAAAATTCTTGCAATTCTTTGTTCATATTTTCTTTATTAGGATTATGATTTTCTTGGGTACCATTATCATTAAAAGAATCTGGAGTATTGTCCTTTTCTTGGAATGAGTTGAAATCCGTTTTGTAGTCAGTAAAGAAGTACTGTTTGGACTTGTCATCCCGATATTCCTCATAAGAAGACCAGGTTCTTTTTGCAAAGGTTGGATTAATGATTTTACCATCTTCACCAATCTTTTGAGCAAATGAATCAGCTCCATGAGATACCAGGGATGTTTCCATATATCGAACTACCTCAGTAACTATTCTACGAACCATTTCACCTTTAGAGTCATAAGTACCAAGTTTTTGATAGAATTCACCATCTTCCATTCCTGGGTGTGATTTATCCCACTTAAACTGTACTGTTACCGAGTTACTATGAATTGAAGGAGGTTCCATGAGAATACCTCTAGCAATTCTTGGGTTAGCTTTACCATCAATCTTCAAAATACCGTTGATACCTGCAGGTATAGTAAAGCTTCCATCCTTATAAGACTCCTGCCACATTACTTGAGATACAGCTCCAATTGCATTACCAATATTTGTTTCATGGTCGCAATTTACTGTTTGCCCGAGTAACAGTTTCATGGAAGCCTTAAGTACTCCATTCTGACCAAAGTCAGTAGGATTCCAGTTCTTGGATACAATCGTTTCAGAAAGTAACCTAAACATTGGTTCTATGAACTCTTCGTCCTTCGGAGTAAGTTCCGATTTATCAAGGTTTGGATAATAGGTATTATAATCTATATCCCCTCCCCAAAATCCAAATTGAGCAATGGTATCCGGTGTCGGAGTCTTCCATTTGTAATAATTCTCTGAGAAAGCCTGGGCTCCAACTGCTTCTGGGATATACCCAGCCATAATGGTATGACCCTGGCCAATCACCATTGAATCAAGATGCTCTTTGTTTCTTTTAGTAAATTTACTCATCTTGCTTTTGTATTTTGGTCTCCACGAGATGGAGCCGGATTAGTTTTATCTCTTGACCTACGAGCAGATTGATTTTTATCATCTTGCCTTTGCTTCTTCTTAGTTCCTTCTTGAGGGTCTGAGTTACCGCCTTTAGCAAATTGGTCCTCAAGTGAAACTCTTGGTTCATTCTCATCAGGAGAATCATAACCCATTGCCCAAGCATATTGGTCTTGGCTAATGATACCAGCCTTATATAATAAATCCAGGTTTTGGATTTTATACTGAAGACCTTGTTGAACCTTAACTTCATCAGAGATAGTTGAAGTTCCCCATGATATCTTTATTCCCTTATTATCAAAGCCTGCCAGACGCAGTTCTAGAGAATAAAGAAAATCCAATACATAAGTTACAAGCATTTGGATATTTTTTAACTGGCTGATTAATTTAGACAGCATTATACCCGTTGCTCCCTCTCCCGTTGTTGAACTAACTCCAATAAGGTTTCCATTAACTCCCAAACCATTTGCAACTGATTGCTGATTCATGTTCCAGGGTTTCTCAATATTACCAAGCTCCTTGGTAGTTGAATTGAGTTTAAACTCATGGTCATCAATATAACCCGTTACTATTCCGTCCTTCATGCCATTACGAAGATTTCTTTTCAAATCCTTTAGTGTACGTTCAAGACGATTCTGGTAAGCTTGTAAGCTTTCATTAGGATTCTGGTCTGGTTTAGTCATCTTAGCTTCCAAGAATCCTACCATACCAACCATCTCCATTATGTGTTTGAAGTTAACCTTCATATCATGTTGACCTTTTAATGAATCCAATGCTGCCATAAAAGGAGGAATCCCATAAGGTTCATCGGTATCATTAAACATACCAGCATACACATAAGTTTCTGGGTTTAGTTTGATATAATCTTGGTGCTTTACGAAGTAATTCTTATTCCTCTGGTAAGGAGAATATACTCCATTGTTCTCTCTTTTGAAAACAATGTTCTCGGGTCTAAGGAATAAGACTGTGTCCAAACCATCCAACATATCATTGGGAACTCCTTCAACAGATATAGCTCCACTAACAAGGCATTGTACAATCATCTTATTAACTAGACCATCTATACCAGCAGTATACCTAGACCATTTCTTAGTAGCTTCAGTAAGATGTTTTCTCATCTTATCTGCTTCAGCATCTGAGTTGTTTGGGAATGTTACCGTATGACCGGTGTTTGCCAACTTAAACATATCCTGCAAAGCAATACCCATATCCGGATTTACCTTATATAAATCACGAATCAAAGGGATTACTTCAACACGAAAAGAAGGGTCTACCATTACGGTCATCCCTTTCAGAGTACTGAGTAAAGAGTTATCTTCATCCACTGATACTCTACCAGGAGATATAGCAGCAGCTTTTGGCTTGCTTGGCTCCTTGTTTGATTCAGGAGGTGGGTCTTTCTTTCTACCCCAACTCCAATTAAAATTGAGCTTTTTCATTTCGGTTGTACTATTACGTTAGTTTTTCCTTTTCTTATGTGATTACAGATTGCTTTACCGAATATAGAGTCATCTGCATATACATCCCCTTCTAGGTCTACATCTACTGTAGAATTATTAGCTCTATGCTTACCCATTGCAACTGGCCTACCTAAACCATCATATATGAAGGTATATGCTTCTTGAACAAAGAAAGGGTCTTTAACAGTAATATTATCTTCTCGAATATCCTGTTCAAGTCCCTCTACAATAACAGAACGGTTCTTTTGTGTAGTTAACCATCCTGGAGATTTATCTACCTCAGGTCTAGATTTACCTTTCTTCTTAAGCATTTTCTGATAATAATACAGTTTAGGATAACCTTCAGTTTGAAGAGCAGAAGTTACTGCTAATCCAACATCATTGGATTCTGGAGCAATGGTAGCAAAGTTAAACAAATGCCCTGTATCTCCAAGTAACCTTGCATACTTATCTACTGAAAGTCTACCTTTGAATACTGCTTGTTCTTCTCCTTGTTTATCCATGCAAGTAAATGCAGAGTAGTCAGAAGACCTACCAGTTGAAACGTCAGCACCAATGAAATATTCCTTATCTGGTGCTGGTTCTAAGAATTGCCGATATTGACCATTGAATCTTTTCTTAATAACTGGATAATCACTAAGACAGTCTTCGATAGCTTTGATATCAGCTAAGTCGAAGACCGTATTTCCAGATGATAAGAAGTCACCATCGATTTCTTGTGCAGTTCTTTTTGTTCCAAGAGCAGAAGACATTTCATTGTACCAATTAATATCTCGTTCTGGGTGCATTTGCCAATACAATCGTAGTGGGTTAAATGGGTTTCCACCTGCAATAGCATCAACCCAAGTTGAGTGGTAGAAGTTACCAACTCCATAAGGAGTGGAATTGATGATAGCAGCTCCACCAGTGGAAAGAGTAGGGAAAGCGGCTGCCCAAATCTGGGCTGCCCATCTAACTACTGCTGCTTCATCAATTACCAGTAAGGATAGAGATTCTGAACGACCGGCTTCTGAAGACGTTGGGATAGATTCTATGAATGAGCCATTATCGAACTCTATCATTGATGCAGAACCATATTCTCCCGAACGACCATTTATAATCGGTGTCTGTAAATACCATGGCAGGTTTTTGTACATGAACTTAATCTTCTTAAGTACCTTCTTTGCTGTTGTGTCCTTGATTGAGATAATGTTAATCTTCTTGTTAGGATGATACATTGCCAACCATAGGCAGTACATAGATATAAGCTCCGTAATACCTGCTTGCCTGAACTTAAGCAGAATATTGAAACGTTCTTTTACGAAGTTATACAGAACCGATTTTTGATACGGGTAAAGTTCAAATCTTACCTTTCCCCTCATAGGGTGTATCACATAAGTGAAAAGGCTAAAGTAAAAAACATCATTACTAACTTTAGCAAGTGTTGCTAGTTCTTCCCTTGTAAGAGCAGATGTGTTAGTTTCTATGTTAATCTTCTTTGCCATAATCAAAAGTTATATGTTACTGAAAACTCTAAGTCAGCTTTTATTCCCGAAAAGAACTTCGGATAATGAAAAGCATTTATACCAAGTTTATAATTGAAATTAGTAGTCTTGATTGAAAGGCCTGTCCCTATGTCTAACATTTGATTAAAGACCCTATATTTACCATAAACGTATGGACTTAGAGTTAGTTTTCTAATTCTTTTTTGAGTTAATTGACCTTCATACCAATTGTACTTATACTTATCTAAGTTCATGTTAAACATTCTCGTTGAATAGGAGTTTGTTTCTTTGTTGAATAAACTTAGATTCAATTGGTTTTTATCCAAGGTAAATTGGACCAGAGAATCTTCTCTACTAATCCTATTCGAAGTAACCGCTGTTGAATCAGAAGCCTGGGGTTTAGTCGAATTGCTACTGTTTCGATAGAAGTCGTAGAGAAGAATTCTCTGGGGCTGAACCAATTGTGTATAGGGTATCACAGGTTTGAAGTTCTCTTTCAATTTGATTGTATCAGGAATGCCAATGACCGATGAATCAGGAAGTTGACTGATATATGAATTCAGTTTGTAATTCCTGAAGCAAAGGTAAATAGTAAATCCTAGAAGCAAAAGGAACACAAAGTTCTTCCACTTGTTTTTATCTGTTTTCATCATCACGAAAAATTTAATTATTACTAACTATCGGTAATCGCTTAGCGATTACCTTTTATCGAACGTAGTGAGATAAATTTCCTATATCCTAAAACATATATTCAATATCTACTACAAACAATAGCTATATACGTATATAAAAATATAGATATATATACGTAGTATATTATATATCTATATTTTTCAAAGGGCAGTTTGGAGTAATATATACTTTAGTATATATTAACATGAAAGTGTACCTAGACCCTTTTGATACATTTTTTAAACCAAATCCCCACCTCATATACCGAACCTTTGGCAATTGTATACCTTGCCTTGTTTAACCAATAAAGGTAATTTTCTTGGTCAATGTAAATCTTAAATTTTTTAGGAAATCCCATAATTGCCTTGAAATCATTAATCCCAAGAGGATACCCATCGGGTCTAAATTGCCTATCTGCAGGTCTTAAAGTTAGAGGTGGTTTATCTAATTCTAATCGATATACTCCCGGGAGAGTACTCATCTTTGCAGTTTTAATGGGCCATTTCTTCTCGTTCTTGAAAGCACTATTCCATAATACTTGAATCTTCTCAACAGTCAGATTCTTCTTTTCAGGGAGTTTTCGATAATCATACATCGCCAAAGTTTTTTCTATTGGGATATTATAATTACTCCCGTAAGGAGATACAAAGAGCAAGTCTCTAGTAAGTTTTGGAGTTTTTACTTGGAATACTTCATTAAAAGCATTCAAGTATTTCTTACCGGTTTTCTTATGCACTCCAATAACGATTAAACGTTTCCTTGATACTTGAGAGTTCCCATAGTCAGAAACTGACCTTTCATGAAAAACTAATTTATAGTCCTTAAAGGTTTCCTCAAAGAAATCCTTGGGAAGCAGAGATAGCAAACGAGGAAGATTTTCAATAAGAAAAATCTTAGGCTTATACTCTAATATTGCAGCAGTTACTAGATTTAAACTCCGGTTATCCTTGGGATTACCCAATTCCTTTACTTTAGATAACCTCATTACTGAAGATGCTCCGCAATCCGGGCTTGATATAATGATATCCACTTTCTCATCAAATTCTTGTAAACAGAACCCTTTATAGAAAGGTATATTACCAAAATTAGCTTTCCATTGCTCTTCACCTGGAGTATGGAATACTCCTCTTACTTCTATATTCCCAATCAGATGTTTCCTGAAAGGGAATAGCAGGGCACCTTGCCCTGCACATACTCCCAATACATTCATTTCTTGTAGCTTCTAAGTTTTACATACTTAACCCAGGAATAATGTTTACGTTTCCTGATATATTCCAGGTCGTGGTCATTGTTATGGGCTTCTTCCTCAAAGCTTACATCATGATATCTTTCGCTTTGTTTGTTCCACTTAGCAAAGAACCAGATGATTAAGTACTCGATTGCATACCATAAGTAGTAGAATATCCACAACATCTCTTGCATTTGTTTGAGATGAATATGCTCATGGTTGTAATCATATGTGTCAAACTTAGCACCCTTTCTTACAAAGACAATTCCGAATAGGTTCATTGCCTTGTATCCCTTGAAAGGTATGAATTTGTTGTAGATTACCTTCATTATATCTTGTTTTTAAAGTTTTCGTAAGCGTTCTTTAACTTCTGGTCATAGGCATTTTCAGCATAACCAGGACCATTATACTTCCGAGCAAAGCCTGCCCAGTCATGTTCTTTCAGATTTTTCAAGCAACTGGTATTATTCATGTAGTAATACATGAGTTTTAACTGACTTTCATGAGATTCCTGCATCTTTTTCACGAATTCGAAGACGTCTTTACAGCCACAATAGAGGTGATTGAAGCCCATAATCTGAAACATTCCCCAAGAAGCTGACTTCAAAGCACATTCTTCGTCGATTTTCTTGGCAATTTCGAGTCTTTTGTACTCATTTGCTCCTCCTAAGTACTTCGATTTATCCCATTTTGGGAAACAAATCGTAGGGTAACTCTTTTGAGCAGCTACTGACTTGTCTAAACCGAACTTATTTTTGATTTCTTTGTACATAATGTGACCTTCAAACAGAATTTGAGGTCTACCATCTACTAGAAATCCATCTCTACCTGCTCCTTCAACCAGTTGTACTGCCTTTAAAAGAGCTGGCTCCAGTCCTAAATCATTGGCCAGAGCCACAATCATTTCATTAGTTAACTTATCCATAACGTTATATTTTAAAGTTCATTAAAGAAAAGAAAGTATTGCGTATACCTTATCTGGATGATAGTTAGGAGTTCTATTATCTTATATAAAAATTTATAATAATATGGAAGAGAAACTCACATGTCACCTATGTAATTCACCATTAGATTTGGATGATTACGATTTAGCCAAAACAGTACCTCAGTTAATGAAGGAAAAACAACTTTGTTTTCAATGTGCTTTTTGGCATAGAATTATTGAATCGGATAAAACTCTGATAGAGGATTCTAATTACGAAATGATTCCCTTGGTTACACCTTATTTTCAGCATTATTCTATTCACTTAAATAAGATTTGGTTAGAAGTCGCTACCTTTAGAAGAGAGTCATTAGGTTCAACCAAGAAATATATTGCTGCAATGGTAAATAATAAATTGTATATTGGTTCGTATAATAATTGGGGATTCCAGGGAATAATTCCGGCACACTTAAGAGAACTTTTTACTCCAAATGGTATAATTCTAACTCCAGAACAATTGGATAACTTACTTAACAGGAAATCCTTTACCGCAGCAGATTTAAAAATAATGATTAATAATTGCATTAAATCAGATTAATTTTGTATATTTGCATAAACAATTTAATAATAAAGATATGAAAAAGAACAAAGAAACCAAAAAGCTAAAGGAGGGTGAAGAAGTCATTTTCTCTGACGGCAAAACTCTTATGGAGAAAGTAATCGTAGAATCCATAGATAAGAAAGGTGGGTTTGCAGTACTGAGTAACAAAGTAAAGGTATCAAGAACCCTGGGACCCGATGGATTCTATACAAGGTTAGATGGTAAATCAAGTATGATATTACCTCTAACAGATAAATCTGAATTGGATTACCAAGCCTTCAAATCTTATTTCTCTATTAAGAGAAACCTGGAATTTATCGAAGCCAAGATAAAAGATATGAAGGACAAAGAGTTCAGCGAACTAATAGTAGAGTTAGATAAGAAGATATCCAAAATCGTAAATAAGTACTTTGAACAATGATAACCTGGATAATCTTAGGCATTATATATGCCATATGTTTTATACCTGCATGGTTTATGACAAGATTAATTACCTCTACCCACCCAATGAAAAGGGTGGGGTTCTTTTTCCTAACCATCTGGTTAATCATGCCTCTATTTCCGATATATTTACTAATCACATACTTTAAGAACTATGAACAGAGAAATAACAACGAAGAAGGTAGGTAGGCAAAAGAAGCTTACCAATCCATGCCCAGTAATCAAGGGAGAGACAGAAGTAATGGTAGGAAGCCAAAGATGTATTACCTGCCAATGGTTTGAAAGAAAATTAGAGAAGAATGGAAAAGCCTATGTCCACTGCAATAGATTATAACTCCTTAGAGAATAAGGTAATTGAGGGATTGGTAAGAGACAACTACTCAAAGATAAAGAATACTTTCTACAAGGTATTCAATAAAAGAGTAAAAAATCCCAATTCACCTGTAGGGTTATGTGCTGACCTAATTGAGGCTTCTAACTATAAGGATGACCCAGATAGGATTCTTTGGAGAAGGGCAATTAAACCTTGGTTCACTCCTCAAAGGTTTAACCTTACCCATGTATACTTTGGATATTCTACTCCTTTAATCCAACCTTTGAAGGAAGAAGTTCTAGATATAAATGGGAGGGTATGGTTCAAGGTATCCTTAGAAAAGCTTAAGAACCACGAATTCCTTCTAGGAACAGCATTCTGGTTTCCTATATCTAAGGAACATAATGATAACCGTATTAAAATACTAGAGTGTGCCTTGGAGGATTTAGAGAGAATTAAAAGAGAGGGAGAACCAAAGCTCCCTCCTCTTACCTTTGAAGAACCTAAAATATACCCTTGATTATGGTGAAGGTTGATACGGTATATGAGGATGAATTTAAGAGAATCCTAAGATGTTCTGAAGGCAATAGGATTTGGTATCAGTTATGGATTACTGATTTGGATATGAATTGTATTGAAAAATACTTTAAAGGTTATGATGAAGTTAAGAGATGGTGGTTACCTAATCTTCAAATGTGGTATGTTTTCTTTTATCGAAAGAATGGTGGTAAGGTTAGGGGAGTATTAGGTAGGGAAAGGACCAATGACTTATTAGGTAGTATTCTGTAGGATAGGTTGCCAGGGATATTAGGTCTCTGGCTTCTTTGTGTGTGCATGTGTGGTTGTGGGATATCTGGGTACTCCTTAATACGAGGAGCTCAAAAGTTGTGGTACTAAAAGGGCCGAACGGTTACGTTAAATTTAACATTCAAAAATAAAAAGTAAGGGACAAACATTTTTATTTGTCCCTTTCAATTTTAAATTAATTCAATCAAAGTAACACATGTATCTTTGTTTTGCAAAACAAATAATTCGCTACTATCGTCTTTTCTTGAATAGATATTATAATAATCTGATTCAATTATTTTTTTGTGTCCGTCTTGCAAAAGCATTTTATCTAATGTTTCAAACGTTTCATTTAAACGCTTTTCTGTTTCTTCTTCGTCTTGCAAAGATTCGCTTTGCATATCTAAAACGGAAATATTTATCTTTCCGTCACTCTTAGAAATCGAATGATTTAAAAATTTCTTTAATAGTTCTTTGTTCATATCTTTAAAATTTTAAAAAGGGAAAGATTAAATCTTTCCCTTTGCAGTTAGTTACTTGAAATTCTTAACAATATTCAAACCTTTTGTAAGAACTTCTTTTTTTGTGTCCTTTGTATTTTCGCTTGCAATAGACGCAAAAGAAAAATCATGAATTTTATAAACTTGCTTATAAAAATCGTTGAAAGCTGAAACAAGTGTTTTTAATTCATTTTGTTTCTTTTCTTCTTTTGCTTTGCAAATCGAATCAAGCAAAGAAAAAGTTGTATTTCTTAACTTTTTTCGATATGCTTTTTTTTGCTTTTCGTTCAATTCAGCAAAAAGACTTTCAACGTAAATTTCTGTTTTCTTTCCTAAAGAAGTTTTTAAAAGTCCGTTTGTTTTTTCATTTAGACTTTTAAAAATACTATCAACTGATAATTTAATAGTACTATTTGCTTTTGCTTGCGCTTTTGCTTTATTTGCACTAACTTTGTTTACTTTGTTGTTAGCAACTTCTTTTTCTACTACTACATTTTTTAATTCTTCCATAATAAAATACTTTTAGTTTTTATGTTTATTTTATTATATCCTTTTCTCTATAAAACTAAAAGATTTATAAGAAAAAGAGAAAAGGAATAAATTAATTTTATATTGTTTCAATATGTCAAGTATCGCTTTTTGATTACATTACAAAGATACGATTTATATTTTAATTAGCAAAATTTTCAGAGAATTTTCTTTTTAAAAATTGTTAATCAAAATTTTAAATATCTCTTTGCTTTTTCAACAATACAAAGATAAAAAATATATTTTAATCTGCAAAACATTTATAGAAAAATTTTCGAGAAATATTATTAAAAATAATTTTTAATAATTTCGTATGAAAAATTTGCAAGTAGGTTTTAGGGGTTTGAAAGGTGGGCATGGTTGTGGGCATTAGATATAGGTATATTGATGGATATAAGGTAGGATATAGAAGGGGTTGGTATAGGTACCACTTTAGAAAATTAGGGGCCCCATACAGTCCGGTAGTTATTATCTGTATATTACATTACATAAAGGCCATTAGGTGACTAGCAGGCAATCCTATAATGCCCTGGGCCATCCATGGAGTCTATAGAGTACTATGGCCTATAGGTCTGTAGTTAGGCCTATGGTAAGCCTTAGCAAGTCCCATGATGGCCTACATAGAAAGGCTTAAGAAAAAGCCCAGTACCTTAGATAGGCATGGGCTTAAGTGTACCTAAGTTAGCGATTAGCAGGAATAGATGTCGGTGATGATAAATGTATTGTTAACGTAGTTTACGATTGGTTCGCATTGGTCATTGTGTTCTGCGAATACATTGTATAAGACAGCCTGGATATATTCGATATCGGCATCGTAATAGGTAGTGTCTGTAGTGAAGACCCAAGTATGAGTACCTTTATAATCTGTGACCGTAGAAGTAATAGAAGCAAGATATAACCGGTATACCTTAAGAGAAGTACTTTGGATTGCTTCTAGGATAGGTATGATATATTCTGAGTAACCCATAGAGTCATCGATAATAGAATCGTCATGGCCAGTAGAGATAACTACCAGGTCCTTGGCAATAGGGTAATAATAGGCAATAGGATAATTGTTACCGCAGAGGATGTTGTTTGCATTAAATTGAATTGTTTTCATATCTGTATAATTTTTAAATTAGTAATATGCAAATATAAGCATTTTATTTAATATAGCAAAACCCTAATCAATTTTTATAAATCCTACTGAGGCCCTTAATGGATAATGTCTTAAGGCTACTTAACTTATTAGTAATCAATTAGTTACATAATTCATATCTCTTCTAGCCATTCTTAGTAATAATATATCTAAATATAAAGGCCGTTAATAACATACTTACTAGTTTTAGGTACCCCTAATGGCCTAAATCCTAATGCCAAATTACCCCTAATCTTAATAAATTTGAAGGCCATGAATGGTATATTTTAATGCCTAATCCCCAAATCCTAGACCCCTAAT